>OGNF01000011.1_pt1 | contig 163070 bp, 153 predicted proteins | sample 1573321 | NCBI WGS metagenome assembly OGNF01 (sample SAMEA2581911, study PRJEB24529) | metagenome | biome: Human gut stool | place: China | collected 2011 | reverse complement strand
CCCTTTCGTCAAAAAAGTACTACTTTTTTGACAAAGAAAACCCCGCAGGCGATTGCCTGCGGGGTTGCCTCTCTACGACGCTGCAAGCGCAGCGGTCAGTATTTTTAAGTTGGGACGCCGGAGAGCTGCGCCTTCGTCAGATCACTCCGACAGCTCAGCCTTCTTCTCGGCGGAGAGCTTCTTGATCTTCGGGATGCCCCAGATGAACGCCGGGAGCACGACAACGATCAGTGCATAGTAGCCGTCATAGCCATAGATCTTGGAGATGATGGTCGACAGGCCGAGCAGGGAAACCGCATAGCACAGGCCGATGACGACCAGACCGACGATGACGCTGCGCACAGCCTTGCTCTTGATGGCGCTCGGGAAGCAGTGGCCCTCGAAGCGCTGGATCATGGAGTAGACCAGCGTGACGGAGGTGGACACGAACGCGCAGAACAGCAGGATGGTGTACACGACGAACAGCCAGGTGTAGCCGCTGCCCATGAGGGTGACGACGCTCTGGTTGGGGAGCTTCATGACATCGCCGATGTGGCGGGCTGCAATGCTGGCGACAGTGTCGACGCCAACGCTCTTGATGGTGCAGAGGATCGGGTACCAGCGCAGCAGCATGGCGCCGGACGCGGCGAGCGCGCCGCCGTTCATAAGCCAACCGAGGATGCTCGCGCGCTTGACGCCCTTGTGGGTCAGTTCAGTGGAAGCGGCGATCATGGCCGGGACAGACACGCACTGGAAAGCAGCGTACACAAACACGCCGCGCCAGACGCCCTCGAGGCCCTTCTGGGCAGTGACTTCGGAGATTGCCGGGATGGCCGCGTAAGCCGCGTTCTCAGTGGCGAGCTCCTGAGCGACCGCGTCGATCGGAACGACGAAGCCCATGACGACCAGGATCGCGGTGACGATCAGGATCGCGGTGGAAAGAACGGTGGAAGCCTTGATGATCAGGTCAACGCCGAAAATCGACAGAAGGATCAGCAGGGCGATGATGACGAGGTTGCAGATGATGTCGGGCAGGTCGACCAGGCTCTTGACGATGCCGCCGGCGCCGTCAACGCAGGACGCGACCGCCGCAAGGATGATGATGATGTAGAAGATCTCGAAGAAGACTTCCATCCACGGCTTCGGATACAGGGCGCGGTAGGTGTCCTTGTAGTTGTCGAAACCGCTGAGCTTGGCAAACTTCATCATGATGTACATGACAACGGCCAGAATGCCCATGGCCAGAAGCGGGAAGATGGCCGCAGTCCAGCCGTACTGGACAAAGTAGTTCACGACCTGGTTACCGGTTGCGAAGCCGGCGCCCACGTGCGTGCCGAACCAGACGGACGCCACGGTAAAGGCGGCTGCCCAGCTGCTCTTGAGCTTTTTGTTATCCATTTTTTACCTCTTTCTTTTCTCTGTTTGCTTTTCTCTTTTTGCGCTGTATTTCAAACCCGCCGCGTGCTCTCCTACAAACGCGGCAGGCTTCGAAATCATCATCTCTGTGTTAATTTGTGAACAAGTCATTAACAACTCAGGATAGTAAATTTATAATTCTCTCACGTGCAAAAGTCAATAACAGCCTCTTCCAATCCCCAACATTTCCCGAAAATCGTCGATGTGCACAATTTCTTGCACGAATTTTTATGCACTCTGATTCTGGCATTTTTGTAAAAATTCGCGTGATTTTAGCGCTTTGACAGGAAGAAAACAGTTGCGGCATCTGCTCTTTCGTGCTATCATAACAATGCTGAGAGGTCAAGTCTTTTGTCTATTTGCTGACAAACGGCTTTGGCATTTTCTTGACACAGGATTTTGTCCCCGGAAGGCGCGATTGATGAATTTTTAACCATCATTTTTGCGTACACATTCACTGCTCTGCATGAAACACGGAGGAAACGCCGATCCATGAAGCTCGTAACATTCGAAACCAACGGCCACAGCGCCGTCGGTCTGCTCAATGCGGACGCGACCGCCGTGCACCCCGTGCCCGGCTGCGCGGATATGCAGGCGCTCATCGACCTCTGGCCGGTGCTGGACACGGCTGCCGTGCTGCGCAGCGCCGCGCTGCCGCTCGAGGACGTGCGCCTGCTCGCTCCGATCCCCCGCCCGGCGCAGGACGTGATCTGCCTGGGCATCAATTATTTTGACCACGCCAAGGAGAGCGAGTGCGTCGCCGGCAAGGGCGTCAAAGCGCCGGACACGTTCCCGATCTATTTTTCCAAGCGCGTACACGAGGCCGTCGCCCCCGGCGGCGACATCGACAGCCACAGCGACATCGTCACCGACCTCGACTACGAGGCGGAGCTGGCCGTCGTGATCGGCAAGTGCGCCTATAACGTCAGCGAGGCGGACGCGCTGGACTATGTGTTCGGCTGCACCATTTTAAATGATGTGAGCGCGCGCACGATCCAGAACCAGCACAAGCAGTGGTACCGCGGCAAAAGTCTCGACGGCTTTACGCCGATGGGCCCGTGGATCGTGACGCCGGATGAGTTTGACGTGCGCGAGCCGCGCCGCATCCAGAGCCGCGTCAACGGCGAGCTGCGGCAGGACAGCACCACGGACCGGATGATCTTTCACGTCGCCTATGTCATCGCCGAGCTCAGCCGCGGCATGACTCTGCGCCCCGGCACGATCATCTCCATGGGCACGCCCGCCGGCGTGGGCATGGGCTTTGACCCGCCGAAATGGCTGCGCCCGGGCGACGAGGTCGCCTGCAGCATCGAGGGCATCGGCACCCTCACCAACACCGTTCGGTAACCCGCCGTCAGGCAATGCCTGCGACGGCCGAAGATATCGCAAACAGAATCAGAAAAAGGAGAAATCACCATGAAATTTGCTATGTATGGTTCCGGCGCTGCCGGCAGCGTCTTCGCTTCCTACCTGCGCAAGGGCGGTGCGGACATCATCCTCATCGACCGCTACGAGGCGCACATGAAGAAGGTCGCCGAGGAAGGTATGCACTTCACCATCCACCAGGAGGAAGACGGCGGCTATAAGGATTACGATTACCAGCTCAAGGGCTTCCGCACCTACATCACCGCTGCCGACGCGGCTGCGGCTGAGGGCAAGGTCGACGTCATCATCTACATGACCAAGGCGACCCAGCTCGAGCAGGCCATTCAGGACTCCCTGCCCGTCGTCGGCGACAGCACCGTCGCGGTCTCCCTCATCAACGGCCTCGGCAACGACGACAACCTCTTCAAGGTCTTCCCGAAAGAGCGCTGCATCATCGGCTCCGGCGTGCTGGGCACGGCGCTGCCCGAACCCGCACACTGCGTGTCCACCCCGGCCGGCGGCGTGCAGATGAACTTTGGCGGCGCTGTCCGCTCCGAGCTCAACGACGCGGCCTGCGCCGAGATGCTCAAGTGCTACCGTGACGGCGGCTGCGACGCCTACTGGCGTGACGGCGAGCCGGGCACCGACAACAACATCTACAAGTTCATCTGGAAAAAGGTCTGCGTGAACGCCACCGTCAACACCGTGTGCGCCGTCCTGCGTCTGAAGATCGGCGAGGTCGAGGCGGATCCGTTCGGCCAGTGGCTGTTCCACAGCGTCATCCGCGAGACCTGCGCGGTCGCAACCGCCAAGGGCGTGCCGATGGATGCGGACGAATTCATCGCCCACGATCATCAGGACATCGTCACCAACATCGCCGACTACTATCCGTCCATGTGCCAGGATATGCTCTTCAACCACCGCCAGACCGAGATCGACGTGCTCAACGGCAAGATCGCCGAGTACGGCGAGCAGCTGGGCATCGACACCCCGGTGTGCAAGGTCCTGTCTCAGGTCGTGCGCTGCATCCAGGGCAACTACGACAAGCAGTACCTGAAGTAAGTTCACCCCGTTTTTTCGCTGCCGGCCGGGCACCAACCGGCCGGCAGTTTGCTAAGGAGGCAACCGCATGAAAATCGCAATGATCGGCTCCGGCGCTGCCGGCAGCGTCTTTGCCGCCTACCTGCGCAAGGGCGGCGCCGAGCTCTGGCTCGTCGACAAGTACAAGGCGCACATGGACAAGATCGCAGCCGACGGGCTGGTCTTCCGCACGCCGGAGGGCGAAGAGGTGCTCACGGGCTTTCACACGAGCGCGACCGCGCGCGACATCGGCACGATGGACATGGTCATCCTCATGGTCAAGGCCACGCAGACGGAGGACGTCATGGCCGACACCATGCCCTGCATCGGACCGGAGACGGCGGTCGTGTCGCTGCAAAACGGTCTCGGCAACGACGAGGTACTCGCGCAGTTTGTGGACGCCGACCGCATCCTCTACGGCAGCGGTCTGATCGGCACGGAGCTGGCCGGCCCCGGCGTGTGCGTGAGCAAGCCGGAAAAGGGCATCCAGATGCACTTCGGCGCGGTGCGCAGCAACCCGAAGGCCGACGCCGCCGGCAAGGCGCTCGAGGCGTGCTTCCGCGCGGGCGGCTGCAACGCGAGCTTTGACGCAGACGTGCGCCCGTACATCTGGAAAAAAGTCATCGCCAACAGCGGCTACAACGGCGTGAGCGCCGTCATGCGCCTGAAGGTGAAGGAGACGTTCGCCGACCCCTACGGGCACGACATCGTCATGCACGTCTGGAAAGAGGGCTGCGCCGTCGCGCAGGCGCTCGGCATCGGCGATCTCTGGCCGCTGATGGAAAAGGAGGAGCCGAACATCGTCGCAAACCTCGGCAACTACTATCCCTCCATGGCGCAGGACGCCGTGCTGCACCAGCGCCAGACGGAGATCTCGGTGCTCAACGGTGCGATCGCGCGCTACGGCGCACGGCTCGGCGTGCCGACCCCGTTCAACACTGTCATCACGCAGGTCATCTCCTGCATCCAGAATAACTACGACAAGCAGTATCTCGGCTGAGGCGGCGCACGACAGCCGGCACCGAGCCAAACAAACCTTATTAAACAAATCCCCTCCGTATGCTTTCCTGCATACGGAGGGGATTTTCTGTGCACGGTGCAGCCGTCAAAAGCTACCGCAAGATGCGCTGGATCTGCTCAAGGCTCTCGGCGAAATAAATGCCCTCCTGCCGTGCCCTGGACGACAGCCCCTTTTCGATCATCTGCTCCAAAAGCGCCTGCAGCGCATGGTAGTAACCGTTCAGGTTGTAGAGAATGCACGGCGCGTCCAGATGCTTCAAAGACACCTTGGACATGACCTCTGCGATCTCCTCCAGTGTACCCGTGCCGCCGGGGAAGGCGATAAAGGCATCGCCGAGCTCGATCATTTTGCGTTTGCGCTCCGCCATGTCCTCGGTCACGATGAGCTCAGTCAAGCCGTCGTGCTGAAATTCGCTTTCGATGAAGCAGCGCGGCTCGACGCCGGTCACTGCGCCGCCGGAGCGCAGAACGCTGTCCGCAATCGCACCCATCAGCCCGGATCTGGAGCCGCCGTAGACCAGCGCGTTTCCGCTGCTGCCGATCCACGTCCCCAGCTCTTCGACCGCTTTTCGCAGGCCGGGGTCGTTGCCTTCGTTCGCGCCAAGATAGACGGTAATATTCACATCGAGTCCCTCCGATCATGTTTCGCCGGTGCAAAAACGGCAGTCAGACTTTTCGCCTAACCGCCGGCTGGTATGTACCCAGCTGCATTATACGCAGCCGCGGAGCGCTTGTCAACGGACCGGACTCCGGCAGGCACCGTGCGCGGCCTGCGCAGCTGCACCGGTTTTCAGGCGGCGTGCTCGCCCGGCTTTTTGCGCTCGCCGCCGAACAGATACCGCGCGGCCGGATAGAGCAGCGAAACGGCCGCCAGGATCCACGCGCCCGGATCTGCGAAGCACAGCGCAATGTACGCGCCCACGGAGGCCGACGCGTCGATCGCCCCGCCATTGACGAGCCTCGGCAGGAAGGCGCAGATCAAAACACGCGCGATCAGCTCGGCGCAGCCGGCGACCAGCGTAAACTCCGCATGACCCACACCCTGCACACCGGAGCGAAAGACGAACAGGACCATCAGCGCAAAATACATGGACAGATCCACATACAGATACAGGTTGCCATAGCGGATCGTGGCCGCCGTGATCTTATCCGCGCTCATAAACAGATACTGATATGCGCCCCGGACCGTCAGGAGCATACCGATGCCGCCGAGGATCAGATACATAGCGAGCCCGATGAGCAGGCTCTTGACCGTTCCGCGCCGGATCCTGTCCTGTCTGCCCGCGCCCAGATTCTGCGCGTTGAAGCTGACGATCGCAGTGCTGAGCGCATTCATCGGGCACATCAGGAAGTTGTTGAGCTTGTTGGCCGCGCCGAATCCGTTCTGGGCGGGGTTTCCGGCCGCCATGATGCCGTCCGGTCCGATGTCAAAGCCGACCAGTGCGCGCTGCATCACGATGATGCCGATCGCCAGCACCGAAAACTGAAGCCCCATCGGCAGCCCCTGACTCAGGTGCTGCGCATACACGGAGACCTCCGCACGAAAATCCTGTTTGGAAAGATGGAGCTCCGGATATTTTCCGAAGGCGTACATCAGGCACAAGAGCGCGCTCACCGCCTGCGCCAGCACGGTGGCAGCCGCCGCGCCGATGACCCCGAGCCGGAACGCGAGGATGAACAGCAGGTCGAGCCCGATGTTCAGCACGGTGGAAAACAGCAGGAACATGAGCGGTGTTGTTGAATCCCCCAGACTGCGCAAGACAGAGCAGATCAAATTGTAATAGAGCTGCGCAAAGATCCCGATAAAGATGACCAGCGAATACTGATATGCCGCCCTCCAAACGCCGGGGTTTGCCTCGGACAGGCCGATAAACCGGAGCAGGGGCTTGAGTGTCAGCACGGCGACACCGGTCAGCGCAAGCGACAAGACACCGCCGAGAACAAGCTGCGCCGCAAAGGAGCTGCGGACTCTGACCCGATCGCCGCGCCCCGCTGCGATGGAGGTGATGACCGAAAAACCGGCGGTGCAGCCGACCGCGAACTGCAGGAATATGATCAGGATCGGAAACACATCGTTCACGCCCGCAATGTCATCGACACCGAGCGTCTGCCCGCAGATTGCGGCATCGCTGATCGTGTAGATCTGCTGAAGCAGATAGGAGAGAATGATCGGCACGGAAAACCTGAAGATCACCCATCCTTCGTCGCCGGAAAGCAGATCGACTGACGACTTTTTTCTGCGGTGCAGCATCATGATCCCCTCCACCCTCATTCGCCGCCGGATGCCCCGCTTGCGTGTTCCTGTTCGCGGCTTTTTGTGCCGCCGCAAGACGAACCCCGGCAAAAATCGACCGTAATTTTTCTTACGCACGCAGTTATACCGCAAAACTTGTGAACATTTCTACCACAGCGCCCCGCAGATGTGGAAAATTTCTGCCGCGCCCCTGCGCCTCTGACGGGCAGCGCGGCCGCGCAGCTCTCCTTGCCGGGAAGGCATCCCTCTCGGCAGCATCAAACGCCCCCTGTGCCGCAGCACAGGGGGCGTCCGCTATGATTTGGAGTTTTCGTCAGCGCAGTGCGCTCACTTGCCGGGGTACTTCTGCGCCAGCTCTTTTTCAAGGGCGTCCCAGTCACGCGGCGGGTTGATCTTCGTCCACGTCTCGGGCGACTTGTTGTCCACACGCTCATAGTCGTGGCTGTTCGTGGCCTCCTGCACGTCGGCGTAATACCATGCCGTCGTGTCGCTGTTGTCCGGCCAGGTGATCATATCATCCGGCAGCAGATGATCCTTATCCGGTGTGCGGAACAGGACGCGGTTGAGGATCGCCATGACCTCGGCGCGCGTGATGTAGTCATTCGGGCGGAACTTGCCGTCGTCATCACCGCTGACCAAGCCGAGCGCAGCCGCACGGTTGATGTAATCGCGTGCCCAGGAATTGGAGATGTCGCTGAAGGCATCGTCCGAGACCTCCGGTGCGTGGAAGAAGCCTGCCGCAACGGTCGCAAACTCGGCGCGCGTGATCTTGTTGTTCGGGCGGAACGTGCCGTCCGGGTAGCCGATCATCATGCCGGCATTGCTCATCGTCGCAATGCGGTTGCTGTACCAGCGGTTCGGCAACACATCGGTGAAGGAGTCGTGCGTGCTCCAGACCTGCTCACGGGCGTCATCCTGCAGCAGGCAGAAGAAGATCGTTGCGACCTCGGCGCGCGTGATGTCGCCCTGCGGGCGAACCGTACCGTCCGGATAACCGCTGACGTACGAGAAGTGGTCAGCGCGCTCCAGCGGCGGAGGCGGCAGCTCGTTGTCCTCGGCAGAGAAGACGAACTTAATGTGCGCGGCCGCTTCCTGGAAGGCGTTGCCCATCGCGGGGTCGATCTCAATGGTCACGTCCAGCTTGACCGGGTCTTTCTTCGGGAAGACCTCGGCAACGAGGACGTTGCTCTTGAGTCCGTCGGCCGCGTCGAGCTGGTCGAAGAGGCTCGCGTTCTTGTTGGTTGCGAGCACCTTGCCGTCCTGCGACACAGTCATGTGGATGTGTCTGAGCACATCGCTGTACTTGATGGCAGCGCCCTCCTTGGCGGAGGCGTCGCCGTCGATCTCGGCGCGGAGGTAGACCTTCGCGCCCTGCACACCGTTGGCGCTGTCGGCCTTGACGCAGATGGTCTGCGTGAGGCTGTCGCCGGGCATGCAGTTGGAGAAGTTTGCAAACAGGTCCGTCGCCGAGCCCTTGCCGGTGTTGGTAAAGGCAAAGCGCGCGTCGTGGCCGTCGTTGCCGTCATAATAGGTGACGGTGGGGAGCTTTTCCTCACCCGTCGCCCAGATGCCCAGCCCCGCGGCCAGCGCGACCACCAGCACGAGGGCGACGATCATGGTAAGCTTTTTGTGTTTCATACCGCTGCCCTCCTTATGGTGTCACGACCGGCGCCGGGACTGCCGGAGTCAGGTTGCCGTTCTCAACCTTGACCGCCCTCCACGCGCCTTCCACAGCCGCGCTCGGCGCGGCCTGAATGCTCTCGGCCAGCACCGTCACCTCGAGGTGACAGCCTGTGGGCGCGTCCTTCTGCTCGATGGGCTTTTGCAGCAAGTTGGACGTTTCGCCTTTCACCGCGACCGGCATCTGATAGTAGTAGTTGCCGTCGGAGCCGGGGAACCAGTTGCCTGTGATCTCCGGCTTGATATTCACCGGCGTGGCGGAGACATTGCCGCTCTCATCGTCCACCCAGTTCATGACCAGCTTGACGCGGACATAGGACACGGCCGTGCCGGTGTTTTGGACGACGATGCTCTTTTTCTGTCCGCCTGTCACGTCCTCATCAATCTTGATCTCGGATTTGGCCGCCGTGAAGGTGTTCTCCACGGGGTCGGTGCTCGCCTTGAGCAGGGCGAACGTCGTGCCGACGGCCAGCGCGAAGATCAGGCACAGGGAGAGGATGAGCGCGGTCTTTCTCCCGCCTGAACCGTTAAAGATACGTTTCATATGTCATCCCTCCTGTTCAGTTTTTCGGATCTCGTGTGACCGTCGTACCATCGCTCGACCACACGTTCAGCGCCTTTGCAAGGCTCGTGAGCCAGTTGGTGCCCTTATTTTCGTTTTCGAAGGTCACGGTCTTCGAAGTCTCGCTGACGGTGATCGTCTGGGTGTCTGCGGTCGGGCGATACTGCCACGACCAGCCGGTGTCCTCGGTGATGGTGTAGCTGCCCATCGGGAGACCCTTGACCGTCTTCTGACCCGCGCCGGTGATCACGATCTCCATCGTTTTGCCGCTGCCGTTGTTCTTCACTTTGAACACAAACGTCTGGTTCGGGTCGATCGTTGTGCCGGCTTTCGCGGTCTTTTGGATCGTCAGGTCGAACACATTGATGTGCACGATGAACTGCCCCTGCTCAGAATCAAAGCTGCTGCCGCAGCCGGGGAAGTCGCAGTCATCATGCCAGATCTTGACCACGCCCGCCGGAAGCTGCTCGCCGTTTGCCGAGACCGTCACCTTGACGTAGGTATCCTCCGTGAACGCATCCGCCTTCGGATCATAGGCACATTTCAGCTTAGGCGCGTCGCCGGTCATGCGTTCAGGCACAGCGACTTCTTCATCATGCTTCCACACGACTGTGCCGCCGTTGTCGCGGTAGTCAGCAGTTTCGCCGTAGTTGATGCGCGAGTCGTTGAATGTGATCTCCGGCTTGTAGACGGCAACGCTCGCCGTGGTCGTACGCGTTGCAGTGCTTTGCTCCTGCCCGCCGATCGTGTATTTCGGCGTCGCCGTCACGGTCACGGTATAACTGTCGTCTGCCGTGCTGCTGATGTCTTTGTCCGCAGCATAGGAGAGGGTGACGTAGTCGCCCATGTTGGCGGGGATGTTCGCCCGGCAGAGATCGCTCGCCGTCAGCTGCGTGCCGTTATAGTAGATGTTCTTGTCCGCCGCTGTCAGCGCCGGCGCTTTTACCGGGATGTCGACCGTCGGGTATTCAAAATTCTCGACGATTTTGCCGGTCTTATCGTAGACACCGGAGTCGGGACGGTTCGTCGGGACATAGTTGCCGCCGAGGAACTCTGGCTTCACCGTCACGTTGAACTCCACGACCAGACGGCGTCCGTGGAAGTCACCATCCTCCTTGGGGTTGGCCTCGTTGCGCCCGGTCTGGGAGACGAAGTTTGCATCATAGTCAAAGCCGGTCACGGTGACGGTCTGATCTCTCACCGCCGCGGTCATACCCGTGCAAGTATCGTCTCGCGTCCACGTATACTTCCCTCCGCTGTACGCTGCTTTTTCCGCGTAGACGGTGATACCGTCCGCATTTGCCGGCGCAGTGAAGTACGGCGACACGATGTCACGAACCTGCGCCTCCTCGCCGAGCTCAATGCTGGGGGCGGAAATGTTGTCGCCGATCTTCTCGAAGATGCTGTTGAGCGTTTCGGCGTCTCCCGCGGAGAGATAGTAGCTATCGTCGCCCTTCAGCCCCGGGTTCACTTTGCCCGGCTGATCCATAGCGGTCGCATCCGGATAGTTGGACGAGACCAAGTGCATGAAGCGATTCGGCTTATTTGCGCCGTTCCAGTTTCCGGTGTTTGCAGGAAGGCCATTTGAAAGATCGCCGTTTGCGCCCGAAAAGACACCGACTGTGTAGACCGTGGCCTTTTTACAAATGTCATTGGAAATGCTGATGGCTCTGTTTGCACGGTCGGTTGTACTTGGATCTTTGTATTCACTTGAATAGATCAGAGGCACGCCGTCTGTAAACAGGACCACAACACGATTCCGATCATCGTTCTTTTTGCTGTCGTTGTCCAAGATATCTTTCGCCATCTGCATGCCCTTGTCGGTCTCTGTGCCGCCAGCCGCTTCCAGATAGTTGATTGCAGCTTTTGCACTCTGGGGCGTCACAAGTGCCTGACCGCATGCAGAAATGTACTTGCTATAGTCACTGCTTGTTCCGCTCGACGGCTTTGCAACATACTGGACGCCATTGTTATTGTTGACCGCACAACCGGTAAGGATTTCCGTATTGTTATAGCCATCCGAACTAAAACCAACAATCGCAATGCGGTGATCAACTTTGTTCTCCGTTGCCTCTTCCGAGACCTGATTCACAAAAGTGGTCGCTGCCGTTTTTAACGCCAGTAAACGGCTACTGTAAAATGTGTCTCCGCCATACGTACTCCACCTGCCGCCGCCAAAAAGGCCAGCAGAATACATCTCCCATTTTCCGTTGTTATACCGCAACTTGTCACCGTCTGGCGTCAGATACGCCCCTTCTGTTTTGCCGGCTTCTATATCGGCGTTTGCCCTCGACACTCTGCTAAATTTTTCCGCCATTGAGCCGGACTGGTCGAGCACCAGGACGATATCCGTCGGCTTGGTGGTCGTCTGCTGCGTGACCGTACCGGTGGAGTACGACTCCAGACGGATCTTATATGAGCCGTTTGCATTCGGCACAGGCGTAGCCGTCTTGGACGTGACCAGCGCGTCCTGCTGCACACGTTCCGGCGCTGCTGGTGCTGCGCTCACAGCACGCAGCTGCGCGGCACGGGCAGGGCCGCCAGCCGCCTGAGCATTGGCCTGAACGAGCGGCGCGACATTCGTAAAGTTCACGGCGGGCACAAAGCCCTCCGCGTCGGGCGCATCCACTGCCGCGCCCGCGCCCATGAACAGGCACAGGCTCAGGAGCAGGGCTGCACAGAGGACGAGCGAGAGAATGCGTTTTTTCATGGTTTCGTCCTCCTTTCTCAGGGCGTCGGGATCGGGTCGATCTGCGTGCTCGAGGTGCTCGCCTCGACCTTTCCGACGTGCTTCCACACATCTCTGACGTCCGTGGCGGCGTACTTTTCAAGGTTTGCCGTCTGCACGGCCTCCGCCGTTACATAGATGTGCACCGTGGAATTCTGGTATTCGTTGCCCATTTTGGTGCTGAACGTGACGCGGCTGAACAGCTTCGTCGTGGCCGCCTTCGGATCGAGCGCACCCTTGTAATAATAGTACCCGTCCGGTCCGGCGATCCAATCGGTCTCATTCAGATCCAGCACCAGCAGGCGCTCGCTCGGGTCGAGCGGCATGCGCTCGCTGTCGGCGTTGACGATCTCGGGCGTGATCTTCACGCGGGTGTAAAACGCGCCCGTGCCGACATTCTCTACATACACCACTTTGTTCACGACGCTGCCGGGCATGACGCGCACGGTCGTGAACGGATTGCCGTTACCGTCCTCATCGTGCAGCGCGAGCTTGACCGAGCCCATCGTGATGACGTTGTCCGCTGTGCCGACGGTCGTAAAGTACGCCCACGTACCGACCGCCAGCAGCGCCACTACCAAGAGGAGCACCGCCGCGATGGTCCATTTCTTCTTCATGCACAAACCACCTTTCTCCTTGCCGGGGGGTATTCTGCGCCGTGCGCAGGGATTCTCTTCTGCGCCCGAAGGCGCGCGCTGGAAATTCGTTTGTGGGATTCCATTTCAGTCTGCGCGTGGACAGCGGCAGCGCCGCCGCCCGCGCCCGGATTGAAGCCGAGCCAGAGCCCCCGATGGGGGCGGCGAAATCGCCGCCCCGCTCGGGCACAAAATGACAGGGAAAATTACTTGCCGTTGTTGTTATAAGCAGCAACAGCCTCATCCACCGTGTTAAAGCCATCCGCCTGGATCGCGTAAGCGGTCACGATGACATTCCAAGGGAGCTGCGTGGAAATGTTTCTGCCGTCCGGCAGGTTATATTCAGAGCCATCAGCGCTCGTGGTCACACGCCAATCCATGTAGACCTGAGCAAGGCAGGGCAGAGAGGTCTTGCCAGCGGGAAGTGTCTTGGCCATGGTGGTGCGGATCACAACGTACTCCGTGCCGTTTTCAGTCACTCTGCCGACATACTTGTAGTCGTTCCAGAGGCCATCACCGACAGCGACCATCTTCAGGTCAGTAACATTGTGGTCTGCGTCGACAATGCCGTCGCTGGTGGCGAGTTTCCAGTAGTTACCGGCGTTGTACTCGACGTTGAAGCAGCCGTAGCTGTTCCAGTGCAGAGCGTTCTTGCTCTCGTCGGTCGGATATTCCTTGCTCACAAGATAGGCAGGAATCTTAAGCTCGACCCAAACCCAAGCGGCATTGTCCTTGCTGGTGTTGGTGACCGTGACGATCTTGGAGACAGCGTTGCCGTCGTTGGACTTGCCGGGAACGAGCTGCTTGTTCTGCTCGAAATTCTCAAGACCGTTCTCGCCCTTCTGCTGCTCGTTGAGGTCGATGCTCACATTGCCCATGGTGAACGTATTGGTTGCCGACTTCGTATCGGTGAAGTACGCCAGCGTGCCGCCGACGACCAGCACCGCGACGAGCATGACTGCGATCGCAGCCATCAGAATGGATTTCTTCTTCATAAGTAGCGTTCTCCTTTTCTATTTTTGTGTACAGCTCTCTGCACAAGGTTTCAAAGGGATCTGCTCAGGGAAAGCTGCGAGGGAGTTACTTAAAAGCACTTGGTAAACGCGGCCGCAGCATCCGCAAAACCAGCGGACTGGCACAGATAGCCATAGAACGTCAGGCTGGCAGTTGCATCCGAATTCACGTCAAAATCGTTAACCTCGACAAGGTTGCTCGCCAGAATGCTGGTCGCGGTGACATCTGCAGTCACTCTGTTGCCATCGTTCGTCTTGTAAACGTAAACCGCGCCGCCGTTCTTGCCCGTAACGCCATCAAGCAGTTCCCACGTATCGGCCACACTATATTTCAGAACGTTCTTCGCGTCCGAAGCCACGACCTCAACATAAAGATAGCAGGAAGCGCCGGCTTTCAGGCCGGTGACCTTAACAAACGGGTCTTTTTCGATCTTCGTGCCGGGGAGCAGGTTGTACTCGTTGCCCGTCACCTCTTCAGTGTTGACCTTGTAAGAATACTCGCCGGAAGTCTGTGCAACCGCCTTGTGCTCTTTCAGCGTCAACGCGCCGTCCTGATCAAACAGCTTGCCGACCGTGAAGGTGTTCTTGACCTCACCGGTCGTCGCCGTCAGATACGCCCACGTCGCGCCGACCGCCAGCGCCACGACGAGCACGAGCGCGATGGCGATCGTCAAAGTTTTCTTCTTCATTTCATGTTTTCCTCCCTTATAAAAACATCATGTTCCGAACTTACCATGTCCCAACAGCGTCCAACGCGCGCTGTCAGCGTTCATAGGGTTAATGTATCTGGACGTGAAAATATTTCACGCCCTCGGAAAAAATATTTAAATCTTACGATTTTTGTCATCCTTTTCCGTGCACTTTGCTGCATTCGCTGCCTCCGCTCGGCGCGCCGCATCGCGGGCATCCGCCTCAGCCGCCTTGCGCAGCATGTCCGGCAGGAACGCCAGAACGATGAGCACGATCGCGATCGCAATGGCCAGATACATCCCCGGCGGGTTCGAGACCCAGTGCGAGACATAGCCGAGATACGGGATGGTGAACACCGGGCGGCCGATGAGGTTCTTGAAATAGACCGGTGCGCCGTCGGGCGCGTCGTTCGCGTCTCCCTGCGTGTAGAAATGCTCGTTTTCCGCATCGATGGAGATCACGCGGTGCGTGACGACATCCAAGTCCTCATTGAGTACGAACGTGATCGCGTCGCCGACCTGCACGTCCTCGGGCGCACAGGGCTTGACATAGATCAGAGAGCCGGTGTGATACGTCGGCTCCATGCTGCCGGACAGGACGCACATCGGCCGCAGACCGACCAGCCGCACGCCCACCAGAAGCAGCGCCAGAATGACCACCAGCACTACCAGCACGGTGGAGATGGCATTGCACACTTTTTGAACCTGTTTTGGCATCTTCGTTCTTCCTTTCCCTTCGCGGGCATCCCTCCTGTTGATCCCGGCCGGAGGGCAGACCTCCGAAGCGCAGCCTGTCCGAGCCGGAGACGCGCACGGCCGCCGGCGCGGGAACGCCTCGGAGTTTCCCGCCACACTTCAGCCGTCACGCTTACTAACCAAAAGGATACCATGTTTTATTGCACACCGATAGGGGTATTATACACAAACTTCCAGCGATATTTTTGTAAGAAACAAACAGCTTTTTCCATTGCTGTCCAAAAAGCTGTACAGTTATCCAGCACCCATTGTACTTTCCGACCGCGGATGCGTCAAGTGCGGGGCGCAAGCGCGCAGGAATCTTACCTTTTTCTTAAAACTGTCACGGTTTTGCTTGTTTTCAGGGAGAAAACGTGATAGGATGTTGGGCGATTATGGATAGCTATCAGAAAGGAGCTGCACGCATGGAAACAAACGTGCTCGACTGGCTGGAAGTCACCGCCGCAGCCTGTCCGGACAAGCCCGCCTTTCTTGACGAGGACGGCGCGGTGACCTTTGCCGACGTGCGGCGCGAGGCGCGCATCATCGGCACGGCGGCGGCAAAGCTGCGCGGCGGACGCAAGGCGCCCATCGCCGTGATGAGCGGGCGCAACGCGCACACCCCGGCCGTGTTTCTCGGCGCGGTGTACGCCGGCTGCTGCTACGCACCGATGGACGGGACGATGCCCGTGCACCGGCTCAATTCGATCCTGCACACGCTCGACACCGATCTGATGATCGTGCAGCGCGCGTTTTACGACAAGGCCAGGACACTGGAATTTGGCGGAACGATCCTCATCGCGGAGGACCTGCTCGCAGGCTGCGAGGATGCGGCGCTGCTGGCGGACTGCCGCGCGCGCGCGCGTGAGCTTGACCCGCTGTACATCATCTTCACCTCCGGCTCGACCGGTACGCCCAAGGGCGTCATCACGGCGCAGCACTCGCTCATGTGCTACATCGAGGACTACGCCGGCGTGATGGGCATCGCGCGCGAGGATGTGCTCGGCAACCAGTCGCCGCTGGACTACATCGCCGCCGTGCGCGACATTTACCTGCCGCTGCGCTTCGGCGCGACGACGGCCATCATCCCGAAGGAACTTTTCATGTCGCCGGAGCGTCTGTTCGAATACATGAACGACAAGGGCGTGACGGCCGTGGGCTGGAGCGTCTCGGCGCTGACCGTGCCGGCCGCGCTGGGCGCGTTCGAGTGCAGCGTGCCGCAGCATCTGCGCAAGGTGTGCTTCTCCGGCTCGGTGATGCCGTGCAGCTGCCTGCGCCAGTGGCAGCTCGCGCTGCCGCAGGCGCGCTTCGTCAACCAGTACGGTCCGACGGAGGCGACCGCCTCGTGCACGTATTACGTCGTGCCCGGTCTGGTCGCGGACAGCGACGTGCTGCCGATCGGCAAGCCGTATGCGCACTATGAGGTGTTTCTGCTCTCGGAGCAAAACGAGGCCGTGCCCGACGGCGAGATCGGCGAGATCTGCGTCAAGGGGCCCATCCTCGCGCTCGGCTACTACAACAGCCGCGAAAAGACCGCCGAGAGCTTCCTGCAAAACCCGCTCAACCACGCGTATGACGAGCGCATCTACAAGACCGGCGACCTCGGGCACTTCGCGCCCGACGGCAACCTCATGTTCCACGGCCGCAAGGACCGGCAGGTCAAGCACCTCGGTCACCGCGTGGAGCTCGGCGAGATCGACCTCGCCGCGGCCAAGGTGCCCGGCGTGGGCGACTGCTGCACGCTCTACGATCAGGAGCACGAGCAGATCTGGCTGTTTTACACCGGCGCGGACGTGACCAAGCGCGACATCGCCGTGGCGCTGCGCGCCGATCTGCCGGGCTTCATGGTGCCGCGCAGGATCGAGCAGCTTGACGCCATGCCCCGGCTCGACAACGGCAAGACGAATATGCGCGCGCTGGCCGAGCGCATCGCCGCCGCCCACCGATAATTGCTTATATTACTCACTTTTCAGGAGGTATTTTATCATGGAACAGGAACTGATGGACATTCTGACCGATCTGCGCCCGGACGTGGATTTTGAGACCGAGACCGCGCTCATCGACGACCACATCCTCGAATCGTTCGACATCGTGTCGCTCGTTGCGGCGCTCAACGACGCGTTCGACATCGAGATCGGCGCAAAGGACCTCGTGCCGGAGAACTTCAACTCCGCCAAGAGTCTGCTGGCCATGGTGCAGCGCCTGCAGGACGAGGACTGATGGACAAGACTGCTCTGAAAACGGCGGCCGCCGAATACGGCACGCCGCTGTATCTGTTTGATCTGGATGCTTTCACGGCGCGCGCTGAAAAAGTGCGCGCCGCGTTCGGCTCTCACGTGCAGCTTTGCTACTCCATGAAGGCCAACCCCTTCGTGCTGCGCGGTCTGCCGGACGTGTTTCGCTGGGTGGAGGTCTGCTCCCCGGGTGAGCTGACGATCTGCGAAAAGCTCGGCATCGCGCCCGAGCGCATCCTCTACTCCGGCGTGAACAAGGGCGCGGACGATGTCGCGCGCGCCGTCGCGCTGGGCGCAGATCTGCTCACGGCCGAGAGCACGCTGCATTTTGATCTCATCTGCGCCGCTGCTCAAGCGCAGGGAAAGCACGTGCGCGTGCTGCCGCGTCTGACCGCCGGCAGCCAGTTCGGCATGGATCCCGCCGCGCTGGAGGATCTCGTTGCGCGCCGCGCGGACTTCCCGAATGTGACGATCGTGGGCATCCACTATTTTTCCGGCACGCAAAAGCGCAAGGACGCCGTGATCGCAAAGGAGCTTGCGCATCTGGAGGAATACCTCACGATGCTGCACGACAAGTACGGCTTCACGGCGCAGCACGTGGAATACGGTCCGGGACTGAACGCCGAGTGCCTGCGCGACGATGCCGAGGCACGCGACGGTGCGCTGCTCGACGCGGCGGCGGAGCACATCCGCGCCTTCGGCGAAAAGTATCCGCTGACGATCGAGATGGGACGCTTTTTCGCCGCCCCCTGCGGCACGTTCCTCACCGGCGTGGCCGACGCCAAGTGCAACCTCGGCGTGAACTATGCCGTGTGCGACGGCGGTATGCATCAGGTGAAGTATGACGGTCAGCTCATGGGCATGCAGTCCCCGCCGCTGACGCTTCTGCGCGAGAGTGCGGACGCCGCCGAGCCGTGGATGCTCTGCGGCAGCCTGTGCACGACCGCGGACGTGCTCGTGCGCGAGGCGCAGCTGCCGCCCCTGCGCGTGGGCGACGTGATCGCCTTCGGGCGCTGCGGCGCCTACTCCGTGACGGAGGGCGTGGCCGTGTTCCTCTCGCGTGATATGCCGCGCGTGGCGCTCTGCCGCGGCGGGCGCTCCACGCTCGTGCGCGACCGGTTTGCGACCGACGTGCTCAACACCTGCCGGACACCGGAGGACGAAGCATGACGCTGACATCGCTGCCGTTTTTCCTGCTGGTGCTCGCGCTGCTGGTGCTGTACTACCTCGTGCCGAAGCGCTTTCAGTGGGTGGTGCTGCTGATCGGCAGCTACGCGTTTTACGCGTTCGTGTGCCTGCGGTACATGGGCTTTATCGTCATCACGACGCTCACGACCTACTTCGGCGCCCGCGGTATGGATGCCATGACCACGCGCATGGAGCAGACCGTCGCCGCGCACAAGCAGGACTGGGAGCGCGAGGAGCGCAAGGCGTACAAAAAGCGCTGCAAGTCCCGCCGCAAGGCGCTCATGATCGCCATCCTGCTGCTGAACTTCGGCATCCTTGCCGTGCTCAAATACTATAACTTCTTTGCCGAGTCCGTGCAGGCGCTCTTCGCGTCCGTGGGGCTGACGGTCTCACTCGGCCGCATCGGGCTGCTGCTGCCGCTGGGCATCTCGTTTTACACGTTCCAGTCCATGGGCTACGTGCTCGACGTCTACCGCGAAAAAGTGCCCGCCGAGCGCAATGTCGGCAAGCTCGCGCTGTTCGTGTCCTTCTTCCCGCAGATCATTCAGGGTCCGATCGGCGTGTACGATCAGCTGGCGCACCAGCTCTATGACGAGCACAAGTATAACTTTGACAACATCCGCTTCGGCGCGCAGCTGATCCTCTGGGGCTTTTTCAAAAAGCTCGTCATCGCCGACCGCGCCGTGGGCATGATTCACACCGTCGCCGGGGCGTACACCGACTACGCCGGCACGTATGTGCTGCTGGCGGCGATCGTGTACGCGCTGCAGCTCTATGCCGACTTCTCCGGCGGCATCGACATCTCGCGCGGCGTGGCGCAGATGTTCGGCATCACCATGGGCGAAAACTTCCGCCGCCCGTATTTCTCGCGCACGCTCACCGAGTACTGGCACCGCTGGCACATCTCGCTCGGCGACTGGCTGCGCAACTACCTGTTCTATCCGCTGTCGATCTCGAAGGCGTTTCTCAACTGGGGACGCCACGCCAGACAGCACCTCGGCAGCCACATCGGCAAGGTGCTGCCGACGGCCGTGGCCTCGCTGATCACGTTTCTCATCATCGGCATCTGGCACGGGGCGAGCTGGAAATACGTCGCCTTCGGCTTCTGGAACGGCATGGTCATCCTCGTGTCCACGCTGCTGCAGCCGGTGTCGGACAAGGTCGTCGCCGCGCTGCACATCGAGCGAAAGAGCGCGTGGTATCAGGTGTTTTCGATGCTGCGCACGTTCGTGGTCGTGCTCATCGGCTATTACTTTGACATTGCCGACGGTTTTCGCGCCGCGATGGGCATGATGGTCAAGTCCGTGACCGACCTGCACCTGTCGCAGCTGCGGCCGGGCGCCGTGCTCGAGGCGCTGCCGCTGACGCGGTATGATTGGCGCGTGCTGCTGCTCGGCACGGCCGTCATCTTCACCGCCTCCGTCATTCAGGAGCGCTCGCAGCGCACCATCCGTGAGATCCTCGATGAGAAATGTCTCGCCCTGCGCTGGGCCGTGCTGCTCGCCGGCGTCTTTGCCGTCGTGCTCATGGGCGTTTACGGTCCGGGCGTGCAGGCGGCCGAATTTGTGTACATGCAGTTTTAAGTCAGAAAGGCGCCTATGAAAGCTAACCATTCCAAAACAAAAACCGTCGTGCGCGTGATCGCATTTCTGCTCATTGTCGTGCTGCTCTACGGCGCTCTGACCGAGGTGCTGAGCGTGAACAACACGTGGGATATGCGTCACATCCGCGGCTTCTACCGCGAACCGAAAAATTCCCTTGACGTGGTCCTGATCGGCGCGAGCGAGCTCTACACCGGCTTTTGCTCCCCGCTGGCATGGCGGCAGCACGGCTTTACGAGCTATTCGCTGTGCGTGTCGAGCATGCCGGGCTGCCTGTATAACTCCATGCTCACCGAGACCATGCGCCGGCAGACGCCAAAGACCGTCGTCGTGGAGATCAACGGCTTCCTGTTCGACTTCTCGGCCGAGGATACGGAGACCGGTCTGCGCAAGTGGATCGACAATATGCCGATGTCGGCCAACAAGGTGCGCACGATCCTCAGCTCCGTGCCGAGAGATCAGTGGTCGTCCTACTTTTTCCGGCTGGAGAAGTACCACACCAACTGGAACGAGCCGACCGTCTGGGCCGAACCGGCACAGCAGCACCTGACCCTGCTGCGCACCGGCTATTCGCTGACCAAGGCGCTTGAGATCATCCCGAAGGTGCAGACAGGCGACCGCCCGACCAAGAACGCCTCGCTGAGCGCGGACAATGTGCAGCGGCTGCGCAGCTTCTGCGAGCTTGCCCACGAGCTCGGTGTCGAAAACGTGCTCTTTGTGCGCTTTCCGCACCGTGCGGGCGTCACCGACCCGACCGTCCTGACGCGCCTCGGGGACATCGTGGGCGAATACGGCTACGACTTTCTCGACTGCGACCGGCTCTTTGCGGACATTGGGCTGGAGCCGGACGGCGATTTTTGCGACAACGAGCACCTGAACGTGTTCGGCATGGAGACCTTTACCGACTGGTTCGGGCAGTATCTCACCGAGCACTACGACCTCTCGTCGTCACAGGGCGCGGCCGTCGGGACGCAGTGGGCGCGCTGCGCGCAGTTTGTGGAGAATATGCTCCCCTACTGCGAGCAAAAGACCCCCAGCGATGCCGGAACGCTGCACGAGTATTCGCCGGAATTTTCCGCCTACCGCTGAAAAAAGCAAAACGCAGCCCCCTTCGAGCAAATCGAAGGGGGCTGCGTTTTTGTTGCTTTAACGGCCGGTGCTGCCGAAGCCGCCCGCGCCGCGGCCGGTCGCATCGAGCGTGTCCGCGTCCGAAAACTCCGCCGCGAGAAACGGCAGGATCACGAGCTGGGCGATGCGGTCGCCGGGGGCGACGGTGCGCGGTGCGTCCGTGTCATTGTGCAGCGCGACGGTGCACTCGCCGCGGTAGTCGGCGTCGATCACGCCGACGCAGTTTGCCGGGCGCAGCCCCTGCCTGGACGCAAGGCCGCTGCGCGCAAACACGCCGCCGAAATACCCCGCCGGGATGGCGAGGGCGAGTCCCGTGCCGATCATGGCCGTCGCGTGCGGCGCGATCGTGACGCTCTGCCCGTCCGCCGGGCAGGCATAGAGATCATAGCCCGCCGCGTCCGCGCTGCCGCGCCGCGGGGTGACGGCGCCGGGGCGCAGCTTCTGGATCTTCACTTCCATCCGTTCATGCCCTCCCAAAGTACGATGTGTCCCGCCGCGCGGGTACGGTCCATGTCGATGATGCGCTGGTTTTCCGAGCCGCGAAAGCGCAGGCTGAGGTTGCGCTGCGCGTCCACATAGCGCCCGTCGACGAGGATGTCGATGAGCGAGAGCATCTCGTCGGTCACCTCGCAGCGCGGGTGCGCGCCGTCGACGGTGAGCTCCTTGTCGAGCGTGAAGCCCGAAAACGCCCAGATATCCTTATCCGGATAGCGCTCGCGCACCCGGTGCAGAAACGGCACGAGCGCGCGCTGATTTTCCGGCTCGAACGGGTCGCCGCCGAGCAGCGTCAGGCCGCGGATAAAGGGCTTTTCCAGCTCGTTGAAGATGATCTGCTCGGCCGCCGCGTCAAACGGCTGGCCGTAGTGAAAGTCCCATGTCTGCGGCTGAAAGCAATTGTAGCAATGGTTCGTGCAGCCGGAGACGAACAGCGTCACGCGCACGCCGACGCCGTTGGCAATGTCGCAGGTCTTGATCTGACCGTAATTCATAGCAATTCCTCACAAACAGCGGGCGCGCCGCTTCAGACACGCCCGCCGGGTATTTTTTCTCTGCGCGCCGCCTTACAGGTGCAGCACGCGCTCCTTGATCTCCTGCGTGCGGCCCTGGTTCCAGAACTGCGTGCCGATGTAGCCGCAGGTGCGGCGGGCGACGTTCATCTTGTCCTGATCCGTGTTGCCGCAGTTCGGGCAGCGCCAGATGAGCTTGCCGTCGTGCTCGACGATCTCGATCTCGCCGTCAAAGCCGCAGACCTGGCAGTAGTCGCTCTTGGTGTTGAGCTCGGCATACATGATGTTGTCGTAGATGAACTTCATCACCTCGAGCACCGCCGGGATGTTGTTCTGCATATTCGGCACCTCGACGTAGCTGATCGCGCCGCCGGGGGAGAGCGCCTGGAACTTCGACTCGAAGGCGAGCTTGCTGAACGCGTCGATGTTCTCCGTCACGTGGATGTGGTAGCTGTTGGTGATGTAGCCCTTGTCCGTGACGCCGGGGATGATGCCGAAGCGCTGCTGCAGGCACTTGGCGAACTTGTAGGTCGTGGATTCCAGCGGCGTGCCGTAGAGGCTGAAGTCGATGTTGTGCATCTGCTTCCAATGCTTGCAGGCATCGTTCATGTGCTGCATCACCTCGAGCGCGAACGGCGTCGCCGAGGGGTCGGTGTGGGACTTGCCGGTCATGTACTTGACGCACTCATACAGTCCCGCGTAGCCGAGGGAGATGGTCGAGTAGCCGCCGTAGAGGAGCTTGTCGATCGGCTCGCCCTTTTTCAGGCGCGCAAGCGCACCGTACTGCCACAGGATGGGCGCGGCGTCCGAGAGCGTGCCCTTGAGCCGCTCGTGGCGGCACATGAGCGCGCGGTGGCACAGCTCCAGCCGCTCGTCAAAGATCTGCCAGAATTTCTCCATGTTGCCGCCGGAGGACAGCGCCACGTCCGGCAGGTTGATGGTCACGACGCCCTGATTGAAGCGGCCGTAGTACTTCGGCTTGCCGTTTTCGTCGACATACGGCGTCAGGAAGCTGCGGCAGCCCATGCAGGTGTAGCAGTGGCCCTCGCCGTTTTTGTCCACCTTGAGCTCGAGCATCTTCTTCTCGGAGATGTAGTCCGGCACCATGCGCTTGGCGGTGCAGCGGGCGGCCAGCTCCGTGAGATACCAGTAGGGCGAATCCTCGTGGATGTTGTCCTCCTCGAGCACGTAGATGAGCTTCGGGAACGCCGGCGTGACCCAGACGCCCTTCTCATTTTTCACGCCCTGATAGCGCTGGCGCAGCGTCTCCTCGATGATCATGGCGAGGTCATGGCGCTCCTGCTCATTTTTCGCCTCGCCGAGGTACATGAACACCGTCACAAACGGCGCCTGACCGTTCGTGGTCAGCAGCGTGACGACCTGATACTGGATTGTCTGCACGCCGCGGCGGATCTCCTCACGGACGCGGTTTTCGACGAGCTCGGCCAGCTTCTCCTCGCCCGGATGCGCGTCGATGGCCTGCATCTCGGCCGCGACCTCGCGGCGGATGCGCTCACGGCTGACCTGCACGAACGGCGCCAGATGCGTCAGCGAGATCGACTGCCCGCCGTACTGGTTGGAGGCGACCTGCGCGATGATCTGCGTGGCGATGTTGCACGCGGTCGAGAAGCTGTGCGGCCGCTCGATGAGCGTGCCGGTGATGACTGTGCCGTTCTGGAGCATATCCTCGAGGTTGACAAGGTCGCAGTTGTGCATATGCTGCGCGTAATAGTCGGCGTCGTGGAAGTGGATGATGCCCTCCTCGTGCGCCTCGACGATGTCCTTCGGCAGCAGGATGCGGTTGGTGATGTCGCGGCTGACCTCGCCGGCCATATAGTCACGCTGCGTGCTGTTGACGATCGGGTTCTTGTTGGAGTTTTCCTGCTTGGCTTCCTCGTTGTTGCACTCGATCAGGCTCAGGATGCGGTCGTCGGTCGTGTTGGCGCGGCGCACCAGGCTGCGGGTGTAGCGGTAGGTGATGTAGGCCTTGGCGACCTCGAACGCACCGTGCGCCATGATCTGCTTTTCAACCATGTCCTGGATCTCTTCCACGGCGGCGCTGCGGCCGAGCTCCTGACAGGCGAGCTCCACGCTCTCGGCGATGCGCTGGATCTGGCGCGGCGTCATGCGTGCGCTCTCTTCAACGGCGGCATTGGCCTTCGTGACGGCCATGATGATCTTGGAGATGTCAAAGTTCTCCTCTGCGCCGTTTCGCTTGATGATCTTCATCTTTCTGTTCCTCCCCCTCGTAATCGAAAACACAATATCTTGTGCGGAAAACCGCTTTATTTGGTATTGAAAGCGGGTATATCGTACAATATCTTGTATCTTATGTCAACACATATTTTCACTTTGCTTGTGCAAAACACACACGACCGGCCCGATTTCAGGCCGCAAAAATGCGCCGCCCGCAGGCGGCGCAAGGCTTTCCCGGGTCGCCGGAGCGAGCCGGAAAGCGTTGCCGTCAGGCAGTTTCGTAGCCGTTTGGGTTCTGGGTCTGCCAGCGCCAGCTGTCGCGGCACATATCCTCAAGCGAATAGTCCGCGTGCCAGCCGAGAACGCGCGCGCTCTTGTCCGGGCAGGCGTACACCGTCGGCAGGTCGCCCGCGCGGCGCGGCGCGATGCGGTAGGGCACGCGCACGTGGTTGGCCGCCTCAAAGGCGTGCACCATCTCGAGCACGCTGTAGCCCCGGCCGGTGCCGAGGTTAAAGACGCTCTCGCCCGTGTGCGCCGCCATGTAGGCGATGGCCGAGACGTGACCGCGCGCGAGATCCATGACATGGATATAGTCACGCACGCCGGTGCCATCGGGCGTGTCATAGTCGTCTCCGAACACGTTCAGGCACTCCAGCCGGCCGATGGCCGTCTGCGAGATGTAGGGCATGAGATTGTTCGGCACGCCGCGCGGATCCTCGCCGATGAGGCCGCTCGGGTGCGCGCCAATGGGGTTAAAGTAGCGCAGCAGCACGACCGACCAGCTCGGATCGGCCACCACACAGTCGCGCAGGATCTGCTCGCAGACGTACTTCGTCCAGCCGTAGGGGTTCGTGCAGCTGCCGGTGCGGGACGTCTCGTAGAGCGGCATTTCGTTGTCGCCGGAGTACACCGTCGCCGACGATGAGAAGATGATCTGCTTGACCCCGTGCTCGCGCATCGCCTCGCAGAGCGTGACGGTCGAGCCGAGGTTGTTGTCGTAATATTCCAGCGGCATATGTACCGACTCGCCCACGGCCTTGAGGCCGGCGAAATGGATGACGCAGTCGATCTTCTGCTCGGTAAACACGCGGTCGAGTCCGGCGCGGTCGCGCACGTCCATCTGATAGAATTTCAGGGGCTTGCCCGTGATCTGCTCGACCCGTTTGCCCGCCTCCGCGCTGCTGTTGACGAGATTGTCCACCACGACGACATCCATGCCCTGCTCGAGCAGCTCCACACACGTGTGGCTGCCGATGTAGCCCATGCCGCCGGTCACCAATACGGTCATGCACCGTACCTCCCTCTTGCTGCGGTATCGTTTGATTGCGTACCTTTTATTTTACATCAGAACGCCGCGAAGTTCAACGGTTTTCCTTTGCCAGAGTTTTGCCATACGCGTGAATTTCCTGACAATCCCTGAATCTTCAAAATTCAGGCGATTTTTCTTGACTTTTCAGCTTTGCCGGGCTAAACTGCAACTACCATAGTGCAGTTGGGATGGCTGCGTACGCATTGTTTTTGTCCATTTGCGATTTGACCCATCTCTTTTTTATCAAGTCTTTTCTCTTTTATCTGATCTCTTTTTACCGCGTTATCTACCATTGTTCTCCGCAATCGGCACGTTCATCCCGTCTCAAAGACCAAGGCGCACCCGCGGCGTACAGGGCGCGCAATGGCTGCACGCATAGCGAAAGACCTCCGGGCGAACCCGGAGGTCTTTTTTGCCGCTTTTTTGGGGGACTCAGCTCTCAAGCTGCTTGCCGAGAAAGCCGGAGACCGCCTGCGCGAGCTTGCGCTCGGTGTCTCCGGCGGGGGCGCCGCCGCGCGCGGCGGCAAACAGCACGCAGCCGAGCACATCGCCCTCAGACAGGATGGGCGCGGCCACGGCCACTGCGTAGCGCTCGTCGGTCTCGGTGACCGGCAGCGTGCAGCTGTCGGCCGCATATTGTCCGCGTGCAGTCATGAGCTCCTCGAGCTCGCGGCTGACGCGCCGGTCGAGCAGCTCCCGCTTGCCGCCGCCGGCCACGGCGATGACGGTGTCGCGGTCGCACACGGCGGCGATCTCGCCGGTGGTCTTGTGCAGCGCGTCGCAGATCTGCACGGCGAACTCGGACAGCTCGCCCATCGGGGAATACTTCTTAAAAATGACCCGCCCGTCGGTGTCGGTGTAGATCTCCAGTGAGTCGCCCTCGCGGATACGCATGGTGCGGCGGATCTCCTTGGGGATGACCACGCGGCCAAGGTCGTCGATCCGGCGCACGATTCCGGTTGCCTTCATAGTCGGAAAACTCCTTTGCTCTGTTTTGCGTTTCGGCATCCCTATTTTCTGCAAATTCCGGTAGTCTATGCAGGCTGCCCACGCACACTGTCTAACCGTTTGCAAATGCAAGAATGCAGCGCACAGAGACTTCCGGCCGCGTCGACATCAGCCACGTTTTGAGCAACGACAAAGAGAGCATACATCAACTACCCAATTATATTCAAGCGGACAGCGCCGGCAACATCGGCCAAAGAGTTCACCTGTTGCATTAGGATCGGTTCGTGCAGACGCTTATATATAATAGAGAAACCAAGACGGCCGGTTTCACAATCAAGACAAATGTACCTCGCGCGGCATAATGAAAATACCGCTTGCGCAGCGCGGAGCAGGATGGTGTAGTTGTCTTATAATTACATTTTGTGCCTGCCTGCTCGCCTGCGATGACGCGGCCGTCTCCCTGCACTATCACGCGCCCACAGGCGCATTTTTTGCCTGCCGGCGCTGGTTCGCTCCGACCGGAACGTCTGCCGGACAGTGGCCAACGGCGCATTTTCTATATCATTCCCTACAACACGATCCTCGACCAGAACGCGGCGAACATCCGCACCGCCTTGAACGATTACCCCTCGATCCTTGAGCACCACGCCAACGTCGTCCTGGCATCCGAGGAAGAGCCGCCGACCTACCGGCAGCTGACCAAGCGCTGGGACAGCGATATCATCTTCACCAGTCTGGTGCAGTTTCTCAACGCCTGCTATGCAGCGCCGAACACAGACGCCCGGCATATGCACGCCCTGACGAATGCGGTTTTGATTTTTGACGAGATACAGTCGTTGCCCAAGCACTGCAAAACGCTGTTTGCGCGCGCGATCACGTTTCTGTCTGCCTGCTGCGGCTGTACGGTCGTGCTCTGCACCGCTATACAACCGCTGCTGGATCTCCCGCGCGCACCGCGCGAGCTGATGCCGGATGTCGCCTGCCTGTATGATCGGCTTCGGCGCGTTGACTACCTGCCGCAGCTAACACCGCGCACGAACCGCGATGCTACCGCAGACAACAGCGCCTCCGGCTCCATCAAGCTCGCCAAAGAGCGCATCGAGCTGATGAAGCGGTATGGGGTGACGGATTAAAGGAAGGAAGAAATTTAATGAAAAACGAACGGAATTACGGACTTGATCTCCTTCGCATTGTTCTGATGTACATGGTGTGCATACTGCATATGTTCTTCACCTCACAATGAAATAATTCCGTTGACACAAGCAGTGCACTGTAATATGGTGGTGGAAGGGAATTCAATTCGCACAAATATTTTGCAATCCTGACACATCTTTTTGCGCCTTTTGGCCGAACGGCGGCGAAAAGCGCGGAAGTGTCCTGCTTAACGGACTGTGAATTTGCTATGATGGAGAAAATCGAGATATGGAAGGTAAATACACGCCCTATCTTGCACACATTGCAGACGACGGGCGAGAACAGACGGTTTGCGCGCATCTGCAAGGCACTGCGCAACTGGCCGCCGAGTTTGCCGCAGCCTTTGGAGCAGAAACGGACGGCCGCTTCGCCGGACTGCTGCACGACATTGGAAAGTACACCGCAGGATTTCAAAAACGCCTGCGCGGCGGACCATTGGTAGACCATTCCACCGCCGGGGCGCAAGAGGCTTTTTCCCGGTACAGGAACGCGCCCGCCGCGCTGGCTATTGCCGGACATCACGGTGGTATCCCGGATGCCGGAAATCCGCACGACCCGCCCGATGAACCGACTCTGCTCGGACGTATAAAGCGTCCTTGCACACCGGATTCCGTCTGGATGCAGGAAATCTCCGTTTCTGCCCCGCCGCCGCCCGCATGGCTGTCGGAGAGCGATATGCTGCAAAACGCATTCTACACACGGATGCTCTACTCCTGCCTGGTAGATGCCGACTTTCAGGATACGCAAAATTTTATGGACGGCAAAAAACCTCCGCGCGGCAGCGGTGCGCCGCTGCCCGCTTTGCTTGAACTTGTGCGCGCGCAGGCACAGCGCTATCTCGAAGCGCAAGCGCCCACCACCGTTGCGCAGCAGCGCAACGCGTCGCTGCGTGCCTGTATAGAGCGCGGGCAAACATGGGATCAGGGGCTTTATACGCTGACCATTCCTACCGGCGGCGGCAAAACGTTTGCCTCCTTGGCATTCGCACTCGAACACGCAGTCCGGCAGCAGATGGATCGCGTAATCTACGTTATTCCCTACACCTCGATCATCGATCAAACAGCCGAGACTTTTTCCGAACTGCTCGGTGAAGAAAATGTACTGGCGCATTACGCCGGCGTCGACTACCTGACGGAAGAGCCGGACGAACGATCACCCACGCAATACCGCAAGTTGCTGGCCAGTGAAAACTGGGACGCACCGGTCGTGGTCACGACCGCAGTGCAATTTTTTGAATCTCTCTATGCCAATCGCAGCAGCCGCTGCCGCAAGCTGCATAACATCGCCAACAGTGTTGTTGTGTTTGACGAGGCGCAGACGCTTCCGACGGACTATCTGCTGCCGTGCCTGTCCGCCATTGCGCAGCTCGTGCAAAACTATCACACGACCGCCGTTCTCTGCACGGCGACGCAGCCGGCGCTCGGTCCGCTGTTTTCTCAGCTTGCGCCGCAGCTCTGTATGCACGAGATCTGCCCGCACACAAACGATCTGTATCAGGCGCTCCGGCGCACAACGCTTACGAACCTCGGCACAGTCTCGCACGAAGCGCTGTGCAGCCGGCTGCGCGCGCACGAACAAGTTCTCTGTGTAGTCAATCGCCGCAGCACGGCGCAGGCGCTGTTTGCCGCGCTTCCGCCCGACGGATGCTTTTGCCTGACGACGCTTTTGTGTGCAGCCGACCGGCGACGGCAGATCCGGGAGATCCGAACGCGCCTGCGTGACGGGCTTCCCTGCCGCGTCGTGTCTACGTCACTCATTGAAGCCGGCGTGGATGTAGACTTCCCCGCCGCCTATCGGGAGCAGTGCGGGCTGGACTCTCTGCTGCAGACAGCCGGCCGCTGCAACCGCGAAGGGCATCACCGCGCCGCAGACAGCATCGTCTGTCGTTTCTGCCTCGAAAATGAACCCGCTCCCGCCATGCTGGAAAAGAATATCAGCGCGTTGGTCTTTGCCGCGCGCCGCACAGCGGATCTCGCGTCACCGCAAGCGATCGAGGCATATTTCAGCGAGCTATACCGTATTCGAGGCGATCGCGCGCTGGACAAAAAGAACATCCTTCCGGCATTGCAGTCCGGGATTTCCGGCTGTCTGCTGCCATTTGCGCAGGTTGCAGCAGCGTTCCGCTTGATCGAGACCCCGACGCGTACAGTCTATCTGCCGATTGGAGACGGCGCAGATCTTTGCGCACGCCTGCAGCGCGGCGAATGCAGCCGGGCGCTGCTGCGCCAGCTCGGAGTCTACAGTGTTGCATGCTATAGAGCGCAGTTCGACGCCTTGGACGCTGCCGGAGCGCTGGAGCTCCTGCCGGACGGTGCAGCCATTTTGACTGATCTATCCCAATATGACGCCAAAACCGGTCTGGCACAAAACATCGAGACCGGACAGGGTCTGTTTATCTGAATTTCCGAATTTGTACATAAGGAGGCATCGCCGTGACACACAGACAACCGTCTGCTGCGCAAGGCAGCAACACAAAAGGAGGTGGCATCCATGTCGATCCGAATCGAAGTATGGGGTGACTACGCCTGTTTTTCCCGGCCGGAAATGAAGACGGAGCGCGTCAGCTATGACGTCATGACGCCTTCGGCCGCACGCGGGATCGTAGAGGCGATCTACTGGCATCCGGGACTGCGTTATCACATCGACAAGATCTATCTGCTGGCGCCGATCCGCTTCACCAACATCCGAAGAAACGAGGTCAAATCCACACTGCTCGCCTCGGCGGCGCTCTCCGCCGCAAAGGGCGGAAAACCGCCGGAGCTGTATACCTCGCAGGACATCCAGCAGCGTGCGGCACTGGTGCTGCAGGATGTACATTACGTGATCGAGTGCCATTTTGATCTGACGGAGCAAGCCGCCCCCGGCGACAACGCCGGTAAGTTTCAGGATATCCTGCGCCGCCGGGTCGCAAAGGGGCAATGCTACCACACGCCGTATTTCGGCTGCCGGGAGTTCCCGGTCAGCTTCCGCGAATGGCCGAGCGGTACAGTGCCCACCGTCCCGCTCACGCAAGATCTCGGCTGGATGCTCTATGACATGGACTATTCCGACCCGCAGAACATCCGCGCACAGTTTTTCCGCGCACAGCTCACGGACGGCGTGCTTGACTGCCGAAACACGGAGGTGGTCACATGATCCTGCAGGCATTGACCGCCTATTACGAGGCGCTGCTCCATCAGGGCAAGCTCTCCGCTCCCGGCTGGGCAGACGCATTCCCCGTAAGCTATGAGCTGGAAATCGACGCAAACGGTGCGCTGATCGATGTGGTCGACTGCCGGGAAAGCGTACAACGCGGCAAAAAAACTGTGCTCACGGCACGCCCGACGCGCGTCCCGGCGCACATAAAGCGCTCCTCCGGAGTTGCTGCAAATTTTCTTTGTGACAACACCACCTATCTGCTTGGCGCCGATGAAAAGGGCAAGCCGGAGCGTGCCAAACAATGCTTTGCCGCCTGCGCTGCGCTGCACCACGCGCTGCTGGATGCTGTGGATGACCCCGCTGCGCAAGCCGTGCTGGCTTTCTTCGACACCTGGCAGCCGGACCAGGCAGCGGCTCACCCATTGCTGGCGACGCGGTGGGCAGACCTGAATGCCAACGCAAACCTCATTTTCACCTATGACGACGGCGGCCATCGTCGACCGGTAACGGAGTTCCCGGCACTTCAGGATGCATGGCAGCGGCACTATCAGCACGACGATCCGGACATCCCGCACGCGCAATGCCTCATCACCGGCAAAAATGCGCCGATCGCACTCACGCACCCATCTGTCAAAGGGGTTCGCGGTGCGCAAAGCTCCGGCGCCGCGCTTGTGTCATTCAACGCACCGGCATTTTGCTCCTATGGTCATGAACAAAACGCAAACGCCCCCGTGAGCACCTACGCCGCTTTTGCCTACACGACCGCGCTCAACCTCCTGCTGGACGATCCAAAGCATCGTCAGATGCTCGGCGACACGACGGTCATCTGCTGGGCAGAGAACGCAAGTTCTGCCTGCACCGATCTCGGCATGGCTGCGCTGTTCGGCGCGCCGAAGGATTCCGGCGTTCAGGAAGAGGACATCAGCCGCGCGCTTACACTGCTTGCAGACGGGCGCGACTGCACATGGCTGACTGAGCAGCTGCAGCCGGATCAGCACGTCTACTTCCTTGGCCTCGCGCCGAACGCTGCGCGGTTGTCCGTCCGCTTTTTTCTGCGCGACAGTGTGCAGGGCTTTGCCCGGCACATCCGCGCTCACGAGCAGGCGCTGGAGATCGTGCGCCCAAGCTACGACACGCACGCGCAGCTGTCCGTCTGGGCACTGGCCCGGGAAACCGTCAACCTGAAGGAGCGCAGTCCCGCACCTGCACCGCAGCTGGCCGGTGACCTGCTGCGCGCCGTTTTGACCGGCTGCCGCTACCCGGCCACTCTGCTCAACGGCGTCACGCTGCGCATCCGCGCAGAGCAGGAGATCACGCGCGGCCGCGCCGCAATTTTGAAAGCGTACTACACCAGAAATAAAACACCACTTTGCCCCGAGGAGGTACTGACTGTGGAACTCAATGCACAAAGCAACTACACGCCCTATGTGCTCGGCCGCCTGTTTGCTGTTCTGGAGGCGGTCCAGAGCGACGCAAATCCGGGAATCAACACGACCATCAAGGATCGCTACTTCAATTCCGCCTGCGCAACGCCGGCAGTCGTGTTCCCAACGCTGCTGAAGCTGGCGCAAAAGCATCTGCAAAAACTCAGCGGCGGAAAAAGCATCTACTGGAACCAGCAGATCACCGATCTTATCGGGCGGATGAACGAGCCGTTCCCCGCGCATATGACGCTGCCGGAACAGGGGGCGTTCGAGATCGGCTACTACCATCAGACACAAAAACGCTTCGAGAAAAAGCAATAAGGAGGAACTGAACATGTCGCAGCCCATTCAAAACCGCTATGATTTTGTCATTCTGTTTGACGTCGAAAACGGAAATCCCAACGGCGATCCGGATGCCGGAAATATGCCCCGTGTAGATCCCGAGACCGGTCACGGTCTTGTGACGGATGTCTGCCTCAAGCGTAAGATCCGCAATTATGTGGAGACGCTCAAGGAGGACGCCTCCGGCTATCGCATCTACGTCAAAGACGGCGTGCCGCTCAACCGCAGCGACAACGAAGCCATCACCGCACTCGGCATTGACGGCGACCTGAAGGCCGCAAAAAAGAACACGCCCGACATTGACCGCAAGCTGCGCGATTGGATGTGCCAGAACTTCTTCGACATCCGCACCTTCGGCGCAGTCATGACCACATTCGTCAAGGGCGCGCTCAACTGCGGTCAGGTGCGCGGGCCGGTGCAGATGGGCTTTGCCCGCTCTGTAGACCCGATTGTTCCGCAGGAGGTCACGATCACACGCGTCGCCATTACGACCGAGGCAGACGCCGAAAAGAAAGGCACGGAGATGGGGCGCAAGCACATTGTGCCGTACGGTCTCTATCGCGCCGAGGGCTTTATCTCGGCAAACCTGGCGCGAAAAACCACCGGCTTCTCAGATGAAGATCTGCAGCTGCTGTGGCAGGCGATCCTGAACATGTTCGAAAATGATCATTCCGCCGCCCGCGGCAAAATGGCCGTGCGGGAGCTCATCATTTTCAAGCACGATTCCGAGCTCGGAAACGCGCCGTCATACAAGCTGTTTGACGCAGTGACCGTCAAGCGCAAGGAAAACGTCGCCGTTGCGCGCAGCTATCAGGACTATATCGTTTCCGTTGCCGACACACTGCCGGAAGGCGTGCACTGTGAGCGCAGAGCCTGATGTATGACCCAGATGACTGCTTGATGATCTCCGGTTTGCAGCATTTCCGGTTTTGCAGGCGGCAGTGGGCGCTGATCCACATTGAGCAGCAGTGGGCGGAGAATCTGCGCACGACTGAGGGCGCGCTTTTACACGAGCGCGCCCATGATGAGCAGCTGCGCGAGAGCCGCGGCGACCGGATCATCGCGCGCAGTCTGCGCGTTTATTCGCTGACGCTCGGTCTCAGCGGCCAGTGCGACGTTGTGGAGTTTCGCCGCGATGCGCAAGGCATCACGCTGCACGGACATGACGGGCTATGGCTGCCGTACCCGATCGAATACAAGCGCGGTCATGCAAAGCAGGACGGCTGCGACGAGCTGCAGTTGTGTGCGCAGGCCATGTGCTTGGAGGAGATGCTCTGCTGTGAGAGCCCGGCCGGCGCTCTCTTCTACGGCGAGACGCGCCGCCGCGTGCCCGTTCCCTTTTCTCCGGAGCTGCGGCAGGAGGTGCGCACCGACGCCGCGCAAATGCACGACCTCTTCCACCGCGGCCGCACACCGCGTGTAAAACCGACGAAAAGCTGCAACGCTTGCTCGCTCAAAGACCTGTGTCTGCCGCGCCTAACGAAGACTGGCTCCGTGCAGGACTATCTGCGCGCCGGTATGGAGGAGTCGTCATGAAAAAGCTGCTCAACACACTGTTTGTCACCACGGAGGACGCCTACTTAAGCCTCGACGGAGAAAATATCGTCGTCAGCCGTGACCGGCACGAGCTTGGCCGGTTCCCGCTGCACACGCTCTCTGCCGTCATCAGCTTCAGCTATGCCGGCGCTTCTCCGGCGCTCATGGGCGGGTGTGCCAAGCGCGGCGTCGGGCTGACGTTCTGCACACCGAATGGCCGTTTCCTCGCCCGTGCCGTTGGTGAGCAAAATGGGAATGTGCTCCTGCGCCGTATGCAGTACCGCGTAGCCGACGACCCGACGCAGAGCTGCCGCATCGCACGCAACATGATCTTCGGCAAACTCCACAACGCCCGCTGGAGCATCGAGCGCACCAGGCGCGATCACGCCTTGCGCGTAGACACGCAAAAGCTGCAGACATCTATTGACCGGCTCAAAGGGCTCTATCCGCTCGTCGCAGCCGAAACTTCGCTCGACGCGCTGCGCGGCGAAGAGGGCAGCGGCGCACAAGCCTACTTTGATGTACTGGATGACATGATCCTGCAAAACAAGTCCGATTTCTTCTTTCATGTGCGCAGCCGCCGCCCACCACTGGACAACGTCAATGCCATGCTGTCATTCGCATACAGTCTGCTTGGCAATGACTGCGCAGCCGCACTCGAGAGCGTCGGGCTTGATGCCTATGTCGGTTTCCTGCATCGTGACCGGCCGGGACGGACGTCGCTGGCGCTCGATCTCATGGAAGAGCTGCGGCCATGCTTCGCCGATCGCTTCGTGCTGTCCCTTGTGAACAACCGCATCCTGAACGCGTCAGATTTTCTTGCGACCGACAGCGGTGCCGTTTTGCTGACGGATGCGGGGCGAAAGAAATTCCTGCAGACGTGGCAGACGCGCAAGCGCGACATGATCACGCACCCCTATTTGAAAGAGAAAATCTCCTGGGGGCTGGTTCCGTATGTGCAGGCACTGCTGCTGGCGCGTTATCTGCGAGACGATCTGGATGCCTATCCGCCGTTTTTGTGGAAATGAGGTTTGACAATGCTGGTAGTGATCACCTATGATGTAAATACGGAAGATGCCGGCGGCCGGCGGCGCCTGCGTCAGATCGCCCGGCAGTGCGTAAACTACGGGCAGCGCGTGCAAAACTCTGTCTTTGAGTGTCTGCTCGACGCTGCGCAATGCCGGCAGCTCCAGCACAAGCTGCATGCGATCATGAACGAGGAATCCGACAGTTTGCGCTTTTACTACCTCGGCAACAATTACCATGCCCGCATTGAACATTTTGGCGTCAAGGCGGGGTATGATGCCGAAGGAGCGCTCATGATCTAAGTGCGAAGGGCAAGCGGACAGAAAACCGCTTCCGCTTCGCACCCAAAAAACGAGCGAAAATGCGACATACAGGTTGTCCGCGGCAAGCCATGCCGCATTTTCTCCTCGCTCAGCAAGTCCCTTTTGTTACTTTTGCGCAAATTTGCGGATAAGAATTCGTCAAGTTTGCTGTCGCGCCCCGCAAGGGGCGCGTGGATTGAAATATTCCGTGCAGAGCCGGTTCTGTTATCAGAATCAGGTCGCGCCCCGCAAGGGGCGCGTGGATTGAAATCTCTGGGGTTTGCAGGTCAGCTAGGAGAATGATAGTCGCGCCCCGCAAGGGGCGCGTGGATTGAAATTTATCCCTAAAGTGTTTTCTCACCGTGGAGGGCATCGTCGCGCCCCGCAAGGGGCGCGTGGATTGAAATGCTTGTGACCGGCCTACTGTCCGCGCTGCCTGACCGTCGCGCCCCGCAAGGGGCGCGTGGATTGAAATTACGCGATGCTGCCGGAGATCATCGGCGTAGGCATGTCGCGCCCCGCAAGGGGCGCGTGGATTGAAATGCGCAGGCGGACGGCACGGTGTATCAGACGCTGCCGTCGCGCCCCGCAAGGGGCGCGTGGATTGAAATATTTTTTGACTCTCCCTCCGTGTCCACTTCGGACGTCGCGCCCCGCAAGGGGCGCGTGGATTGAAATACGATCGCAGACAACGCAACATCCAGCAGCAGCGGTCGCGCCCCGCAAGGGGCGCGTGGATTGAAATCACGCAGCATATCCGGGGGGACTGTATGACCATTGTCGCGCCCCGCAAGGGGCGCGTGGATTGAAATGAGTGCTCACATTGCGGCGCGCAGGAGAACAAACGTCGCGCCCCGCAAGGGGCGCGTGGATTGAAATAGGATTAAGGCCGTACCGCCTGCACAGCGCGGCAAGTCGCGCCCCGCAAGGGGCGCGTGGATTGAAATGCTGCCTTCCACGAAGCTCTGCTTGAGCATATCCGTCGCGCCCCGCAAGGGGCGCGTGGATTGAAATGTGTCGGAATTAACACCCCGCACTCAACCGAGGCGTCGCGCCCCGCAAGGGGCGCGTGGATTGAAATGGCAGTATCGTGGCCATGCTGGTCGCACTGCTGCGTCGCGCCCCGCAAGGGGCGCGAGGCAAACATCAAAACCGCCGCCGCTTGAAACAGCGGCGGCGGTTTTTCCATGCGATCCCGGTCACGACCCCTAAGGTTTCCGGCAAACACAAGCGCCCCGGGCTGCATCAGCAGCCCGGGGCGCTCGTTATCAAAGAAAAGCGGGATCGATCCCGATCCGCAGAAAGGACAAATCTGGAGGCGCAGGCAGCCGTCGCGCAACGGGTGGAGAGCACCATGAAAGACCGGAACCACGCTCTCCGCGCCTGCGCACATCCAATCAGGGGGTAAGGCAAGCATAGAACAATTATCGCCACAAGAAAAGCCACAGAGCCGGAGCTCCGTGGCTATTTGCCTCACTTATGCGTTTTTGTGGTCTGTTGTGTGCGCCCATGCGTCGCCAAGGTCTTTCCAGCGCCCCATAATGCTCCTCCACAGGTTCAGCGCCCACGGCGCAAACTCCTCCGGCGGCGGACAATCCGGCTGCACGAGCCAGTTTTGCCCCGTGAACGTGAGCGCGCGGGCATAAAACGCGCGGTCGGCATACAGATACGTACACACGCGGCCGAAGAGGTCGAACAGCCCCGGCTCATCGTCGCCGATGGCCTTCTGGAAGCCGTTTTCGTAGATCCACGTCACGAGCTGATACTTATCCGTGAAGTGCCGGTAAAACGTGCGGCGGTTGATCTCCGCATCCGTGCACAGGTCGGTCACGGTGATGTCCGTCAGATTGTGCCGGAGCATACGGCGCTTGAGGCTCTCGGCGATCACTTTTTTCGTCGCAGATTCGCGCACGGCGGCCGCCTCCTTTCGCTTTCTGCCGCCAGTATAGCACACGCGGCCCGGCGCGGCAAGCGGCTGCGCAGTTGCAATTATGCACGGTGTTTGCTATGATAAACGCACAAACGCACACAAACACAACACAATCTCAATGGGAGGCCATGCCATGCACCCGCACAATCTGCACCTGTATTACTTCAGCCCCACGGGCGGCACAAAGACCGTCGCCGAGCTCTTCGCCGAGCAGCTCGGCGCGCCGGACGCCTGCACCGACATCACCGTACACGCCGAGGCGAAAACCTTCACCGCCGACGACCGCCTGCTGCTGTTCTTCCCGGTCTACGGCGGGCGCGTGCCCGAGCCGTGCCTTGCGCGCGTGCGCGCCCTGCGCGCAACGGACACCCCGGTCACGCTCGTGGCCGTGTTCGGCAACCGCGCCGTGGATGACGCGCTGCTGGAGATGCGCGACACGCTCGCGCCGCTGGGCTTTCGCGTGACGGCGGCGGCGGAGATCATCGCGCCGCACTCGATCAACACCGACATCGCCATCGGGCGTCCGGATGCATCCGACCGCGCCAGGATCGCGGCGTTCTGCGCGCAGCTCGCGTCCAAGCTCGCCGAGGACGCGCCTGCCGGGATCACCGTGCCCGGAAACAAGCCCTACTGTGACTACAACGGTCTGCCGCTCAAGCCGACCGGCGGTCTGCGCTGCATCGGCTGCGGTCTGTGCGCGGATAACTGCCCCGCCGGAGCGATCCCGAAGGACGCGCCGAAAAAGGTCGACAAGCGCAAGTGCATCTCCTGTATGCGCTGCATCCAGATCTGCCCGCAGACGGCGCGCAGTGTGCCGCTGCCGCTGCGGCTGGCTGCCGCCGCGACGGTGAAAAAATACTGCGTTGGGCGCAAGGAGCCGGCCTTCTACATCTAAACACAGAACAACCCACAAAACACGCCCGCAGGGATTTTTGTCCCTGCGGGCGTTGAAGCTGTCAAAAAGTATTCCTTTTTGACAAGGGGGGTTGCAGTCTGCTGCGCGCATAATTTGTGCGCCGCAGGCGCAAACTCTACGAGGTTTTTTGACAGTCTATTCGCCCTCGATCGTGCGCACATACATCCCCAGCTCGCCGGGCAGATCATGGATCTCGAGCGCGCAGCCGTCCATGGCGGTGTTGTGCACCGCGATCTGAAACACGAGCTGCAGCTGCTCGGGCACAACGGCGGAATACTCGCCGATGTCCATGACGATGCGCGTGAGGCGCGTGAGGCCGTTTTCCGTCATCGCCTGCTGCGCGATGTCAAAGACCTCTTTGGCAATGGCCGCCTCGTGCATTCAGTTCTTCTTCGGCTGGCGGCGGACGTTGCGCTCGCGCACGAGCGACTTCTTGAGCGGCTTGCAGAAGAGCACGCGGTCGCCGTCGACCATCTTGCGCACGTCCTTCGGGCACTTCGTGACGCACACGCCGCAGCCGATGCAGCGCTGATACTCCACAAACACCTTGCCGGTCTGCGCGTTGAAGCCGGTGGCCACGGTCGGGCAGAAGTGGTTGCAGATGTTGCAGCCGTTGCAGTTTTCCGGGTGGACGATGACGGGCTTTGCGTGCGCGCGCATATACAGCGGCTGCATACCGCCGCGCGTGTACGAGCCGAGCATCTCGCAGCACTGCGTGTCGCAGTTGCAGATGGCGGTCGTCTCCTCGTCCAGGTTGCAGGCGTAGTGGAACACCTGATGCACGCAGCCCTTCTTCTCACAGTCGACGAGGATCTGGCGCGCCTCAGCCTTGCTGACCTGACGGCCGACGCCGTACTCAATGATCTGCTTGGCGATGTTGCCGACGCACAGGCAGACCTCATCCGGCGTGGGATTCTTGGGCTGCAGCCCCTCTCTGCGGCGGATGTTGCGGCAGAAGCAGTGCATGACGCTGATGGGCGAATCATCCGGCAGGCTGTCGAGATACGCCTCGAGCTGGTAGCTCGGCACGACGCTCGTCGTGTCGTTGGAGAGCTTGCGGTCCACGTGCACGACCTTGCCGGCGGCCTTGCCCTCGAGCGGGAGCGCGACCTCCATGTGACCCTTGTCGCCCTTGAGCTTGTTGAGGTTGTTCATGACGGCGTAGCCCGTGCGCAGCGGCTCGACGTTGAGCGTGGTGACCATGTTGATGGCCGAGGTGAACAGCTCCGACGCCTTTTGCAGCGTCTCATTGTCCTCGCCCGTCGACAGCGGAAACTCAAACCAGCCCGGCAGCATCGGCGCAAGGTCGAAGGTCGGCTCCGCCCCGTCGTAGATCTTGAGCAGGAAGCCCTTGCGGCACATATCGTAGAGCGTGGCGTCCCAGTCGCTGCCCGTGTAGAGCGCGCGCAGCTCCGCCTCGGTGTTGCCGCGCAGCTTCATGCCCATCATGATGTCGTACTCCTCATCGGTCACGAACAGCTTGCAGTATTTTTCAAACTGCGGCACCGGCGGCTGCGGCACCTGCGTGACGGCGTTCATGCGGTTCATGAGCTTGAGATATTTCAGATAACCCATCTTCTTTGTTCCCCTTTCCGGCAGACGGCGCTTCCCATGCGCACGGCTGCCCGCCGGTTTTCCCGGCAAATTGGCACATACGAATTCACTTTATCATCTTGTCTAACTTTTAGCAAGCCCTTTTCGGGGCTTTTTCATATTTAAAAAAGGGATGCGCCCGCGCCGACAGGGGAGATCGGCGCGGGCGCATGGCAAAAGACCTGAAACAATTTGAAACGATCTGATGTATGGCCTCAGTATAGCGGCGCGCAAGCTCCCAGTACGGCGAGAGCGTCTACGTGACCGCGCCGGGCGCGGGCGTCGTGAGCACCACGAACGCCGCCAACGGCTACAAGCGCAGCTCCGGCACGTCCTTCGCCGCACCCGAGGCGGCGGCGCTGGCCGCGATGGCGCGCGCCATCGACCCCTCGCTGGATCAGGACTGGTTCAAAAAGCTCCTGCGCGACACCTGCACCGACCTCGGTGAGCCGGGGCTGGTCTGGCAAAAGCCCGCGCCCGAGCCGCAGCCCGAGCCGCAGCCGGTCGCGTTCAAGGACGTGGCGAAGGATGCGTACTTCGCCGCACCTGCCGCGTGGGCTTACGCCAACGGCGTCACCTCCGGCACGGGCAAGGACACCTTCAGCCCGGACGAGGGCTGCACCCGCGCGCAGGCCGTGACGTTCCTGTATAAGGCGAACCAGCTCGAGAAGTAATTTCCTCCACGCAGCAGAAGTGAAGAGCAGTCTGCAAAAATGCAGACTGCTCGCTTTCTCAACGCGGCGTAGATTTGTGAAAAAATTATGAAGAAACATCCCCCCAGGGGGCTTGTGCGCGTCCCGGGCGGCTCGTATAATGAACGAGGATAAACAAAAACGTAACGAAAGGAAGGCATCATTTATGCATATGGCAGATGCTTTGCTTGCACCGGCTGTTGCCGCTACGATGTACATAGCCTCGGCCGCCACTGTAGGCGTATCCATTGCGAAACTCAGGAAAGAAGAAAAGCAGGGTCTGGAGTCCACCTCCAAGAAGCTGCCGGCCATGGCCGTCATGGCGGCGCTCGTGTTCGCGGGTCAGATGATCAACTACACCATCCCCGGCACAGGCTCTTCCGGACATATGTGCGGAGGCATGATGCTCTCCGGTGTCCTGGGGCCGTGGGCAGGGTTCTTGTCCATGGTCGTCATCCTTGCGATCCAGTGCCTGTTCTTTGCCGACGGCGGCCTCATGGCCCTCGGCGCAAACTGCTGGAACATGGCGTTCTACGGCTGCTTCGTCGGCTACTTCCTGATCTACCGCCCGATCATGCGCAGCAACCTCTTTGCCTCCAAGGGCGTCAATGCGGCCAACCGCATCAAGATCATCCTTGCATCCATCCTCGGCTGTGTGATCACGCTCCAGCTCGGCGCGTTCTCCGTCGTGCTTGAGACGACCATCTCCGGCATCACCGAGCTGCCGTTCGGCACGTTCTGCGCGCTGATGCAGCCCATCCACCTCGCGGTCGGCCTGATCGAGGGCATCATCACCTCGGCCGTGCTGCTGTTCATTTACGAGACGCGCCCCGAGCTGCTCTCCGCCGTCAAGATGGACGGCGAGGTCAAGAGCAAGTGCTCCATGAAGACCACGATCGCGATCCTCGCCGTTGCAGTCGCCGTTGTCGGCGGCGGCCTGTCCCTCATCGCCAGCGGCAACCCCGACGGTCTGGAGTGGGCGCTGTTCGGCAACGAAGAGGCCGGCTACAGCACCAACATGAGCCTCGACGAGGACGACTACGGCCTGTCGAGCAGCGCCTCGGAAAAGGCGGAAGCGATCCAGGAAAAGACCGCGTTCCTGCCCGATTACGCGTTTGCATCGGACGATGAGAACCCGGCCGGCACGACGGTGTCCGGCATCGTGGGCTCGGCCATGGTCGCAGGCGTCGCAGTGCTTGTGTGTCTCGCGGGCGGCTTCTTCCGCAAAAAGAAAACGACGGATGAAACAAAATAACCGGTATTTCGCATCCTTTTGCGGCAAGCCAAACGGCTTGCCGCAAAAGCCGTTGTTGGAAGGAGGCGTGCGGGCGTGAACAAGGCAGAAAAAGCGTGCGAAGAACTCAAGGCGATGGACGAGCTCGCCGCCATGGACTCTCCGGTGCACAGCATGGACCCGCTGTCCAAGCTGCTGCTGACCGTGTTTTATATCTTTGTGACGGTGTCGTTCCACAAATATGACATCACGGGGCTGTTTTTCATGGTGCTGTTCCCGGTCGTGGCCTACCAGATGGCGGGCATCGCCGTGCACACCTGCTTTCACAAGCTGCGCATCGTGATGCCGCTTGTGTGCGCCGTGGGTCTGTTCAATCCGCTGTTTGACAAGACGATCCTGCTGCACATCGGCAGTGTCGGCGTCAGCGGCGGCGTCATATCCATGCTCACGCTGATGATGAAGGGCGTGTTTTGCCTGATGGCGTCGTTTTTGCTCGTGGCGACCACGTCGATCGAGGAGATCTGCCGTGCGCTGCGGCGGCTGCATTTTCCGAAGCTGCTCACCTCGCTCCTGCTGCTGACGTTTCGCTACATCAGCGTGCTGCTTGAGGAGGTCGCCATCATGACCGAGGCGTATCACCTGCGCGCGCCCGGGCAAAAGGGGCTGCACTTCTCCGCGTGGGGCTCGTTTCTCGGGCAGCTGCTGCTGCGCAGCATGGACCGCGCGGACGCGCTCTATGAGAGCATGGAGCTGCGCGGGTTTTACGGCGAGTTTTACTACGCCAAGGGCAAGACGTCCGGCCGCGGTTCGTGGCTCGGCGCGTGCGTGTGCGCAGCGCTGATCCTGCTGACCAGACTCTATAATATTCCGGCTCTGCTTGGGTCGATGTTTCTGTGAGGAACGCATATGATCAAATTTGAAAACGTCAGCTTCGCCTACGGTGAGCACAAGGTGCTCGACGGCGTGAGCTTTGAGATACGCCCCGGCGAGCAGGTCGGGCTCATCGGCGCCAACGGCGCCGGAAAATCGACCATCATGCGCGCGGCGCTCGGCCTGATCGCGTGCAGCGGCGAGATCACGGTCGGCGGTCTGGCGATGACGCGCGAAAACCTGCCGGCCATCCGCAAGCAGCTCGGCTACGTGCTGCAGGATTCGGACAACCAGATGTTCATGCCGACCGTGCTCGAGGACATGATCTTCGGGCCCATCAACTACGGCATGACGCGCGCGGACGCCGAGCAGCGAGCGGACGAGGTGCTGCAGCAGCTCGGGCTCGAGTACCTGAAAAACCGGCACAACCACAAGATGTCCGGCGGCGAGAAGCGCATGGCCGCCATCGCCACGATCCTTGCGATGGAGCCGGACGTCATGCTCATGGACGAGCCGTCCACGGCGCTCGACCCGCAAAACCGCCGCACGCTCATCCGCACGCTCAACCGCCTGCCGATGACGAAGATCATCGCCTCGCACGATCTTGACCTCATTCTCGACACGTGCGACCGCGTCCTGCTGCTCAGCGACGGGAAGATCGCGGCCGACGGCTCCGTGGTCGAGATCCTCTATGACCGCGCCCTGCTCGAGCGCAACCATCTCGAGCTGCCGTTTTGTCTCGCAGGACCGCACCCGCACAGACACGGTGCCCCGGCGTGACACAGCGCACCGGAAAACGATTCAACAGCAAAGCCGCCGGCTCTCGCCGGCGGCTTTTGACTTCTCCGGCGCGCTTCGGAGGCTTCACGCGTCATTTGCGCGGCGGGTTTCTCGTTTCACGCGGTTTCGGTCGTAGGTCTTTTTGCTCTGCACGACCCGGGTGACCGGGGAAAGCCCGTTCCACGAGCCGCGCTTTGCGGCATAGTGCTCACGCTGCGCACGCTTGCTGCGCTTTGCCATCGGCGTGAGATCCATGTTACCTCTCAGCTCCTTTCTGCTGCTGCATATGGTCTCCGTAAGGGAACGGATCTCTGTCACTGTTCCTCCGTTTCAAAATCAGGGCTTGCTTTTTTGCGCCGACTCTGGTATTTTACAATACTACTCTTTAAGGAGGCGACCCGAATGGGCTTGAAAGCATACCCCGTGATCGACCTTGCCGCCACGGGGGACAACATCCGCCGCCTGCGCATGGCGCGCGGCCTGACGGTGCGCGACCTGCAAAGCTACTTCGGCTTTGCCGAGCCGCGGGCGATCTACAAATGGCAAAAGGGGGAGACCCTGCCGACGGTCGACAATCTGTACGCGCTCGGTGCGCTGCTGGAGGTGTCGCTGGAGCAGATCCTCATCCCCGTCACCGGAGATCCCGATATCGTTTGTGAGCAGCAGGCCGACACCTGCTGCTCACACTGTTTTCTGCCCGGCCGTTTTGGATGCGGCAAGCGTCCGATGCAGCTTCCGCCATTTGCCCCGGGCGCACGGACGGCGGCGTGACAGGGCACGACCGGTCGCTGCGCGCGGGAAAGGAGATCACACATAATTTTTCTTTTCTCGTCAAAGTCGAGGACGGCTTGCCTGCCGCACGAGGGAGATGTCAGTTTGGAAGCGGGCATGGGTGTCTGCGCGAAAAACGGGTTTGACGCCTGTGCGTCTGACGCCGGACGAGAAGCCGGGCGCTGTCCTTTCCAATTCAATAGAAAGGCTCGCTGAGCGAGCCGCTCGGGTCGTTTCCGTTTGCAATTGTGCAGCGTTATCGTTCATCTGCACCTGAACCGGCATCCGCTTGCTCTTGGCTTGCCGCACCCAAAACAGCCGGTCTGCACCGGGGCGTTACGCCTCGGCTTTTCCGGTGTAGCGCGCAAACGCCTCGGCAAAGCTGGCGTTCACGTCAAAGGGCGGCGTGTATGCCACGTCGGACGTGACCAGACACAGGTCGATCCGGGCCGAGGTCTCGTCCGCGCGCCGGTCGAGCTTTGTGAGGGCGGCGCGGATGACCTTCCGGTCGTAGTTGATCGTGGTCACGCGCCGCACGTCGCAGCGGTAGGTGATCTGATTGCCGTCGGCGTTGAAGCGGTAGCCGCTGCCGCCGTTGGGGATCGTCTGCTCGCAGCAGCGCAGGTCGTTCATGTGCCGGAAGGTGCGGGCAACGCTCTGGCGCGCGGCGTTGAGGCTGACCTCGCTGTCCATGTCGATGTCCAGCGCATCCTTCGCCGTGCGGATGGCGGCGCTGAGCGTCTCCTTCTCGTCGAGCACGTGCAAAAGGAAGCAGGCAATGTCCGTGATCTGCTCGTAATACTCCGTTTCCGGTACGGCAGCAACGGTCTCGTCCTCCGCCTCGGCCATGACCTTGCGGCGCAGGTAGGTGTTTTCGACCTTCGTGATGTTGGCGTCACGGTCGAGGATGCTCTGCGCTTCGTCCAGAAAGGACTGGAGCTTGTTCTGATAGCGGAATGCTTCTTTCAGATTCATCGGGTCGTCACCTCTGTCTTTCAGGTTGTTTTCTGACCCGATTGTACCGCGCAGCCGCCGGATTGTCATGGAACTTGCGGTTCACTCCGGCGGGATGCGGCAGGACACGGGTTTTGCGGATGAAAAACGGAGCAGGCGGAAACCTGCTCCGGGAAAGGGGCTGCATGCTGGTTGTTAAAACTCAGATGCCAAGCAGCTCCTGACGCATATAGGAAAACTCTTCTGCTGAAATCCGTTTCTCTGTCCGAATGAGATAGTTCCTCAAAACGGTGAGACGCAGCAGCGCCGCAGCTTCGTCATCCTCACAATTGGCGATATCATACAGCATCACCAACGCGCCCGCAGGCAGCCCATAGAAAATAACAATTTGTGTGATTCTGCTAACCTGAGTCTTTTTACTGGCGAGCAATATATATGAACTATGCGTTCAACTAAACATTAGTCTGATTTTTAGCTGGGACATTGCTTTATTGGCATCTGCTTTTGCCTTATTAATGTCCGCTTCATTAAGGCGCTCCAGCGGTTCATCTACTGTCGGAGCAAGTACCAGATTAACGGAACACATATAACACAAAAGCTGTGCAAGCATAACCGCATTTTCAACATGACGCCGCTCTGCATTCGAATAATCTTCCCAGTTTACTTTCCTCTCTAAAATACGTGCAACTTTATTGAGGCACTTAGCAAATTTTGTCTGCGCTTTCTCCAAATCTTTTCGGTAAGAATCAGACTCATCAGAAAGCTTCCCGTAGAATTCAACAATGTGTTTTACATCTTCTCGGATTCTCTCTGCCTGTTTTTTCTTTTCGCACGCCCGGTTAATCATATTTACTCCCATTGCACAAAGGACAAAACCAGAGCCGAGAATGCCACCAGCAACCGCACCGGTACCCATGACAGCCATGCAGATCGTACCACCAACAATTGCGCCACCAGCACCACCTACTAATGCCTCTGCTTCAAAGGCAAGTTTTTTGAATTCCGCCGGACTAAAATCCGGAAGATCAACACCTTCCAGTGGCAGAATAAATTCCGGGCGTTGCTGAATCCGTTCTATATACTCAGCAAGTTTACCAAAACCGGAATAAATACTACATTTCGTATCGCACAGTAGTTTTAGATGCTCATTCAGCCGGGTACGTGCTTCATCATGGTGCTTAATAGCTTCATTCTTGATTTTCTCTGCCTTTTTACTTTTGGTTTTTGCAAAGATAAATTCTCCCGTGAAGATTGCAATAAGTGATGCGCCAACCCACTTAAATATGCCAAGTAATTTCTTGCCAAGGTCAGAAGTGAAAAATTTCCGAATCGTAGAAAAGATGCTCATGTTTCCATCCTCCGGCCAAATATCAGTTTGTTATTTCTATTTCCCATGAACGCATCAAAATCGCCCGTCCACGGCATGGGAATACTTAATTCAACATAAGCCTGCGTGAGGACAGCATGAATTTCATCGTCATCATCTGCATAAATGATTTCATCTGCAACGTTACGATAAAAATCTGTTTCCTTGCGGAAAGCATCCAAATCAATATCAGCAATATGAGCGGCGTATTTTTCAAAATCTGCTGCAATTTGAGCAATACCCTGATCCTCCGTTAAGTACTGATTCAATGACAGAATTGTATTCCGAATCAACTTGCTGTGATCCAAGAACAATAGAAATGTACAGGAAATAAGGCCGCTGACAAGTGTAGAGCAGAATCCTCTTACATAAGGGCCAACTGTCGCATCTGCCCCCAAAGGCGTTTTGCCGATTGCATCCCCCACCTGCGCACCAGCAATCACACTGGCGCCAGAGGCAATAATTACCGTAGCCGTTTCAATTCTGTCACCAAGCTTTAGATTGTTGGGGTTAAACAGCAATACATTGCCAGCTTGGACAATTGCCGCATATGCGTGACGGAGATTTCGAATAGTATGCTCATCAATGGCAAAGAAAACATTACACAGTGTCGTCGTGAGACTCGCAAGGGAACCAGCCATAAAACCAGCACCGAAACTTTCCAACAAGCCTTTCCACTTTTCAGCAACACTTTCAGCACTGTTTTTGATGCCATGAACTATAGCTTTTATATAGTCTGAAATCTCGGCATCTGCCGGTAGTGACCGGAGTTCCCTTTTGCAGGCAAACCAGATTTCTACGAACACAAATCCCAATGCCTGACGAATGCCCATTTCAGCACCACGCTTGCTTGCTGCCGTAGCCATATCTGTCCAGAAGTCAGAACTGGTGTAGTACGCATAGTTAAGAATTGCATCGTATCTCTGACGAACAGTTCTATCCACTTCATGCATTTTTTCTTTTGCGGCTTCCGGCAGAGAGTCGCCAACTCGCCCCACATATTCACCAATTGGAGCGGCCCCCATAGATTTATTGAGGCGTTCATTCGTAAAAACAAGATTCTCTGGAGAGTTAGCAAGGTCAAGACCGCTCAATCCTGCAAGAACCCTTCCACCATCCTCATGAATTTCATATGCAGAAATCACATGATCCAGATTGGACATATCGCCTGTTCCAATTGCGCTGGCTTTGCGTGGCACCAGAAAATGACCTGGGACATATCCGTCCGGTATTTTTTCGCCGGTTGCATTGAAATGGGCACGTGCGTTTTCCTTTACAGTCCTGAAACGGGGATCACTATGGTATACCTTAGCATCATATGCACCCCTATTTTCATAGGCATCCAGATGCGCGGGGTTCTTGTATCGTTCTTCAAGAGGAATACTCTCGTCCCTAACACTGCGAATGGTGTCTACATCACCGCCAGGCTGATCTTCGACAAGAAAGTCCAATCCAAATGAAGTAATCAGACTATGAAGGATAACTCGCTCATATGAGGACCAGATTCCAGAGAAAACACCCCCTTCTGGGTTGGGATTATCTGTTTTCGTTAACTCTGTCATAAATTCACTTCCAGACATAAGCCACCCTCCCAGAAAAATACTTTAAGTATATGAATTATACTTCATAAGAGCGTAAAAATCAATGTACCTGGTTCGTCACCGCCCCTCATCACCTCTATCACCATTCTGCTATTTCTTTTCTTTCCGAGAACAAAACGGCCATTGCCCACTGCCTGAAGTGCAGTGGATAATGCGTTGCCAATGCACTCCTGTTTCTTACCGGCTCGGTTCAGTCCTTTTTGTCCCTTTTGTCCCGTGGGAATCAGTGAAAAGCCGTCCGCAGCCAGGGGTACTCCCAGCCATGGACGGTTCTATGTATATAGAAAGTAATCATTTATCGTTTATATCTTATAACGATTCATGTTTAACCAAGCCCTGTCTTTTCAGACCATGGCCGCATCAAATCCGGGTATACAATTTGCTTATGACCGGAAATGTTCGAAATATCCCCGGTTTTGTATCAAAAACATTCCAAGAACGACAACAAACAAAAAAATTACCGTTGCTGATATTGTATCAGCAACGGTAATAGATTTGGTTGCGGAGACAGGATTTGAACCTGCGACCTCCGGGTTATGAGCCCGACGAGCTACCGAACTGCTCCACTCCGCGATATAGAATTGGCCCCTCAAGGCTTATATACTATAACATATAAGCCCCGAGGTGTCAAGTACTTTTTTAGCGCTCGGAGGTGGAATATTCTTCCTCTTCGGCGTCGTCGAGCGTTTGTGCTGCGGCGGCACGGCTGTTTCTGAGCTTGAGCTCGGCGAGAATGTCCGCCAGCAGCTCCTCAGTCGTGGGCTCGGCCGGGGCTTCCGGCTCAGGCTCGGCTTCGTCCGCCTTTTTGCGGTTGAAGCGGTTGATGATCTTCACCATCCAGAACACGACGAACGAAATGCACAGGAAATTGATGATCGCCATGATCAAATCGCCGATCGGGAACACGCCGACGGTCACGCCGGAGAAATCCAGCCCGCCGATGATGAGCGAGATGAGCGGGTTGATGATATCGTTGACGAGCGCGGTGACGATGGCCGTGAACGCGCCGCCGACCACAACGCCGACTGCCAGGTCAATGACGTTGCCGCGCGAGATGAACGTCTTGAATTCGTCGAGCCAACCGGGCTTTTTCATGATGCTGCCTCCCTATTTTTCTATGATCCCAAGCTTTTGGGCCGCTCAGTGCTTCGGCACAAGGACTTCCTTGCCGCCCATGTAGGGACGCAGCACCTCGGGGATGACGACACTGCCGTCGGGCTGGAGATTATTCTCAAGGAACGCGATGAGCATACGCGGGGGCGCAACACAGGTGTTGTTGAGCGTGTGGGCGAGGTAGTTCTTGCCGTCCTTGCCCTTGATGCGGATGTGCAGGCGGCGTGCCTGCGCATCGCCGAGATTCGAGCAGGAGCAGACCTCAAAATACTTCTGCTGGCGCGGGCTCCACGCCTCGATGTCGCAGGACTTGACCTTCAGATCGGCGAGATCGCCGGAGCAGCACTCGAGCTGGCGCACCGGGATGTCCATGCTGCGGAAGAGCTCGACGGAATAGCGCCAGAGCTTCTCGTACCAGTCCATGCTCTCCTCCGGGCGGCAGACGACGATCATCTCCTGCTTTTCAAACTGGTGGATGCGGTACACGCCGCGCTCCTCGATGCCGTGCGCGCCTTTCTCCTTGCGGAAGCAGGGCGAATAGGACGTCATCGTCTGCGGAAGCTGATCCTCGGTGAGGATCTGGTCGATGTAGCGGCCGATCATGGAGTGCTCGCTCGTGCCGATCAGATAGAGATCCTCGCCCTCGATCTTGTACATCATGGCGTCCATATCCGTCTGGCTCATGACGCCCTCGACAACGTTGCCGTGGATCATAAACGGCGGGATGCAGTAGGTAAAGCCCTTGTCGATCATGAAATCGCGCGCGTAGGCCAGCACGGCCTCGTGCAGGCGCGCGATATCGCCCATGAGGTAGTAAAATCCGTTGCCGGAGACGCGGCGCGCGGCGTCGAGATCGATGCCGTCAAAGCGCTCCATGATCTCCGTGTGGTACGGGATCGGGAAATCCGGCACGACGGCGTCGCCAAAGCGCTGCACCTCAACGTTGCAGCTGTCATCCGGGCCGAGCGGGACGCTCGGGTCGATGATCTGCGGGATGGTGAGCATGATCTTGTGGATCTTGGCCTCAAGCTCGGCCTCCTGCTGCTCGAGCTCGGCCAGACGCGCGGCCTGCGCGGTGACCTGCGCCTTGACGGCCTCGGCCTTGGCGAGCTTGGACGGGTCTTTTTTCGCCTGTCCCATGAGCATACCGATCTGCTTCGACAGGGTGTTGCGCTCGGCGCGCAGATTCGACGCCTCGTTGATGGCGGCGCGGTTGGCCTTGTCGAGCTCGATCACCTCGTCGACGAGCGGCAGCTTCGCGTCCTGAAATTTTTTGCGGATGTTCTCCCGAACGAGCTCGGGGTTTTCACGGATGAGTCGAATGTCAATCATGTTGTCTCTGTCTCCTCAATGTTCTAATTGGTGTCAGTTTCTGCGGCCGATGCCCTCGAGCGCCTGCAGCAGCGCCTCGCGGTCATCCGCGTCGTAGTATTCCAGCTCGATGCGCCCGGTCTTGCGTCCCTGCGTCATGCGCACCTTGCGCCCGAGCACCTGCTCGAGATGGCGCGCGCATTCGCCGAGATAATCGACGCCGGCGGGCTTTGCTGCCGCTTTTCCCTGCGTTTCCTTCAGAAGCTGCGCAGCCAGCGCCTCGGCGCGGCGCACCGAGAGCCCCTTTTCGATGACGGTTTTCGCCGCGGCGAGCTGCACCTGCGCATCGCTGAGCGGCAGCAGCGCGCGCGCATGACCGGCGGAGAGCGTCCCGTCCTCGACGAGCTTCAAAACAGGCTCCGACAGCGCCAGAAGCCGCGTCGCATTGGCGACGGCGGGGCGCGACTTGCCCACGCTCTGCGCCACATCGTCCTGCGTCATGCCGTACACGTCCTGCAGGGCGCGGTAGCCCTTGGCCTCTTCGATGGGGTTCAGGTCCTCACGCTGCAGGTTTTCGACCAGCGCCATCTCCATGGCGCGCTGCTCATCAGCCGTGAGGATGCGCACCGGGACTTCCTTGAGCCCGGCCATGCGGCTGGCGCGCCAGCGGCGCTCGCCCGCGATGATCTGATAAAAGCCGCTGTCGAGCGGCCGCACCGTGATCGGCTGGATGAGCCCGTAGGTGCGGATGGACTCGGCGAGCATCTCCAGCGCCTCGGGGTCAAAGCGCTTGCGCGGCTGGTCGGCGCGCGGCTCGATCTTCTCGATCGGCAGCAGATCCGGCGCCGTCTCCTCGCGCTCAGGCTGCGCGGTCGGATATTCCTCCCCGAACAGCGCCCCGAGCCCCATGCCGAGTCCTTTTTTCCCGTCTTTACCCATGTTCCGCCTCCTTTGCGGCCGCTGCCGCAGCTTCCTGCGCCGCCTTCGCCGCTTTTTCCTCGCGCTTGATGAGCTCCCCCGCCAGATGCAGATACGCCCGCGCGCCCTTGGACTCCTTGTCGTAGGCGATGGCGGGTTTGCGGTGGCTCGGCGCCTCGGACAGGCGCACGTTGCGCGGGATCATGGTCTTGTAGACCTTTTTGCCGAAGAATTTGCGCACCTCGTTCACGACCTGATCGGACAGCTTCGTGCGCCCGTCATACATGGTCATGACGATGCCCTGCACGCTCAAGTCCGGATTGAGGCGCTTGTTGCACATTTTGATGCTGCGCATAAGATCGGCGATGCCCTCGAGCGCATAATACTCGCACTGCACCGGGATGAGCACGCTGTCGGCCGCGACGAGCGCATTGATCGTCAGCAGCTCGAGCGACGGCGGACAGTCGATGAGAATGAAGTCATAGTCCGCCTGCACCGGTGCAAGCGCGTTTTTCATGATGTATTCCCGCCGCGCAGAGCCGACGAGCTCGACCGAGCAGCCGGAGAGATTCATATTTGCCGGCAGCACGTCGCCGTATTTCGTGCTGCGGATACAGTCGGCAGCGGCCGCGCCGTTCATCAGCAGGTCGTAGCAATTGGGCGTCACGGTCTTGTCCACGCCCATGCCGGAGGTGCTGTTGCCCTGCGGATCGCAGTCGATGAGGAGCACGCGCCGCCCGCGCTTTTTGAGCGCGCAGGTCAGGTTCACGCACGTCGTCGTCTTGCCGACCCCGCCTTTCTGGTTGGCGACGGCAATGATTTTGCCCATGGTTTGCCTCCCTAAATCGTGTTTGCAGCTATTATACCAGTGCGCGGCGTCGTTTTCAACCGCTTGGGGGCGTCGGGGCAAATTTTTGTGATGTTTCACGTGAAACAATGTCGAGCGCGGCGGAAAATGTTTCACGTGAAACATGGCTCACGACAGCAGGAGATCGAGATCCGCCACGGTCAGACCGTCGTGCAGCGCGAGGTCGATGCCGTAGCCGATGAGTTTGGCGGCGTCACGCACGACCGCGTCGATATCGCGCGGCGTGACGAACATCCGCTCGGCGCGCGGGTCGTCTGTGAGGCTGCCCGCGTCGATGACCGTCGGCAGTCCGATGGCCGCGACCGGCACGCCGAGCGTGGTGCGGTCAAGCCCGGCGCGGTCGTTGCCGACACCGCTGCCAGGCGTGATGCCGGTGTCGGTGAGCTGAACGGTGCAGCCGAGGCGCTCCGGCTCGGCGCAGGCGAGCGCATCGACCACAATGACGGCGTCCGGACGCAGGCGGTCGGTCATGGCGCGGACGAGCTCGGCCGATTCCACGCCCGTTGTGCCGAGCACGCCGGGTGTCAGCGCCGCCACGGAGCGAAAGCGTCCGAACTGCTCGGGCAGCTGCGCGCGCAGGTGGCGCGTGACGAGCACGCTCTGCATGGCGTCCGGTCCGACGGCGTCGGGCGTGATCGCCCGGTTGCCGAGCCCGACGACGAGCACGGATGCCTCCGGCATCAGCGGCAGGGCGGCGCGCAGAAGCTCCGAAAGGGTCTGCGCGGCGTTTTCAAAGGCATCGTCCGCGCGGCGCAGCAGCGGGGTGAGGTCGAGCGTGTCGTACCGCCCGATCGGTTTACATAACGCCTCTGAACCGGCGGCATCGAGCACCTCCACCTGCGTCACGGCAAAGCCGCGGCGCTGCGTCTGCACGGCGCGCACGCCGGGAAGCTGCGCCGCAGCGGCGGCACTGCGGAGGGCTTCGGCCTCGGCGGCGAGGTCAGTACGGGGAAAATTCGGCATTTTTTGCTCCTTTCTGACGCCACATCTTGTGGCACACAGCAAGCGTTGCCACAAATGGATACAATTATAATGAAAATTGAAAAAAAGGCTTGCAATTTGAAAGGTTTGATGATATCATCAACAATTGCAGAACATTGCACGGTCATATCCATGACTGAATTTTATAGGAGGAGGTGGCGATTGAGAAATGCCGAACATCAAGTCCGCAATGAAGAGAGACGAAAAGTCCAAGCTGCAGAATCTGAAAAACAAGGCTGAGAAATCCGCCCTGAAGACCAACCTGAAGAAGTTTGATGCGGCTGTTGCCGAAGGCAACCGTGACGCAGCCGTCAGTACCTATAAAGTTGCTGTCCAGGCTGTTGACCGCGCGGCCGGCAAGGGTCTGATCCACAAGAACAACGCAGCGCACAAGAAGTCTGCAATGGCTCAGAAAATGAACGAGCTTGGCTGATCACAGAATCTCGGGGGCATGGCAGTACGCCATGCCCTTTTTTGCTATTCTGACAGGAGGCTGACTATGAAAAAACGCATGATGCTGATCATCAACCCCATGGCCGGACGCAGCGGCTACAAAAACGGCTTTGGCGAAGTGATGAACATTCTCGACAGCGGCGGCTATCTGACGACGGTGTACTTCACGCAGGGACGCGGCGACGCGACGCTGATGGCGGCGCAGCACGCGGCGGAGTATGACACCGTGGCCTGTATCGGCGGCGACGGCACGCTCAGTGAGGTCGTGTCCGGTCTGATGCAGGTGCCGAATCCGCCTCCGCTCGGCTACATCCCGATGGGCACGACCAACGACGTGGCCTCGACGCTCGGCCTGCCGAAAAACGCGACCGACGCCGCGCTGCGCATCGTGACCGGTACGCCGACGGCGTTCGACGTCGGCAGCTTCGGCGACAAGAGCTTTTTCACCTACGTGGCGGCCTTTGGCGCGTTCACGGCGGTGAGCTATGAGACGCCGCAAAACGAAAAGCAGGCGCTCGGTCATCTGGCCTACGTGCTCGAGGCGATGAGCCGTCTCAACAGCATCGACCACTACTGCGCGCACGTGGAGTATGACGGCGGCACGGTCGACGGGGACTTTATCTTCGGCGGCGTGTCGAACTCGACCTCCGTGGCCGGCATGGTGCGTCTGCGCAAGGACCTCGTGAGTCTGGGCGATGGTCTGTTTGAGACGCTGCTCATCCGCCGTCCGAAGCAGTTCGGCGACCTGAGCCGCATCATCACGGGCGTGCTCAACCAGTATTACGACAACGAGAACGTCATCCTCGTGCAGTCGAAGAATCTGCGCTTCACATTTGAAGAGCCCGTGGCGTGGACGCGCGACGGTGAGGCCGGCGGCGTGACAACGGACGTCCGGCTCAGCAACAACCACGCGGCCATCCACATCATTGCCTGACACGCGCAAAAGCGGTTGAAAAAACCGCCGCAAATGCGTATAATAATAAAGTTACCTATATAAAATCCATCGAAAACGAGGCGGAAGATATGAAAAGACAGCACATCGCCGGCATCTACGCGTCGCCGGAGTCCTTCGGCGGCCAGACCCTGACCGTCTGCGGCTGGGCGCGCACGATCCGCGACATGAAGAATTTCGGCTTTATCGAGCTCAACGACGGCAGCTGCTTCAAGAGCCTGCAGGTCGTGCTCGAGCGCGGCAAGCTCGAAAATTATGACGACATCGCCCGCCAGAACGTCGGCGCGGCGTTCATCGTGCACGGTGAGCTCGTGCTCACGCCGGACGCCAAGCAGCCGTTCGAGCTCAAGGCCGACAGCATCACGCTCGAGGGCGCGTCCGCGCCGGATTATCCGCTGCAGAAAAAGCGCCACAGCGTGGAATTTCTGCGCACGATCCAGCATCTGCGTCCGCGCACGAACCTCTTCAGCGCGACGTTCCGCGTGCGCAGCGTGGCGGCGCAGGCGGTGCACACGTTCTTCCAGGAGCGCGGCTTCGTCTATGTGCAGACCCCGATCATCACGGGCTCTGACTGCGAGGGCGCGGGCGAGATGTTCCGCGTCACGACGCTCGACCTCGACAACCTGCCGCGCACGGACGACGGCAAGGTCGATTTCAGCAAGGATTTCTTCGGCAAGAGCACGAACCTGACCGTGTCCGGTCAGCTCAACGCCGAGAACTTCGCGCTCGCCTTCGGCGACGTGTACACCTTCGGTCCGACGTTCCGCGCCGAGAACTCCAACACCCAGCGCCACGCCGCCGAGTTCTGGATGATCGAGCCGGAGATGGCGTTCGCCGACCTCGACGACGACCTCGAGTGCATGGAGGCGATGGTGAAGTTCATCATCAACACCGTGCTCGAAAAGTGCCCGCAGGAAATGGAGTTTTTCAACTCCTTCGTGGATAAGGGCCTGCTTGAGCGCCTGCACAACGTCGTGGACAACGACTTCGGCCGCATCACCTATACCGATGCCGTGAAGCTGCTGCAGGAGTCCGGCCACAAGTTCGACTACCCCGTCTCGTGGGGCATCGATCTGCAGACCGAGCACGAGCGCTACCTGACCGAGCAGGTGTTCAATAAGCCCGTCTTCGTCACGGATTACCCGAAGGACATCAAGGCGTTTTATATGCGCCTGAATGACGACGGCAAGACCGTCGCCGCGGCGGACTGCCTCGTGCCGGGCATCGGCGAGATCATCGGCGGCAGCCAGCGTGAGGAGCGGCTCGACCTGCTCACCAAGCGTATGCAGGAGCTCGGTCTGAACGAGGCCGACTACTGGTGGTATCTCGACCTGCGCCGCTACGGCAGCTGCCGTCACGCGGGCTTTGGTCTCGGCTTTGAGCGCATGGTCATGTACCTGACCGGCGTGAGCAACATCCGCGACGTGGAGCTGCATCCGCGCACGGTCGGAAACGCCGACTTCTGATCTGCATATAATATAAAAACTCCCCCGAAAGCAACGGCTTTCGGGGGCGTTCAGCTTGTCCCAAAACCTCGTAGAGTTTGCGCCCGAAGGCGCAAAGAAAGCCCAATCATTTTCTTCGGCGACATGTGCGGCGAAGAAAATACTTCTCGGCCTGCAAACGTGCGCGCCGTGCGCCTCTGGCGGACGGCGCGTGCGCTGCAGTCAGGCCGCAAACCCCTTTGTCAAAAAGTAATCCTTTTTGACAATCATAAAAACCGCGCTCCCGAAACATGGGAGCGCGGTTTTCTGCTGTTTACGGCTTGCACGCGCCGCAGGGCGTGTAGCCCGCGATCAGCGCCTGCTCGGCACTGTCAAAGGCGATGCGGTTTTCCGCCTTGACCTGTGCTGCGTATCTGCAGTCGTCGCTGTGAAATTTCATGGAGTTGCGGTTGCCGACGTAGGCGGCCTGCACTGCGGCGGTCGCCTGCGGCCGTTCCGGCGGGGCGGCCGGCACCGGTGCTGCGGTCTCGGGCGGCACGCTGCGCTCGGTCGTGATGATGACGGCCTGCGCCGGTGAGCGCGCCTCGCGGACGGTGGCGATGCCTGCATATCCCACTGTGACAGCGAGCGCGAGCACCAGCTCCATGAACCACCACGTTTTCCAAAGCCGCGTGCCGCGCGGTGCGTACTGCAATGCGAGCAGCAGCACGGCAGCCTCCAGCGCCGCGAACCCCCAGCCGAGCTGCCCGCAGGCGAGCAGGGCAATACCGGCGGCGGTGCACACACAGCCCAGCAGTACCTTCCAGATGCGGCGCCATTCGATCTGCATTCCGATCTTCCTCCCTTTGGCGGCAAATGTGCGCGCCCATTGCGTCGTTTTCCTCTGTAAATTGTTTATTCTATCCGGTTTCGCAAAAAAATCAAGACCTAAATGAAAAAAAGCTTACATTTTTTCAAAATTTGTGTTACACTATCTCAAGGGGGCAGGTTTGCGGCCGTGGTGCGGCCACATGGCCGCCCGATTTGTTTGTTTTTGAGGCCTGGCGGAGGAAAGGATAGTCAAATGTACGAGATTGGTCAATTGATCGTGTATGGAAACGAGGGCGTCTGCCGCGTGGAGGAGATCGGCACGCCGAAGATCTCCGGTGTGGACAAGCACCGCGATTACTATACGCTTGCGCCCATTTACCGCGAGGGCAAGGTGTTCACGCCTGTGGACAGCAAGGTGTTCATGCGCCCGGTGATCTCGCGCGAGGAGGCGCTGGCGCTCATTGACCGCATCCCGGAGATGACCGCGGAGGTCTATGAAAACTCCAATCTCCGTTTCCTCAATGAGCACTATCAGCACTGCATCCAGAACTACACCTGCGCCGACCTTCTGCAGCTGATCAAGGACGTGCGCGCAAAGCGCCGCCAGATGATCGAGCGCGGCAAGAAGCTCGGTCTCGTCGATGAGCGCTATATGAAGCGCGCCGAGGAGATGCTCCACGGGGAGCTGGCCGTCGCGCTGGAGATGCCGCGCGAGCAGGTGCCGAAGTTCATCAGCGATACGCTTGGCGACGCGGGCGAGCCGGAAGCCGCCCTTGCCTGAATGCAGCCGGAATATCTGCGATTTCCCGAACCGCCGGACATTGCGTCCGGCGGTTTTTTGCGCGCCGGGCTTGACAGATGGGCAAAGTGCGTGTATGCTACGGTTTGAATTCGGGATTGATTCCCGATTTGGAGGCGAATCATGCGAAACAGTTATCACACGCAGCAGCGCTGTGCGCTGCTGGCGTTTTTGTCTGCGCACGCGGACGAGCAGTTCACGGTCGAGCAGCTGCTTGCGGCCATGGGCGACGCTGCGCCCGGACGCAGCACGGTCTACCGCGCGCTTGACCGCCTGGTCGAGGAGGGCACGGTGCGCCGCTTCGCGCCCGAGAGCGGCGGGAGCGCTGCCTATCAGGCCATGGACCCCGGTCACTGCGATGCGCACCTGCATTTAAAATGCGTCGGCTGCGGGCGGCTGATCCATCTTGACACCGGCGTCTCCGACGCGCTGCAGGCAGACCTGCTGCGTGCGGCGGGCTTCACGGTCGACGGGCGCAGCACGACGATCTACGGCACGTGCGCCGCCTGCGGCGGAAAGCGGGGCAGCCATGCGTAAGATCTTATGTGTGCTGCTCTCGGCTGTGCTGGCGGTGTCGGCGCTGTCCGGCTGCGCGGTGCAGAAAAATCCGGACGCTGACGATGGCAAGCTCCATGTCGTCACGACGATCTTTGCGCCCTATGACTTTGCGCGGCAGGTCGGCGGGGATGATGTGACGGTCACGATGCTGCTGCACCCCGGCTGCGAGGTGCACTCCTATGAGCCCACGCCGAAGGACATCATCGCCATCCGCGATGCCGATGTGTTCATCTACGTCGGCGGCGAGTCGGATGCGTGGGTGCAGACGGTGCTCGACGGTGTCGATAATCCCGATCTGCGTGTCGTGACGCTCATGGACTGCGTCGAGCTGCTGCACGAGGAAACGGTCGAGGGAATGCAGGCCGAACGGCACGGCCACGACCATGATGACGAGGATGCGCAGGACGGGGAGCTCGATGAGCACGTCTGGACGTCTCCGCGCAACGCCGCGCGCATCTGCCAAAAGCTGTGCGCCACGTTCTCGGCGGCGGACAGCGCGCACGCGGCGCAGTATGCGCAGCGCTGTGGGGACTATGTGGAGCAGCTTGACCGACTTGACGCGGAATTTCAGGACGTGGTGGAGAATGCTGCGCGGAAAACGGTGGTTTTTGCAGACCGTTTCCCACTGCGGTATTTTGCCGACGCCTACGGTCTGGACTACTATGCGGCCTATCCCGGCTGCGCGGACGCGGCTGAGCCGTCGGCTGCCACGGTGGCATTTCTGATCGACAAGGTGCGCGCCGACGGCATCCCGGTCGTGTTCACGATCGAGCTTTCAAACGGCAAGCTCGCCGACACGGTCTGCGAGGCTACGGGCGCGAAAAAACTGGAGTTTGCGACCTGTCACAACGTGACGGCGCAGGCATTTGCAAACGGCGCGACGTATTTGCAGCTCATGGAGCGCAACGTGCAGGCGCTGCGGGAGGCATTGAACTGAATGGCACTCATTACCTGTGAACACGTCTGCCTCGGTTACGACGGGCAGACGGTGCTGCGCGACGTGAACTTCACGGTCTCGCGCGGCGATCTGCTGTGTGTGGTCGGCGAAAACGGCTCGGGCAAGTCTACGCTCATCAAGGGGCTGCTCGGTCTCAAGGCGCCGGAGCAGGGCAGCATCACGCTCGGCGACGGGCTCGTGCGCAACGAGATCGGCTATCTGCCGCAGCAGACACAGCTCCAGCGCGACTTTCCGGCAAGCGTGGCGGAGGTCGTGCGCTCGGGCTGCATCAACCAGATGCGCGGCCGCGCGTTTTATTCTCGCGCCGACCGCGCCCGTGCGCAGGAAAATATGGAGCGCATGGGCATCGAGGATCTGGCCAACCGCAGCTACCAGGCGCTCTCCGGCGGTCAGCAGCAGCGCGTGCTGCTCGCGCGCGCCCTGTGCGCCACGCGAAAGCTCCTTCTGCTTGACGAGCCGGTCACGGGACTTGACCCCGTGGCGACGGTGGAGCTGTATAACCTCATCAAGCTCGTCAACCTCTGCAACGACATCACCGTCATCATGGTCACGCACGACATTGACGCCGCGCTGCGCTATGCCACGCACGTGCTGCACCTCGGCCATCAGCAGTTGTTTTACGGCACGGCAGCGGACTATAAGCAGAGCGATGCCGCGCGCCGGTTTCTGGGAGGGCGGAAGGTATGAAGATCATTCTGGAGATGCTGTCGTATCCGTTTCTCGTGCGCGCGCTCGTGGTGGGCGTGCTGGTGTCGCTGTGCGCGTCGCTGCTCGGCGTGTCGCTCGTGCTCAAGCGCTACTCCATGATCGGCGACGGACTCAGTCACGTCGGCTTCGGCGCACTTGCGATCGCAACGGCGTTTAATCTCGCGCCGCTGGCGGTGGCAGTGCCGGTCGTGGTCGTGGCGGCGTTTTTGCTGCTGCGCCTGTCGCAGAGCGGCAAGCTCAAGGGTGACGCCGCGATCGCGCTGCTCTCGAGCAGTGCGCTGGCCATCGGCGTGATGACCGTATCCGTCACGAGCGGCATGAATACCGACGTGAATAACTATATGTTCGGCAGCATCCTGTCGCTGTCGTCGGCCGACCTGCGCCTGAGTCTGATCCTGTCGGCGGCGGTGCTGGCACTGTTCGTGCTGTGCTATCCGCGCATTTTCGCCGTCACTTTTGACGAGACGTTCTCGCGCGCGACGGGCGTGCACACGCAGGCATACAATATGCTCCTTGCGGTGCTCACGGCGGTCACGATCGTGCTCGGTATGCGCATGATGGGTGCGCTGCTCATCTCGAGTCTCATCATCTTCCCGGCGCTGACGGCCATGCGCGTGTTCGGGACGTTCCGCTCGGTCACGATCTGCGCGGCCGTGGTGTCGGTGGTGAACTTCCTGCTGGGCATGGTGCTGTCCTACGTGTTCGAGACGCCGTCCGGCGCGAGCGTCGTGGTGGTCGATCTCGTGGTGTTTCTGCTCTTTTGCGGTGTGCAGCGGATCATGTGCCGCGTGAAAAAATGACGTCCAAAGCGGCGGCTCTGACCGGAGCCGCCGCTTTGGACGTTTTCAGCACTGCATCTGCCGGAGCATCTCCTGCCGCAGGTGCGCGATGATGCGCTTTTCGAGCCGGCTGATGTAGCTCTGCGAGATGCCGAGCAGGTCTGCGACCTCCTTTTGCGTCGCCTCGTGCGTGCCGCCGATGCCGAAGCGCAGCAGGATGATGCGCCGGTCGCGCTCGCACAATGTCTCGATGGCGTGCAGGAGCATGGTGCGCTCGGCGTCGTCCTCGAGCGGGCGGCTCACGGCGTCGGCGTCCGTGCCGAGGATGTCCGAGAGCAGCAGCTCGTTGCCGTCCCAGTCGGTGTTGAGCGGCTCGTCGATGCTCACCTCCGTCTTCTGTGCGCTGCATTTGCGCAGATACATGAGGATCTCGTTTTCGATGCAGCGCGAGGCGTAGGTCGCAAGCTTGATGTTCTTGTCCGGCTTGAAGGTGTGGATGGCCTTGACGAGCCCGATCGTGCCGATCGAGATCAGATCCTCGATGTGGATGCCGGTGTTTTCAAACCGGCGCGCGATGTATACCACCAGCCGCAGGTTGTGCTCGATGAGCAGGGACGCGGCGTCCTCGCTCCCGGCGGTGAGTGCGCGGATGGCCTGCTGCTCGGCCTCGCGCTCGAGCGGGGCGGGCATGGTGTCGCTCCCGCCGATGTAAAATACCCCCGGCGCACCGCCGCGCAGCCGCAGCCGCAGCGCCGTCCAGAGCATACGCAGTCTTTCCAATAAGTTCGGCACGAAAACCCCTCCTCAGCTTTTTGGCGGCAGCACCATGGAAAATGCCCCGTCGGATGTGAGCGCCTGTGCACTTAGCGCCAGAAGCATCGGCTCCGGCGCGCCGTCGATCATCACGCTGTCCGGCCGAAACGCCGGCAGCAGCGCACCCGTCACGCCCACCGCGCGGTACGGCAGCAGCACGACCCGTCCGGTGCATTCCGGCAGCGCGCCGAGCACCGTCAGCGTCTGCACCGCGTCGTCCGGCAGCGCGTGCAGCGCTGGAAACAGCGGCAGCACCGCTGCGCGCTCGACCACGGCCGCCGGCAGACCGGACACCGGGTCATGCAGGTCGTTGCCACTGTCGCGCAGAGCGCGGACGGTCGTACTGCGTCCGGCGAGTGTGACCGTCACGGTGCGCACCTCGCGCGCGGCAGTCTTTGCCCGCCGCCGGAACACCGCCGATGCGGCCGCATAGCACACGGCAAATGACAGCGCCAGCACCCGGCCGGACACCGTCACGAGTGCGCCGCTGCCCGGCGACACGCCCGCGAGCATGCTTGCTGCGTACACCGCGCCGCCGAACGCGGCGGACACCGCGAAAAACACCACCGCGCACCGCGCCCAGTGCGCCTCGCCGCCGAAGGCGATGAGCGCCATGGCCGCGCCGAGTGCGAGCTTCATCGCGCCGCTGCTGAGCCAGCCGCACCCGGGCAGCACCATGACCGCTGCGTACAGCGCTCCCGTGAGTGCCGCGAGCAGATACCGACCGCGGCGCAGCACCACGCCGCACACGCGCGCGGACGCGAGCACAAGACAGTAGTCGAGGAGCAGATTGAGCCCGAACAGGCGATCGAGATAGATGACGTCCATGGCGCTATCGTATCACGGCGCGCGCGGGAAAATGCGCAAAAGCCGCCGGGGGAAAGCGGGCGGAAAAAAGCGGCGTTTCCCGGTGCGGGAAATGTCGCAGAGCGTTGATTTTGCAGTGGGCGGCTGTTATAATGATGCGTGATTTCAAAGCAGGCGCGCGCAATGCGCTGCGCGTTTTCGATATCCCCTTAGGAGGCAAACGATGAAAGCAGACAAACGATCCTTGGCGCTGCTCCTCGCGCTGGTGCTCATGTGCACGGTGCTGCCGGTCCCGTCGGCGCAGGCTGCGGATGTGCAGCCGGTGCTCTCGGCTGCGCTGGCACGGCAGGCTTCCGCCGTCCCGTCGCCGGGCTATGGCGATGAGTGGACGGTGCTCGGTCTCGCGCGCGGCGGCTACTTCACTGCGGACAGCGACTATTTTGCGCGCTATTACGCAGACCTCGCGGCCAAAGCGCCGGAGCTGACGGCGGCATCCGGGCGCGAGGGCGCGCTCAACGCCTACAAGTCCACGGACAATTCGCGCGTCATCCTCGCCCTGTCCGCCATCGGGCGCGACGCGGCGCAGGTCGGCGGGTGCGATTTGACCACGCCGTATGCGGATTTTGCATGGGTGAGCAATCAGGGCATCAACGGACCCATTTTCGCGCTGCTGGCGCTCGACAGCCGCGGCTACCTGCCCGGCAGCGCGGTGCGCCGTCAGTGCGTGGATGCGATCCTGAGCGCCGAGTGCTCCGGCGGCGGCTGGGCGCTCAGCGGCTCTGCTGCCGACCCGGATGTGACGGCCATGGCGCTGCAGGCGCTGGCGGCTTACCGCTCTGAGGCGGCGGTCGCGGCGGCTGTGACGCGCGGCGTGGACGCGCTCTCGGCGATGCAGACCGGGGACGGCGGCTTTGTCTCGTACGGAACGGCAAATGCCGAGAGTGCCGCGCAGGTCATCGTTGCGTGCACGGCGCTGGGCATCGACCCGGACACGGACAGCCGCTTTGTCAAGGGCGGCGGCTCGGCGGTCGATGCGCTGCTGACGTTTTTTGATGCGGGCGCGGCCGCCTTTCGCCACACGGCCTCCGGCGGCGTGAACAACCTCGCCACCGAGCAGGCGGTGTATGCGCTCGTGGCCGTGTCGCGTCTGCGCCGCGGGCAGAGCGGCCTCTATCAGGAGACGGACACGCCCACGGTCAAGACGCCCGACGAACCCGGCGCGTCGATCGCGCGTGTGCTCTGCACGGCGGACGGCAGCGGCCTCATCCCGACAGGATACCGCACGGTCGCGGTGTGCCTGCCGGATGCGTCGGCAGACAGCACCATCACGTTTTCCGACGGGACGCAGCTGCTCTACAGCCCCGTTTTGTCCGAGCGCAGCGGCACGCCGACGTGGGTGTGGCTCTTCGCGCCGGACGTGACGGATGATGCGCTCAACGACCCGGCAAGCTACACCGTGGCGAACGGGAAAGCTGCCGTGCTCACCGTCGGCGATGTCAACGGCGACGGCGTCATCAACGCACAGGATGCACTGGCCATCCGCTCGGCCTGCGCCGGGGAGACGACGCCGGCGGCGAATGTGCTGCTGGCGATGGATGCGGATCTCAACGGCCGCGTGGACGCGCAGGATGTGCGCGCCGTGGCCGACAGCTTCGTGCAGGATATGGCGCTGCCCGCAGCGCAGGAGGACGGAACATGAAGCATTTCTGGACAAAAAAGAATCTTGCCATTGCGCTCAGCGTCCTGCTTGTCGCGGCGATCGTGGTGCTGTGCATCGCGCTGCGGCAAAAGAGCGATGCGGACGTCGACCCCACGCTGACGCTCGTGTGTGCGCCGGCGGATGCCGACGGCGTGTGCACGGTCGAGGTGGAGCTGACCGGTCTGCCGGACGGCGGACATTATGAGGCGGCAAGCATCGCCGTGGCCTTCGACCCGGCGCAGCTGACCTTTCTCGGCACGGACGACGGAGACATCCCGCTCGTGATGGGAAGCCTCCCGGAGTGGGAGAGCGACCCCGCGCGCGCAAACGAGACCGGCAGCGCGCGTGCGCTGTGTCTGCCGGAGGAGGGGGCTGCACTGGCCACCTCGAGCGGCAGCGTGCTCGTGCGCCTGCGCTTTGAGCTGGCCGACGGCGTGACGGAATCGGCGCTGACGGTGACGGATGCGGTGCTTGCCGCCGCGGACGAGACCGAGAGCCTTGCCTCGGCGGCGGCCACGCTCACGGTCGCCGGCGGGACGGTGCGCCATGGCTAAGCGGCGCATTGCTTGCCTGCTGCTGTGCCTGCTGCTGGTGCTGTGTACTGCCTGCGGTGCGCAGCCGGACAGTGACGGCGCGCTGCGCTGCACGGTGACGATCGAATGCGGCACGGTGCTTGGGCACATGGACGATCTGAAATCCGGCAAGGCGGAGCTTATCCCGTCCGACGGCGTGCTCCTGCCGGAGACGGAGGTCGCCTTTTCCGAGGGGGACACGGTGTTTGACGTGCTGCAGCGGGTCTGCCGGGCGCAGGGCATCCACATGGAGTCAAACTGGACGCCCGCATACAACAGCGCCTATATTGAGGGCATCGGCAACCTCTACGAATTCGACTGCGGCAACCTGTCCGGCTGGATGTACAGTGTCAACGGCGTCTGGCCGGATTACGGCTGCAGCAGTTGCACGCTGCACGACGGCGACACCGTCGTCTGGAGCTATACCTGTGATCTTGGGCGCGACGTCGGCGCCCGGCAAGGAGAACCATGACCGATTCTTTTTCGGCGCTGCATCCGGCGCTGACCTTTTGCTATTTTGCGGCGGTGCTGCTGCTGACGATGTTCGTGCTGCACCCGGTGTTTCTGGCGCTGAGCCTGCTGGGTGCGCTGGGCTACTGCGCGCTGCTGCGCGGCTGGCGCAGCCTGTGGCGGACGCTCGGCCGGCTCGTGCCGTTTCTGGTGCTGATGGCGGCGCTCAATGCACTGTTTAACCACGCGGGTGTGACGATGCTGTTCTATCTGCCCAACGGCAACCCCGTCACGCGCGAGGCTCTGTGCTACGGCGCGGCTGCGGCGGCGATGTTCGCGGCCGTGATCCTGTGGTTTCAGTGCTGCAGCGCGGTCATGACGGCGGATAAATATCTGTACGTGTTCGGCGGCGTGCTGCCGGGTGTGTCTCTGCTGCTGAGCATGGCGCTGCGCTTCGTGCCGAAGTTCACGGCGCATATGCGCGCCGTCGCTGCGGCGCAGGCATCGCTCGGCTGCGGTACGCGTGAGGGCAGTGCGTGGCAGCGGCTGCGCAATGGTGCGCGCGTGCTGTCCGTCACCGTCTCGTGGGCGCTCGAGAGCGGCATCACGGCGGCGGACTCCATGAAGAGCCGGGGCTACGGCGCCGGCAGAAGAACATATTTCGGCAACTACCGCTTCACCCGGCGCGACGGCGTGCTCAGCGCCGTGCTTGCGCTTGCGCTTGCGGGTGTGTGCGTGGGCATCGGCCGCGGCGCGCTGTATGTGCGCTATTACCCGTCGATACACATCGGCAGCGCCGGTGCGCGCGGCGCGGTGTGCGCGGCGTGCTTTGCGCTGCTGTGCTTTTTGCCGCTGCTGCTCGATGGAAAGGAGGCGCTGACATGGCGTCGTTTGCGCTCGAACATCTGACATTTTCCTATCCGGGGCAGACGCGCCCGGCGCTCGACGATCTCACGCTCACGATCCCCGAGGGCGCGGTCACGGTGCTCTGCGGCGAGAGCGGCAGCGGCAAGTCGACCCTCCTGCGCCAGCTCAAGACCTGCCTCACGCCGCATGGCGAGAGCGGCGGCACGGTGCGCTTTGGGGACGCACTTTTGAAAGACATCCCGTTTGCCGAGCAGGCGCGGCGCATCGGCTTCGTGCTCCAGCATCCGGACGATCAGATCGTGACGGACAAGGTGTTTCACGAGCTCGCGTTCGGGCTCGAGAGTCTCGGCTGCGACGAAACGGCCATGCGGCTGCGCGTCGCTGAGATGGCGAGCTATTTCGGCATTGCCGACTGGTTCGAGCGCGACGTGCACACGCTCTCCGGCGGACAGAAGCAGATGCTCAACCTCGCCTCCGTCGTGGTCATGCGGCCGGACGTGCTCATTCTGGATGAGCCGACGAGCCAGCTCGACCCCATCGCGGCGAGCACGTTTTTGCACACGCTGCGCAAGCTCAACGAGGAGCTGGGGCTCACGATCCTGCTGTCTGAGCAGCGGCTGGAGGAAGCCGTGCCGCTGGCGGATCATCTCATCGTGCTCGAGCGGGGACGGCTGCTTGCATCCGGTGCACCGCGCACTGCGGCAGCTGCCGTGCGCAGCCGGCCGATCTTTACCGCCATGCCTACGGCGGCGCGCATCGCCGCCGCGCTCGGCGCACCGGAGCACCTGCCGCTCACCGTGCGCGAGGGGCGGGCATATCTGCGCGGCTATGCGCAGCATCCGCTGCCGGAGGTGAAAAGTGCCCCTGTACAGGCGCAGCCCGTGCTGCGTGTGCGCGACGGTTGGTTTCGCTACGCACAGAACGCGCCGGACGTGCTGCGCGGTTTTTCGCTCACGCTGCGCCCGGGCGAGCTCTACGCGCTCACCGGCAGCAACGGCAGCGGCAAGACGACGGCGCTCGGTGTGCTTGCGGGGCAGCTGCGGCTGTATCGCGGCAGTGTGTATCTGGACGGAAAAAAACAGCGCGCGCTCCAGCCCCTGCGCGACGGCATCGCCGCCGTGCCGCAAGACCCGCGCACGCTCTTCACGGCGGACACGGTGCGCGCCGACCTCGCGTCGCTCGGCAGGGATGCCGCGCTGGTGGACACGGTCGTGCAGCAGATGGCGCTCGCGCCGCTGCTCGAGCGGCACCCGTTTGATCTCTCGGGCGGGGAGCAGCAGCGTGCCGCGCTGGCGAAGGTGCTGCTCATGCAGCCGCGCGTGCTGCTGCTTGACGAGCCGACCAAGGGCATGGACGGCGCGTTCAAGGCGGAGTTTGGTGCGCTGCTGCGTACCCTCTGCGCGCAGGGCACGGCTGTGTGCATCGTGAGCCATGATGTGGAGTTTTGCGCGCAGTTTGCCGACCGCTGCGGTCTGCTCTTTCGCGGCGAGGTCGTGACGGAAAACGACCCGCGCGCGTTTTTCTCCGGCAATTATTTTTACACCACGGCGGCGGCGCGCATCGCGCGCACTGCCGCACCCGGCGCGGTGCTGTGCGAGGAGGTCGTGCAATGTCTCGCAGACTGACGCGCCGCACATGGGTCGCGCTGGCGATCCTGCTTCTGGCGATCCCGGCGCTGATGGCGGTGTTCGTGTGCGTGTGGGACGAGCGCAAATACTACCTCACGTCGCTGCTGCTCGTGGGGCTGATGTTCGTGCCGTTCGTGCTGCGCTTTGAGGGGCGCAGACCGCAGGCGCGCGAGCTCGTGCTGCTGGCGACGATGACGGCACTGGCTGTGGCCGGGCGCGCGGCGTTTTACTGGCTGCCGCAGTGCAAACCCGTGTGCGCGATCGTGATCCTCACGGCGGTGGCCTTCACGCCGGAGGCGGGCTTCGTCACCGGCGCGGCGGCGGGGCTGATCTCGAACTTCTTCTTCGGTCAGGGACCGTGGACACCGTGGCAGATGCTCGGCTTCGGGCTTGTGGGCTTTGTAGGCGGCGTGCTGTTTTCGGGGCGCAGGGTGCGCCTTGTGCCGCTGCTGCTCTATGGGTTTTTGTCTGTGTTCGTGCTCTACGGCGTGCTGCTCGACACGGCGAGTATGCTCATGTATAACGCCGCGCCCTCGTGGCAGCTCTGGCTTGCAACGTGCGCATCCGGGGTCGTGTTCAACCTCATTCATGCGGGCAGCACGGCCGTGTTTTTGTTGCTGCTGTATCAGCCGCTGCTGACAAAGCTTGCGCGCGTGAAAGAAAAATACGGGCTTCTGGAATGAAAAAAGTCTCCGCATCCGGTTGGATGCGGAGACTTTTTCAAGCTGCCGGAAAACCCGTACTTCATGCCTGCTGCCAGAGCAGGCGGTGATCATCAAAGGCGGCCTGCAGCCGGCCGGTGTCCTTCCCCCACGCGAGGTAGGAGCGCACCGTACTGCCGACGAGCGCGTACTGCTCAAAATCCATCACGAGATCAAAGCGCCGGAACAGCTGCTGCAGCACGGACTCGAACGTCTGCGGAGTGCGGCAGAGCTCGGTGATGATGTCCGCGATCTCGAGCACCTTGTCGATGTTGTACTGCGCGAGCGGCGCGATGTCCTCCGTCACGGCGGCGTGCGCCGGCACGAATGCACGCGCGCGGAGCGTCTTGACCGTCTCGAGCGTGTTCAGGTACGCTGCGACGTCGTAGAGAAAGCCAATCTGATACTTTTCAAGCGTCTCGCGGCTCGACAGGCAGTCGGCCAGATACACCACGTCGTCCGGCGTGCGAAAGCCCACCATGTCGAAAAAATGCCCCGGCAGCGGCAGCAGCCCGAACCCCTCCGGCAGACACGCCGCAGTCAGCTCCTGCGCGTCGCTCGGCTTCGCCATGAGGAACTTGTGCCGCAGCTCCTTCGGCGGATAGCCGCCGTAGAGAAACGCGGGCTCGAGCAGCGTGTGCCGCGTGAAGTCGCACTCGATGCCGGGGGCGTAGACCTTGCAGCCGGTCTGGTTTTGCAGGTACTGGTTGCCGCCGATGTGGTCGGCGTTGGAGTGCGTGTTGTAGATGGCGGTCAGATGCCAGCCGTTTTGGCCGAGCAGCTGGCGCACCTTGCGTCCGGCCTCCTTGTCGTTGCCGCTGTCGATGAGGCAGACGTCGGTGTCGTTGAGGCGCACGAGACCGATCTTGGCGGGGCTCTGAATATAGTAGCTGTTTGCGGAAACCTGCGTCAGTTCGTACATCGGGGTGTCCTCCTTTTTCAGATGTTTTGCCGGCGGATGAGCGGCTCGACCTGCGCGGCGAGCTGCGCGAGCGCGCCCGGTGCAAACGGGGAGCGGAAGCCGGCCTCGGTCAGCAGGTCCGTCCAGAGCTTTTCGCCGCCCTGCTCTGACAGGTGCAGGTAGCGGGCGAAGGCATCGGCGTAGTCGGTCTGCGACGCGAGCAGGAACTGAAACGCCGCCGTCTGCGCAAGGCAGTAGTCGATGTAGTAAAACGGCGTCTCATAGATGTGCATCTGGTACTGCCAGCGTGTGCCGCGCTCGAGATACGGGATGCCGCGCTGGTCGATGTACGGACGGTACTTCGTCTCCAGCTCCAGCCAGACGGCGTTGCGCTCGGCGGGGGTGAGATCGGGCTCGGCATAGATGCGGTGCTGGAATTCGTCCACCATTGTGCCGTAGGGCAGAAAACTCAGCGCGTCGAGCGCGTGCTGGAAGCGGTAGCGCTGCGCGTCGCCCGCCTGCGGGAAAAAGCCGTCGAGATACGGCCAGGCGAAAAACTCCATGCTCATCGAGTGTGTCTCAGCGGTCTCCATGCCGCCGCAGCCGAGCTCGAGCGCGAAGCGGTTGTCCGCGATCAGGTAGGCGTTGAGCGCGTGACCGGCCTCGTGCGTCACGACGTCCACGTCGCCGGAGGTGCCGTTGAAGTTTGCGAGGATGAACGGCTGATGATACTTGACAAACTCCGTGCAGTAGCCGCCGCCCCACTTGTTCGGGCGCGCATCGACGTCGAAGGCCTCGTTTTGGCACATCATGCGGAAAAACGCGCCCGGCACGTCGCCCATGCCGTCGTACATCTTCTGCGCCGCGGCAAAGAGCGCCTCCTTGCCGCAGGGCGTCGGATCACCGCCGGGGGTAAAGACCTCGTTGTCGTAGAGCCGGAACGTGTCGATGCCGAGGCGCTTGGCGTTTTCCAGCCGCAGCCGCGACACGACCGGCACGATGTCGCGCACGATGTTTTCGCGGAACGTCTGCACGGCCTGCACATCGTAGCACATACGCTCCATGCGGCAGTAGCCGAGCTCGATGAAGTTTTCATACCCCATTTTCTTAGCCATCCGGTCGCGCACGTGCACGAGGCGGTCAAAGATGCCGTCGAGCTGCTCACTGTGCGCGGCCAGCGTCGTGCCGAGCGCCTCATAGCAAGCTCTGCGTGTGGCGCGGTCGGCACTGCGGGCGTATTTCATCAGCATCGGGCGCGGCAGCTGTTCGCCCCGGAAGGGGAAGAGCATACCCGCCATGAGCTGGGCATATTCGCTCACGAGCTTGTTCTCCTCGACCATGTCGTCCACGATCTCCGGCGACATACTCCGCCGCTGCAGCTCCATGCTGCGCAGCAGGATCGGCGAGAGCGCCTGCGCAAGCTCTGCCCGAAACGGACTGTCGAGCACGGCGCAGGCGTACTGCAGATCGAGGTTTTCGATCTCCGGGCCGATCTCGTCATAGTAGTCCTTCTCGGCCAGATAAAACGGGTCGACGGTGTTGATCGTGTAGCGCATATACGACAGCGACTGCGCCGTGTCGTACTCCGTCTTGAGCGAGAGGTATTCCGCGCGCGTTTCGAGGATCTCCTCGACGTTCCGTGCGCCGCGCACGCGCTCGATCACGCGGCTGAGTCCTGCGGTCATCTCCTCGCGCGTCACGCGCCGGTAGGGGAGTTGGGATACTTTCATGCTTGCTCCTTTCCAAGGTCGCGGTGAAAAACTGCTTTTGCTATGCAAAAATAAGAAATGTGCCATTTCCTCGCCCCTGCGGGGCACCGGAAATGATGCACAAAAACTTCATGCACCGGCATTTGCGACTTTTCACAGTGCAGTTCGTATGCATGGAGTTTTATGCCATCATATAGCCGCGCTGCCGATTCGTCAAGAACTGTTTGCGCCTGCACGAGATGCGAAAGCGAAGACGCCCCGGATGCATTGGCATCCGGGGCGCTGCGCAGTTTATTCGGTTTCGTTGTTTGCCTGATATGCGCGCACGAAAGCCACGAGCGTGTCGACGGTCTTGTCGATGCCGAGCTTGCCGCTGTTGACGACAAGGTCATAGCCGCGCGCATCGCCCCACTTCGTGTCGCAGTAGTAGTTGTGGTAGGCCTTGCGGTCGCGGTCGACGCGGCGCATCTCCTGCGCCGCCTGATCGGCCGTGAGGGATTTTTCCTCCATGAGCCGCCGGCGCTTCACGTCGGGCTTTCCGGCGATGAACAGGTGCACGGCGTTCGGGTTGGCGCGCAGCACATAATCCGAGCACCGGCCGAGCACGACGAACGACTCGCCGCTGTCGGCCAGCTCCTGAATGTGCTCGAACGTCTCATGTGCGAGCGCGTCCTCCGGTGCGTTGAAGTTCTCGCCGATGCGGCGCGACCACAGCAGGTGCACCGGCTTCTCGTCATAGCGCGCGGCGTCTTCGGCGTTAAAGACACTGGCCAGCAGCAGCTCCTTATCATAAAACGCGATGCCGAGCTGGCTGGCGATCTGTTCGGCGATGTACTTGCCGCCGCTGCCGTGTTCACGGCCGACGGTCACGATGATTTGCTTCATGATGCGTTACCGCCTTTCTCAAAGTAGGATCACAGGTATCTCACAAACAGGCATCCCAGCGAGACCGCAATGACCAGCACGGTGGCCGGAACGCAGTATTTGCAGTATTTGCCCCAGCTGATGGGGTGGCCGCTCTTGGCCGACACGGACGTGGCCACGACGTTGGCCGACGCGCCGATGGGCGTGGCGTTGCCGCCGAGGTCAGTGCCGAGCGAGAGCGCCCAGGCGATCACGCGCAGATCCATGCCCTGCGTCGCCGCGATGGACTGGATGACCGGCACCATGGTGGCCGCAAACGGGATGTTGTCGATCAGCGCACTGCACACGGCCGAGAGCAGCAGGATGATGACGATGACGGCCTTGATGCTGCCGCCGCTGATGCTCGAGATGAACTGCGCGATGAGCTTGAGCACGCCGGTCTGCTCCAGCCCTGCGACGGAGATGAACAGGCCGATGAAAAACAGCAGCGTCTTGTAGTCCACGCCGCGCAGCACGTCCTTCACACCGGCACTGCCGTTGGTGCACACGGTCACGAGCAGCGTCAGCGCTGCGACGATCACGCCGATGCACGCGACGGTCAGCCCGGTCTGCGCGTGTGTCACAAGCAGCGCGACCGCGATGAGAAACACGACCACATCCGCGACGAACGCCTTGCGATCGGCAATGGCAGTCGCCGGGGCGGGGCAGACGGCGTCTGCCGGGCGGGCAGCCTCGCTTGCCTTGAGCGGCTTGCGGAAGCACAGCCAGAAAAACAGCAGCACGAACACAAAGCAGATGCCGACGATCACGCCGGTGTTCTGGATGAAGTCCGTAAACGTATAGCCGAGCGCCGTGCCGATGATGATGTTGGGGGGATCGCCGCACATGGTGGCAGCGCCGCCGAGATTCGCGCAAAAGACCTCCGACAGGATCATCGGGATGGGGTCAAAGCGCAGGATCTGCGCCAGCTCCAGCGTGACGGTCGCCAGAAACAGCACGACCGTGATGCTGTCGATGAACATGGCCAGAAACGCGGCCATGGCCATGAAGCACACCAGCAGCGGCACGATGTGGTAGTGCGTGGCTTTGGCCAGCGACAGGCACAGCCAGCGGAAGAACCCGGATTTTCCGAGCCCTTCGACCATGATCATCATGCCGGTGATGAAGAAAATGGTCGACCAGTTGACGCCGGAGCTTGCGCTCTCCGATGCGCCGTACCAGAAGTCGGTGCGGAAGATCGCGCCGAGATTCAGCGCGTTTTTGATCGCGTCCCAGCTGTGCATACAGATGCCGAACACGACCACGAGCACGAGCGCCGCGCTGCCGAGCGTGACATACTGACGCTCGAATTTGTCCATGATGATGAGCGCAAACATGCCGACGAAGATGACGGCGGCAAAGATTTGAGCAGTCATAGAAAAAGACCTTCTTTCTGCCTTGCCTGAATTTCGCGGGGGTCGCAGGCGCAGGGCAGCGAAGAAAGAAACGATTGCTTTGCGGCGGTGTTTCCCCTGATCAGGAGAGGAATTTTAGCGCGCCCGGCAGCAAAAGTCAAGAGATATTTTGAATATCTGAACGCATTCTTATCAGACTTTTCAATGCTCAATATTACAGGCATTTATAGGCGATGATCGTCGCGCCGCCCTTACCCTCGTAGCGCTTGATCTGGTACTTGTTCGGGAAGGCTGCCAGCAGCTCCGGCAGCTTGCTGTAGCCGTAGGCGCGGACGTTGAAGTCGGGCTTGACGCGCTTGATGTACAGCCCCGAGGAGCTGACGTTGACAAAGCCGTCGGCATCCTGATACTTCTCGGAGGCGATGTGCAGCAGGTTGTGGATCTCGCGGATGTCGGGCTTTTTCGGCGCCGGTTCGGGTTCGGGGGCCGGTGCCGGCTCCGGCTCGGCGGCCGGTGTGGGCTCGGTGGCGGGCTTTTTCGTGCTGCGGGTAGTCTTTTTCGCCTTGCGCGCTGCGGGCTTTTTGGCGGCGGGCTCGGCCGTGTGCTCAACGGCGGGCTTGTCGTCCGCCTTGGCGAGGTAGTCGATGAGGATGAAGTCGTCGCACGCGTTCTTAAATGACTCCGGCGTCGTTGTCACGCCCGCGCCGATGATGTACAGTCCCGACTCGCGCAGCCGGATAGCCAGCGGCGTGAAGTCGCTGTCGCTCGACACGAGCACGAGCGCGTCATACATATTCGTGTGCAGCAGATCCATCGCGCCGATGACCATGGCGATGTCGGTCGTGTTCTTTCCGGCGACGTAGTCAAACTGCTGCTCGGCGCGGATGGCGAGGCGCTTGAGCTCCGACTCCCAGTTTTTCAGCGAGTCCTTGCGCCAGTTGCCGTAGGCTTTTTTCACAACGATGCGGCCGTAGGTCGATACCTCGTGCAGCACGGCCTCGAGCTTTGTCAGCTGTGTGTTGTCGGCGTCGATCAAGACGGCGATTTTCTGAAAGTTTTCCATATATGTTGCTCCTGAGCTGCCGCATGGGCAGAGATTTTTTCTCTATTATAGCGTTTTTGCGCGCAAAATGCAACGAAAGCGGGGCGCAGCTCCCGCTTTCGTTGTCTGGTTTATGTGCCCGCGTCGGCGTCTGCCGGACACTGCCGCCCGTTGGAGTCGATGTGCGTGTCGCCGGGCAGGAGCATCTGCGAGACCGGCAGGATCGTGTAGCCGTCGGCGATGAGCGCCTCAATGATCCCGGCCAGCGCCTCCGGCGTGTGCTCGGCCGCGTTGTGAAACAGCACGATGCTGCCCGGCTGCACGCGTGTGAGCACGCGCGTGGTGATCTCGTCGCCGCTCAGCCCCTTCCAGTCGAGCGAATCCACGTCCCACTGGATGGCGTGCATCCCGAGGGCGTTGATCGCGGAGATCACGGTGTCGTTGTACTCTCCGTAGGGGCAGCGAAACAGCGTCGGGCGTGTGCCGGTGACGGCTTTGATCTTGTCGGCGCAGGTGTTGACCTCCGCCTCGATCTGCTCGGCGCTGAGCTGCGCCATGTGCGGGTGCGTGCTCGAGTGGTTCATGACCTCGTTGCCAGCGTCCGCGAGTGCCTTGACCGACTCCGGGTATTTATCCACCCATTCGCCGACGACGAAGAACGTCGCGTGCACGTTGTATTTGTCGAGAATGTCGATGAGCGTCTGCGTGTCCTCGTTGCCCCACGCCGCGTCGAACGTCAGACTCACGACGCGGTCGTCGCGCTGCACACTGTAGATGGGCAGCACGCGCTTGGCGGCGCTCACGCCCACGATCGCGGGACTGTTCACCGCCCAGAACATGAGCGCGATGGCCAGCACCATTGCGCACACACCCAGCGGCTTGCGGTGTTTTCTGACGGCTTGGCGTACCTTGTGCATTGCACCACCTCCGGCTTTCTGCCCTCATCCTATGCGCGGGAGCAGGCGGATATGCGCCGGCTTTGGTTTACATAATTCCTATGCGCAGACGGCGCTTGACGCGCGGCGGGTTTTCCGCTATTATGAGCCGAACGATGAGGTGATGACGATGCAATTTCTCTGCGCACCGATGGAGGGCGTGACCGGCGACCTGTTCCGGCAGGCGCAGCGGCAGACCTTTCCCGCGGCGGACAGCTACTATACGCCCTTTCTTTCGCCGACGGCGAACCGCACCTTTTCCCCGCGCGAGCTGCGCGAGATCGCCCCGGCACACAATGCGGGCATCCACGTCGTGCCGCAGCTCATGGGGCACTGCGCCGAGGATTTTCTCTGGATGGCGGGGCAGCTTGCCGATATGGGCTACGACGAGGTGAACTTCAACCTCGGCTGCCCGTCGAACACGGTCACGGCGAAGAAAAAAGGCGCGGGCCTGCTCACGGAGCCGGAGCTGCTGCGGCAGTTTTTTGACGACGTGTTTGCCGCCTGTCCGCTGCCGGTCTCGGTCAAGACCCGCCTCGGCAAAACGACGGCGGAGGGCTTTCCCGCGCTGCTGGAGCTCTACAACGACTACCCGATCCGCGAGCTGATCGTGCATCCGCGTGTGCAGGCGGATCAGTATCACGGGCAGCCGGATCTGGAGGCGTTCGCCTATGCGCTCGCGCACAGCCGCGCACCGGTGTGCTACAACGGCGATCTGTTCGACGCGCCGGCCGTGCACGCGTTTCAGGCGCGGTTTCCGGCGGTGGAGCGCGTCATGCTCGGGCGCGGCCTTGCGGCGAATCCCGGGCTGATCGGTCAGCTGCGCACGGGCAAAGCGCCGACGGCGGCGCAGCTGCAGCTGTTTCACGACCGGCTCTACGCCGCCACACGCGCGCGCATTCCCGACCGGCGTGCGCTGCTGTTTCGCATGAAGGAAGCCTGGCGCTATCTCGGCTGCAGCTTTGCCGGCTCTGAGCGCCCGCTGCGCCGCATCCGCAAGGCGCAGGATATGGCGGAGTATGACAGCGCGGTGCGCCAGCTCTTCGCGTCCTGCCCGGTGCGGGAGGATGCGGGCTACCGCGTCTGAAAATGTGTTTGTCCCCGGCAGCGTAGCTGCCGGGGACAAACTGTTTCCTTGGCTTTGTTTTATAGATACCAGCCGCTGTCGGAACGATCGCCGGGCTGCGGCTGCCAACCGTTGGGTGCGCGGTCGCCCATGCTGCGCGGCAGGCTGCGGTAGAACGCGGCGCGCGATACAGCCATGTACGGCGTGAGCCACAGCGCTCCGATCCCGGCGGTCAGCACCGTCAGCAGTGCCCAGCCGAAAAAGCTCAGATCCAGGCAGAACAGATCGCCCTTGCGCCCGTCCATGAGCGCCTTGGAGCGCTCGATGGCGTCCGACGGCGCGATGGTCGGGTTTTCGGCCATGATGTACGTCGCCATCGAGTAGCGGTATGCGGCGATGATGCCGGGGATGACGAACAGCAGCGACCACGCGAACACCTTGAGCGCGATGAGCAGGTTGAGCACGAAGGCGCTGCCGAAGATATCGAAGGCGGAAAAGAGGTCGTCAAACTGCGCCTGCTCGCCGTCGACGAGCTTCAGGCAGAAGCGGTCGTGCCCGATCGAGATGCTGCCGCGGAGGACAAACTGTCCCATGGCGAGCACGCTTGCGACCGGCACAAAGACGTGCGCAAAGCGGCGCACGGTCTCGGGGTAATATTGGCTGACATTTGAATTCTGGAACGACACGGTCAGCGACGACGTGCCGCCGCCGAGCACGGTCGCCAGCAGCGTCACGCCGACGGCCAGCCACCAGAAGTTTTTCAGCGCGCGGCGCGCCATGCTGCGGTAATCGGATGCGGAATACATAGGCAAACCTCCTTTGCGTCACCAGGGGGTGCGTTCCTGCCCGTGCACGAGAAAGGCGTGCTCGGCAAGCTCGGCAAGCGGGCTGTCGCTGCGGGAGTCGGAGTAAAACTCCGCGATCTGCACCTCGGGATACGCTTCGTGCAGGCGGCGCACCTTTTCTGCGCCGTGGCAGTTTTCGCCGTCGGTCTTGCCGGTGTGCTTGTCCACGCGCGAGGCCAGCAGCCGCACGCCGAGCTTCTGCGCCGGAATGCGCACGAGAAACTCCGGCGAGGCGGAGATGATGATGTCATCCGGGCGCTGCTGCGCGAGATACCACGCGTTCACGCGCGGGAAGTTTTTTGCCCAGAACGCCTCGAGCTCCGCGTCCACATCCGGCACGCGGCGCAAAAAGCCGTACATCCGCTCCTTGACGGCGGTCTTGCTGATCTTGCCGAGCCAGTATCCCGGCAGCAGCGCGAGCGTGCGCAAAAGCGGCCAGATCACGCCGGGGTGGCGGTGCAGACACCAGCGCACGAACGCCACCGTGCTGTCCACGGGAAAGATGGTCTTATCCCAGTCGTATACGTTGACTTTTTCCATAGAGCTCCTCTCAGTAGAGCGTGCCGGCCAGCTGCATATACGCGGCGGCGACGGCCTCGCGGATGAAGTAATTGATGCGCATGGTCTTGAGCGTCGTCTCGGCGGCGATGCCGGCGGGGTCAGCGCCGAGCGAGCGCGCCATGCGCTTGGCGCGGTGGAGGTGGTATTCGCTTGTCACGATGCCGACGCCGTCGGCGGGGTCACCGCCGCGTGCGCGGAGGATCGCAAACGAATTTTCCAGGTTCTCGCGCGTGGTGCGCGAGCGGTCCTCCTGCACGATGCGCGCGCTGTCGATGCCGTGCGCCGTGAGGTAGTCGGCCATGGCCTTGGCCTCCGTGACATCCTCGCCCGGCCCCTGACCGCCGGAGACGATGACCGTGGCGGCGGGGTTCGCGTTCAGATAGGCGAGCGCCGCGTCGAGCCGGTTGCACATCGACAGCGACGGCGTGCTGCCGTTGACGCCTGCGCCGAGCACGATGATCGTGCCGGGGTGCGCGTCGGTGTCCGTGTGCGCGTCGCGCACGACGGGGATCTCAAAGATCGTGAACACGATCAGCCCCGCGCACACGAGCACGCCCAGCACGGTGCGCCCCACGCGGTGCAGCCGTGCCGAGAGAAACACCAGCACGGCGATGCCCCAGAGCACATAGCCGAGATAGTCATGCCCCGGCATGGCAAAGCGCAGCACACAGCCGGCAAGGATGAGCAGGAGCGCGATCAGTGTGGAACATTTTCGTTTCAGTCGCATAATGCCTCCCATGCCTCATAGAGCGCCTCGAGCTGCGTGTTGAGCGTCTGCTTCTGCGCGTCGAGCTCCATGAGCTTCTGATAGTCGGTGGCGTTGGCCTCGCTCTCGGCATCGAGCGCCGCAAGCTGTGCCTCCAGCTTTTCGATGTCGCGCTCCGTGCGCTCGCGCTGACGTGCGGTGTTCGGGGCGCGCTTCGGTTTGGGCTTCTTTTCGCGCTCGACGGCCTTGACCGTCTGCTGCAGCGCGGTCTGGCGCGCGCGGTATTCACGGAATTGCTCATAGGTCCCGCGGTAGTCCGTGATCGTGCCGTTTTCGAGCAGCCAGATGCGGGTGGCAAACTTCTCGATGAAGTACCGGTCGTGCGACACGAACAGCAGCGCCTGCGTGTAGTCGCTCAGCGCGTCCTCGATCCACTCGCGGCTGGCGATGTCGAGGTGGTTGGTCGGCTCGTCGAGGATGAGGAAGTTGATCTCCCGGCGCATGAGCATACACAGCCGCAGCCGCGAGAGCTCGCCGCCCGAGAGCGCCGACACGGGCTTGAGCACGTCCTCACCGCAAAAGCCGTAGGCGGCAAGCTGATCGCGCGCCTCCTGCGGCGTGCACTTGCACTCGTAGAGCATCGTGTCGAGCATGGAGCGCTCCGGCACGGCAAAGCGCACGATCTGCGGCAGGTATGCCGTGCGCACGGCAGGACCGCGCTGCACCCAGCCGGTGTCCGGCGTCTCCTCGTTCATGACGAGGCGCAAAAACGTTGTCTTGCCGGCGCCGTTGTCGCCGATGAGGGCGATGCGCTCGCCGCCGGTCACGCTCAGGTCGAGATCGTGAAAGAGCGTGCGTGCGCCGTAGCGCTTGCCGAGTCCCGCCATGGTCAGCACGTCGTCGCCGCGAAATTCCTGCGCGGTGAAGTGCACATTGAGCTTGCGCGCCTCGGTCGGCCGGGCGGTCGTCTCAAGCTTTTCCATGCGCTTTTCGATGGAAAACGCGCGCTTGTGCAGCTTGTCGTTGCCCATGAACGCCCAGAGGTGCAGCTTGGCCGCCGCCTCCGTGAGCTGCTGGAGCTTGGCCTGATCCTTCTCGTATTTTTTGAGCTGCTCGTCAAAGCGGCGCTGCCGCTCGACGACGTAAAAGCTGTAGTTGCCGCTGTAGAATTCGGCCTCGCCGGACGTGAAGTCGATCGAGCGCTGCACGACGCGGTCGAGAAAATACCGGTCGTGGCTGATGACGAGCACCGTGCCGCGAAAATGCAGCAGGTACGCCTCGAGCCACTCGGTCGCGCGCAGATCGAGGTGGTTGGTCGGCTCGTCGAGCAGGAGGATATCCGTGTCCTCGAGGATGAGCCGCGCGAGGTTCACGCGCGTTTTTTCCCCGCCGGAGAGCGAGTCAAACGGCTGCGCGCGCATCTCGGCCGGGATGTCCAGACCGTTGGCGACGCGGTTGCGCTCATGCTCCATGTCGTATCCGCCGAGGCGGCGGAAGCTTTCCGACAGGCGGTCGTATTCGGCCAGCAGCGCGGCCGAATCGTCGCACGCCATGCGCGCGGTCAGCTCGTTCATGCGCGCCTCCATGTCATAGAGACGCCGGTGTGCCTCGCGCAGCACGTCCTCCGTCGTCCAGCCGTCGGGGTAGACCGGGATCTGCGAGATCAGCCCCAGCCGCCGCCCGGCGGCAATGGACACCGTGCCGGCATCGGGCTGCAATTCGCCCGAGAGGATGCGGAAAAACGTCGTCTTGCCGCAGCCGTTGCGCCCGAGGATGCCCACGCGCTCCCCGGCGTTGATGTCGAAGGTGATACCTTTTAATATATCGTTGCCCTGCTCAAAGCCCTTGACGAGCCCGCGGACGGATAGATCGATCATGTGTGACTCCTAAGTTACTTGTTTACGGCCGCCTGCAGCACGGTGTTGGCCACGGCGCCTGCATTCGTCAGACCGCCGCCGGCGTTTTCCACCAGCACGACGAAGGCGTACGGGTGCGCATCGTCGAGCAGGAAGCCCGTGAACCATGCGTGCGACGTGCCGTCACCGACTTCGGCGGTGCCGGTCTTGGCGCAGAGGTTCAGCCCCGGGAAACGGTTCGTGCCGTAGTGCGCCGAGACGTTGTAGTTCATCATGTCGCGCAGCTTGTTGGCGGTCGCGGCGCTGAGCAGGGTCGTGCTCGAGCCGCTCGGCGTGTCGAGCAGCAGCGACGGCTCGACGACGCTGCCGCCGTTGGCGATGGCCGAAACGTAGCGCAGCATGGAGTACGGGCAGATGAGGTCCTCATACTGACCGATACCCGACCAGGCAAGGTTCGCGCTGCCGGCTGCACCCTTGGTGAAGCTGCCGGCCATCGTCGGGATGCCGCTCAGCGACTGGGAATCGAGGAAGCCGAGCTTCTTGGCATAGCTCTCGATGGTGTCCGCGCCGAGCTCGAGCGAGATCTGCGCGAAGGCGCAGTTGCAGGAGTTTGCCAGCGCGTCCTCAAACGTCTGACTGCCGTGCACGCCCGTGCACTTGACGGTCACGCCGCCGACGTCGACGCTGCCCGCGCAGGTGAAGCGGCGGGTGCTGATGTCCTTGATGTTCTCGAGTGCGGCGGCGGAGGTGATGAGCTTGTAGATCGAGCCCGGCGTGAACGAGCCGTTGATGCAGCGGTTGATGTATGCGCCGTCCGGCACGTCGCCGTCAACGGCCGGGTCGATGCTCGGTCCGGAGACCATGCACAGCACCTCGCCCGTCTTGTAATTGCTCACGAGCACGGCGCCCTTGCGCCCGGCAAGCGCTTCATAGGCCGTGACGCACAGGCTCGAATCGAGCGTGAGCGCGACGGTGTGTCCGTCGGTCGCATAGGTGCCGGTGATGGGGTTGTAGCCCGAGAGCTGCTTGGAAAACGCCTTGAGTGCGCCGGTACCGATGTTGCCGGCGTAGTCGCCGACGGTCTGATAGCAGGCCGTGCGCACGGCGGCATCCTCGGCATAGCTGCGCGAGCCGCCGCTGGCGGTCGCAAGGACGACACCATTGCGGTCGGTGAGCGTGCCGGTGTTGAGCACGCCGCTGGTGTAGACGCTGCTGTTGGCGGCAAAGGTCGCCCACTCAGCGCCGTGTTCGATGTAGCGCACGATGTACACGCCGATGCCGCCGAGCACCAGCACGGCGACGAGCAGCGCGCTCATGGCGCGGCGTTTGACTTTGTTCATGCCTGCGCCTCCTTTTTGTTGCGCGACGGCAGCCGCACCACGAAGCTTGCGCCGCGCCGGGTGTCGGCCGCTTTGATGTAGGCCAGCAGCATCCAGCACGAGAGCATACTCGACCCGCCCTTGGACACGAACGGGAACGTCACGCCCGTGAACGGCAGGATGTCCAGCACGCCGAACACGTTGAGCGACATCTGCACGAGCATGAGCGTCACGGTGGCGCAGCCGGCGATGACGTAATACGACGAGCGGCCCTGCGCCGCGTTTTTGACGGTGAAGATAGCCAGCGCGATGATTGCCAGCATCGCGCACAGCGCCACGATCAGACCGAGCTCCTCACACAGGATGCCAAAGACCATGTCGGTGTTTGCGGCGAAGATGTTTTTCAGCCATCCGCAGCCCGCGCCCTGCCCGAACAGACCGCCGGAGGCGGCCGCGCTCAGCGCGCGCGTCTGCTGATAGCCCGCGCCGGAGACGTCCTCCCACACGTGCCCCCAGGTGGCAAAGCGCTGCGCCACGTGCGGCTTGATGCTCAGCACGAGCGTGCCTGCCATGGCCGCGGATGTCACGGCCAGCAGGATGGTGGCGATGCTGCCCGAGCGCATGAAGGCGATGACGAGGAACGTCGCAAAGAAGATGAGCGCCGCGCCGAAGTCACCCATCAGGGCGAGACCGCCGACGCAGATGGCGGAAAAGGCGATGAAGAGCAAAATGCTCTTGCTGCGGAACATCCGGTTGAGCGACGTCGCGCCGACATAGATGAATGCGACCTTGATCAGCTCCGACGGCTGCAGGGAGAAGCCCGCGACCGTCAGCCAGTTTTTCGCGCCGAACACCTCGCTTGCGGCAAAGAGGTTCAGCGCCAGCAGCGCCAGCGAGATGATGGCCGCCGGCCAGCGCAGCGCCTTGACATGGCTCAGATCGCGCAGCCACCAGCCGAGCAGGAAAAACAGCACGATGCCCACGAGGATGAGGATGATCTCCTTGGTGAGGTCGTTGGGCGTGCTCGTCGCGCAGACCTCCAGCCCGAGCGAGCAGAGGAAAAACGCGATCGTCTCGACCTCAAAGCCCGAGCGGTCCATCGTGCGCATGAGCACGTAGCAAAACCACTGCGTGAGCGCGAGCGCGGCGTAGGCCATCAGGATGCCCAGCAGGTGCGCACTGTCGGCCGAGGACACGAACTCCAGCGCCAGCAGCAGCTCAAACACCGTCAGGAAAAACAGCGTGCCGCCGGCGGAGACGTTGCGCCCCGCGATTGTGCGGCGCTGCTCCTGCACGGCGCGGCGCTCCTCGTTCATGTCGGCGAATTTGAGCATATGCGTCGAGCAGCGGAGGATATCGCCGCTGAAGATCTGCGTCGGCTCCGCGATCTGTTCGCCGTTGAGGAACACGCCGCCGCTGCGGCTCAGGTCGCTGACCGTCCACTCGCCGGCGTCGTTGCGCATGAGCACGGCGTGGACATTGGCGACGTCGGCAAAGGGCAGCGTGATGTCCGCGCTGCGGGCGCGGCCGATCAGGCACTCCCAGTGCAGCAGGGGATAGACCTTGCCGTCGGGCGTCACGAGATGTCCCCATGTCTCGGGCTCTGCGCGCCCGTAGAACATGGATGCGACGCAGCGGATGAGCACGATGAGCGCGACGACCGGCAGAATGAAATGCGCGGCCTGCGCGGCGTAGACAGTTACGGCAGACACGGCGTCCGCCTCCTTTCCGAAGCTCCCGCGCGGGGAGCAATACATATTTAACTATAGAAACCGATAAAAAATCAAACTATTATACCACGTCAAAAATCCATTGACAACTCCTGCCGGGCATCCTACAATGAACACATGATGAAACAGACGAAGTTTTGGATCCTTTTGTTCGCCGCGCTCGCAATTTTGGGCAGCGGCGCCTTTTTGCTGCTGCGCAGCCATGGACAGACGGGGCAGACCGCCGTCATCCGCGTTGACGGGGATGTCTATGAGCGCATCGACCTGCGCGCCGTGACCATACCATATGATATAGAAGTGCAGACCGAATGGGGCAGCAACACCGTGCACGTCGAGCCGGACGGCGTGTCCGTCACGCACGCCGACTGCCCGGATCACCTGTGCGTCAAGCAGGGGAAGATCACGTCCTCTGCCATCCCGATCGCCTGCGTGCCGCACCGTTTGACGGTGCAGATCGAGGGGACACCATGAAGGGAACAAAGCGTCTGGCCGTTCTGGCCATGTTTACCGCCATCGCGCTGACGATCTTCGTCGCCGAGGCGCAGATCCCGCCCGTCGTGCCGATCCCCGGCGTGAAGCTCGGCCTCGCCAACATCGTCACGCTCATCGCCATGGCACTGCTCGGCCGGCGGCAGGCGGGGGAGATCCTGCTCGTGCGCATCGTGCTCGGCAGCGTTTTTACCGGCGGCGTGTCGGCGATGCTCTTTAGCATCGCGGGCGGTGTGTTCGCCTATCTTGTCATGTGCCTGACGCTGCGGCGGCTTCCGGAGCGGCTGCTCTGGGTCGTGAGTGTGCTGGCCGCCTTCGGACACAATGCCGGGCAGCTGCTGGTCGCCGTCTGGGTCACGGGGACGCCGTCCATTCTGGTGTATGCGCCCGCGCTCGTCGCGGCGAGCGTGGTCACCGGCGCGTTCACCGGTGTGGCCGCCATGTACCTTGTGCGCGCGCTGCGCAAGACGGGATATTTCCCGCCGGTGTGAGGCATGAAAATGCGATTTTGTAACATTTCGCAGCCGCAGAGTCTTAAAATATTCTGAAAATTGAAAGCCGCAGTTTTTGAAAAACTGCGGCTTTGTTGTGCAAACTCGACAAAATGCGCGCGCAAATTATAGTAATATACATCAAAAGGTAGGATATAAAGATTTCGTAAATGTTAAATCTGTTTTAAGTATTGACTTCCGGGCGCGGGCGCGCTATAATGCATCCGCAATTGGAAGATGGGAAGATTTAGGTTGGCATTCGCCGGTTACAAGGCCTGTTTCTTCCCGACTCCATATGCCGCGAATACATATAAACCCAGATGAACATACATCGCCAGACCCTTTTGATACCTATGAATACGATCAACAAACTTGAACAACCGAATACGGAGCAGGCGGATCGCCGCTGCGCGTTTTCGCGCTCGTTCACGCGGATGCTCGATCGCCTGTGCGCCTTTTTGGATGAGCGCATCGGCGGCGCGTCGGAGCTGATCGATGCCTGTCAGAGTGTGGCGGACCGCTTCTGGCACAGCAAGTTCTATTTCCCGGTCTGCTTTCTGATGCTCGCCGTGTTCATGGCGGTGGGGCAGCCGGTCATCGGCGGCGTGCTGGTCATGTCCACGCTGATTTTCCTGCTGCTGTTTTGCGACGACCTGCTGAGCATCCTCTTCCCGGTCGTGCTGCTGGCCATGGTCGGCACGGAGTTTTATGACGAGCTCTACAGCCTGCTGCGCTTCTGGTGGATCGGTCTGCTGGCCGCGGCGGCGCTGCTCGTGCATATCGGGGCGTATGCCCGCGCACCGCGCAACGGCGGCAGTATGCACGGTCTCGTGGCCGTGTCGGTCGCAACGCTGCTCGGCGGTCTCGGCTTCATCTCCCGCGAGGAGTATTTTTCGCCCACCGCGCTGTACTATTCTCTCGGTCTCGGCGTCGTGATGCTGCTGATCTACCTGCTGCTGCGCAGCGAGGCCGATCGCCCGCGCGAGTACGACATCGCCGAGCGTATGCTCCAGATCCTCTATGCCGGCGGCCTGTTCACGGGCTTTGTGGTCACACTGTTTTACGTGCGCAATTTCCAAGAGTTCGCGCAGAGCTTTGCCACGCTCTACTTCAAGTACCGCAACTTCAGCGCCACGATGCTGCTGATCTCGATTCCCGCCGCGGCGTTTTTTGCCGCGCGTGATCCGCGCCACTTCGTGTCGGTCGCATTCATGTACCTCATGATGCTCATGACCGGCTCGCGCAGCGGACTGATCTTCGGCACGGTGATGCTGCTGCTGTGCCTCGCCTTTGTGTACTACTGCAATCCGGAGCGCCGCGCGGTCTACCGCCGCGTCGGGCTCATCAGCCTGATCCCGGCGATCGCGCTGCTCATTGCGATCGTGCCGCGGCTGTTTGCCTCGCGCATGGTTGACGGCACGCTCATCTCCCCGGATGACAGCCGCTATACGTTCTTTATTCAGGGTCTGCTGGATTTCGTGAAGAATCCGCTCTTCGGCTGCGGCCTCGGATCGATGCACAATGCCCGCATCTTCCTCGGCGTGGAGGGCAGCATCGTCTGGTACCACAACCTCATCGCGCAGATCCTCGGCAGTATGGGTCTGGTCGGCGCGGTCGGCTACAGCTGGCTGTTTTATGACCGCGTGCGTCTGCTCTGGCGCAAGCGCAGCCGCACGACGATGGCCTTCGCGCTGTCCTACTTTGCCATGCTGCTCATCTCCATGACGAATCCGGGCATGTTCTGCCCGATGCCGAATGCGCTGCTCATGGTGGCCATGTTTGTGGTCGTCGAGCGGCAGCCCGATACCGATGCGGCGCCGGTCAAGCTCGGCTCCGCGAGAGCCACGGAAAGGAGATCCTACTGATGAAACGTTTCCAGCTTCTCACCACTGCGATTTTCCTGCTTTGCACGCTGCTGATCGCCGGCTGCACCGGCCGCGGCGTCGAGGCACAGACGACGCCTGCCCCGGAGGCGACGCCGACTGCGACGACGAATATTCAGGCCGGCATCCAGACCGGCGACAATGAGGTCAACAAGATCCTCGCCGGTACGTGGACGTTTGAGCGCACGGACGCCGAGAAGAAGGCGGGCGACGACTCCGTCAAGCAGCTTCTGCCCGAAGCGGACACCGGTGCGAAGACAGCCACCGAGATCAAAGAGCCCGGCACGATCCGCGAACTGGTGCTGCGTGTCAACGGCACGGGCAGCTACACGGATGCCGACGGTGCGGCACAGGCGTTTGAGTTTGCGCTCAACGGCGACAACCTGACGCTCGCGCTTGAAAACGGCACGGTGCAGATGTTCCGCTGCACGCTCGAAAACGGTCTCATGTACCTCACGCCGATGAGCAACAACGGCGCGTATCAGGCCTTCACCGACGTGTTCCGCCAGACGCAGAGCACCGCGGACGAGACCGCAAACTGAATCCGTTTACAGCCTTCGGCCGGACGCTGCTGCGTCCGGCCGAATTTCTTTTTTCGAGATTTCAGAAAAATTTCAGGATTTTTTCCCGCGACCTGTGCTATAATCAGGCGCATCCCCACCGGGAAAGGAGACCCCATATGTCCCGAAAGACAAGAAAACGCGGCCGCGGCCGCGTACTGATCCTTGTGGTGCTGCTGGCGCTGATCGTGTTCGGCGTGTTTGCGCGCGGCGTTTTTACGAGCGGCAGGACCACCACCGAGCGCGCGCAGCGCGAGCTGCACACCTACGCCGAGCAGCATGAGACCGCGCTCGCCGATTATCCGGACGCGCTCGTGCAGCTATATGCCCGCAACCCCGACGCGCGCGATTTCGTGCGCGACTATCCGCAGAAAAAAGACCTGACCCCGGCGATCGACCTCAGCAATTTTGCCGGGACGAAGACCGTGCCGCTGCTGCTGCAGTGGGACGAGCGCTGGGGCTACCGTGAATACAATGAGAGCATCATCGGCCTTGCCGGCTGCGGACCGACGTGCCTGTCGATGGTGACGATCTACCTCACCGGCGACACGTCGAAAGATCCGCTCTGGATGTGCCGGTTTGCCGAGCAGCACCAGTTCAATGTCCCCGGCAGCGGCAGCAAGTGGGCGCTCATCTCCGAGGGCGGGCGGATGCTCGGCCTTGACGTGACGCAGATCTCGCTGGATAAGGACCGCATCTACCGCAATCTGGACGTCGGCAACCCGATCATCGTGGTCGTCGGACCGGGCGATTTTACGACCGACGGACATTTTCTTGTCCTGACCGGGCGCAGCGGCGATAAGGTCACGCTCAACGACCCGAACAGCCCCACGAACTCGGCCAAGAGCTGGGACTACGACACGCTCGCCGGGCAGATCCAGGCGCTCTGGGTGCTGCGCCGCGCGGGATGATGTGCGCGGGCGGCAGTGAAAAAGAATACCGGCATACAAAAGTCCTGACCCTGTCAGGACTTTTGCGCGTTTGTGGGCTTGCGGTGTGTGCGCGGTTGGGCGTATAATAGCGGCATCTGAGATATTACCATGAAATGAGGGTTGCAGGATGGAATACCGTCTGGAGCATGATACGATGGGGGAGGTGCGTGTGCCTGCCGACCGTTACTGGGGCGCGCAGACGCAGCGCAGCTTTGAAAATTTCCGCATCGGCACCGAGAAGATGCCGCCGGAGGTCATCCGCGCGTTCGCGGTCGTAAAGCTTGCCGCCGCGCGCGCGAATGCGCAGCTTGGCGTGCTCGATGCGCGCCGGGCCGGCGCGATCGAGACCGCCTGCCACGAGATCCTTGACGGCTCGCTCGACGGAAACTTTCCGCTCGCCGTCTGGCAGACCGGCAGCGGCACACAGACGAACATGAACGTCAACGAGGTCATCGCCCACCGCGCCAATGCGCTGCTGGGGGAGCCGCTCGTGCATCCGAACGATCACGTCAATTGCTCGCAGAGCTCGAACGATACCTTCCCGACGGCGATGCACGTGGCCGCGCGCGTCGCGCTCGAGGAGCAGGTGCTGCCGGCGGTCGACCGCCTGCTGGCGACGCTTGAGCGCCTGAGCGCGGAGTACCGCGACGTGGTGAAGATCGGCCGCACGCATCTGCAGGACGCCGTACCGCTCACGCTCGGTCAGGAGATCAGCGGCTGGAGCGCCATGCTCGACCATGACCGCGTCATGCTCACGCAGGCGTGCGGCGCGCTGCGCGAGCTTGCCCTCGGCGGAACGGCCGTCGGCACGGGGCTCAACGCGCCGGCGGCGTTCGGCGATCTGGCGGCGGCGGAGATCTCCGCCCTGCTCGGCTACAGCTTCGAGTCCGCGCCGAATAAGTTCCACGCGCTCACGAGCAAGGACCAGATGGTGTTTGCCCACGGTGCGCTCAAGGCGCTGGCAGCCGACCTGATGAAGATCGCAAACGACGTGCGCTGGCTCGCGTCCGGACCGCGCTGCGGCATCGGGGAGCTCATCATCCCGGCCAACGAGCCCGGCTCGTCGATCATGCCCGGCAAGGTCAACCCCACGCAGTGCGAGGCCGTCACGATGGTGGCCGTGCAGGTCATGGGCAACGACACGGCCATCGGCTTTGCCGCCTCGCAGGGCAACTTCCAGCTCAACGTGTTTCTGCCCGTGACGATCTACAACTTCCTGCAGTCGGCGCGGCTGCTTGCGGACGTGATGGATTCGTTTGAGGCAAACTGCGTGCGCGGCATCCGCCCGGATCACGATGTCATCCGCGCGCATCTGGACGCCTCGCTCATGCTCGTCACGGCGCTCAACCCACACATCGGTTATGAAAACGCGGCGCACATCGCAAAGCACGCCCACGCCACCGGGCAGACGCTCAAGGCTGCGGCGGTGGAGCTCGGCCTGCTCACGGCCGAGGAGTTTGACGCGTGGGTGCGCCCCGAGGATATGGTGCACCCGAAACAGGAGGACTGACCATGGATTACGCAAAAGAATCGCTCCGGCTGCACGAGCAGTGGGGCGGAAAGATCGAAGTCAACGCCCGCGTGCCGGTCTCGACGAAGGACGACCTGTCGCTCGCGTATACGCCCGGTGTGGCGCAGCCGTGTCTGGAGATCCGGCGCGACCCGGATAAAAGCTACACGCTCACGCGCCGGCACAATCTCTGCGCCGTCATCACGGACGGCTCGGCCGTGCTCGGTCTGGGCGACATCGGACCGGAGGCGGGGATGCCCGTCATGGAGGGCAAGTGCGTGCTGTTCAAGGCGTTTGCGGACGTGGACGCCTTCCCACTGTGCATCCGCACAAAGGATGTGGATGAATTCGTGCGCACGGTGTATCTGCTCTCCGGCAGCTTCGGCGGCATCAATCTGGAGGACATCGCGGCGCCGCGCTGCTTTGAGATCGAGCGTAAGCTCAAGGAGCTGTGCGATATCCCGGTCTTTCACGACGATCAGCACGGCACGGCAATCATCACGCTTGCGGGGCTGACGAATGCGCTGCGCGTGGTCGGAAAGCGGCTGGAGGACGTGAAGATCGTTGTCTCCGGCGCGGGCGCGGCGGCGATCTCCATCAGCAGGCTGCTGCTGCGCGCCGGTGCGCGCGATGTGACGCTCTGCGACCGAAAGGGCGCAATCTATGCCGGCCGCACCGAAAATATGAACTGGATCAAGACTGAGATGGCCGAGGTCACGAACCTCCGCCGTCAGGCGGGGACGCTGGCGGATGTCGTCCGGGATGCGGACGTGTTCATCGGCGTGTCGCAGCCCGGTCTGCTGACAGGCGACATGGTGCGCACCATGCACCGCGACGCCATCGTCTTTGCCTGCGCAAACCCCACGCCGGAGATCTTCCCCGAAGAGGCCAAGGCCGCGGGCGCGGCCGTCGTCAGCACCGGGCGCAGCGACTATCCGAACCAGATCAACAACGTGCTGGCTTTCCCGGGCATCTTCCGCGGCGCGTTCGACGTGCGCGCATCCGACATCAACGAGCCCATGAAGCTCGCCGCCGCGCACGCGCTCGCAGCGCTGATCGCGCCCGAGGAGCTGAGCGCCGATTATATCATCCCCAAGGCATTTGACCCGCGCGTCGGTCCGGCTGTGGCCGCGGCGGTGGCGCAGGCCGCCCGCGAGAGCGGCGTGGCGCGCATCTGAATCTGAATTTTCCCCCTGCAAAGGAGACACCCTATGGATTCCTACGAAAAATCCCTGCAAACGCTGGAGCTGCCGTCCGTACTGGCGCTGCTGGCGGCGCAGGCCGTGAGCGAGACGGCGCGTGCCAACGCCATGGCGCTGCGGCCGAGCGGCGACCGCGCCGTGGTGGAGACCCGTCTCGGCGAGACGAGCGCCGCCGCCGGCATGATGGTCGTCAAGGGCAGCCCGTCGTTTTCCGGCGTGAAGGATGTGCGCGCGGCATTGCAGCGCGCGGACATGGGCGGCGCGCTCAACACGCGCGAGCTGCTGGACATCGCCGGCGTGCTGCAGGCGGCGCGCGCCGTGCGCGGCTACGGCACGGGCGACCGGCAGGACAAGACGTGCATCGACTACCTCTTCAGCGCGCTGCAGGCAAACCGCTATCTGGAGGAGAAGATCTTCACCTCCATCACCGGCGAGGACGAGATCGCCGACAGCGCGTCGGGCGAGCTTGCGTCCATCCGCCGCCTGATCCGCGCGGCGAGTGCGCGCGTGCACGATGCGCTGCAAAAGATCATCTCCTCGCCGAGCTATGCCAAGGCGCTGCAGGAGCCGATCATCACCACGCGCTCCGAGCGCTACGTCGTGCCGGTCAAGGCTGAGCACAAGGGCGCCGTGCCCGGTCTCGTGCACGATGTGTCGGCCTCCGGCGCGACGCTGTTCATCGAGCCGATGGCCGCCGTGAAGGCGAACAACGAGCTGCGCGAGCTGCGTGCGCGCGAAAAGACCGAGATCGAGCGTATCCTTGCCGAGCTCTCGGCGGAGTGCGCGGCGCACCGCGAGGACATCTCGAGCGACTTTGACGTGCTCGTGCGCCTCGACCTCATCTTTGCCAAGGCAAAGCTTGCCTACCAGCTCGATGCGGTTGCGCCCGCGCTCACGGACAAGCAGCTCCTGCTGCACCGCGCGCGCCATCCGCTGCTGCCGAAGGATACCGCCGTGCCGATCGACGTGGCGCTCGGCGGCGAATTTGACACGCTCGTCATCACCGGCCCGAACACCGGCGGCAAGACCGTCACGCTCAAGACCATCGGTCTGCTCTCGGCCATGACGCAGTGCGGCCTGCACATCCCGTGTGCCGACGGCAGCACCATGCCGGTGTTTGATGAGATCATGGCCGACATCGGCGACGAGCAGAGCATCGAGCAGTCGCTGTCCACATTCTCGGCGCACATGACCAACACCGTGCGTATGCTGCAGGCGTGCGACGAGCGCTCGCTGCTGCTCTTTGACGAGCTCGGTGCGGGCACAGACCCGACCGAGGGCGCGGCGCTGGCCATCGCCATCATCGAGCACGCGCGCAGATGCGGCGCGCTCATCGCCGCCACGACGCACTATACCGAGCTCAAGGTCTACGCCACGACGCAGCCCGGCGTCATGAACGCCTCGTGCGAGTTCGACGTGGACTCCCTGCGCCCGACGTACCACCTGCTGATCGGCATCCCCGGAAAATCCAACGCATTCGCCATCTCCGAGCGGCTGGGTCTGCCGGAGGAGATCATCAGCGATGCCCGCAGCCGCGTGAGCACCGAGAGCGCGAGCATGGAGGCCACCATCGAAAAGCTCGAGCAGGTGCGCCAGCTCATGGAGCGCGACCGCGCCGAGGCAGCCCGTCAGCTGCGCGCCGCGGAGGATGACCGCCGTAAGGCCGAGCGCATGAAGGCGGAGCTGTCCGTGCGCCTGGAAAAGGCGGACGAGAAGGCGCGCCGCGATGCCGAGCGCATCATCGGCGATGCGCGCCGGACGGCGGACGAGGTGATGCGTGAGCTGGACGAGCTGCGCAAGATGGAGAAAACGGACGCGGACCACCACCGCGCCAACGACGCCCGTGCCGCGCTGCGCCGCAAGCTCAACACTGCCGAGGATGCGGCCGCTGCAGCGGCACATCCGCAGCTGCATGAGCAGAAGGTCTCCGCGCGTCCGGTGCGCGTGGGCGACACCGTGCAGCTGCGCAAAATGGGCGACATCAAGGCGACCGTCACGGCGATCTCCGCCGACCGGACGCTGAGTCTGCGCGCGGGCATCATGAACGTGACCGCCAAGGAGCAGGACGTCTATCTGCTTGAAAACGAGAAACCGGAGGCAGAGAAGTTTGCCGCCGCGCACGCAGCGAGCCTGCGCAGTGTGGCTGCCGAGTCCGAGATCGACCTGCGCGGCATGGACAGCATGGAGGCCGTCGCCGCGACCGAGCGCTTCCTCGACAATGCCGTCATGGCCAAGCTCGAGAAGGTCACGATCATCCACGGCAAGGGCACCGGCGCGCTGCGTGCCGCCGTGCAGCAGTCGCTGCGCAGGAACAAGGCCGTCAAGTCCTATCGCCTCGGCCGCTACGGTGAGGGCGAGAGCGGCGTGACCGTTGTCGAACTGAAATAAAAACGGAAAATTCCGGCGAAAAAACGCTGTGCAAAGCAACGAAAAACCGAAAATCGGTTGACGATGCAGGGCGTTTTTGATAAGATAAAACAAGCATAATTGTGCATAAGGAGTGGAGATAAATGATCACGAAAGAAGCAGTCATCAACAACCAGGTGGGACTCCATGCACGGCCCGCGACCTTCTTCATCCAGAAGGCGAATGAGTTCAAGAGCAGCATCTGGATCGAAAAAGACGAGAGACGCGTCAATGCCAAGAGCCTTCTCGGCGTCTTGTCGCTCGGCATCGTCAAGGGCACGACGGTCACCCTCGTGGCAGACGGCGCAGACGAGCAGGAAGCGATCGACACCCTGACGGCGCTGATCAATTCCGATTTCTCCGAGTGAACCCAACAACATGAAACCGAAACAGGGGCGTGTCTACAGCACGCCCCTGTTTTCCTGACCGCAGATTTTTCGGCACAGCAGGAGAACGCTATGGAAAAACTCCGACCCGAACAGCTGCGCGAAAAGGCCAATATGCTCCCGCTGCTGCCGGGCGTGTACATCATGCTCGACGAGCACGGCGAGGTCATCTACATCGGCAAGGCAAAAGCACTCAAAAACCGCGTCACGAGCTATTTTCGCGGCGAGCACCTGCCGAAGGTGGCGGCCATGGTCGCGCACGTTGCGGATTTCAATGTCATCGTCGTGCAGTCCGAATTCGAGGCGCTCGTGCTCGAAAACTCGCTCATCAAGCTGCACAAGCCAAAATACAACATCCTGCTCAAGGACGATAAAGGCTATCCCTTTGTGCGTCTGGATGTGACGCAGCCGTACCCGACGTTTTCGCTCGTCAACCGCACGGAAAAGGACGGCGCGAAATACTTCGGCCCGTACGGTGGACGGAGCATGACGGCGGAGATCATCGATACCGTCTGCAAAACGCTGCGCCTGCCGACGTGCACGCGCCGCTTCCCGCGCGACATCGGGCGCGGCCGGCCGTGCCTGAATTACCACATGGGCACCTGCGCAGGCTACTGCCTGAAGGACGTCACACGTGCGCAGTATCTGCAGGCCATCCGCGAGGCGGAGATGATCCTTGACGGGCGCACGGCGGAGCTGACCGCCGAGCTGACCGAGCAGATGCAGGCCGCGGCCGAGGCGCTGCGGTTTGAATATGCGGCGTCGCTGCGCGACCGGCTGCGCGCCATCGAGGGGCTAAAAAACCACCAGCGCGTCATCGCCACGGCTTACGCCGACACGGACGCCGTCGGCTTTGAGCGCGGGGCGAAGTGCTGCTTCACCGTGCTGCACTTTACCGACGGCAGCCTCACGGATAAGGACAAGTCGTTTCTCGACGAGCCGATGGAGCCCGACGGCGAGGCGCTTGCCGCGCTCGTGCAGCAGTATTATGAAAGCCGCGGCGCGTATCCGCGGCAGGTGCTGCTGCCGTGCCCGCTCGAGGGGCAGGATGCGCTCGAGCAGCTGCTCACCGAGGCGGCGGGGCACAAGGTCGCGCTCGCCGTGCCGCAGCGCGGCGACAAGTGCCGCCTGACGGAGATGGCGGCCAAAAACGCGCGTGAGGAGATCCTCATCGCAACGACCAAGGCGCAGCGCAGCCTCAAAACGCTCGAATGGCTGCAGCGCGCGCTCGAGCTTGACGCACCGCCTGAGCGCATCGAGGCGTTCGACATCTCCAACCTCGGCGACAGCGGCATCGTCGCCGGCATGACCGTGTTTCAGCACGGGCGGCCGCGCAAGTCCGACTACCGGAAGTTTCGCATCCGCACGACGGACGGACAAAACGACTACGGCGCCATGCACGAGGCGCTCACGCGCCGCTTTCAGCACTATCTCGACGGCGACCCGGGCTTTTGTCCGCTGCCGGATCTGCTGCTCATCGACGGCGGCGCGGAGCACGCGAGCGTTGCGCAGGCGGTGCTCGACGGCTTCGCTCTGTCCGTGCCGGTGTTCGGCATGGTCAAGGACGACCGCCACCGCACGCGTGCGCTCATCACGCCCGGCGGGCACGAGATCGGCATCGCCGCAAATCCCGCGGTCTTTTCCTTCATCGGCACGATCCAGGAGGAGACGCACCGTTTTTCCATCGACTATCAGCGCCGGCTGCGGCGCGAGAGCCTTGCGTCCGAGCTCGATCAGATCCCCGGCGTGGGCGAGAAGCGGCGCAACGCGCTGCTGCGCGAATTCCGCAGCGTCAAGGCCATCCGCGCAGCCTCGTATGAGGCACTGTGCGCGGCCGTTCCGGCGGGCGTCGCCCGCGCGGTCTACGATCACTATCACCCGAAAGGAGAATCGCCATGCGTGTGATCACAGGTACGGCGCGCGGCCGCAAGCTGCGTGAGCCGGAGGGGATGGCTTCCCGTCCCACGACCGATAATGTCAAGGAGTCCATGTTCAACCTCATCCAGTTCGACATCGAGGGCCGGCGCGTGCTCGACCTCTTTGCCGGCACAGGTCAGCTTGGCATCGAGGCGCTCAGCCGCGGTGCGCGCAGCGCCGTGTTCGTCGATGAGAGCCGCGCGGCCGTGCAGCTCGTGCGCACCAATCTTGCGCACTGCCGCCTGCAGGGCGACGTGGTGCAGGGCGAGGCGCTCGGCTACCTGCGCACGTGCGGGAAATTCGACCTGATCTTTCTCGATCCGCCGTATGATACGGGATTACTTGACAAAGCACTCGAAAATGTTGTACAGTTTGATATATTAGCTGAGGGCGGCATCATCGTGTGCGAAAGTCGCCGTGAAAAGGAGCTGCCGCAGCTTCCTCAGCCATATTATCTGCTTACGGAGCGCAGCTATGGCAAGATCAAGCTCACGCTCTACGGAAAGGGAACCCACGCATGAAAACAGCAATCTACCCCGGCAGCTTTGACCCCATCACCCTCGGTCACCTGAACATCATCCGCCGCACGTCCACGATCTTTGACCGCGTCGTCGTGTGCATCATGCCCAACGCCGGGAAAATGCACCCCATGTTCACGCGCGAGGAGCGCGTGGAACTGGCGCGCCGCGTCGTCAGCCGCTTCCCGAATGTGGAGGTGGACACGTTTGACGGCCTGCTCGCCGAGTACACCAAGACCTTCCCGGAGGGCGCGGTGATCGTCAAGGGGCTGCGCGCCAACACGGACTTTGAAAACGAGTTCCAGATGGCGCTTATCAATCAGAAGATCAATCCGGAGCTCGACACCATGTTCCTGACGGCCAGCCAGAAGTACACGTTTCTCAGCTCGTCCGTCGTCAAGGAGCTCGCCGGTTACGGTGCGGATCTGACGCCGTTTGTACCGTGTGAGATCATCGAGGATGTGCGTGCACGCGCCATGCGCAGCGAGTGATCGGACCCGGGAACTTTTGACCGGCTCTGCCGGAAACACGCTTTGGGAGGAAACAAAATGGACAATGAAGTCATGGAACTGATCGACCAGCTTTATACCATGGTGTCGGAGGCATGGGGCGTGCCGCTCGGCAACGAAAAGTGCATCGTCGAGCGTGACCAGGTCCTCGAGATCCTGGATGAGATCAAGACCGCCATGCCGGTCGAGCTTTCTGAGGCGAAGCGTCTGGTCTCCGCCCGCGACGAATTCATCAACAACGCCAAGCGCGAGGCCGAGGGCATCCGCAATCAGGCGGAGGAGCGCGCCCGCGCGCTCGTGAACGATCAGGAGATCGTGCGCATCGCCAAGGCGCGCAGCAACGAGATGCTCGCCTCCACGCAGGCCAAGGCCGACGCACTGCGTCAGGCCTCGAGCCAGTTTTGCGTGGACGCGCTGCGCCGCACGGAGGAGGCCATCTCCGCCGCGCTCGGCAACGTGCAGCAGGCGCACGCCGCGTTTCAGGGCGTCGCCGGCAGCGTGGCCGCGCCCGCAGCGCCCGCAGCGCCCGCCGCAGCACCCGCTGCGCGTCAGCCCGAGATCCATTTCGAGGACGATGCGCCGCTGGATGAGGAAGTCAACTGACTGCCGCTTAACCGCACACCTGCACCGCCGCCGGATGCTCCGGCGGCGGTTTTGCGTTTTGCCGAAATTTTTTCCCACACAATGCGCTCCCGGTGTTCCCGGCGGGCGCTTTTTCCCGGTTTGGCGGCACATCTTGTGCCGCCATTTCCTTTTTTCGGCGCGAAACGCAAAGCCTTGTGACCGGAAAAACAACGGTCGAATCGCCAGAAATGTCGGAAATTGCAAGAATTGGGCGGGAATTTCTCCTTGCAATTTTTCCGTCTTGCCACTATAATGAGGATATCATGTGGGGCGAAGTGGTTTAAAAGGGCACAAAACCCCACGCAAGAGGTGCGTAGGTGCACGATTCCGGAGAAGGGGGGATGCAGCATGACCGGTATCTATCAGCACACGCTGGACGCCAAAGGCCGTCTGTTCATCCCGGCCAAGCTCCGCGAAGAGCTCGGCGAGACGTTTTATGTGACGATTTCGCCCGAGAAGTGCCTGTCTGCTTACAGCCAGGAAAACTGGGATGACGTCGCCCGCAGGGTGGCGGCCATGACCAACGCGCAGCAGCGCAAGATGCGTCCGCTGTTCGCGTATGCCGCGCGCTGCGAGCTGGACGGGCAGGGGCGTATCCTCCTGCCGCAGCACCTGCGTGAATTTGCGGGTCTGACCAAGAGTGTCACTGTGGTCGGCAGCAACAACCACGCGGAATTCTGGGACAGCGCACGCTGGGATGAGATCTGCCCGCTTGAGGCGCTGCCGGAGAACATCGCCGCCGTGATGGAGGAGTTGGATTTCTGATGGACGCCCTGCATATCTCCGTGCTGCTGCACGAGTGTATTGATAATCTGAATATCCGGCCGGACGGCATCTATGTTGACGGTACGCTCGGCATGGGCGGCCACTCCGAGCAGATCGCCGCGCGGCTCACGACCGGAAAGCTCATCGGCATCGACCGCGATGAGATGGCCATCGAGCGCGCCGGTGCGCGTCTGGCGCCGTTTGGGGAGCGTGTACAGCTCGTGCACGGCAACTTCCGCGACGTGGCCGCCATTCTTGACCGCCTCGGCATCGACGCCGTGGACGGTATGCTCTTTGACCTCGGTGTCTCCTCGCCGCAGCTCGACGAGTCGGAGCGCGGCTTTTCCTATATGCACGACGCGCCGCTCGATATGCGCATGGACGCGACCGAGGGGCTGAGCGCGTGGAACGTCGTCAACGAGTGGCCGGAGGGTGAGCTCAAGCGCATTTTGTATGAATACGGCGAGGAGCGCTACGCGCCTCGCATCGCCGGGGCGATCGTTCGCGCCCGGGCGCAGCAGCCGATCGCGACCACGATGGAGCTGGTCGACGTGATCCGCTCGGCCATGCCGAGTGCGGCGCTGCGCGAAAAGCAGCATCCTGCCAAGCGCAGCTTTCAGGCGATCCGCATCGCCGTGAACGATGAGCTGGCGGCGGTGCGCGAGATGATGGACACCGCGCCCGACAAGCTTCGCACCGGCGGGCGGCTGTGCGTCATCAGCTTTCATTCCCTTGAGGACCGGATCGTCAAGACCGGCATCGCCCGTCGGGAGCACGGCTGCACCTGCCCGCGCGAAGCGCCGGTGTGCACCTGCGGCTTTGTGCAGACGCTGCGCAGCGTCTCCCGCAAGCCGATCCTGCCCAATGAAGAGGAGCTCGCATCCAACCCCCGCGCCCGCAGCGCGAAACTTCGTGTCGCGGAGCGCGTCTGAGAAAGGAACCCGTCATGGCATCTCCCGCTTCGAGAAAACGGAATACAGCGCGCATGGACGGCAACGCAGCGTATGACCTGCGCAGCACGGCTGCGGAGGAGTACCTGTACAGTACCGCTCCGGTAGATCTGCCGCACGCGCCCCGGCCGACGGAGACCGTCGTCCCGGAGTCTGCGCCGAGACCCAAGCAGGCGATCGCCCCGATGGCGGTGCTCGGCTTTGCCATTGCCGCCGTGCTGATCGTCTTTTCGCTCGTTGCGCGCGTGCAGCTCTCGCAGGCGTCGGCACAGGTGTCGGCGCTGGAGGATCAGTATGCCCAGCTGCAGGAGCAGCAGACGCGTCTGCGCATCGACTATGAGAGCGCGTTCAATCTCACGGAGATCGAGGACTACGCCATCCATGAGCTCGGTATGCAAAAGCCGCGCAGCGATCAGCTCTACTACATCAGCAGCAGCGACGCCACGGATACGGCGGTGGTTCTGGACCAAACCGCGGCCGAGCCGCTGAGTCTCGCTGACCGTTTCGGCGATTTCCTCACCTCCATTGTGGAATATTTTCGATGAGCCAGCCTGTATGATAGTACCATCCCCGCAGAAACAAGGAGACAGACATGGCGAATGAAACTTCCGGGCGCCGGGATAATCGCGTGCCCTTTCGAGCAAGTACCAAAACACCGAATATCATGATGCTCCGCCGCACACGCCTGCTTTTGATTGTGTGCGGCATCCTTGCATTTGCTGTCCTTGGCATCAAGCTGTTCAGCGTCATGATCATACACCATGACGAGTATGAAAAAATGGCGATCGACCAGCAGGTGCGCGAGACGGAGATCACGGCCTCGCGCGGCGCGATCTATGACACGAACGGCAAGATCCTTGCCATGAACGCCTCGGTCGACACGATCTTCATCAGCCCGGCCGAGATCGCCGCGAACAAGGAAGACCCGCAGATGATCGCGCGAGAACTTTCCGAGATTCTCGACGTCGATTATGATAAGATCCTGAGCATGACGAAAAATACCGACCGCTGGTATGAGGTCGTCAAGCGCAAGGTCGAGCCGGACGTATCGGAAAAGGTGCGCGCGTTCAAAAAAGAGAAGAAGCTCGTCGGCGTCAAGATCGAGCCGGACACCAAGCGCTACTATCCCTACGGCAGTCTGGCCGCGCACGTCATCGGCTTCGTCGGGCAGGACAACGAGGGACGCTACGGTCTCGAGCAGCGCTATGACAGCTATCTTGCCGGCAGCACCGGCCGCATCATCCGCGCAACGGACAACCGCGGCACGGATATGCTCTTTGTCAACTACGAGGATTACTACGATGAGACGAAGGGCAACGACATGAACCTGACCATCGACGCGACCATCCAGTATTACCTCGAGAAGCACCTGCAGCAGGCGGTCGAGGACTACGACGTGCAAAACGGCGCGGCCGCCATCGCCATGGACCCGAGCACCGGCGCGATCCTCGGCATGGTCTCGCTCGGGAATTTTGACCTGAACAACTACCAGAAGGTCAGCGACAGGGATCAGGAGGCCATTGATGCCGAGACCGATCCCGACAAGCGCTCGGAGCTGCTGACTGCCGCGCAGCAGAAGCAGTGGCGCAACAAGGCGCTCTCGGACACCTATGAGCCCGGTTCGACGTTCAAGATCATCACGCTGGCCATGGCGCTCGAGGAGGGCGTGGTGAGCGAGAGCTCGTCGTTTTACTGCGGCGGCTCGGTCCCTGTGCTCGGCCGTACCGATCCGGTCAAGTGCTGGAAAACGACCGGTCACGGCGGCCAGACGCTCACGCAGGCCATGCAGCACTCGTGCAACGTCGCGCTCGTGCAGATCGGTCAGCTTGTCGGCGCGCGCACGTTCTACAAATACGCCGAGGCGTTCGGCTTCCTGAATCTGACCAACAACGTCGACAGCAACCTCACGGCCAAGACCGGCATCGACCTGTCCGGCGAGAGCGGCAGCATCTGGTGGAGTCAGAACACGTTCTATGATCCCGAAAACTTCTCGCAGCTCGCGGCGGCCTCGTTCGGTCAGACGTTTACGATCACGCCGCTGCAGCTCATCACGGCGGTCAGCGCCTGCGTCAACGGCGGCTATCTCATGAAGCCGTATGTGGTCAAGAGCATCGTCAACGGCGATGGGGAAGCGGTCGTGTCCAATTCGCCGACCGTGGTGCGTCAGGTCGTGAGCGAGCAGACGAGCGCCACCGTGCGCCAGATCCTTGAGCAGGTCGTCGGTGACCCCGTCGACGGCACCGGCAAGAACGCCTACGTCGCGGGCTACCGCATCGGCGGCAAGACCGGCACGTCGGAAAAGGTCGCGCAGGACGCGGCCGGCGGCGCGAAGGAATACATCGTCTCGTTCATCGGCTTTGCGCCGGCAGACGATCCGCAGATCGTCATCCTCGTGCTGCTCGATACGCCGAGCAGCAGCACCGGCATCTACATCAGCGGCGGCCAGATGGCCGCGCCCACCGTCGGCAAAATGATGGCGGACATTCTGCCGTACCTCGGCGTGGAGCCGTCGTATTCCGAGACGGAAAAGACGCACATGGATAAGACCGTGCCGAACGTGACGGGTCTGACCGTTGAGCAGGCGAAGGCCGCGCTCGAGGAGGTCGGGCTGCAGGCGCGCATCTACGGCGACGGCAGCACGGTCACGGCGCAGCTTCCGGGCAGCGGCGCGGTCGTTGCCGGCGGCAGCACCATCCTGCTCTATGCGGGCAAGGAGCCCTCGCCCGACAAGGAGGCCATGCCAGATCTGACCAATCTCAGCTATCAGACCGCCCGCGACCGCATGGCCGCGCTGGGTCTGTACATCAAGACCAACAGCTCCATCACGGACACTGCACAGATCGTCTCCGGTCAGACTGTGGCCGCCGGCACGCAGCTGGACCACGGCACGGTCGTGGAGGTCACGCTCGTGACGAGTGATTCGAGTATGCTGGGCAGATACTGACGAACAAACGGAGGTACCATTATGAAACTCAAGCGACTGCTGTCCGTTCTGGATGTGCTGGAATGCACCGCCGATCCGGAGCTGGACGTTCGGGATATCAGCTTTGACTCGCGCACCACGCAGCCCGGCGACCTGTTCGCCGCCGTCTGCGGGTATGAGTCCGACGGGCACCGCTTCATCGGCGCAGCCGTCGCGCGCGGCGCGGCCGTCGTGCTCTGTCAGGAGCGGCCGGAGGCGGATGTCCCCTATATCCGCGTGGCCGACAGCCGCCTTGCGCTGTCACGCATCTGCTGCGAATTTTTCGGCAACCCGTCGCGTGAGCTGACCATGATCGGCGTGACCGGCACAAACGGCAAGACCACCGTCACCACGCTCATCAAGCACATGCTCGAGCAGTGCCTGCACACGAAGGTCGGTCTGATCGGCACGAACGCGAACATCATCGGCGACGAGGTGCTGCACACCGAGCACACCACGCCCGATACCTATGAGCTGCAAAAGCTTCTGCGCCAAATGGTCGATGCCGGCTGTACGCACGCGGTCATGGAGGTGTCGTCGCACTCGCTCGTGCTGCACCGCGTGGAGGGCATCCGCTTCCGCGTAGGCATCTTCACCAACCTGTCGCAGGACCACCTGGACTTCCACAAGACCATGGAGACCTACGCCGAGGCCAAGGCGCTGCTGTTCGCGCAGAGCGATGCCGGCATCGTCAACGCCGACGACCCGTGGGCGCACGTCATGCTCGAGCGCGCCAAGTGCCCGATGCAGACCTACTCCGCCAAGCGCAACGACGCAGACCTTGTGGCCAAGGATATCCGCCTGAGCGCGTCCGGCGTGCGCTTTGTCGCCATGAGCGGCGATGCGATCGCGCGTATGCGCCTCGGCATCCCCGGTATGTTCTCCGTTTATAACGCGCTGAGCGTCATCGCCTGCGCCCGCGCGCTCGGCATCTCGCTCGATGACTGCGCGGCCGCGCTCGATACGGCAAAGCCCGTCAAGGGACGCGCCGAGCCGCTCGAGACCGACGGAGACTACACCATCCTCATCGACTACGCCGTCACGCCTGACGCCATCGACAACATCCTCACGACGGTGCGCGAGTTTGCGCCTGCACGGCTGGTGTTCCTCTTTGGCTGCGGCGGCGACCGCGACCGCGGCAAGCGTCCGAAGATGGGACGCATCGCGGGTCAGAAGGCGGATTTCGTCATCGTCACGAGCGACAACCCGCGCACGGAAGATCCGGAGGCGATCATCGCCGACATTCTCCCCGGTCTCAAGGAGACGCACACGCCCTATGTCGTGCGCCCCGACCGGCGCGAGGCCATCGCCTATGCGATCGAAAACCACTGCCCAGGCGATGTGATCATCCTCTGCGGCAAGGGGCATGAGGATTACCAGATCATCGGCAAGACGAAGGTGCACATGGATGAGCGCGAGATCGTCGCCGAAATACTCGACAAGAGGAAGAGAGAGAAAGAAAAATGACACTGAAGCTGATACTGGCGTTCGTCATCGCGTTTGCGGTGTCGGCCGTCGTCGGATTTTTCCTGGTCCCGTATCTCAAGCGCATCAAGGCGGGGCAGAGCATTAAAGAAAACGGTCCCACGTGGCATATGTCCAAGCAGGGCACGCCGACCATGGGCGGGCTGATGTTCATCGCTGCGATCGCGGTCGTGTGCCTGTCGGTCGGCTTTGAGTGCATGGCCGAGGGCGAATACGGCCACCTGTTTTGTCTGGCGTTCGCGCTCGTGTTCGGCGCGATCGGCTTTCTGGACGACTATGAAAAGCTCAAGAAAAAGCAGAACCTTGGTCTGACGGCCGGCAAGAAGATCCTGCTGCAGCTGGCGGCGGCCGTGGCGTTCATTTTCCTCATGCGCCGCTTTGGCTATGTCGCGCTCGACAGTCTCTACATCCCGTTCTGGAACACGACCGTGGCCATCTCCGAGCCGCTGTATGTGATCTTTGCCGCCTTCGTCATCGTCGGCACGGTCAACTCCGTGAATCTCACCGACGGCGTGGACGGTCTCGCCGCGAGCACGACGATGCCGGTGTGCATCTTCTTCGCCGTGCTTTCCATCCTCTGGGGCGAGCGGTTTTTGTCCCTCGGCGTGTTTGCCTCCGGCATTGCCGGCGGTCTGCTGGGCTTTTTGATCTATAACTTCAATCCGGCCAAAGTGTTCATGGGCGACACGGGCTCGCTCTTTCTCGGCGGTGCGGTCGCGGCGCTGGCCTTCGCCTATGATATGCCGCTCATCCTCGTGACGGTCGGCATCATGTACATTGTCGAGGCGCTCTCGGACATCATTCAGGTCGGCTACTTCAAGCTCACGCACGGCAAGCGCGTGTTTAAGATGTCTCCGTTCCACCACCATCTGGAGATGGGCGGCTGGACGGGTCACAAGTGGAAGGAAAAGCAGATCGTGGCGCTGTTTGCCGGCGTGACGGTGCTGTTTGCAGTTTTGTCGTTTATCGGCGTGTTCCATCGCTACGGCGTGTGAGCGCGCCGCAGCGCAGGGAGGTGCGTTCATGAATACATCCGGTTTGAGACTTCCTGCGCGCCGGACAGGGGCGGCTGCCGGGGCAAAGCGCGGCAGCTTTGACCTGCCGTTTTTCGTGCTCACGCTGCTGCTGCTGGCGATCGGCGTCATCATGGTGCTCTCGTCGAGCTTTGCCCGCGCCTATGCGCAGGGCAAGTCGCCGACGTATTATTTCGTCCGGCAGGCAGGCTTCGCCGTGGCCGGCGTGGTGGGTATGATTTTGTTTTCCAACGTGCGCATGGCGACGTACCGCCGCTGGTCGCTCGCGCTGCTGGGCGTGAGCATTTTCCTGCTCGCCATCGTCTGGATCCCGCACGTCGGCGTGGTCGGCGGCGGCGCGCGCCGGTGGCTGAGCCTCGGCTTTACGACGTTTCAGCCGTCGGAGATCGCAAAGATCGCGGTCGTGCTGTTTTTCTCGAGCATGATCTGCACATACAAAGACCAGATGCAGACGATCCGCTACGGCGTCGTGCCGTTCATGGTCATCACCGGCGGCATCGTCATCCTGCTCATGCTCGAGCCGCATCTGTCGGCGTCGATCATCATCATGGCGCTGGCGATCGTGATGATGTTTGTCGGCGGCATCAAGCTCTCGTACCTGCTCATCGGCATGGGCGGCGCGGGTGCGCTGCTGCTGATCGCGGGCAAATTCGTGCCCTATGTGCACAAGCGCATCGTGTCGTGGCGCGACCCGTTCGCCGACACGAGCGCTGCCGGATATCAGATCGTGCAGTCGCTGTATTCCATCGGCTCGGGCGGCTTTCTCGGGCTCGGTCTCGGGCAGAGCCGGCAGAAATACCTCTACCTGCCGGAGGAGCACAATGACTACATCTTTTCCATCGTCTGTGAGGAGCTTGGCTATGTCGGCGCGGTCGCGATTTTGATCCTGTTCGCGTTGCTCATCTGCCGCGGCTACTGGATCGCCGCGCACTCGCCCGACCGTTACAGCTTCCTCGTCGGCGTCGGCATCACGACGCTGCTGTCGATCCAGGTGTTTTTGAACATCGCGGTCGTCACGAATCTCATCCCCTGCACCGGCATCTCGCTGCCGTTTTTCAGCTACGGCGGCACGGCGCTGCTGATGCAGCTCGGTGAAATGGGCATTATTTTGAGCATATCGCGCGACATTCCGACGAAAAAAGCGCGGTAATCCGAACTTTGCAAGCTGTCTCGGCGGCGCACGCCGCCTGAGTTTCGATATTCCGGGAGGGACTGACTATGAATTTTCTCTTTACCTGCGGCGGTACCGCAGGCCACATCAACCCCGCGCTCGCGGTCGCGGGCGTTCTGCGCGACCGGATGCCCGACTGCGGCATCCTCTTCGTCGGCGCAAACGGCAAGATGGAGGCGGACCTTGTTCCGCGTGCGGGCTATGATATCGTGACCGTGGAGGTCACGAACATCCACCGCAGCCTCAAGCCCTCGGAGATCGCGTACAACTTCCGCTCGCTGCACAATGCGCGGCAGGCGACGAAGGACGCGCGCAAGATCATCGAGGACTTCAAGCCCGATGTTGCCATCGGCACGGGCGGCTATGTGTGCTTCCCCGTGCTCAAGGCGGCGGCGCAGCTCGGCATCCCGACCATCGTGCACGAGTCCAACGCCGTGCCGGGGCTGACGACGAAGATGCTCGCCGGAGCGGTCGACCGCATTCTGGTCGGCTTTGAGGAGAGCAAGCGGCAGTACAGTGAGCAGGACAAGGTCGTCGTCACCGGCACGCCGGTGCGCGGCGCGTTCACGGCCTGCTCCAAGGCGGAGGCCAAGCGCCAGCTCGGGCTCGATCCCGAAAAGCCGCTGGTCGTGTCGGTGTGGGGGTCGCTCGGCGCGTCATACATGAATGAGATCATGACGGCCTTCATCACCCGCGCCGCCGTGACGGACGCGCCGTTTTCGCTCATCCACTCGGCGGGGCGCAACGGCTATGAGAAGATGCACACGGCGCTGCTGGAAAAGTGCCCGGCAGATCTTGCGGCACACGGCATGGACGTGCGGCCGTACATTTACGATATGCCGCTGGTGATGGATGCGGCCGACCTTGTGCTGTGCCGCGCGGGCGCGTCCACGCTCGCCGAGCTCACGTGCATCGGCAAACCCGCCGTGCTCATCCCGTCGCCGAACGTCACGAACAACCATCAGGAGCGCAATGCACGCGTGCTCGAGCACGCCGGCGGCGCGAAGGTGCTGCTCGAGGGCTCGTTCACGGCGGACGATCTGTATAACCTCGTCAGCGACCTGCTCTCTGACGGCGCACAGCTTGCGCAGATGGCGGACAATATGCGCGCCGCCGGTGTGAGCGATGCCGCCGAGCGCATTGCCGAGCTGGTGCTCAAGCTGGCCGACCGCCATGTGAACCGGCACACAAAATGACAACTTCGCGTTTCTCTGCATAGGATGGCATGAATTTGCTGTGCGGAGGAAAGATCATGAGCATATGGCACATTTACGGCGGAAACAGGCTGACCGGGAGCACACGGGTGCAGGGCGCCAAGAATGCGGTGCTGCCGATCATGGCGGCGTCGGTGCTCTGCGGCGGTGAGACGGTTTTGCACAACGTGCCCGATCTGCGGGACGTGACGATCACGCTGCGCATCCTGCGGCACCTCGGCTGCACGGCGGTGCGCGACGGGGACACGGTGCGCATCGACTCGCGCGGGATGCACTGCGATTTCATCCCGCACGCACTCATGCGGGAGCTGCGCTCGTCGGTCATTTTTCTCGGCGCGATCCTCGCGCGCTTCGGCACGGCGCGCCTGTCCATGCCGGGCGGGTGCGAGCTCGGACCGCGGCCGGTGAATCTGCACTTAGACGCGCTGCGCGCACTCGGTGCGGAGGTCACGGAGCGCGGCGGTGACATCATCTGCCGGGCGCACGCACTTCAGGGACGGCGCATCCTGCTGCCGTTTCCGAGCGTCGGCGCGACGGAAAACGCCATGCTTGCCGCCTGCGCTGCCGCGGGGGAGACGGTCATCTGCAACGCCGCGCGTGAGCCGGAGATCGCCGACCTGCAATGCTACCTGCGCAAGCTCGGCGCGGACATTTCCGGCGCGGGCACGTCCACGGTCACGGTCAGCGGCTTTCGTCCGCGGCCGTTTGTGGAGCATACGATCATGCCCGACCGCATCGTTGCGGCGACGATTTTATGCGCTGCCGCCGCCTGCGGCGGCGAGGTGGAGCTGCAGGATGTAGATCCGGCACACTTTTCGACCGTTCTGGACTCGCTTTCTGAGGCGGGATGTGCTATAATCACAGCGGCGTCCGCCGTGCGCCTGTCATCGGATGGGCAGCTCACGGCGCCGCGCCCGGTCGTCACGCAGCCGTATCCGGGCTTTCCCACGGATGCGCAGCCGCCGCTCATGGCGGCCTGCCTGCGGGCAAAGGGCACCACGGTGTTCACCGAAAACATCTTTACCAACCGCTACCGTCATGCCGAGGAATTCCGGCGTCTGGGCGCAACCGTCAGCATCGAGGGTCGTGTGGCATATGTCACCGGCGTCGAGCGGCTCACCGGCGCGCCGCTCACGGCAAGCGACCTGCGCGGCGGCGCGGCCATGCTCGTGGCCGGGCTTTGCGCTGAGGGCGCGACCGAGCTTCTCGACGACGGGTATATTGACCGCGGGTACGACCGCTTCGACGCGTGCCTGTCGGCACTGGGCGCTGACGTGCGCTGTGCCGCGCCGCGGTGAAAGGAATCTCTGCCTATGAAACAATCGAAGCAGCCCCGGCAGCCCCGGCAGCGCCGTGCGCGCCGTGTGCGCCGTCCGTCCGCAGGGCGCGGGAGGTCGCTGCTGCAGCCGCTGATCTTCCTGCTGATCTGCGTGGCGCTCGTGCTGGGGATGAGCGTGTTTTTCCGCGTCTCGAAGGTCGAGGTCGTCGGAAACTCTATCTACACGGCTGAGGAGGTCGTTGACGCCTCGGGCATCGGCAAGGGTGACAACCTCTTTTTCATCAACCGCTTCTCGGCGGCCAGCCGCATCTTCAGCAAGCTTCCCTATGTGGACAAAGCAAAGGTCACGCGCGCCCTGCCGAACCGCGTCACCATCACGATCCAGGAGAGCAGCGCCATGGCCTACGTCAAGGCGGACGACGGCTACTGGGTCGTCGACCAGAACTGCAAGCTGCTCAAGTCCGTCACGGACAGTGAACTGACCGGCCTCGCCCGCATCGACGGCATCACGCCGGTCGAGCCGAAGGTCGGCGAGGTGCTCAACGCCGGCGATGCCGACGCGCCGAAGGTCACGTATCTCGCGGCGATCCTCGGGCAGCTGCTCACGCGCGACATGGCGTCCAAGGTCACGGTGATCGACCTTGCGGACGCGGCGAGCCCGAGCTTTCTCTATGACGGGCGGTTCACGGTGCGCCTCGGCGCAAACGAGAATGTCGAGTATAAATTCGGCATGCTCCAGAGCGCCATATCGCAGCTCACGGCCGGCGATACCGGCACCATCGATCTGTCGATCGACAAGCGCGCACATTTCAGCCCCGGCTGAATGTTCACAAAAAAAGATTGACCTGATAAGGAAAACGATATAAAATGGGAAAGAATAAGAACAGACAAAAGCGAAATCCGCTAAGAAACGGCCCTCAGAGCGCACACGCGCCGAGCGCTGATACAAATAGAAACAACAGGGAGGAACCGAATATGTCCTTTGCTACCGAGTCCGGTCCGGAAAATGTCGTCACCATTAAGGTCGTTGGTGTTGGCGGGGCCGGCAACAATGTCGTAAACCGCATGGTTAAGTCCGGCACTCAGGGAATTGAGTACGTGGCTGTCAATACAGATAAGCAGGCTCTGGCTGTCTCCAGCGCTGACCAGAAGATCCAGATCGGCGAGAAGCTGACCCATGGTCAGGGCGCCGGCAGCGATCCCGATGTCGGCAAGCGCAGCGCCGAGGAGAGCCGCAACAACATTGCCAAGAGCCTGGAAAATGCCGATATGGTCTTCATCACCGCCGGCATGGGCGGCGGCACCGGCACGGGCGCAGCGCCCACGATCGCGGACATCGCCCGCGAGGCCGGCATCCTGACCGTCGGCGTCGTCACCAAGCCCTTCAAGTTCGAGGGCAAGCGCCGCATGGATCAGGCCATGGTCGGCATCAACGAGCTGCTGGGCAAGGTCGACTCCCTGCTCATCATCCCGAACGACCGCCTGAAGTTTGCCACCGACCAGAAGGTCACGCTGGCCAACGCTTTCGAGATCGCGGACGACGTGCTGCGTCAGGCCGTCGTGAGCATCTCCGACCTCATCAAGAACACCGGCTTCATCAACCTCGACTTTGCGGACGTTACCTGCGTCATGAAAGACGCCGGCTTCGCCCACATGGGCGTCGGCCGCGCCGCCGGCAAGGGCAAGGCGGAGGACGCTGCCCGCATGGCCGTTGCGAGCCCGCTCATGGAGACGTCGATCAACGGTGCGCGCGGCGTGCTCATCAACATCACCGGCTCCGAGGATATGGGCCTGGAGGATGTCGAGACCGCTGCCAACCTCGTTCAGGAGGCTGCGCATCCGGACGCCAACATCATCTTCGGCGCGAGCTTCGACCCCTCGCTCGACGACGAGATCCGCGTGTCCGTCATCGCCACCGGCTTTGACGAGCCGGGTAAGGCGCAGGCGGAGGCTGCTCCGGCCGCCGCTGCTGCTCCGGCTGCTGCGCCTGCCGCCGGTATGTACAGCGCCGCTGCGACTGCGGCCGCGGCTGCTCCGGCTGCCGCTCCGGCTCCGGCCGCTGCACCCGCTGCCCCGGCTGCCGCTCCGGCTGCGGATGCCGCCGCACCCGCGGAGGAAGATCCGTTCGACAGCATCTTCAAGATCTTCAACTCCAAGTAAGCTTCATCATCTGTCCAAAACCGCCTTCGCTCCTTGTGAAGGCGGTTTTTGCATTCTGTGAGAGGAGGCAGTCGATTGAAAGACTGGCGCATTACCCGTGTCCTTACGACCATGGCGGACACGTTTCTCACCCGCCGCGTGACGCGCTCGGCGGCCGAGATCGCCTATTACATGGTCATGGCGCTGTTTCCGGTCATCATCTGTATGTACGACCTGCTTGCGCTCATCCTGCGCGACCCGACCGCCGTGCTGCGCATCGTGGAGACGCTCGTGCTCCCGCGCGAGACGCAGGCGCTCGTGTCGGAGTTTTTGAACTATGTGTCCGGCAACACGAGTCAGGTCATGTTCATCGCGGCGCTCTTTGTCATGATCACAAGCGCGTCGGCGGCGTTTCGCGCCATGGCCGCCATCGTCGGCGAGATCCATGGCGACAAGCGCTTCGGCATCGTGCGCAACACCGTCGTGAGCATCATCTTCTCGGTGACGTTTTTGCTGGTGCTGTATCTGTGCATCCTGCTCATGCTGACGGGCAAGCACTTTCTGCTTTGGCTCGACGCGCTTATGCCGCGCGTGAGCATCGTCTGGTCGTGGACTTGGCTGCGCTTTCTGGTGCTGTTCGCCATTTTGCTGATGATGATCCTTGTGCTCTACCGGCTCACCACGCCGCGCCGGACATCTCACCGGGTGCTTCCGGGCGCGCTGTTTTCGGCCGTCGGCATCGTGGTGATGAGTATCCTGCTCTCGTGGCTGATCGGCAGCAGCGCGAAGTATTCACTCGTATACGGGTCGCTCGCTTCGGTCGTGATCCTGCTGTTCTGGTTTCAGATGTTCGGTCTGCTGCTCATTCTGGGCGTGGTGCTCAATCACGCGCTCGAGGTGACAGCACCGCCGGGTAAGGAAACGTAAAATCTGCTGATAACGCAGTTTTTTATGCCTCACGCGCTTTACAAACCGACTGCAATCACGTAAAATAGTCGGTTAAGAGGAAGGAAGTGCCGAAAAACGCACTTTTTTGGGGAAAATTTTTCGGAAAACAATTTTATATGCATTAAAATTCGTTTTCAGGCATTATACTCATGTGGGGTAATCAAATATGCTAAATGACGACAAACGCACAAGTGATATAGGTGCGTCCGATGGCCTACCACCGGACGAGAGCCTGATCCTGCGCATTGCGGAGGGGGATACCGCCGCGCTTGAGATGCTGTATCGCCAAACGTCATCGTCCGTTTACGGTTTCGCTCTGTCGATCCTGCGCGACCCGACGGCGGCCGAGGATGTGATGCAGGACACGTTTGTGAGCGTGATGCAGTCGGCGTCGAGCTACCATCCGGCGGGCAAGCCGATGGCGTGGCTGCTGACGATCGCGCGCAATCTGGCGCTTATGCGCCTGCGCAAGGCGGAAAACAAGAATGTATCTTTTGATGAGCTGTTTCATGTGGAGGATCCGCACAACGCTTATCGGGAGACGGAAAATCATATGGTGCTTGATAAGGTGCTGCGCCTGCTCACGGACAGTGAGCGGGAGATCGTGATGCTGCACGCGCTCTCCGGACTCAAGCACAGAGAGGTGGCCGACCTGCTGAACATTCCGCAGGCGACGGCGATCTCACGCTATAACCGCGCGCTGGCAAAGCTGCGCGCATCGATGGGGGGTGACGGTCTTGACTGAACAGGAAAAGCGTGATGAACAGCTGCTGCAGCAGCTGCGCGAGGAAGTCGCAGCCGTGACACCGGATCCTTGGGACAAGATCCTCGCCCGCGTTCAGGCGGAGACGCAGCCGAAGCCGAAGCCGGAAACGGAAACGGTCGTCCCGCTGCCGCAGCGCAGCCGCAGCGGCGGCGCGTGGCGGCGCTGGGTCGCAGCGGCGGCGGTGTTTGTGCTGGCGGTGCTCGGCGGCGGTTTTTACGCTGCGCAGACGCCCGGCGGCGTCGCAACGCTGGATGCGAACCCCAGCATCGAGCTGACCGTCAATAAGCTCGGCCGTGTTCTGTCCGTGCGCGCGCGCAATGCCGACGCGCAGGTCGTGCTCGACGAGCTGGAACTGCGCAACCAGCCGCTGCAGACGGCGGCCGATGCGATCGTCACCGAGCTGCGGGCCGATGGTTATGTCTCGGCGGATACGAACTCGATCCTCGTCACGGTCGAGGCCGGCAAGGGGGATGCGCGGCTACGCGACCGGCTGGCTGCCGCCGTGGAGGACGCGCAGACCGATTGCGGTCTCGAGCCCGCCGTTCTGGCGCAGGTGCTCGAGCCGGATCCCGCGCTGGAGGCCGAAGCCGCTGCCATGGGCGTCAGTAACGGAAAGGCGATGCTCATCCGGCAGATCAGCGCACAGGTGGAGGAACTCACCGATGATGCGCTGGCGGTGCTGCCGATCAATGATCTGAACATTCTCGCGGCGTCCAACCGGGTGTCGCTCGGCGACATGACCTCGATCGGTGCTGCGAGCACCGGCGCATATATCCCATATGATCAGGCCATGGATGCGGCACTCGCCTGCTGCGGTCTGGATGCGGACAGCGTCACAGAGGTCAGCGTGCGCTTTACGCTCATCGACGGCCGGATGGTCATGGAATTTGTGCTCTCGGACGGTGAGCACCACTATGTGTGCAGCGTTGACGCGCGCACGGCAGAGCTCTGCCGCCTGACCGGCGATGAGCCGCTCAAGCCGCAGACCGAGCCAGTGAAGCCGCAGCCGCGTCCCGTGCACCCCGTGACGCCGAAGCCCGTGCCGACGCCCACGCCGATGCCGACCCCGACCCCGACACCTATCCCGACACCGACACCGACGCCGACTCCGACCCCGACGCCGCAGCCCACAGAGCCGATCACGCCGGAACAGGCGCGCAGGATCGCCATCGCGGCGGCCGGCATCTCGGAGAGCGACCTCGCCGCGTGGGACGTGCAGCTCGATGAGAGCGGCGCACAGCCCGTTTACCGCGTAACGCTCACGACCGTGTACTACTTCCACCCACGCTACGTCGTGACTGTCGATCAGATGACCGGTGCGGTTATCTCAATGGAGAACGTTCGGCAGTAAATTCGCTTCAAAAAAGGACGCATCCGTTTCGGATGCGTCCTTTTTGCTGCGCAAAAAAACAGAGCATCCCTCCGCCGCGCGGCGGAGGGATGCTCTGGTGTTCAGGTCATGAACTTTTCGATCGCAAGGTTCAGCTCGTCGATGGCCTGCTGATCGCCGCTCTCCACGGCGTCGGTCAGGCAGTGGTCGATGTGATCCTTGAGAATGATCTTTGCCGTATTGTTCAGCGCCGAGCGCACGGCTGCAAGCTGGATGAGCACCTCGGAGCAGTCACGTCCATCCTCGACCATGCGCTTGACCGACTCCAGATGGCCGATCGCGCGCGCCAGGCGATTGATGACCGCCTTGGTCTGCGTGTGCGTGTGTCCGTGCCCATGGCTGTGGCCGTGGCCGTGCTCGTGTTCATGCGTATGCGCTTCGCCACCGTGGCAGTGGGTGATCACGTTGCCGTTTCCATCCACATGCGTGTGCACGCCTGCGATGTGCTCTTGATCCGCCATGGTATCATCTCCCGTCATGTTTTGCAATTTTACCTTGTTTCGGCCGCTTTGTCAACGCTGCGCGGTCAGTAACCGGCCGCCAGCAGGGCGGCGCGCAGCTTTTCAATGGCTTTTTTCTCGATGCGCGACACATAGGAACGGCTGATGCCGCAGTGCTGCGCGGTCTCGCGCTGTGTCAGCGGTTCACTGCCGCCGATGGCGTAGCGCAGGCGGATGATCTCGCGCTCGCGCGTGTCGAGCACCTCGCCGATGCAGCGCCGCAGTGCCTGGCTTACCTCATCCGACTGCAGGCGGGCGTCCATGTCCTCGTCCTCGGACAGGATGTCGATGAGCGACAGACTGTTGCCGTCGCCGTCCGTGTCGAGCACGTCCGAGAGCAGCGTCTCGGCTGCATTTTTGCGCGTGCTGCGAAAATACATCAGGATCTCGTTTTCTGCGCACCTGCTGGCATAGGTCGCAAGGCGCACGCCCTTATCCGGACGGTAGGTGTTGATGCCCTTGATGAGTCCGATCGTGCCGATCGAGATCAGGTCGTCCGTGTCGTCGTAATGCGTGTAGTATTTTTTGATGATGTGCGCCACCAGCCGCAGGTTGTGCTCGATGAGCACGTTGCGCGCCTCCAGATCGCCCTGCAGCCATGCCTCGAGATACTTGCGCTCCTCGGCCTCGCTCAGCGGGCGCGGAAACGACCCGCCGGGGCTCAGACGCAGCATCAAAAACGCGCTGCTCATCATCAGCATCAGGGTACTGTACAGCATTTTCAGCCCTCCGTTTCTGCCTGAGGTCATTCTATTCGGCGGCGGCACGTACACTTTCCTGACACACAATTATTTGCTTGTGCGCAAATGCTGCACAACAGTGCGTTGATTACTGGATGAAAATTGACGGGAAGGCGAAGAAAATTTCCCGACATACTTGACAAAATACCCAAAAAGCGTTAATCTTTGAACAACGAAGCCATTTCAATTGGGATTTGGGGAAATGGCCAATGTGTTCAAAATTGAAAGGAGAACATATTATGGATTACAAAACTCTGAGTGTTAAGACGTTCATCGAGGACATGAATGGCAAGGAAGTCATGATGAAGTCCGTTCCGAGCCTGACCAAGTACCCCCTGAAGCTCTTCTACAAGAAGACCGTTGGTGACATCGTGGATCTGGTCCGCAGCAAGAAGCTCGTTCCGGAAGAAGCCATCCAGGCTTTCATCGCCGACGTCGAGGCGCTCTAAGTTATTCGATTAGGTGTGATCCCCCTGCCGAGCGGCAGGGGGATCTTTTTTGCGCTTTTTGGTTTACATAATATTCGTCACGAACGAAATAATTGAAAAAATGCTTGCGTGGCGGGCGGCATTGTGCTATAACGTAAGAAAAGTAATACAAGTTATACCGGAGGTGACGCATATGCAGTCCATGCAGGACAAATTTATGGCCACGGTGCGCATCGGCCCAAAGGGACAGATCGTGATCCCGAAGGAGGTGCGCGATATGTTCGGCCTCGCGCCGGGCGATTCGCTCATTCTGCTGGCTGACCGCGAGCGCGGCATCGCGCTGCAGAGCAGCAGCTATTATGATCGGTTCGTGCGCGCGGTGTTTGATCAGGGCGCAAAGGCCGCGGCGCCGGATGCGCCGGAGGCGGAGACGCAGGTGTTCGCTGCCGCGCTCGCGCAGGAGCTGAAGCGGGAGGAAGAGCAATGAGTATGCTCGAAGTGGAGGGGCTGTGCAAGACGTACCCGGCGTTTCGGCTGCGCGATGTGTCGTTTGCCGTTGAGCCGGGCGCGATCATGGGCTTCATTGGCCGCAACGGTGCCGGAAAGAGCACGACCATCAAGGCTATGCTCAACCTCGTGCATCCGGACGGCGGCCGCGTGACGATGTTCGGCCGGGATTTTTATGCCGATGAGCCCGCCTGTAAGCAGCAGCTTGGCGTGGTGCTTGGCGGCGTGGATTTTTACCCGAACCGGAGGCTCGGCGTCATCACGGATGTGACACGGCGGTTTTACGCCGGCTGGGATGAGGAAAAATACCGGCACTACCTGTCGCTGTTCGCACTCGACGAGACGAAGAAGGTCTCGCAGCTCTCGTCCGGTATGCGCGTGAAATATATGCTCGCGCTTGCGCTCTCGCACGATGCGCGCCTGCTCATTCTTGATGAGCCGACGAGCGGGCTCGACCCCGTGTCGCGCGACGAGCTCATGGAGCTCTTTCGCGGCGTGGTGCAAAGCGGTGAGCGCAGCATCCTGTTTTCGACGCACATCACGTCCGATCTGGAAAAATGCGCCTCGCATATCACGATGATCAAGGACGGAGAGATCCTGCGCAGCGACACGTGTGACGGCTTTCTTGCGCACTATCGCGCACAGCTCGGCGACGAGACGCTCTCGCTCGAGGATATTCTCGTGCGCGTGGAAAGGAGAAGCTATGACGGCAAAGATTTTCTGTAAGGATCTGCGCCTTGCGGCGCATCCGATGATGTATGTGTTCGCGCTCTTCGGCGTGATGCTGCTCATCCCGAGCTATCCGTACACGGTCGTGTTTTTCTACGGGCTGCTCGGTATCTTCTTCACCTTTCTCAACGGACGCGAGAATAAGGACGTCTATTACTGCGCCGTGCTGCCGGTCACGAAGCGCGAGCAGGTGTGCGCCCGCACGTGGCTGACTGTAGCGGTCGAGCTGACGGAGCTCGTGCTTGCGGTGCCGTTTGCGGTCTTGTCGGTGCGCATCAACCCCAACGGCACGAACCTTGCGGGCATCGATGCAAACGTGGCGCTCTTCGGCGCGGTGCTGCTCATTTTCGGCGTGTTCAACGCGGTGTTCCTGCCGGCGTTTTATAAGACCGCGGTGCGCGTCGGACGCTCGTTTCTGCTGGCGATCATCCCGACGGCGGTGCTGATGGCGCTGGTTGAGGCGCTGTCGCATTTTCCGGTCGTCGGACCGTATCTCGATGCGGCCGATGCGGCCGGTCAGGTGCGTCAGCTTCCGGTGCTGGCTGCGGGCGCGGCAGCGTTTGCGCTGCTGTCGTGGCTGGCATTCCGGAGGGCGGCAAAAAACTACGAGCGCGTCGATCTGTGACGGGGGACTTGCCGGGACGCGAAAAATATGCTATTGTGAAAAGCAGCTCTTTCGAGCTGCTTTTCATTTTTGTTTTTATCCGGGAGGGATCTGCATGAAGAACAAACGTCTCTGGCTGTCGGTGGCGCTGACGGTGCTGGTCGTCGTGTGCGCCATGCTCATTCTCTCGCGCATCAACGAGACACGCAGCAACGCCGCGCCCACCACGCCGACGGATCTGATCCTTCCGCCGGATATGCAGACGACGGCGCGCCCCAACCAGAAGACCTATGATGACCTGCCGGATGTGGATATCTCCTCGTGGGAATATCTCATTGCCAGTCAGGCGCATAATATCAGTGACTACGTGCCGGACGTGAGCAAGATCAGCGGCTCGCAGTCCACGTTCGATTCCCGTGCGGTGGATGCGCTCAACGCCCTGCTCAAGGCGGCGCGCAGCGCCGGGTGGAGCCCTTATATCTATTGTGCCTACCGCCCGTACCTGACGCAGAAGCAGCAGTACGAGGATCAGGTGAGTGCGTATATGCGCAGCGGCGACACGCGCGACGAGGCGGAGACGGCGGCGGCGCGCATCGCGGCGCCTCCCGGCACAAGCGACCACCAGACCGGCCTCGGCGCGGACGTGGTCGACCAGTACTATGACTCGCTGAGCGTGGAAAAGGTCAATGCGCGCTTCCTGAGCTGGCTTGCCGACAACTGCGCGGACTATGGCTTCGTCATCCGCTACCCGGCGGACAAGGTCAGCATCACCGGCCGCAACGAGCCGTGGCACGTGCGCTACGTCGGCGAGGCGGCGGCGAAGTTCATGACCGAGCACAACCTCTGCCTGGAGGAATTCGCGGCGCTGTACCAGTAAGTGCCCCGCCGCACAAAAAAAGGCTTGCATTGTGGGTCACGGGATGGTATGATATTGCCGTACGAAGGAAGCAGGATTTGACAGAGTGGGCACCCGCCCACTCTTTTTCTTGATGTCTTTCGAAGTGTCAGAAAATGGAATGGTGATGTATGAGTAAATTGACAGACGCTGTCCTCGCGCTGGCCGAGCCTGTGGCCGCGCAGCAGGGATGCGAGATCTGGGACGTGGAATACGTCAAGGAGGCGGGCAGCCGCTATCTGCGTGTGTACATCGACAAGCCGGACGGCGTGTCGATCCAGGACTGTGAGAATTTCAGCCGGGCGCTCGATCCGATCCTCGACGAGGCTGACCCCATTCCCGACAGCTATGTGTTCGAGGTGTCGTCCGCGGGTGCGGAGCGGCAGCTCAAACGACCGGGCGATTTTGCGCGTTTTCTCGGTGCGCAGGTCGAGGTGCGGCTCTATCAGCCGGTGGACGGCAGCAAGGTGCACATCGGCACGCTCGAGCAGTATGACAACGGGGACGTGACCGTCTCGGACGGCAAGAACAGCCGTGTCTTTCAAAAATCCGCCATCGCACAGGTGCGCCTGCACCTGACCATATAAGGAAAGGGAATTCGACCATGAACGCAGAATTTTTTGATGCAGTTGCAGATATTGAAAAGGAAAAGGGCATCCCGCGCGAATATATGTACGAGAAGATCCGCCAGGCCATGCTGACGGCGTTCCGCAAGGACACGCCCGACTGTGAGGACAATGTGGAGGTCATTCTCGACGAGACGAAAAAGAAGATCGAGATGGTCGTCAAGAAAACGGTCGTCGAGCGCGTCATCGACCCCTATGTCGAGATCAGCGAAGAGGCGGCGCACCGCATCAGCAAGCGCGCCAAGGTCGGTGACATCGTCAGTGTCCCGGTCGAGACGAAGCAGTTCGGCCGCATCGCGGCGCAGGCTGCAAAGCAGGTCATCATCCAGGGCATCCGCGAGGCGGAGCGCGGCATGATCTATGAGGAGTTCAACTCCAAGGAGCATGAGATCCTCACCGGCGTCGTCAACAAGATCGACCCGCGCACCGGCTGCGCGTTTTTGAAGATCAGCTCCAACTCCGACTATACCGAGGCCATGCTTGCCCCGGCGGAGTGCATCCGCGGTGAGGTGCTGCACGAGGGCGACCGCATCAAGGTCTACGTCGTCGAAGTGCGCAACAGCACGCGCGGACCGCAGGTGCTCATCAGCCGCACGCATCCGGGTCTGGTCAAGCGCCTGTTCGAGCTCGAAGTGCCGGAGATCTTTGACGGCACGGTCGAGATCAAGTCCATCGCCCGCGAGGCCGGCAGCCGCACGAAGATGGCTGTCTGGGCAGAGGATCCGGTCATCGATCCGATCGGCGCGTGCGTCGGTCCGAAGGGCGGCCGTGTCGCCAGCGTCGTCAACGAGCTCGGCGGCGAGAAGATCGACATCGTCAAGTACAGCGAGGTGCCGGAGGAATTCATCGCGGCCGCGCTCGCACCGTCCGAGGTGCTGGAGGTGACGCTGCTCGACGAGGGTAAGAGCTGCCGCGTCATCGTGCCGGATAACCAGCTCTCGCTCGCCATCGGCAAGGAGGGGCAGAATGCCCGCCTGGCCGCCAAGCTCACCGGCTATAAGATCGACATCAAGCCCGAGAGCGAGGCATAATGCGAAAGGAGGCAGTCACCCATGCCCAAGCCCATTCCCCAGCGGCAGTGTGTCGGCTGCCGTGAAAAGAAACCCAAGCCGGAGCTCATCCGGGTGGTGCGCGCGCCCGACGGGGACATCTCGCTCGATGCGCGCGGCAAGGCGGCGGGGCGCGGCGCGTATCTGTGCCTGAATCCCGAGTGCCTGAAAAAGGCGCGCAAGAGCCGTGCGCTCGAGCGCGCGTTCGATGCGCCGATCCCGGCGGAGATCTATGAGCAACTCACAGCGGAACTGGAGGTGCTCCAACACGGATAAAGCAGCCAACTATCTCGGCCTCATGCGCAAGGCCGGGCGCATCGCGCTCGGCGAGTATGACGCCGGAGCGGCGGCGCGCGCCGGGCAGGCGTGCCTGGTGCTGCTGGCGCAGGACGCGTCGGACAATGCGCGCAAGCGCGCCGAGGGCTTTGCTTACACCGCGCAGGCGCCGCTGCTGCGTCTGCCGTATACGAAGCAGGCGCTCTCCGAGCGGCTCGGCAAGGCCGGCTGCGCCATCGCTGCCGTCACCGATCCGGGGCTTGCGAAGGCCTTTGTGTCCGCGCTGGCACAGGCAGATCCGGAGCAGTACAGCAACACGGCGGCAGCGCTTGCCGCAAAGACGATATCAGACAAGGGCACGGCGCAGTCAAGCGGCGGGCGCCACGGTAAGAGGAGGAAACAAGTATGAGCGGATTGATTAAATACAGAGTGCATGAGGTGGCGAAGGATTTCAACATGACCTCGAAGGAGATCACGCAGATCCTGACGGATTATGCCACCACTCCGAAAAATCATATGCAGGTGCTCGAGGACGCAGAGCTCAACGACATTTTTGAGTATCTCACGCAGCACCATCAGGCAGCCAGCCTGGAGGAGCTCTACAAAGTGCCCGACCAGCCCAAGGCCAAGCCGCAGGCAGCGCCTGCCGGGGCGCCGAAGAGCGATGCCGCGCAGCAGCCGGCTGCCCAGACGCAGCAGGCCGCGCAGCCGCAGCAGCAGCCCAAGCCGAAGAAGGACGACAAGCCGCACCAGCCGCGTCAGGTGGCAGAGCGCCGCGTCGTCGATACCCGCGGCGCGACGACGAACCTGTCCAAGTACGACCAGCGTCTGGACGATCTTGTGCCCGAGCGCGCGCAGAACAAGCGCGGCGGCAAGCAGAAGATCCAGAACCGCAACCGTCAGCGTCCGCAAAACCCCGCCGCCGGCGCAAAGCGCCGTCAGGAGGAGCGCGACAAGATGCAGAAGCTGCAGCTTGAGATCGCCAAAAAGCAGCAGCTCAAGGTGCAGATCCCGGACACGATCTCCGTGGGCGAGCTCGCCTCGCGCATGAAAAAGACCGGTGCCGAGGTCGTGCGCCGTCTCGTGAAGATGGGCGTCATGGCGTCGCTGTCCGACACCATTGATTACGATACTGCCGCACTCGTGGCCATGGAGCTCGGCTGCAAGGTCGAGCACGAGGTCATCGTGACGGTGGAGGAGCGCCTGATCGACGACCGCGAGGATAGCGAGGACGAACTCGTCCCGCGCGCGCCGGTCGTGGTGGTCATGGGTCACGTCGACCACGGCAAGACCAGCCTGCTCGACCGCATCCGCCGCGCAAACGTCGCAGCCGGTGAGGCCGGCGGCATCACGCAGCACATCGGCGCTTACCGCGTCATGGTCAACGGCAAGCCCGTCACCTTCCTTGATACCCCGGGCCACGAGGCGTTCACGTCCATGCGTGCCCGCGGTGCGATGGTCACGGACATCGCCATCCTCGTCGTCGCGGCCGATGACGGCATCATGCCGCAGACGATCGAGTCCATCAACCACGCCAAGGCCGCCGGTATCCCGCTGGTCGTGGCCATCAACAAGATGGACGTGCACGGCGCCAACCCCGACCGCATCAAGCAGCAGCTCACCGAGTACGGTCTCGTGCCCGAGGAGTGGGGCGGCGAGACGATCGTCTGCCCGATCTCGGCCAAGACCGGCGAGGGCGTCGACAACCTGCTCGAAAACCTCGTCCTGCTCGCCGAGATCCAGGAGCTCAAGGCAAATCCGAACCGCGCCGCCCGCGGCACGGTCATTGAGGCGCGCATGGATAAGGGCCGCGGCCCGATCATGACCGTCCTCGTCCAGAACGGTACGCTCAAGCAGGGCGACATCATCATCGCCGGTACGGCAGTCGGCCGCGTGCGCACGATGACCAACGACAAGGGTCAGCGTGTGACGGAGGCGGGCCCGTCCATCCCGGTCGAGATCGCCGGTATGTCCGAGGTGCCGAGCGCGGGCGACACGTTCAACGCCGTCGCCGACGAGCGCATGGCGCGCGAGCTGGTCGAGCAGCGCAAGCAGCAGAAGAAGGACGCTGCCAACGCCGGCAGCAAGAAGGTCTCGCTCGACGACCTCTTCTCCCGCATCCAGCAGGGCGAGATGAAGGACTTCAACATCATCGTCAAGGCGGATGTGCAGGGCAGCGCCGAGGCGGTCAAGTCCTCGCTCGAGAAGCTCTCGAATGAGGAGGTGCGCGTGCAGGTCATCCACTCCGGCGTCGGTGCGATCAGCGAGTCCGACGTCATGCTCGCCGCGACATCCAACGCGATCATCGTCGGCTTCAACGTCCGGCCGGATGCCGCCGCGCGCGACAATGCCGCACGCAGCAACGTCGAGATCCGTATGTACCGCGTCATCTATGACTGCATCAACGAGATCGAGGCGGCCATGAAGGGCATGCTCGCGCCGAAGTTCCAGGAGCAGATCATCGGCCACGTCGAGATCCGCCAGACCTTCAAGGTCTCCAAGGTCGGCACCGTCTGCGGCGGCTACGTCACCGACGGCAAGATCGTGCGCAACAGCAAGGTGCGCGTCGTGCGCGACAATATCGTCGTCTTCGAGGGCGACCTTGCGTCTCTGCGCCGCTTCAAGGACGACGTCAAGGAAGTTGCCTCCGGTTACGAGTGCGGCCTGCAGGTCGATAAGTACAACGACATCAAGGTCGGCGATGTGATCGAAGTGTTCGTCATGCAGGAGATCAAGCAGTAAAAAAGGAGTTATCTATGGCTTCCAATAAACTGGCAAGAACGAATGATGATATCCAGCGCGTGCTGGCAAATCTGCTCACGCAGGTCAAAGACCCCCGCGTGCAGCAGGGTATGATCAGCGTCACCCGCGTCGAGACGACGGGCGACCTGCGCTATTCGAAGATCTGGCTCTCCGTGCTTGGTATGCACGATGAGAAGGAATTCAAAAAGGGGCTGCGTTCGGCCTCCGGCTGGCTGCGCCGTGAGCTCGGCACCGTGCTGGACCTGCGCTACACCCCGGAACTGGTGTTTGAGATCGACCACTCGATCGAGGAGGGCGCGCATATCAGCGCCCTGATCGAGCGGCTGCACGATTCCGACACCGGAAGTGAGGCTTGAAGTATGAATGATCGGGAATTTGCAGCGGCCTTGTGCGACCGCGACGCGATTCTGATCCTGTCGCACCTGCGCCCGGACGGTGACACGCTCGGGAGCGGTGCGGCGCTTTGCAGCGCGCTGCGCCGCATGGGCAAGACGGCGTATATGTTCCCCAACCCGGAGACAACTGCGCGCTATCTGCCGTATGTGGCGCAGTTTTTTGCGCCTGCGGACTTTGTGCCCGCGTGTGTGGTCGCGGTCGATATCGCAACGCCGGATCTGTTCCCGCAGGGATTTTCCGGCGCGGTCGATCTGTGCGTCGACCACCACCCGTCGAACCTGCACTACGCCGGCGGCACGCTGCTGCACGCGGAGAAATCCGCCTGCGGCGAGGCAGTGCTCGAGCTCATCGAGCTGCTGACCGGCAGCGTGACTGAGCAGGAGGCAAACCTCCTGTATATCGCCGTCACGACGGACACGGGCTGTTTCCAGTACGCGAACACGAACGCAGCCACCCTGCGCGCGGCGGCGCGCCTGTTGGAGCTCGGCGCCGATAACCGCAAGGTGAGCATGGAGTTTTTCCGCAAGATCTCCCGCGCGCGTATGGCGCTCGTCGGGCATATCTATTCCGGAATGCGCTTTTTCCGCGGCGGTCAGATCGCCATCGCGGTCGTCACGCGCGCGCTCATCGATGCTCTGCAGGCGACGGAGGACGACTGTGACGATATTGCCGGTCTGCCCGGCCGGGCGGACGGTGTGGTCGTGAGTGTCACGATCCGCGAGCTGACCGACGGCCGCAGCAAGATCTCCGTGCGCACGACGCCGGAGGTGGATTCCTGCGCCATCTGCGCGGTCTACGGCGGCGGCGGTCATAAGATGGCCTCCGGCTGCACGCTCACATGCGACCCGGAAACGGCTGTGGAAAAGATCCTTGCGGCCATTGATCAGGTGTGGCCGGCATGAACGGGATCTTACTGGTCGATAAACCCGCCGGCTGGACGAGTCATGACGTTGTGGCAAAGCTGCGCGGCGTGCTCGGCGAGCGGCGTATGGGACATTCCGGAACGCTCGACCCGATGGCGACCGGCCTTCTGGTCGTGTTTGCCGGCCGCGCGACGCGTGCGGTGTCCTTTTCCGAAAACCACACCAAGTGCTATGAGGCGCACCTGCGCCTTGGCCTGACGACCGACACGCAGGATGCGACCGGCACGGTGCTCAGCCGCGCGGAGCGTGCGGTCAGCCGCGCGGAGCTTGAGGCGGTGTTGCCGCAGTTTCGCGGGGACATCCTGCAGGTGCCGCCGATGTATTCGGCGCTCAAGGTCGACGGCAAAAAGCTCTATGAGATCGCCCGCCGCGGCGGCGAGGTCGCGCGCGAGGCGCGTCCGGTCACGATCGGGGAGCTCACCGTGCTCGGTGAGGCGGACGGGGACTATGTTCTGCGCGTCCGCTGCTCGAAGGGGACGTATATCCGCACGCTCTGCCACGATATCGGCGCGGCGCTCGGCTGCGGCGGCGTGATGAGCGCTCTGCGCCGGACGGAGGTCGGCGCGTACCGCGTGAGCGATGCGCACACGATGGACGCGCTCTGCGCCCTGCCGCGCGAGGCGGCGCAGCGTCTGCTCCTGCCGGTGGACAGCCTCTGGCCGGATGCTGCGCAGTGCACCGTCGATGCGCAGGCGGAGCGGCTTGCCCGCTGCGGCAATCCGTTTCGGCTCTGTGCGCCGGACGGCGTCTATCGCATCTATGCTGCGTCGGGGGAGTTTCTCCTGCTTGCGCAGGTCACGGACGGCACAGCCGTCACGATCAAAAGTTTTTTCGAGGTTTCGTAACGTATGGAAAACCAGAAACGTGTCATTGCTCTGGGCTTTTTTGACGGCATCCACATCGGTCACGCCGCGCTCATGCGCCGCACGGTCGCGCGCGCCAAGGAGATGGACGCCATTCCCACGGTGATGAGCTTTGACGTGCACCCGGACACGCTCGTGTTCGGCAAGGAAGTCCCGCTTATCAACAGCGCGCACGCCCGTGAGGAGCTGATCCAGCGCCTGTTCGGTATCGAGAGCGTGGTCTTCATCCACTTTGACCGCACGGTCATGCAGATGCCGTGGCAGACATTCATCCAGACGCTGGTCGATGAAATGGACGCGTCGGGCTTCGTCGTCGGGCACGATTTCTGCTTCGGCTGGAAGGGTGAGGGCACGGCGGAAAAGCTCGCTGCCTACTGCGCCGAGCGTGGGCTCGGCTGCGATGTCATTCCCGCCGTGACGCTCGACGGCCGCATCGTGAGCTCGACCTACATCCGCGAGCTGCTTGAAAACGGCGAGGTCGAGCGCGCCAATGCGTTTCTCGGCCACCCGCACACGCTCTCGGACACCGTGCACTATGGCTACCGTCTCGGCACGAAGATGGGCACGCCCACGATCAATATGCAGTTTCCGGACGGGGTGCTCGTGCCGCGCCACGGCGTGTACGCCGCGAAGGTGTATCTCGACGACGGCAGCGAACATTGCGCCGTCACGAATGTCGGCGTGCGGCCGACGGTCAGCGGCGGACAGCGCGTGAGCGTGGAGAGCTTTATCCTCGACTATGAGGGCAACCTCTACAACCGCCAGGTGCGGCTGGAGTTTTATAAGTTTTTGCGCCCGGAGCAGAAGTTCCAATCCGTGGACGAGCTCAAGGCGCGCATCCTGCACGATGCCGACACCACCCGCGCCTATTTCGCGGCGCAGATGCAGCACGCATAACGGCAGGCAGAAAAAACCGCAGCCCCGATACAACGTGTATCGGGGCTGCGGTTTTTTGATCCGCGGATCATTGCGGCGCGGACTGCGCGGTCTTGGCCGGGCGGCGGCGGGATTTTCCGCGGCCGCGCTTGCGCGGCTGCGCTGCCTTGGCCTTGTAGTAGCTCTCCATGCTGTCCGTCGCCTGATAGGTCAGGCGTGTGGCGCTCCACGTGCAGTCGTCCGCCTTGCGGAACTTGAGCCGCACGAGCAGCTTGCCGTCGGTCGGGCACTCGCCGAGCGCCATGTAGCGCTGGTCGCCCTGATTGACCCACTTGCTGTAGCGCACCTCGCCGCTGCACAGCGGGCAGCAGGGGGTGACAAAGGCCGTGTCGCCAAAGAGCTCGGACTTTGTGGCATAGGACTCTGAGGCGACGTGCTCGATGGGGTTGGGACCGTTGTTCTCACCGTGGCGCTCCTTCGGCAGGCGGGTCGTGAGCTTCTGCGCGGCGTCATGGTAGTCGGCAAGACCCTTTTCCATGTTCAGGTGCGTGCACACGAGGGCGGTGTTGTACGCGTCGCCGAGCGCGTCATGCGCGATGCGCGTCTGCTCGATGGTGAAGTGCTCCATCGCGGTCGCGAGCGATTTCTGGTTGCGGTCGCCGTCGGTCTGGAGGTTGTAGATGAGCTGGAGGTTGACCCAGCCCGCGATCCAGTCCCAGTCGAGATCGTGGATGATGATGTTCTGCTCGAGGATGCCCTGATCGTCGCAGCCCCAGGTGAGAAATGTCACATCGTCACCGCACCAGGCGCGAAACTGCGCCAGCGCTTCCGGAAAGCTCACACCGGCGGCCAGACGCTCGCGGTCGAAGCCAGTGAGCTTTTTGACCTTGTAGTGCATACGCTTAAAATAAACGGGCTTGACGTCGATCTTGAATTCTTCGCCGGGGGTCATGTCTTCGTTGAGCTTCACCGCGCCGATCTCGATGATCTCGCCGCGCAGGTGAATGGGCAGCTTGTTGAATACGGAGGATTTGGAACTCATTGCCTGATTCCATTCCAGATCCATCACGACATAATGCATGGCTCTTTTCCGTCCTTTCCTGTAACATTAGGAGTATAGCACACAATGCAGCAACTTTCACGCCCTTTTTTTCGGGAATTCTATATTTGAATGCAAGAACATAGTGTGATATAATCAAACAATACCGTCTGAGGGCGGTTTTATGAGAAAACGAAGGGGGAATCCCAATGAAAATTGCAGTTCTTTGCGGCGGTCTGAGTCCTGAGCGCAACGTCTCGATCTCGAGCGGCACGAAAATTGCCGGCGCGCTGAAGGAAAACGGCCATCAGGTCGTGCTGCTGGATATGTTCTTCGGTCTTGAGGACTACACGGGCGATATCACCCGCGTGTTTGACGACCCGCCGGCACTCGGCGGCACGCGCATCGACGAGAGCGCGCCGGATCTGGAGGCTGTGCGCGCGCAGCGCAAGCTCCAGAGCCCGAGCCTCTTCGGCGCGCACGTGCTTGAGGTGTGCGCCATGGCGGACATTGTGTTTCTCGCGCTGCACGGCCGCACCGGTGAGGACGGCCGCGTGCAGGCGACGCTCGACCTGCTCGGCATTCCGTACACCGGCAGCGGCTACCTCGGCAGCGCCATCGCCATGGATAAGGAGCTGACCAAGCGCGTTGTCGCGCCGCTCGGCGTCAAGACACCGGCGTGGATGCTCGTCGAGAGCGACGGCATGGATATCGACGCCGTCATCGCGCAGGCGAAGCTGCCCTGCGTCGTCAAGCCGAATGACTCCGGCTCGAGCATCGGCGTGTCGATCGCAAACGACGCGGCCGAGCTGCGCACCGCGCTCGAGGCTGCCGCCCGCGAGGGCAGCCGCATCCTCATTGAGCAGTATGTCCGCGGCCGCGAGGTGCAGATTGGCATCCTCGGTGACAAGGCACTGCCGAGCATCGAGATCATTCCGGCGGTCGGCTTCTATGACTACCGCAACAAGTACCAGCCCGGCGCTGCCAAGGAGATCACCCCGGCGGAGATCCCGGCCGAGACCGAGCAGCGTCTGGCCGACGCCGCGCTGACGGTGTTCCGCGCGCTGAACCTGTCGGCCTATTCGCGCGCCGACTTCATCCTCGACGACGCGGGCGAGCTGTGGTTCCTCGAGATCAACACACTGCCCGGCATGACGCCCACCAGCCTCGTGCCGCAGGAGGCCGCCGCCGTCGGCATCAGCTACAGCGAGCTGTGCGAGCAGATCATCGCCGCCGCGCTGCATAAGTGAGCCGATGACGGGGTACTGTGTATCGGATATTGCCGCCATCACCGGTGGTGTGCTTTCGGGTGACGGGACGGCACCCGTGACCGGTGCGGTCATTGACAGCCGCGCCGTCACGCCCGGCGCGCTCTTTGCCGCCATCCCCGGCGAGCGGGTCGACGGGCATGACTACATCGGCAAGGCGTTCGACCTCGGCGCGTCCTGCTGCCTCGCGCAGCGCGTTCCGGCAGGGGAGACCCGACCGGTCATCTGCGTGCCGGATACGGCTGCCGCGCTCGAGGTGCTCGCGCGCGCCTACCGCGCCCGTTTTGCCATCCCTGTGCTCGGCGTGACCGGCAGCGTCGGCAAGACGACGGCCAAGGAAATGGTCGCCTCCGTGCTTGCGCAGCGCTGGAACACGCTCAAGACGGAGAAAAACTTCAACAATCAGCTCGGCGTGCCGCTCACGCTCTTCCGGCTCGAGCCGGAGCATCAGGCCGCGGTCGTGGAGATGGGCGTGTCGCACTTCGGCGACATGGCGCCGCTGGCCGCCATGGTGCAGCCGACGGCCATGCTCTTTACGATCATCGGTCACGCGCATCTGGAGTTTTTGCGCGACCGCCGCGGCGTCCTGCAGGAAAAGACTTCCGTGCTCGACACCATGCCGGACGACGCCGTGGCGTTCTGCAACGGGGACGATGATCTTCTGCGCGCCATGACCTGCCGCCAGCGCAAGGTGACGTTCGGCCTCTCGGACGGGTGCGACGTGCGCGCGGTCGATGTGCGCGACCTCGGGGACGGCGGCAGCACCTGCACGATCGTTGCGGGTGCGCGGCGCATCCCGGTGCACATCCGCGCCTACGGGCAGCACATGGTCTACGCGGCGCTCGAGGGTGCGGCCGTCGGCATCGAATACGGTCTGACGGATGACGAGATCATCCGCGGCATTGCGGCCTATCAGCCGGTCGGCAGCCGTGCAAACGTGGTGCGCACGGCGCGCTATACGGTCATTGACGACTGCTACAATGCCAACCCGGACTCCACGGCCGCCGCGCTGCGCTCCATGGCGACGCTCCCGGCCGGCCGCCGGGTGGCCATCCTCGGCAACATGGGCGAGCTTGGACCCGATGCCGCGGCGCTGCACCGCGAGACCGGCGTCTGCGCGGCCAAGGCGGGCGTGTCGCTCGTCATCACGTGCGGAGCGCTGGCGCGCGAGATCGCGGCCGGTGCTGCCGAGGCAGACGCAAACGTGCAGACGGCGTCGTTTGCCGCGCTCGACGAACTGCTCGCGGCGCTGCCGGAGCTGGTGCAGCCGGGCGACTGCGTGCTCGTCAAGGCGTCGCACAGTATGGCGTTTGAACGCATCGTTCAGGCGCTGACACAGGACTGAAAACCACAAAAATTACCCGGACAGAAGCCTGACTTCTGTCCGGTTTTTTTACGGCTGTACAATTTGTCAGATTCATAACGTTAAAAAACAGACGAATTTGTTAAAAAAGTAGAAAAGCAAAATAGGGCTTTTCAAACAGGGGAAAAAGCGCTACAATACAGTTGACAAGAAAATAACGATGTTTGACAGGCTTCGTTCCGATTCCCCACAGCGGCTGTTGCCGCCCGTGTGGGTAGTGTGGAAAGCGGAACACGAACAACATAGAAAACTTGAATTACATTTGATTTCTTAAGGAGGAATCTGTCATGGCTAAGACCAAGATCGCAGTTTTGTGGGGCGTCCTCATCGCAATGATGGTGGTATTTGCCGGTATCTACGCAACGCTCAAGGCGCGCGAGATGAACCCGTACATCAACAGCACCGGCTCTTATATGGAGGTCGTGCAGCCGCAGGATCAGGCTTCCGCTGCTGTCGCGGACAATGTGGTCGCAGTCAATGACTGAGCGCTGACAGGCGCGTGATCCGCGCCTGTATACCGTATGCAAGCCGCCGGGTGAAGCATTGCTTCACCCGGCGGCTTTTTTGGCGGCGCTGCGATCCTGTCAAAAAGTGTTACTTTTTGACAAAGGGGCTGCAGTCTGCTGCACGCATAATTTGTGCGCCGGCGGCGCACAAATTTCACACTTGCAGCCTGAGCGGTATTTTCTTCGCCGCACATGTCGCCGAAGAAAATGATCGGACTTCTTTTCGCCGCCGCGGCGGCGAAAGGCTGCGAGGCTTTTGGACAAGCTGGGGTCCCGCATCCGAGGATGCGGGGCGTTTTGGCATATTTGAACAAACTGCGTACCCTCCCCATGTGCAGCTGGGAGAAAATGAAAAGCTGCATTCAAAATTTGGGAGTTATATGATATCCTTGTATTACAGTGATCGAAATGAAAGGGAGGGAATCTGACATGATCGCTACGGTTTTGTGCCTGTCGGTTCTGCCGACCGTTCTCTGCGCGTTTGCGTTTGTGTACGGACTGGTCTTTTGCATCCAGTCACTGATGAACGGGGAAAAGATGAGCGAGAGCAAGCATTGCCGCAATATGTTCCTGCTGGCGGGCGCGAGTCTTGCGCTGCTGCTGCTTTTGCCGAACCCGTGGCTCTATCTATACGCATCCTGAATGAAAATGGGGCGCTGCGATCCTGTCAAAAAGTAATACTTTTTGACAAAGGGGTTGCAGTCTGCTGCGCGCAAATTCCACACTTGCAGCCTGAGCGGTATTTTCTCCGCCGCACATGTCGCCGGAGAAAATGATCGGACTTCTTTTCGCCGCCGCGGCGGCGAAACTCTACGAGGTTTTTGAAAGACTGGGGGCGCTGCGATCTTCGGATCGCAGCGCCCCTATGTAGGCTAAAAGAGGTATTTTAAGAGCAGCAGCAGCACCAGCCCCGGAAACCCGGCCACGCCGATGACGAGCGCGTTGATCCAGTTGAGGCCGAGCGTGATGCCGACGGCGCTGCCGAAAAAGTTCAGCGCAAAGAGCGCCGCGAAGCCGATGGCCGTGTTGAGCAGCAGCTTTAAGATCCAGCGGATCGGCTTGCGAAACAGCCGGATGACCAGCCAGAGGAGAAATATGGCGGCGACGACGATCAGAATGTCAGTCAGTGATTGTGGCATAAGAAACCCATCCTATTGTGTCAGATTTTTCAGATCATGCACGGCGCAGTTATACTTTGCGCGCAGCGCATTGATCTCGTAGATGCACGCCTCCATCAGCAGGGGATCGGTGACGTTGTCAAACTCGTTGTAGGCCTGCTCGAGCGCGCGGCGCACGCCGAGCATCTCGGTGCGCACGCGCTGCACCTCCGCACGGTGCGCCCGCTGCTGCTTTCTCTGACTGGGCATGGAAAAGCCTCCGTTCGCTTTTCTGTGTATTCTATGCAGTCAGCGGCGGTTTTAGTCACGGCGCAGCGAAATTCCGCGTGCATAGCGCCTCGCTTTCGGGCACATACTGAGACCGGACGTGAGATCCGCCGCGCGGCGCAGCAACGCAGACCCGCGAAGGCAGACCCGGTACACAGACCGCGGTGCAGCCTCCGCACCCCTGCAGGCAGACTGCAGGCCGCTGTGCGCGCGGGGACGTGCAGCTCCGGCTCTCCGGAGGAGCGTTCGGAACGGAGCGCGTCAAGTGCCGGAGCGGCGGGCTCGATCCCGGAGACTCCGGGGCGGCGGGGAGCGCAAACTGCGTTCCCCGTCTATTTTTTGGAATTCCTTGCATTTCCGGCCTTGATACGGTATACTACATTGGTTAAGGTATGAAATCAATGCTACCACATCTTGTGATATGAGAGGGATCCAACGACATGGCAAAGGCCTCAACGACAACCTATGGCAACGATAGCATCTCGATGCTCAAGGGCGCGGAGCGCGTGCGCAAGCGTCCGAGCGTCATCTTCGGCTCTGACGGGCTGGAGGGCTGCGAGCACGCGGTGTTTGAAATTCTCTCGAACGCGATCGACGAGGCGCGCGAGGGATTCGGCAATATTATAACCGTTACGCGCTACGAAGACAAGTCCATTGAGGTGGAAGATCTCGGGCGCGGCTGTCCGGTGGACTGGAACGAGAAGGAGCAGCGCTACAACTGGGAGCTGATCTTCTGCGAGATGTACGCCGGCGGCAAGTACAAAAACAACGAGGGCGAGAACTATGAGTACTCGCTCGGCCTCAATGGTCTGGGCGCGTGCGCCACGCAGTACGCCGCGGAATATATGGACGTGACCATCTGGCGCGACGGGAAAAAGTACAGTCTGCACTTTCGGCAGGGCGAGGTCGTCGGCGGTCTGGGCAGCGCCCCGGCCGACCGCAAAAAGACCGGCACGACCATCCGCTGGCGGCCGGATCTGGAGGTGTTCACGGACATCGATGTGCCCGAGAGCTATTTCCAGGACGTACTGCACCGGCAGGCAGTCGTGAACAAGGGCGTGACGTTCCGGCTGCGCGTGCAGCGCGGCAGCACGTTCGAGACGACGGACTACTGCTATGCCGACGGCATCCTCGACTATGTCAAGGAGCTTGCGGGCGAGGACGCGCTGACTGCTCCGGCCTACATGGAGACCGAGCGCCGCGGACGCGACCGCGCGGACAAGCCGGAATACAAAGTGAAGATCTCGGCGGCGTTTTGCTTTTCCAACCGCGTCAACGACATCGAATACTACCACAATTCGTCCTGGCTGGAGTACGGCGGCGCGCCGGAAAAGGCGGCCAAGAGCGCCTTCACTTCTGCCATCGACGCCTACATCAAGCAGCAGGGCAAGTATCAGAAGAGCGAGAGCAAGATCAACTTTCAGGATGTGCAGGACTGCCTGATCCTGGTCACGAACTGCTTTTCGACCATCACCTCCTACGAGAACCAGACGAAGAAGGCCATCACGAATAAGTTTATCCAGGAGGCCATGACGGAGTTTTTCCGCGAGCAGCTGGAGATCTATTTCATCGAGCACAAGACCGACGCCGACCGCGTCATGGAGCAGGTGCTCATCAATAAGCGCAGCCGCGAGACGGCGGAAAAAGCGCGCCTGAACATCAAGAAAAAGCTCACCGGCAACGTCGACCTCGCCAACCGCGTGCAGAAATTCGTCGACTGCCGCTCGAAGGACGTCTCGCGCCGCGAGATCTACATCGTGGAGGGTGACTCCGCACTCGGCGCGTGCAAACTCTCGCGTGATGCGGAGTTTCAGGGCATCATGCCCGTGCGCGGCAAGATCCTCAACTGTCTCAAGGCCGATTATGCGCGCATTTTTAAGAGCGACGTCATCACCGACCTCATGCGCGTGCTCGGCTGCGGCGTGGAGGTGCAGAGCAAGCAGGCCAAGGACCTCTCGGCGTTCAGCCTCGAGAACCTGCGCTGGAACAAGGTCATCATCTGCACCGATGCCGACGTGGACGGCTTCCAGATCCGCACGCTCATCCTCACCATGCTCTACCGCCTCGCACCGACGCTGATCCGCGAGGGCTATGTGTACATCGCCGAGTCGCCCCTGTATGAGATCGTGAGCAAGGGCAAGACCTACTTCGCCTATTCCGACCGCGAGAAGGCGGCCATCGTTGACGGTCTCGGCGGCGCGAAGGCGGACATCAACCGCTCGAAAGGTCTCGGCGAGAACGATCCTGAGATGATGTGGCTCACGACCATGAACCCCGACACGCGCAAGCTCATCCGCGTCATGCCGGAGGATGTCGAGCGCACGGCGCAGATGTTCGATCTGCTGCTCGGCGACAATCTGGCCGGGCGCAAGGCGCACATCGCCGAGTGCGGCAGCCAGTTTCTCGATCTGGCCGATATTTCCTGAGAAAAACCTGCGTAAAGGAACGGTAACGTTATGCCGAGAAAAAAAGCACCGGAAATCAAGAAAACAGTCGATCCCAACGTCGTCGGGCTCAAGGCGGAGGTCATCTCCCAGCCCATCACAGAGACGCTGGAGCAAAACTATATGCCGTATGCGATGAGCGTCATCGTCTCGCGCGCGATCCCGGAGATCGACGGCTTCAAACCCAGCCACCGCAAGCTGCTGTACACGATGTACAAGATGAACCTGCTCTCGGGCGGACGCACGAAGTCGGCCAACATCGTCGGTCAGACCATGCGTCTCAACCCGCACGGCGACGCCGCGATCTATGAGACCATGGTGCGCCTGTCCAAGGGCTACGGCGCGCTGCTGACGCCGTTTGTGGACTCCAAGGGCAACTTCGGCAAGGTGTTTTCGCGCGATATGTCCTATGCCGCCTCGCGTTACACGGAGGCGAAGCTCGCGTCCATCTGCGCCGAGCTCTTCAGCGACATCGACAGCGACACCGTCGACTTTGTCGATAACTACGACGGCTCGATGAAAGAGCCGGCGCTGCTGCCGACGCGCTTCCCGAACGTGCTCGTGTCGGCAAACCTCGGCATCGCCGTCGGTATGGCCAGCCAGATCTGCGGCTTCAACCTTGAGGAGGTCTGCCGCACGACGATCGCCTATCTCGAGGATCCGAACCACGACCTGCTCTCGACGCTGCCCGCGCCGGATTTTCCGACCGGCGGCGAGATCCTCTACGACCGCAGCGAGATGGCGCAGATCTACCGCACCGGACGCGGCAGCTTCAAGGTGCGCGCCCGCTGGCGGCACCTGCCGAAGGAGAACATCATCGAGATCTATGAGATCCCGTACTCCACGACCGTGGAGGCTGTCATCGACAAGGTGGCCGAGCTCGTCAAGGCGGGCAAGCTGCGCGAGGTGGCCGATATGCGCGACGAGACCGACCTCAGCGGTCTGAAGCTCGCCATCGACCTCAAGCGCGGCGCAGATCCCGAGCAGGTCATGCAAAAGCTCTTCCGGCTCACGCCGCTGTGCGACAGCTTCGCCTGCAACTTCAACATCCTCATCGCGGGCAATCCGCGCGTGATGGGCGTGGGTGATATCCTCGACGAGTGGATATCGTGGCGCATGGAGTGCATCCGCCGGCGCGTGTTCTTCGACCTTCAGAAAAAGCGTGCCAAGCTGCACCTGCTGCAGGGTCTCGGCAAGATCCTGCTCGACATCGACCGCGCCATCGCCATCATCCGCAACACCGAGCGGGAGGCCGACGTCGTGCCCAACCTTATAGCGGGCTTCGGTCTCGATGAGGTGCAGGCAAACTTCGTCGCCGAGATCAAGCTGCGCAACATCAACCGCGAGTACATCCTCAAGCGCACGGCCGAGACTGATGCGCTGGAAAAAGACATTGCCGACCTTGAGGCGACGCTTGAGAGCAAGCGCCGCATCCGCAGCATCATCATCCGCGAGCTCAAGGAGATCATCCGCAGGTACCCGTCGCCGCGGCGCACGGGCATCGTCGCGGCGGAGAGCGTCACGATGCTGCCGACGGAGGACCTTGTGCCGGATTACCCGGTGCAGCTGTTCCTCTCGCGCGAGGGCTACTTCAAGAAGATCACGCCGCAGTCGCTGCGCATGAGCGGCGAGCAGAAGTATAAGGACGGCGACGAGCTGAGCCAGAGCTTCGGCGCGACGAACCGCGGGGAACTTCTCATCTTCACCGACCGTCAACAGGTATATAAGGCCAAGCTCTGCGACTTTGCGGACACGAAGGCGTCCGTGCTCGGCGTGTACCTGCCGACGGTGCTGTCCATGGACGCTGAAGAGCACGTCCTGTGCATGGTCGACCCCGGCGACTACCGTGGCGAGCTGCTGCTCGTGTTTGAAAACGGCAAGGCCGCGCGCATCCCCATGGCGGCCTACGAGACCAAGACGAACCGCCGCCGCCTGACCGGCGCGTATTCGGACAAGAGCCCGCTCATCGCCGTGCTGCCGCTCTACGAGGGCAGCGAGGTCGCGGTCTTTGCGTCCGACGGGCGCGCGCTGCTCTTCCCGCCGGAGGCGATAGCGCTCAAGGCGTCGCGCACGACGCAGGGCGTCGCCGTCATGGCGCTGAAGAAAAAGGCCGTCGTCACGCAGGCACAGTTTGTGCCCGATACGCTCATCCACAACCACGCGCGCTACCGCGCCAAGAGTCTGCCGGCAGCCGGTGCGCTGCTGCGCGAGGACGACCGCGGCGAGGAGCAAATGAGCCTGATCTGAGGAGAGAACTATGGAACTGCATCGTTTTTCTGCTTTTGACTACATGAAGCTGATCGTCGGCTCGGCGCTCGTGGCCGCGGCGTTTCAGTTTTTCACCTTCCCGAACAGCATCGTTTCCGGCGGCGTGACCGGCATCGCGCAGATCATCCATCTGCTGACGCGCATCCCGGTCGGCGTGCTGTCGATCCTCATCAACATCCCGATCTTCTGCCTCGGCTGGCGGCATCGGCTCGGCGCGCGCCGGCTCATTCTGGCGCTGTGCGTCATGGCGATGATCTCCGTGTTCATCGACCTGCTTGCGATCACCGAGCTCGTTGCGACGGATGATCCGATGCTCGGCGCCGTCTACGGCGGCGTCATCAACGGCGCGGGCTACGGTCTGATCTATACCACCGGCACGACCGGCGGCGGCACGGACATTCTGGCCAAGATCTTGCGCCGGCGCTACCCGTACATCAACTTCGGCACGCTGCTGTTCGGCATGAACGTGCTCGTCGTGCTGACGTTCGCGTTCCTGTTCAAGAAATACGACAGCTGTATGTACACCATGATCGAGATGTTCATCAGCTCGAAGGTCGTCAACCTCGTCCTCTACGGCCCGGGCGTGTCGGAGGTGTGCTATATCATCAGCGGCAACGTCGGCGCGATCAAGAGCGCCATCACCTGCACGATGGGCCGCGGCGTCACGCTGCTCAACGGCGAGGGCGCGTGGTCGGGCAGAGAGATGCAGGTCATCCTCTGCGTGGTCAAGCGGCCGGAGATCGCGCAGCTGCGCGAGGTCGTGCGCTCGGTGGACGGAAAGGCATTTGTCATCGTGTCCGAGGCCAAGGACGTCTTTGGCCGCGGCTTTGGAAACATCTACGGCGACGATTGAAAGGAGCGGGGTATGCGCAAACGCTGCATCACCGGCATCCTGCTGGCGGCACTGCTGGTGTCGCTGTGCGGATGCACGTCCGTGTTTGACAAGGAGTATCTGTCGGTGCGCCCGTATGAAGAGCCGTCAAATCTGCTGACGGATGCCGACACCACGCAGATCCGCAACTATGCGGGTCTCATGCGCGCGCTCAATGCGATGGCCGCACAGTACGAGCGCTCGTTCGTGCTGGCCTTCGGCGACTATGACGGCATCATTGCCGACGATCTGGCCGCCGCCTGCGAGGAGCTGCGCACCGGCACGGCCATCGGCGCGTACTGCATCGACAGCGTCACCTATGAGACCGAGCAGGTGGTCGCCTACTGTGAGGCGAGCATCACCATTGCCTACAACCGGCCGGAGAGCGAAGTGCGCTCCATCTACAGCGCCCAGACGCAAAAGAGCATCCTCGACTGCGTGGTCGATGCGCTCGACCGGCAGCGGACGCAGTTTGCCATCCAGATCAGCACCAGCACGCTCGAAACGGGCGACGTCGCGGCGCTTGTGCGCTCGGCGTGCCTGAATCAGCCGCAGCTCGTGGTGGATCTCCCGGTCATCGACGTCACGGTCTACAGCGGCGGCAGCAGCCAGAAGATCTTCGGCGTCACGCTGCGCTACGACATCGGCGCATCCGCGGTCAACGACCGCCGCACGCAGCTTGACGGCCGCGTGCGCACACTGCTCTCCTCGCTCACGGCGGGGGAGAAGGAGGCACCGCTGCAGGCGGCCTTCGTCGTCATGCGCGCCTGTGAGCAGCGCACGACTGCGGTGCGCACCGCCTATGACGCACTCGTGAGCGGCACGGGCGACAGCTGCGCGCTGGCTATGGCGTATAAGGCGATGTGCGACGCGCTCAACATCCCGTGTCAGGTCGTGAGCGGCCGCTTCCAGGGCGCCGACCGCTGCTGGAACGTGGTGCGGATCAACGGCAATTACTATCATCTCGACCTGTCCATGCAGTCGGAAACGCTCTGGCTGCGCAGCGATGAGAGTATGCGCGGCACCTACCAGTGGGCGGCTGACAGCTGCCCGACGTGCGCGGCGCAGTCGTTCATCTGGCGCGAGGGCGAGAAGCTCTGACACGATAAAATCATAAAAAAGAGAAAAAACGCTTGACAAGCCGTCTTTTTGTGGTACAATAACGCTTGCATTCACGAAATGCGGGCATAGCTCATTTGGCAGAGCGCCACCTTGCCAAGGTGGAGGTAGCGAGTTCGAATCTCGTTGCCCGCTCCAGATTGAGAACCACACACAGCAAAAACACCGCACGAAGTGCGGTGTTTTTGCTGTGCTTTGCTGCGCCTGCGGCGCGTGGATATCAAGGAAAACGGATCACAAACACAGACCGGATCAAATTAAGGAGGAACCCTTTATGAACGCAGATGTCGTTATCGTCGGCGCCGGCCCTGCCGGTATTTTCACGGCGCTGGAGCTGCTGCGCCGCGGCACTCCGGAAAAGATCGTCATGATCGAGCAGGGGCAGGCCATTGAAAACCGCCGCTGCCCGAAAGCCAAGACCGGCAAGTGCATGAACTGCAAGCCGTACTGCCACATTACGACCGGGTTCTCCGGCGCGGGCGCGTTTTCGGACGGAAAGCTCTCACTGTGCAGCGACGTCGGCGGCGACCTGCCCACCCTCATCGGCGAGCAGAAGGCGCAGGAGCTCATCGACTACGCCGACAGCATCTATCTGGAGTTCGGCGCGGACGAGCACGTCGAGGGTCTGGAGAATACGGAGGAGATCAAACAGATCCGCACGCGCGCCATCCGCGCGGGCCTGCGTCTGGTCGACTGCCCGATCCGTCACCTCGGCACGGAAAAGGCACACGAGGTGTACCTCGGCATTGAAAACTACCTGCGCGAGCACGGCGTGGAGATGCTCTTCGGCTGCACGTGCGAGGATGTCATCGTGCGCGACGGGCGCTGCTGCGGCGTCGTGGCACACGATGCGCATCAGGACTATACCATCGAGGCCAGGCACACCGTCATCGCCACCGGCCGCCGCGGCGCGGAATGGCTGGAAAAGACCTGCCTTGAGCACGGCGTGGAGCACAAGCCCGGCACGGTCGACATCGGCGTGCGCGTCGAGGTGCGCAACGAGATCATGGAGTCTGTCAACCGCGTGCTCTATGAGTCGAAGCTCATCGGCTATCCCGCACCGTTTAAGAACAAGGTGCGCACGTTCTGCCAGAACCCCGGCGGCTTCGTCTCGCAGGAGAACTACGACAACGATCTCGCCGTCGTCAACGGTCATGCGTATAAGGAGCTCAAGTCGCCCAACACGAATCTGGCCATCCTCTGCTCGCACAATTTCTCCGTGCCGTTCAACCAGCCGATCGCCTATGCACAGAAGGTCGGCGAGCTGACGAATATGCTCGGCGCGGGGCACATCATGGTGCAGCGCTTCGGCGATATCCTCGACGGCAAGCGCACGTGGCAGAAGGAGCTCGCGCAGTCGAACGTCCGCCCCACGCTGCCGGACGCCGTTGCGGGCGACATCACGTCCGCCATGCCGTACCGCGCCATGCTCAACATCATCAACTTCATTAAGGCCATGGATGAGGTCGTGCCCGGCTTCGCCGCCTATGAGACGCTGCTGTATTCCCCGGAGCTGAAGTTTTACAGCAACCGCATCGCCATGGACGACGCGCTCAACACGAACATCCCCGGTCTGCACTGCCTGGGTGACTCCTCCGGCTGGACGCGCGGCCTGATGATGGCCTCGGCCATGGGCGTGCTCATGGGGCGCAGGCTTGCGGATATGCTCTGATGTGCGGGTGAACGGAAGGATTGTCATCTTTTACACAAAACGCTTGACAAATTCCTGCAAATCAGTAGTATAAGAGAGATGGGAAATTGATAGATCCGCCGGTGCGGCGGAGGGAAGGAAACACATTATGGATGGATTGAAAAAAGCTTATTACCGCACCTATCAGCAGGTGTTTGACATCGGTATGCGCTGCCTGCATTGGCGCAAGCCGATCGTGCTCTCCGGTGCCGGCTGTCTTAAACAGGTACCGGACGTGCTCGGCAAGTGCGGTGTGGAAAAGGTCATGGTCGTCACCGGTTCACACGTGGTCAAGTCGCTCGGACCGAAGCTCTTCGCGGCGCTCGAGGAGGCCGGTATGCCCTATGAGGTGTTCTGCGAGGTCGAGGCCAACCCCTCCGTGACCACGGTCGAAAAGATCCGTGCGCAGTACGTGGAGACCGGCTGCAGCGGCTTTGTCGCCCTCGGCGGCGGCAGCCCGATGGACGCGACCAAGGGCGCGGCTGCGCGCGTTGCCTGCCCGAAAAAGAGCTGCAACGACATGGCCGGTGTCATGCGTGTCGGCAAGACCGTGCCGCCGATCGTCGCCATCCCGACGACGTCCGGCACCGGCAGTGAGACGACGATCGCCGCCGTCATCACCGACAGCGAGACGCACCACAAGTACGCGCTCATGGATCTCAAGCTCATGCCGCTGTATGCCATTCTCGATCCGGAGCTGACCGTCGGCCTGCCGCCGCGCACGACCGCGACCACCGGCATGGATGCGCTCACCCACGCGGTCGAGGCGTACATCAGCTGGACGTACAACACCAAGGAGAGCCTGCGTCTCGCCGAAGAGGCCGTCAAGCTCATCTTTGATAACCTCGAGGTCGCTTACGCGCACGGCGATGATCTCAAGGCCCGTGAGAACATGATGATCGCCGCCTTCAAGGCAGGCTTCGCGTTCTCCCGCGCCGGTGTCGGCAACGTGCACGCCATCGCGCACACGCTCGGCGGTCTGTACAACACCCCGCATGGCCTTGCCAACGCGGTCATCCTGCCGATCGTTCTGGAGGACTACGGCGCGGTCGTGTATCCGAGACTTGCGCGCCTGAGCGAGATCGCCGGCGTCAAGACCGAGGGCACGGATGCGGAGAAGGCGCAGGCCTTCATCGCGGAGATCTATGCCATGAACGAGCGCATGGGCATCCCGAAGGGCTTCGACTTCATTCAGGAGGAAGATATCCCGCAGATCATCGAGTGGGCGCTGGCCGAGGCCAACCCCAACTATCCCGTGCCGGTCGTGTACAACACCGCGCGCTGCCGCAAGGTCATCGAGGACATCCGCGCCAAGGCTGCGGAAAACCCGGCTCCCGAGGCGCCGAAGGCGTAAGGCTGCCGCTTTCACAGAGCATAGGAAACAGAAAAACTCCGTACGGGCAAACCGTACGGAGTTTTTTTCGCGGCAGGCTCAAGCGGACTGCCGGTCTTTTTTGCTGCCGATGCCGCCGTGCAGGACGAAGCGGCAAAAGCCGTTGTCCGGGTGCGCGGACACAATGCGGTAGATGAGCAGCGTGATCGCGTAGGCAATCGTGGCTGCGACCAGACCGACGATCATCGCGCCGAGCACGTCGGACGGGTAGTGCGCCATGAGGTAGTTGCGCGCGATGCCCATCACCGGCACGAACAGGAATGCCCAGTAGCGCGCGGGCTTTTTGCCCGTGAGCACGAACGCGGTCACGCCGGCCATTGCGGCCGTCACATGGCCGGAGGGGAAGGAGTATTCGCTCTCGGCATACGCACCGGCGGCCTGCCACCAGGTGCGGAAGGGCTCGACCGTCAGCGGGCGCGGCCGGGCGACGAAGTCCTTGAGCCAGAAGTTCGTGATGAGCGCGCCGCAGCACACGGCGCCGAAGATGCAGATGCCCATCTTGCGCGTCTTGGGAAAGAGCATCAGCGCGATGCCGAGCGCGAGGAAGAGGAGACCCTTCTCACCCAGCAGCGTGATGATGTAGCACAGCGGCGTGAAAACCCCGCCCGCGGCCTCGGCAAGTTTGTGCAGCGCCTGCAAAATGGCGTAGTCATAGCCCGCAAACGCGGTGTTGAGCCACTGCGCGATCGCAGTCAGTTCCATAAATAATCACCGTCCGGAATCCAAAAATTGCGGCAGTGCGGCTGAGCGCCTGCCGATGAGCGGCGTCGAAACACGCCGCAGCGTAACTTCGACATCATACACCGCCTGCGCGGCTTTTGCAACCTTTGCCAGCCGGTCAGAGCCTTAAAGTTTTGGATGAACGTTTTTTATCAAAAACAAAAATGGAACGTTTTCTGTATTTTGAACCGGTTATTCGGCCGCAGGGCTTGACTTTGGCGCGGAAAGCCAATATGCTGGTAAACGGAAATTCAATCTTTAGATAGGAGCGATTTTTGCATGATTCTCGATTGCAGCAAGTATGTCGGCCCTTGTAAGTGCGGCCGCGAGCACACCCTGGAGACGAAGAAGGTCGTCGTGGAGTATGACGCGCTCGATCAGTTCGACCAGTATATGGACGAGGTCGGCCTGACCGGCAAGCGCGCTGTCATCTATGACACGAACACCTACAACCTCCCGACGCTCAAGCATGTGCGCGCCGATCAGGAGATCGTCCTCAATGCCGAGGGCCTTCACTCCGAGAAGGGGATGATCGAGGACATGATGCGCCAGCTCGACCATCCGGATGTGATCGTCGCGGTCGGCTCCGGCACGATCATGGACTTCGGCCGCTACCCGGCGTACCAGCTCGGCATCCCGTTCGTCGCCGTGCCGACGCTTGCGAGCTCCGACGGCTTCACGGCCAACATCTGCTCGATCATCATCGACGGTCAGAAAAAGTCCATCCCCATGCAGGCTGCGGCGCTGGTCGTCTGCGACCTGAACGTGGTCTCCGGTGCGCCCCTGTGGCTGACCGTGAGCGGTATTTCGGACATTCTGGCAAAGTACATTTCGCTCGCGGACTGGAAGATCGCGCACCTTGTCTCGGGCGAGTATTATTGCCCCATGGTCGCCGATCTCGCCGAGGAGGCGCTGACCATTATGCGCAAGGCTGCCGATGATATGGCGGCCGGCGGCAAGCCGGACTTTGAGGCCATGACCATGGCGCAGATGATCTCCGGCCTGACCATGCAGCTGCTCAACCACTCCCGCGCTGCGTCCGGCGCCGAGCACCTGATGGCGCACCTTGTGGAGATGAAGCCGCCGCGCTTTGAAAATGCGCACGGCATGCACGGCCAGTGTGTCGGTGTGGGCACGTACCTGTGTGCGAAGGAGTACCATTACCTTGCCTCGCTCCCGACGCCGAAGGCCAAGCCCTTCGAGCCGCTGACCCGCGCGTGGGTGGACGAGAAATTCGGCCCCCTCGCCGACGGCATCATGAAGGAGAACGAGAACGACGTGCTCGGCACCTTCGATCCGCAGAACATCGTCGACCACTGGGACGAGATCCGCGCCATCATCGCCGAGATCCCCTCGGCCGAGGAGCTGGCAGCCCTGTGTGAGAAGCTCGGCGCGTTCTACAAGCCCGAGCAGATCGGCATCGACCCGGCTCTGTCGGAGGATATGCTCAGCGTTTCGGCTGCCATCCGCAACCGCCTGACGCTCATCCGTATGCGCCGCGTGCTCGATTTCGGCGAATAATTGCATCAGCGTGTATGCGTCCGGAGACTCTCGCCTCCGGACGCATTTGTTATGCCCGTTTTAGCTTGTGAAACAGGGCGTATGGTGGTATAATATTCTAATTTTAATTTTGCAAAAGGAGGCCGTGCCATGCCGGATTTTGAAGTCGTTTCGCCCTACGAACCGTCGGGCGATCAGCCCGAGGCGATCGACGCGCTCGCGCAGGGCGTGGAAAACGGCATTGACGAGCAGGTGCTGCTTGGCGTGACCGGCTCCGGCAAGACGTACACGATGGCCAAGGTCATCGAGCGTGTGCAGCGGCCGACGCTCGTGCTCGCGCATAATAAGATCCTCGCGGCACAGCTTTGCAGCGAGTTCAGGGAGTTTTTCCCGAACAACGCCGTGGAGTATTTCGTCAGCTATTACGACTACTATCAGCCGGAGGCATACATCCCGCACACGGACACGTTCATCGAAAAGGACGCCTCCATCAACGATGAGATCGAGCGCCTGCGCCACTCGGCCACGTCGAGCCTGTTTGAGCGGCGGGACGTGATCGTGGTCTCGTCCGTGTCGTGCATCTACGGTCTCGGCGACCCGATCGACTATGCCAACATGGTCATTTCGCTGCGCACCGGTCAGCAGCGCGACCCGGAGGAGCTCATGCGCAAGCTCATCGACATCCGCTATGAGCGCAATGACATTGCCTTCGCGCGCAATATGTTCCGCGTCCGCGGCGACACGATCGATATCTACCCGGCCTATTCGTCCGACCATGCCGTGCGCGTGGAGTTTTTCGGCGACGAGATCGACCGCATCTCGGACATCAACGTCGTCACCGGCGCGCCCATCCGCACGCTCAGCCACGTGGCGATCTATCCCGCGTCGCACTATGTCACGACGCATGAAAAGATGGAGCGTGCCATCGGCGAGATCCGCGCCGAGTGCGATGCGCGCGTGAAAACGTTTGAGCAGCAGGGCAAGCTCCTTGAGGCGCAGCGCATCCGCCAGCGCACGGACTATGACATTGAGATGATGCAGGAGCTTGGCTACTGCTCCGGCATCGAGAACTACTCGCGCATCATCAGCGGCCGCGCCCCCGGCAGTGCGCCGATGACGCTGCTGGACTATTTTCCGAAGGATTTTCTGCTCTTTGTCGATGAGAGCCACGTTACGCTGCCGCAGGTGCGCGCCATGTACCGCGGCGACCGTGCGCGCAAGGATTCGCTCGTCGAGTACGGCTTCCGCCTGCCGAGCGCGTACGATAACCGTCCGCTGAAGTTCGAGGAATTCGAGCAGCGGGTGCATCAGGCCATCTATGTCTCTGCCACGCCGGGCGACTATGAGCGCGAGCACGCGGGGCAGATCGCCGAGCAGATCATCCGGCCGACCGGCCTGCTCGACCCGCAGATATTCGTGCGCCCCATCGAGGGGCAGATCGACGATCTCATCGGCGAGATCAACGCCCGCATCGCCAAAAACGAACGTGCGCTCGTGACCACGCTCACAAAGAAGATGGCCGAGGATCTCTCGGCCTACCTCACGAACGCGGGCATCCGCTGCCGGTATCTGCACCACGACATCGGCGCGATCGAGCGCATGGAGATCATCCGCGACCTGCGCACGGGCGCGTTTGACGTGCTCGTCGGCATCAACCTCCTGCGCGAGGGACTGGATCTGCCGGAGGTGTCGCTCGTGGCGATCCTCGACGCGGACAAGGAGGGCTTTCTGCGCAGCGAGACGAGCCTCATCCAGACGATCGGCCGCGCGGCGCGCAACGCCGAGGGCACGGTCATCATGTACGCGGACAAGGAGACGGCCGCCATGCACGCGGCCATTATGGAGACCAACCGCCGCCGCGCCAAGCAGGCGGCCTACAACGCCGCGCACGGCATCGTGCCCAGGACGATCGTCAAGGGCGTGCGCGAGCTGCTCGAGATCTCCGGCGACGTCGAAGCGCCCAAGCGCGCCGACGGCGTGAAGATGACGGAGGCCGAGCGCCGCGCCGAGATCACGCGGCTCGAGGCACAGATGAAGAAGGCGGCCGAAATGCTCGAGTACGAGTATGCCGCCGTGCTGCGCGACCGGCTCATTGAGCTGCGCGGCCAGTGACGCGCAAGGAGGACACCTGAATGAAACTCATGATTCTCGACGGCAACAGCATCATCAACCGCGCCTTTTACGGCATCCGGATGCTCAACGCGCCCGATGGCACGCCGACAAACGCGGTCTACGGCTTTCTGAGCACGTTCCGGCGCGTTTTCGACCTGGCGCAGCCGCAGGCGGTGTGCGTCGCGTTCGACGTGCACGCCCCCACGTTCCGCCACGAGCAGTATGCGCTCTACAAGGCGCAGCGCAAGCCCATGCCGGAGGAGCTCGCCGTGCAGATGCCGCTGCTCAAGCAGACGCTCGACTACATGGGCGTGCGGCGGCTGGAGCTGGCCGGCTGGGAGGCCGACGACCTGCTCGGCACGGTCGCGCGCCGCTGCGAGGCTGCCGGTTGGACGTGCGACGTCGTCACCGGCGATAAGGACAGCTTGCAGCTCATCACCGACAGCACCCATGTCTTTAACGTCAAGACCCGCATGGGGCAGACGGATACGATCGAATACACGCCCGAGCGCTTTCGTGAAGAGTACGGCTTTGACCCCATCCGCATGATCGACCTCAAGGCGCTCATGGGCGACAGCTCCGACAACATCCCCGGTGTGCCGGGCATCGGCGAAAAGACGGCGAAGGATCTGCTCGTGCGCTTCGGCACGGTGGCGGACATCTACCGCGACCTCGATGCGCTGGACATCAAGCCCGGCGTGCGCAAAAAGCTCACCGAGGGGCGCGAGAGCGCGGAGCTCTCGTTCGACCTTGCCACCATCCGCACGGACGCGCCGATCGACTTCGCGCTCGAGTCGGCCGTCTGGGATCACGACTACCGGCCGGAGCTGTACGACTGGTTCCGGCGGCTCAACTTCACGTCGCTGTCGGAAAAATGGGGGCTGCAGCCGGCGGACGGTGTAAGCGCACCGTCGAGCGCGCTGCCGTCCGTGGACGTGGCGGACAGCGCCGCGCTGCGCGCGCTCGAGCAGGCGGTCACGGCGGCGCCCTGTGTCGCGGTGCTCGCGCCCGACGGGCTCGACACGCTCACGCTCTGCGACGGTAAGGCGTGCTATGCGCTCTCGTGGGCGCAGCTCGGCGATGATTATAACGCATTTTTGCGCCTGCTGTTTTCTGCGCGCGTGCGCAAGGCGGGGCACAACATCAAAGACCTCATGCGCGCGCTGCTCGACGAGGGGCTGCCGACGGACGGCTTCGTGTTTGACACGGCGCTGGCGGCCTACCTGCTCGATGCCACGGCCGGAAGCTATGACCTGCCGCGCCTTGCGCAGACGTATCTTGGCGAGGAACTGCCGGATGTGCAGAGCGTCTGGGCGCTGCAGCCGGTGCTGCACGAAAAAATGGACGCACAGGCCATGCTGCCGCTCTACACGGACGTTGAGCTGCCGCTGTGCCCGGTGCTGGCGCGCATGGAGCAGGCGGGCTTTCTGGTCGACCGCAAGGCACTGTACGACTTTGGCGAGAGCCTCACGAGCAGCATCGAGCAGCTCCAGCAGAGCATCTGGGCGCTCGCGGGCGAGCCGTTCAACATCCAGTCGCCGAAGCAGCTCGGCAATGTTCTGTTCGAGCGGCTCATGCTCCCGGCCGGGAAAAAGACCAAGACCGGCTGGAGCACGAACGCCGCCGTGCTCGACAAGCTGCGCGGCAAGCACCCCATCATCGAGCAGATCCTCGATTACCGCACGCTCACAAAACTCAAGTCCACCTATGCCGACGGGCTGCTCAAGGAGATCTCCGCCGACGGGCGCATCCATACAAATTTCCAGATGACCGTCACAGCGACGGGGCGCCTGTCGTCGACAGAGCCGAACCTGCAAAATATCCCCGTGCGTCGCGAGCTCGGCGCGCAGATCCGCAAGATGTTCGTGGCCTCGCCCGGCAAGGTGCTCGTGGACGCGGACTACAGCCAGATCGAGCTGCGCCTGCTTGCGCACATCGCAAACGATGAGACGATGATCGCCGCCTTCCGCAGTGGGGAGGATATCCACGCCGTCACGGCGTCGCAGGTGTTCGGCGTGCCGCTTGCGGAGGTGACGCCGCTGCAGCGCTCACACGCCAAGGCCGTCAATTTCGGCATCGTCTACGGCATCTCGGCCTTCAGCCTTGCGCAGGACATCGGCGTGTTCCAGAATGAGGCCAAGGCGTACATGGACAGCTATTTTGCCAAGTACCACGGTGTGCGCACGTATATGACGCGCGTCGTCGAACAGGCCAAGGCGGACGGCTATGTCACGACGCTCTTCGGCCGCCGCCGCGATCTGCCGGAGCTCAAGTCCTCGAACTTCAACCTCCGCAGCTTTGGCGAGCGCGTGGCGCTCAATATGCCCATTCAGGGCACGGCGGCGGACATCATCAAGGCTGCCATGGTGCGCGTGGATGCGCGGATGCGCGCGGAAAAGCTGCAGGCGCGGCTGCTGCTGCAGGTGCACGACGAGCTCATCGTCGAGTGCCCCGCGGAGGAGGCTGAGACGGTCAGGGCCATCCTTACCGAGGAGATGGAGCACGTGGTCGATTACCGCGTGCCGCTGCTCGTGGACGCGAAGATCGGCGCAAGCTGGGCGGAGGCGCACTGATGGACGTCACGATCTGTGATGCGCGCAGCGCACACCTGCCGCAGCTTGAGGTGCTTGAGTGCGCGTGCTTTTCCGCGCCGTGGACGCGCGCACAGCTGGCGAGTCAGCTGCCGGACGACCGGCACGTGTTTCTCATCGCCGCAGCGGGGGAGACGGTGCTCGGCTACGCAAACTTTCTGCACGTGCTCGACGAGGGCGACATCGGAAATGTCGCCGTCGCGCCGGAATACCGGCGGCAGGGCGTCGCGGATGCGCTGCTCGAGGCGCTGTGTGCGCGCGCGGCGGCGCTTGATCTTGCATTTTTGACTCTGGAGGTGCGCGCATCAAATGCGCCCGCCATCGCGCTGTACCGTAAGCACGGGTTTCAGACCGTCGGTCAGCGCCGTAATTACTATCAGAAGCCGGACGAGGATGCACTGCTCATGACCTGGTTCCGGAGAGAGGCGGAGACAATATGATTATTCTTGCGATCGAATCTTCCTGTGATGAAACGGCCGTCGCCCTCGTGCGCGACGGGCGCGAGGTGCTGACCGATCAGGTCTTTTCGCAGGCCGACCTGCACGCTGTCTATGGCGGCGTCGTGCCCGAGATCGCGTCGCGCTCGCACGTGGAGGTCATCTCCCAGCTCGCCGACCGTGCACTGCAGGTGACCGGTCTGAGCCGCGGTGACATTGACGCCGTGGCCGTCACGTGCGCGCCGGGGCTCATCGGCGCACTGCTCGTCGGCGTGAACTTTGCCAAGTCCGCCGCGCTTGCGCTCGGTGTGCCGCTCATCCCGGTACACCATGTCCGCGGCCACATCGCGGCAAACTACATCGCCTACCCGGAGCTGGAGCCGCCGTTTGTGTGTCTGGCCATCTCTGGCGGCAACACGCTCATCTGTGACGTGCGCGACTATACGGACCTGCGCATCCTCGGCGCGACGCGCGACGACGCGGCCGGCGAGTGCTTTGACAAGACCGCGCGTGTGCTCGGTCTGCCGTATCCCGGCGGCAAGCCCATCGACGACCTGTCCAAGACCGGCGACGACCGCAAGTACAAGCTGCCGATCGGCCACGTCGACGGTTGTCCGTATGACATGAGCTTCAGCGGACTCAAGACCTCTGTCATCAACCTCGCCCACACGGCGGAGCAGAAGGGTGAGCCGCTCGATAAGGCGTCGCTTGCGGCGTCGTTCTGCCGCGCCATGAGCGAGAGCCTTGTGCCGCGCACGATGGCGGCGGTCAGGGAGCTCGGCTATGACAAGCTCGCCGTGGCGGGCGGCGTCGCGGCAAACTCCCGCATCCGCGGTGATTTTCAGGCCGCCTGCGATGCGGCCGGTATCCGTCTGTTCGTCCCGCCGCTCAAGCTCTGCGGCGACAATGCCGCCATGATCGGCTGCCAGGCGTACTACGAGTACCTGCGCGGCGCGCACGCGGGCAGTGAGCTCAACGCGTGGGCGAACATGGAGATCTCCGAGGTCCCGTTCTATGGGCACGCATGACGGGCATCGCGCCCGCATGAAGGCGCGCTTCGTGCGCTGCGGGCTCGATAATTTCGATGACCACAGCGTGCTCGAGCTGCTGCTGTTTTATGCTGTGCCGCGGCGCGACGTCAACGAGCTCGCACACGCGCTGCTGGACCATTTCGGCACGCTTGACGCGGTGTTTGAGGCGAGCTTTGAGGATGTGATGCAGGTGCCCGGTGCGGGGGAGAACGTGGCGACGCTGCTCACGCTTGTCCCGCAGGTCGGCCGCCGCTATCAGCTGGCCAAGCGCCGCCAGCAGAAGCTTCTGCGCTCGAGCGAGGAGGCGGGGCGGTATCTCGTGCCGCTGTATCTGTATGAGCGCGCCGAGGTCGTCTACCTCCTGTGTCTGGATGCCAAGGGCGGCCTCATCAGCTGCCGGGAGGTCGGGCGCGGCGTCGTCAATGCCGCCGAGGTGTCCGTGCGCACCATTGTCGAGACGGCGCTGTCGCAAAAGGCGGTGTCCGTCATCCTCAGTCACAACCACGTCGATGCCTATGCGCTGCCGTCACGGGAGGACGAGCTGACGACCAAGCGCGTGCGGGATGCGCTTTTGCTCGTAGGAATCACGCTGGCGGATCATATCATCGTCTGCGGCGAGGATTATGTGTCGTTTGCCGACAGCGGTCTGCTCTGAATCATCACCGGCGGCACAAATCCTGCATTTTATTTGTCAAGTCTTTTTTCAAATCTCTCGCGTGAGCGAGAGATTTGCATTATGGTAACAAAATTGCATTTTATGAAATCCAAAAAGTCCGTTTCCGGTTTTGGCTGTTTTGTGCAAAAGAGCGGCAAGACATTGAAAACACTGAAAGATTTGCGTGTTGAAAACCATGTTGAAAATGTTGATAACTCATAGCAAAGGCGAAACGGACAAAATGTTATGTAAACTTCATGTCACGAAAATGTAAGAACTTTGATTTGCGCCGCACCCGCAAACGCCTGAAACAGCGCGCGTTTTCGGCGGGGTGTAACAGTGCAAATTCTGCACAACCGACATGAATCGAAGATAACCGACAAAACGTGCAAAAAAACAACATTTTTTCATGCATGAAAACAAATAGTAATCATCGAACTTTGGTGTTGACATCCGCAGAGACTTGTGATAGAATGTGCAAGCTGTTAGAAATTCGCTAGTGTAGCTCAGTTGGTAGAGCAGCTGATTCGTAATCAGCAGGTCGTGTGTTCGAGTCACATCACTAGCTCCAAAGCGCCTTGCGGTCATTTGACCGCAGGGCGTTTTTGCGTTCCATCCTTGACGCAGTGATCGGGGCGCAGTATAATAAGTAAGACATACGCAGTATCCGCAGAGCCGTCCGGGACGGCATTTTTGTGCTCTTCGGATTAGATTGCTCTAACTTTCGCACAATATCAGGAGGCACGGTGCAATGGCCACAGCAAAGAAACTCGAATTTCAGGCAGAACGCAAGGCGGCTGCATGGCAAGGCGGGAAACCGCAGCCGGCGCCGCTTCCGGCCGATGTGCACGCAGCTACCTGCCTTGTCGATTCAGACGGGGAAGCGGCACGGACGGCTTACCCGGTTTTCCCGGGAATCGAGATCGCGTATCACGACGTCCATGCGGCAAGCGCCGCCACGCAGCGCACGTGTGCGGCCGGCTGTCTCGAGATCCATCACTGCCGCGAGGGGCGCATCGCTTACCCATATGGCGATGCCTGCTTTTTTCTCGCGCCGGGCGATCTGGCAATCGTGCAGCGCGCGGAAGAAGCAGTCCCGGTGCGCTTTCCGACCGGGCACTACCACGGCATCACGGTGACGATCGACCCGGCGCGCGCGCCGGACTGCCTGTCGTGCTTTCTGGAGGATGTCGAGGTGCGGCCGAGTGCGCTCATCGAAAAATTCTGTGCGGACGGTGCCTGCTTTGTCACGCGCTCGTCTCCGGGCGTGGCGCACATTTTCTCTGAGCTCTACTCCGTGCCGGAGGGCATCCGCAAGGGCTATTTCAAGGTGAAGATTCTGGAGCTGCTGCTGTTTTTGAGTGCGTTTCCCATTCAGGCGGCGCAGCCGCAGCACGGTTATTCTCTGTCGCAGGTGCAGCTCGCCGAGCAGATCGGCGCGTACCTGCTTCAAAACACGGAGCGGCGGCTGACGGTTGCGGAGCTCTCGCGGTACTTCGGCGCTTCGGCCACACTGATCAACAGCAGCTTTCGCGGCGTGTACGGCATGTCGCCGGCGGCGTTTTTGCGTGCGCAGAAAATGCATGGCGCTGCCAGACTTTTGCGCCGGACTGACCGCACGGTGCTGGATATTGCCGGGCAATTCGGGTATGATAACGGCAGCAAGTTCGCCAAGGCATTCCGGGATGTCATCGGTGTCTCACCCAACGCCTACCGCAGCGGCATCGACTGCGACAGCTGCGCGCCGGAGGCACCCATGCTCTGACGGCGGGAAGCATAGTTTCATTTTGGAGCCATGTTCCGATGAATTGGAGCGGATGCCGGGGGCGACGTGCAGTATCCTAACGTCAGACAGAACAAAGCGCGTAACTTTTCACATGTAGGTTAGATCACTTTAACCTATGAGCGCGCAGAATTGCTCACTGCGCGAAAACCGGTAAACGACCACAGACGAGGAGGCAAGCCATGTCGGAGGAAAACGTTGTACGGCTCTGTGCACCAACGCTGGCCGGGATCAAGACCGGCAGCCTGTTCCCGTGCCCTTATGAATGCCGGGAGACTCTGCTCACGGAGATCCGCCGGTACAATCAGGTGCTCGTCCCGAAGGGGCTCTGCCTCCTGCCGCTGCGGTTTACGGAAAAGAGCGCGCTGCTGTATCTGTACCGACCGTGTGATCTGGAGCGGGATCTGCAGGACCGGCTGGCAACGGAGATCCTGCAGCACGCGGGCTATGCCTGCACCCGCAGTGAGCAGTGTCTGATGCAGCTCATTGGGCGGCTGCGTGCATACGATGAATTCCCGCATGAGATCGGCCTGTTTCTGAGCTATCCGCCGGAGGACGTCAAGGGATTCATCGAGCACCACGCGGCGGATTTCAAGTACGCCGGCCTCTGGAAGGTGTACGGCGACGAGCAGCGGGCGCGCGATCTCTTTGCAAAATACCGGCGCTGCACGGAGATTTACTGTGAACGTCTGCACGCGGGCTTGAGCATTGCGCAGCTCGCCGTGAACGTGCAGCGGCCGAATACAGCACAAAAGGAAAGGATGTTACCATCATGAAAAAAGCAGCAGTCATCTATTGGAGCGGCACCGGCAACACCGAGGCCATGGCCAACGCCGTGCTCGATGGCATGAAAAGTGCCGGAGCGGACGCGGTGCTTCTGACCGCCTCTGATGTGGACGCTTCCGCCGTCGGCGGGTATGACGCCGTGGCGCTCGGCTGCCCGGCCATGGGCTCCGAAGTTCTGGAGGACATGGAGTTCGAGCCGATGTTCGACGGCTGCAAGTCCGCCCTGAAGGGCAAACGTGTCGCCCTGTTCGGCTCCTACGGCTGGGGCGGCGGCGAGTGGATGCAAAACTGGGAGCGCGATTGCCGCGGCTCCGGTATCCAGCTCGCGTGCGACAGCGTGATCTGCAACGACGCGCCCGATGATGCGGCCCTTGCGGCCTGTCAGGCGCTGGGCAAGGCGCTCGTCGACTGATTTCTTTCGATCGTACCCGGATCCCCCTCCGGTTACCGATACCAACAACAGGCATCAAGCCATATCACCTCTCTTCTCTTCCCCCATTCCCTGCAGCAGTGTGACACCACGCATATTGCCTGTGCGTGACTGCTGCCACCAGCAAAAGAATCGTCCGCCGAATTCCCCTTCCGGCGGACGATTTTTTTATGTCTGAAGAGCCTGCAGCTGCGCGGTCAGCGCGTCGATCTGCTGCCGCAGCGCCTGATTTTCACGCTGCAGACGGCGAACTTCGTTTTCGGCGTCGATCACATCGCAGCGCGCCTCCTCTTGCATCTCATCGATGCTGCTGCGCAGGAACTGATATTGGCTGTAGAGCGTCGCGTATGCGCGCGGCGCGAAGATGCGCCAGAAGCCCTCCTTGATGAGCTCCCATTTCTCCGCTGCCGTGCGGTCGAAAAAGTCGTTGTGCAAGCGCAGTACCTCCTGTAACCTTGCTCAAATTTCCGTCAGTATACCACATCTTTGCCATCCGGCAACCGGCTCAGCTCCAGAGCGGCGGCTGCCCGTGCTGATACAGCGCCTCGTTGAGCGCAAAGAGGTCGTAGTTTCCCTGCTCGATGAAGTATTCCAGAATGGTGTCGAACGGGTCGGTGTTCGTGAGATAGTAGCCCGCCTTGCCGAACAGGGTCAGCGCGTCCTCAAGCGGCAGCTCCAGCGCGAACACCAGCGCCGCGACGTTGGACTTTTTGGGGATCGTGCCGTTTTTAACGATGTTGGAAAATACGCTCTTGGACACGTGCGCCTTTTGATAGCAGGCGGCGTTGGTCATGCCGCGCGCGGCGATCTCCCGCAGGAGCATATCCCGGAACGACTCGTGCCGCTGCCCGAGCACCTCGTCGAGTGAGAGCGTACCGTGTTCGGCGGCAAAGCGCATTTTCTTGTCGTGGATGCGCTCCAGACAGCCCGCAAACATCCGCACGCCGAGGTTGAATGTACTCGGACGGTGCGTGACGATGAAGATGTCGATCGAGCAGCGCTCGCCAAATGTGCGCGCCTCCTGCACGGCGATGCGCAGGACATCGTCCGGCGGAAAACCGAGGTGACCGGCCGAGATGAGCGGCATGGCCAGCGATGCGCACCGAGCCTCACGCGCGCAGGCAAAGACCGCCCGGTAGCAGGCGGCGAGCGTCTGCAGATCGTCGGAGTCACCGCGCCACGTCGGGCCGACGGCGTGGATGATCTTCCGCGACAGGCGGTAGCCGTCCGTGCAGACCGCGCTCGCAACGGGGCACGGTGCAAGCGCGCGGCAGGCGGCGTCCAGCTCCGGACCTGCCGCCCGGTGGATGTCCTGATCCACGCCGCACGTTCCGGACAGCGCCGTGTCGGTGGCGGTGACGATCGCGTCACAGTGCATATGGGTGATGTCGTCCAGTCGGATCGCGAGTGCCATAGGCGTGCCTCCTTGGTGCTGGTTTGTGCTGCGGACATTATATAATGAATTTTTTCCGTTTTCAATCGCCGGGTCGTTTTCAAAACGACCACGGCTGCCGCGCCGTGCGCTATACTGTGCCTGCAATGAACAACCAGACTGAAAGGAGCAAGTATATGAAACCGATCTACTACTTTGCGTATGGCTCGAACATGGACATGGAGCAGATGCGCCGGCGCTGTCCGGGCGCCAAGTGCATCGACACGGCGGTGCTGCATGGCTGGAAGTTTGCACTGGATGAGGTAGGGTATGCCACGGTCGTTCCGGCTGCCGGAGCGAGTGTGCCGGGGCTGCTCTGGATGCTGTCGGATGCAGATGAGGCGGAGCTCGATGTCTACGAGGGTGTGCGCAGCAGATGTTATGAGAAGGTGACGCTGTCCATCGTGCCGAAGCGCACCTATGTGCCGACGCAGGCGCTGGTCTACGTCTCACTGCGCGGGGCAAACGAGGGTGCGCGGGTGCAGGGCTATCTGGAGCGGATCGTTCATGCGGCGGCGCACGCCGGCTTCGGCGCGTCCTATCTCGGGATGCTCAAGGATCTTTGGGTCGGCCGCGCGAATGCCGACGAGCGTACCGCGCACCCGGTCCTTGAGGACGGGAAGACGTTGGACGAACTGGTGAAGGGCGATACGATCGGCGAGAGCCTGACGAAGTGGCTCCGGTCGCAGGGCGCGACGGATCAGGAGATCTGGCAGTTCGTGGTCGAGAACTGACCAAAGCTTTTAGGGACAGGAGGAAACGGGATGACAAACCATACAGCGAAAGCACTGCCTGCGGAAAGCGGTGCGCCCTCTGAGCGCCCGGAGACGCAGGGCGACCTCTGGAAAGAAATTGCGGAAGAGGGGTACGACAGAACCTACACGCAAGAGGAAAGAGACCGGATGTTCGGGACATCGTTCGAGGAGCGGTACAAGAAGCTGACGGGCGAGGATCTGCCCGCAACGGCGAAGCAGGAGACGCAGGGCGACCTCTGGAAGGAGATCGCGGAAGAGGGGTACGACAGTCTGGACGGAGCATGGGAGACGCTCGCGCAGAGACGGAAGGCCCGCGAGACGGAAAGCGCTACAGCGTCGACAGCGCCGATCATCGAGGACGGGAAGACGCTGGACGAACTGGTACCGAAGAACGACACGTTTGGGCAGTATCTGATGCGGACGATGCGGGCAGACGGAGCAACGGATCAGGAGATCTGGCAGGCTTTAGTCGAGAACTAACAGAGACCGTTCGCCGAGAAGCGGCAAAGCGGCCACTCTGAACTTTGCGTGCGCCGCTGACCACCAACGGCATCGTGCAGCGCCCTGTGCAGAAAATGCATCCTGCGCAGGGTGCTGCTGCGCGGAGGAGATGCGTTCCTATCGGCAAAATGGAAATTGCTATGGCGTATGTACCGCAACTGTGGTATGCTGTGCCTATGGCAGGCGAAGTGCTTTGCCACTCAAAATCTGTTGAGGTGGAGGAACGATCGTGAAAAAGTCAGTCGTTACGCTTTTGTTGTGCGGAGCAATGGTTTTGGCAATGGCAGGATGCGGAGATCCCGGCGCGAAGGATGCAGAAAAAGACTTTCAGCAAAGTCAGGAAACCTATGGCACTGTGGAAAGAGAGAGCTGCGATGTTCTGGTCGCAAAGTTCAATACGGAAGTTGTGGACAACAGCACGCTCAATCCGGCATCCACGGATTATTTGACGCAAGATCATGACCAGTATTGGTATGGGCTGCTTGAGGGCGTTTATCTGGTGGTCGTCCCGGAAACGTATACTGGAGACCCCGGGACGGACATCGTGGACTATATGCTTATCTATACAGACAGCTCCGGCGAGCACGGAGACGAAGCGGTCGCATATGCAAAGCACTTGGTGAAAGCGAATGACAATGCGGCAACGGAAGCGGAGATCTCTACGCTGCTCGAACAGGCAAAAGCGCAGGCTGCAAGCGGGAAAACGGCTTACAACGGAAGAGGGATCGCTGTTGGCTATTTGGAGACAAGCGATGCTTATCAATATCAGGTGCTGAGATTTTATAAAGGATGATGCCGTGCCCCGCGAGCTGGGCTTGGCGCTGCCGGGTCTCTGCGGCAGCGTGACACTGTGCGCGCCGCCTGCGCGAGATGCACCGGAATGAAAAATCGTCCGCCGGAAGGAAACTCCGGCGGACGATTTTTTTCGTGTTTGCAGTGCTTGCAGGGCGCGGTATGGGCAGGCGGTCAGTTAAAATGCCCGTCGTTTGCGGTGAACAGACGCGCACACTGGGCGCGCAGCGCCGCGTGCTCGGGCGCGCAGAGCGTGGGGTCGGCGGCAAGCACCGCGCGCGCCGCGTCGCGCGCGTCGTTGACGGCGGCCATGTTCGTGCCGAGGTCTGCGATGTGCAGCGCCGGCAGACCGTGCTGCCGGTTGCCGAAGAAGTCGCCCGGTCCGCGCTGGCGCAGGTCGGCCTCGGCGATCTGAAAGCCGTCAGCCGTGTCGCACAGCACCTTCAGCCGCGCGCGCGATTCCTCCGTGCGCGTGTCCGACACGAGCACGCAGTAGGACTGAAACGGTCCGCGTCCGATGCGTCCGCGCAGCTGGTGCAGCTGCGAGAGCCCGAAGCGCTCGGCGTTCTCGATGATCATCAGCGCCGCGTTCGGCACGTCGACGCCGACCTCGATGACCGTCGTCGAGACGAGAATATCCGTCTCTCCGGCGGCAAAGGCGGCCATACAGGCGCCCTTGTCCTTGGCCTTCATGCGGCCGTGGATGCAGGCGACGCGGTGCTGCGGAAACGTCCGCTGCAGTACCTGCGCGTGCTCCTCGGCGGATTTGAGCTCGGAGGGGATATCGTCCGTGTCCTCGACCTTCGGGCAGACGACGAATACCTGCCGCCCCTCACCGATGAGCTTGTCGATGAAGGCGTTGAGCCGCGCGCGGTAGCGCTCGTCCACGCATACGGTCTGCACCGGCTGCCGTCCGGGCGGCAGCTCGTCGATGATCGACACGTCCAGGTCTCCGTACACCAGCAGCGCCAGTGTGCGCGGAATGGGAGTCGCGCTCATGACGAGGGTGTGCGGCTGCTCGCCCTTGCGCACGAGCGCGGCGCGCTGCTCGACACCGAAGCGGTGCTGCTCGTCCGTGATGACGAGACCGAGACGGAAAAACGTCACCGAGTCGCTGATGAGCGCGTGCGTGCCGACGACCACGTCGAGCTGTCCGCCGGCGAGCGCCTGCTTTACCTCGCGCTTTTGCCGGGCGGTCATCGCGCCTGTCAGCCGTCCGACACGGATGCCGAACGGCTCAAGCAGCGTGCGCAGCGTGTGCTCATGCTGCTCGGTGAGGATCTCGGTCGGCGCCATGAAGGCACTCTGGCAGTCGTTTTCGTGCGCAAACCAGATGCACGCCGCGGCGACGAGCGTCTTGCCGGAGCCGACATCGCCCTGTACAAGGCGGCTCATCGGCACGCCGGAGATCATGTCCTGCACGGCGGCGGCGACGGCGCGCCGCTGCGCCCCGGTGGGTGAGAAGGGGAGCGTGGCGTAAAACGTCTCGAGGTCGGCGCTTTGCATCCGGATGCCGCCCTCGGCGCGCCGCTGCGAGCGGATGCGCGCCATGGCCGTCGAGAGCACGAACAGCTCCTCAAACACCAGGCGCTTTCGCGCGAGCGTGAGCGCCGCCGCATCGGTCGGCTGGTGGATGTTTTGCAGGGCGTAGTCCTGCTGCGCGAGGGCGTAGGTGCGCGCAATGTCCGCCGGGATCACGTCCTGCAGCTGCCCGATGCAGGCGTGCAGCGCGGGGAGCATGGCCTTGCGCACATCGTTTTGCGTCACGCCCGTCGTCAGCGGGTAGATGGGGTAAAAGCAGTTGGTCACGCTGCCGCAGCGCGCCGCCTGCTCACAGACGGGGTTGGTGAGCGTCTTGCGAAAGCCGTTTGCCTCTACCTTGCCGTAGAAGATGTATTCCTCGCCTGCGTGCAGGCTGTTTTTGCGGTAGGGCTGGTTGAAGTAGGTCACGTCGAGCGCACCGGTGTCGTCGGCGATGCGCGCCTTGACGAGCGTGAGTCCGCTGCGCACATACTGTGTGCGCGGCTCACCCGCGACCGTCGCGCGGATGCACACGGCCTCACCGGGCTGCGCGGCCGCGATCGTGCGAAACTGCGTCCGATCCTCGTAGCGGCGGGGATAGAGTCCGGCCAGATCGCGCAGCGTCGCCACGCCGAGCTTTTGAAAGGCCTGCGCTTTTTTCGGCCCGATGCCGGTCAGCGCCTCAAGCGGGGTATCCGGTGTGTAGGTCATGGTGTCGCCTCCTGTGCGCCGCATTTCCAGCGCCAGAGCCGCGCCTGATCCTCCGGCGCGGCATAGCCGATGCCGACGCGGGTGTCGGTCCCGAGCGCGAAGCGCTGCCCGTCGTCCTCGAGCCAGAGCTCCGGACAGGTGAGGATGTCGCGGTCGTTGAACGTCTTGTCGATCTGCAGCCGCTTTGTGAGCTTGCCCGGTCCGTTCGCACCGTCGGCGCACGCGCGGATGAGCACGGCCTGCGGTTCGTCCGCGTGACCGGTCACGATGTTGAGCATCCAGTGCATCCCGTAGCAGAGGTAGACGTAGATCGTGCCGCCGTCATGGTAGAGCACCTCCGTGCGCCGTGTGCGCCCGCGGCTGGCGTGGCAGGCGGTGTCCTGCTCGCCGCGGTAGGCCTCTGTTTCCGTGATGCGCGCGCGCAGCAGTGTGCCGTCCGGCAGCCTGCGCACCAGAATGCGCCCAACCATCTCCGGCGCGACGCAAAGCACGTCGCGCCGGAAAAATTCCCGATCTTGCAGTTTCATGGCTCTCAGCTCGCATAGTCGACGACATAGCTGTCGCCGTTGGGGGTAAATTGTCCGTACAGACCGTTGGTGAGCACCACGTGGCCGTCGGCCTTGACAAGCAGCATCTCAAACCCGCCGTAGGTGCGCCAGTAGTTGAGCGCCGCCTGCGGACCGAGCACGAACATCGCGGTCGACAGGCAGTCGGCCAGCGTGCCGTCCTCGCACACGATCGTCACGGCCAGCAGACCGTTGTTGACCGGACGTCCGGTCGCGGGGGAGAGAATGTGGTGGTACTTCTGCCCGCCCTCGGTGAAATAGCGCTGATAGCTGCCGGAGGTGATGACCGCTGTCTCGCCCACGGTGAGATAGCCGAGATAGCTGCCGGTGTCGTTCGGGTCCTGAATGGCGATGTTCCAGTCGCTGCCGTCCGGCTTTTTGCCGAGCGTCTGCACGTTGCCGCCGAGGGACACAACGCCGCTCGTGACGCCGGCGGCGCGCATCGCCTGAATGGCATACTCCGAGGCGCAGCCCTTGGCTACCGCGCCGAAGCTCAGCGCCATGTCTGCCGGCATGGTGACGAGGGAGTTTGCGCTGTCGTCCGTCGTGGACAGCTGCACCTTGCTCATATCCACGCAGGGGAGCAGACGATCGATCTCTGCATCCGACGGCACGCGGTAGTTCTGGTCGATGAAGCCCCAGAGCTTGCTCAGCGGATAAGTCGTCAGATCGAACGCACCGTTTGTGCGCTCGTACACGGTCAGCGCCGTGCGCAGCATCTTGGCGATCTGCTCGTTGACCACGACGGGCGAGCCCATGGCGTGGTTGATCTCATAGGTCTTGCTGCGCTCGTTTTCCGGGTCGAGCAGCTTGTCCATGCTGTTGATGATGCTGATGGCGGCACTGATGCCGTCGTCGGCCTTCTTGCCGTAGGCGGTCAGATCCATGACGGTGTCCATGGCGAAGATCTGCTGCGTGGTGCCTTTTGCCTCGCCGCAGGCGCTCAGCGGCAGCACCAGCGCGCAGCACAGCAGCAGCGCGAGCAGACGTGTGTGCAGATGTGTATGCTTCATAGAGGGTGTGTCCTTCCGATACAGGTTGCTTTTTTCTCAGTATAGCATATCCTCTGCCGAATGGAAACAGAAAATCCGCTTTACTTTTCGGCCGGACTTTGCTATAATAACTCCTGCTGAATATGCGCCCGTAGCTCAGCTGGATAGAGTGACAGACTCCGACTCTGTAGGCCAGCGGTTCGAATCCGCTCGGGCGTACCACGAAAAAACCTGCCGTGAGGCAGGTTTTTTTGCTGTGCGCCGCGGATTCGAAGCCGTTCATTGCTCTCACATCAAGGCGGTTTCACTTTCGGGTTTACAAGAATGTAATAGTGGGCGTATAGATTTTGTCGGTTTTTGCACTTGACTTCCGGCGTGGTTGACCTATAATGATACTCGAACATGAACACTGTTCAAGTTGAGGTGCTTGTATGAACGCAGCGGTTACATCCAAAGAGGAGATCCTGAAAACCAGCCGGGAGCTGATCCGGCAGCAGGGATGGTCCACGGTCAGCATCCGCGCGGTCGCCGCGGCCTGCGGCGTGTCGGTGGGCTCGATCTATAATTACTTTGATTCCAAGGCGGCGCTGATGAGCGAAACGATCGGCAGCGTCTGGCAGGAGATCTTCCATCGCCCGGATGATGCGGATGTGTTTCGGGACGTGCAGACGTGCATCACTTGGATATACACGCGCATTGCCTATGGCTGCGAGCAATACCCCGGCTTTTTCACCCTGCACTCCATCGGTTTCCTGCGCGACGAGCGGCCCGACGGCAAGCGGCGTATGCAGCAGACGTGGGGGCATATCTTAACGGGGCTGTGTTCGGTGCTCAAGCGCGATGCCCGCGTCCGTCCGGACGCTTTTACGGACGCCTTCACCGCGGAGCAGTTTGCGGATGTGCTCTTTTCGCAGATGCTCTCGGCCATGCTGCGGCAGGACTGCGATCCCACCACCGTGTTGGAGATCGTGCGCAGAACGCTGTATTAAATTCCAAAGCCCGCCTTGCGGCGGGCAATCGCAAACCGCAAAATGAACGTTGTTCACATAAAAAGGTCAAATGTCATGAAAGTCAAACGCAACACACTGCTGCTCATCGCCTGCCTTGTGTGGGGGGCGGCGGGCTTTAACATCCTGCGCCTCGGGGTGCTGGCTTATCCCGCCTATCTGAGTGTGCTGAATTTCGTGCTGTCAGCGCTGGTCTTTGTCGTGTTCCAGTATTTCATATTCGGCAGACTGGTCCAAAAGCACACTGCCCGCATCACGGGCTATGAGGAAGAGCGCCATTTCTTCCTCAAGTTCTTCGACGTGAAGTCCTTCATCATCATGGCCGTGATGATGAGCGGCGGCATCTGGCTGCGCTCGAGCGGCCTCGCGCCGGATCGCTTCATCGCGGTGTTCTATACCGGCCTCGGCGCTTCGCTGCTGACGGCTGGCATTCGCTTCGGTTATCAGTTCGTCAAGGCGGTCATTGCCGCCGACGAAGAGAAAACAGCATTCCAGGACGAAAAAGGAGACTAATCTATGCAGGCAATTGTTGAAACACTTTTTGATGCCGCCTATCTGACCACAGTCATCACGATCGGCATCCTCATGATCCGCCGCAGCAAGGGCAACGTTCAGTACACGCTCTTCGGCTGGATGGCCGTTGTGCTCGGTGCGGGCGATTCGTTCCACCTGATCCCGCGCGCGCTGGCGCTGTGCACCACCGGACTTGAGAGCTACACCTTCGCGCTCGGTCTCGGCAAGTGGATCACCTCCGTCACGATGACGGTGTTTTATGTGCTGCTCTACTATGTCTGGCGCAAACGCTATCAGATCGAGGGCAAGCGCGGTCTGACCGTCGCCATGTATGTTCTGGCTGCCGCGCGCGTCGTGCTGTGCATGATGCCGCAGAACCGGTGGCTGACCGGCGGCGCGCCGCTCGCGTGGGGCATCTACCGCAACATCCCGTTCGCGCTGATCGGTCTGCTCGTGATTGTGCTGTTTTTCCGCAGCGCAAAGGCACAGGATGACCGGGCGTTTCGCTGGATGTGGCTGACCATCGTGCTGAGCTTCGGCTTCTACATCCCGGTGGTGCTGTGGGCGGATGTCGTGCCGATGATCGGTATGCTCATGATCCCCAAGACCTGCGCCTATGTGTGGACGGTGCTCATCGGCTACAAGGCCATGAAAAAAGAATGCGGCAGCGCCAAGTGAGCGCCGCAGGGAAAAATATGTACCCCCCGTGCCTCGGCGTCACGCTCCGAGGCACGGGGGGTTTCTGTGCAGCGCATTATTTCGCATCACTGCCGGTTCGGACGGTGGAATGGATGACAAAGTCGAGCTTTTGATCGACACGCGAGAATGCGACCTCGTAATCGGAGATCTCCCCCGTTGCGGTGTTGCGCAGCGACAGGGAGACGACGTTGTCAGGGCTGAGCGTGATGCCCTCGTCGGTGAGGTAGACAAAGTCGGGCACATCCGTGGCGGGGACTACATAACCCACGCCAAATTCGGTCACGTAGGCAAGCCCCGATTCCAGCCCCGTGTTCAGATCCTTGCACGCGGCGGCCAGATAGATCGCTGAATTCTTATCCCCGAATGTGTAGTCTAAGATCTCAATATCTTCGACGGTGCGGCGCAGATTGTCGAGCATTGCCTCTTTCTCCGTCGGAGAAAATGTGGCGTCGTCCGCCGGACTTTGGATGGCGGGCGTCTCGGCGGCGGTGCCGGCTCCGGCGGGTGTTTGCCGGCATACGAGTACGACGAGCAGCGCAAACACTGCCAGAGCGCAGACGCCGAGCACGATGCTTCCGGTCTTGCGGTTCATGTTCACACCTCCTGTTTTCTCTGTGGTCTGCCTGCATACACACGATCGCAATATCTGAAATATCACCCCCATGCTCCGAATTTCGGTTTTCAGATCTGCACAGCATTGCGGCGGGTTGCTGCGTCTGCAAATTGAGAAGGCTTCCTGATATTATCCTGTTTTGTATATTATACCAGTTTTAGGGCAGCGGGGCAAGAAAAACATTCCATTTCCGGTACAAAAATGCGCCTCAGAGTTCACTCTGAGGCGCAGATGGCTGCCGGGATCTGCAGGGGATCACAGACCCAGCTTTTCGGCCTGATCGTCGCGCCAGAAGAACTTCCAGTCCTTGAGGTGCCA
>OGNF01000007.1_pt1 | contig 192046 bp, 181 predicted proteins | sample 1573321 | NCBI WGS metagenome assembly OGNF01 (sample SAMEA2581911, study PRJEB24529) | metagenome | biome: Human gut stool | place: China | collected 2011 | reverse complement strand
ATTGTTCCCTCGCTGTAGAACTCTGTACGAGCCATATCAGCACCGCCCAGACGTCCGGAGCAAGATGCCTTCACACCCTTTGCGCCTGTCTTCATCGTTCTGCCCATTGCAGACTTCATTGCACGACGGAAGGAGATACGATTCTCAAGCTGCTGCGCAATATTCTCTGCTACTAACTGCGCATGGCTGTCCGGATTCTTGATGTCCATGATCTTGATATCCAATGCAACCTTGCGATCTAAAACCTTTAATAACTCTTTCTTCAGGTTCTCAATCTCAGCACCGCCCTTACCGATTACGAATCCAGGCTTTGCTGTGTGAATGATAACTCTTACTTTATCTGTCGGTCTCTCAATCTCAATCTTTGAAATACCAGCGCTGTATAATTTCTTCTTTACAAATTCTCTGATCTTGTAGTCCTCTACAAGATAGTCTGCAAATTTGTCCTCTGCAAACCAATTGGAATCCCAGTCACTGATAACACCGACTCTTAAACCATGAGGATTAACCTTCTGTCCCATTTTAATCTCCTTTCACAGATCAAAAATTCTGATCTGAAGCAAACTTATGATTAGCGCTCGTTGAGAACGATCGTGATGTGGCTCATTCTCTTCTCAATACGGTATGCTCTACCCTGCGCTCTTGGTTTGATTCTCTTCATTGTCGGTCCTTTATTTGCATAACACTCTTCAATGTACAAATTCTCAGGATTCATACCATTGTTGTTCTCAGCATTTGCAACTGCAGACTGTAATAACTTTAAGATAATGCTGGACGCATATCTTGGATTATATGTCAAAATACCGATTGCTGTCTCTACATCTTTGCCTCTGATGGCATCTAACACATAACAAGCCTTCTGAACTGAAACTCTTGCATAAGATAACTTAGCTGAAGGTCTGGTGTCTTTCTGGTTCTCATTTCTCTCTCTCTTAATCTGAGATCTATGCCCCTTAGCCATTTGTGAAGCCTCCTTTCGATTCTCTGTTGATTTATCTCTCCGCTGTCATCAATGACTAACGGCCCTTCTTCTCGTCCTTACCGTGACCTCTGTAGGTTCTGGTAGCTACGAACTCGCCGAGCTTGTGTCCTACCATATCCTCAGTTACATATACAGGTACATGCTTTCTACCGTCATGTACAGCAAATGTTAAACCTACGAATGATGGGAAAATAGTGGAACGACGAGACCATGTTTTGATCACTGCCTTATCACCGGATGCGACTGCAGCGTCTACCTTCTTTAAAAGGCTTGCATCAGCGAAAGGTCCTTTTTTTAATGAACGTGCCATTGTATCCTCCATTCTGCCTTAACGGCTAATCCAATCTTCAAATAGACTGCTCCGGCTGATTATTTAGCCAAAGCCTTTCCGTCTCTTCTTCTTACGATCAGTTTATTTGACTTATTGTTCTTCTTACGTGTCTTTAAGCCAAGTGCAGGCTTGCCCCAAGGAGTACATGGACCCGGACGGCCGATACCTGTCTTACCTTCACCACCACCGTGTGGATGGTCGTTAGGGTTCATAACGGAACCACGAACAGTAGGTCTGATACCCATATGACGCTTACGTCCTGCCTTACCGATATTTACAAGTGCATGCTCACCGTTTCCTACTACACCGATTGTTGCACGGCATACGATAGGAACCATTCTCATCTCACCAGAAGGAAGACGAAGTGTTGCATACTTACCTTCCTTAGCCATCAGCTGTGCGCTGTTACCAGCGGAACGAACAAGCTGACCACCTTTTCCAGGATAAAGCTCAATGTTGTGAACCTGAGAACCTACTGGAATGTTCTGAAGTGGAAGTGCGTTTCCTACTGCGATCTCTGCCTCAGGACCGTTCATGATCTTCTGACCAACCTTCAGTCCCTCCGGAGCGAGGATATATGCTTTCTGACCATCTGCATAGCTGATCAGTGCGATATTTGCTGTTCTGTTTGGATCGTACTCAATTGTCTTAACAGTAGCTGGAATACCATCCTTATTTCTCTTGAAATCGATAATTCTGTATTTTCTTCTTGATCCGCCACCACGATGTCTTACAGTGATCTTACCCTGTGAGTTACGTCCGGCGTTCTTCTTTAAAGACACAGTCAATGACTTCTCAGGAGTTGTAGCTGTGATCTCAGCACGATCCATTGTTGTCATATGTCTTCTGGAAGGTGTATATGGGTTAAATGTTTTAATTCCCATGACATTTTCTCCTTTCAAATACTTATATTTGATCCGCCCGATAGGTTTTCCAGGCGATTTAGGTCTTACTCAGATCTTACAGTCCTTCAAAAATCTCGATATCCTTGCTGTCCTCTGTAAGCTGTACAATCGCTTTCTTATACTTAGCTGTCTTTCCCTGAGTTCTTCCACGGCGACGAGTCTTACCGTCACAGTTCATTGTGTTTACCTTTGAAACCTTTGTACCGTCGAAAAGCTTCTCAACAGCTTCCTTAACCTGGCTCTTTGTAGCATCAGGATGAACAGCGAATGTGTACTTTTTCTCTTCCATAGATGCCATAGACTTCTCAGTCACGATTGGCTTCTGGATAACATCATAATATTTCAAATCTGCCATTATGCGTACACCTCCTCAATCTTTGCTACAGCACTCTTTGTGATGATGATCGTATCATACTTCAGAATGTCGTATACGTTGATTGCGTTAGAGTAAACTGTTCTGACACCGGCGATGTTTCTTGCAGAAACCTCTACGTTGTCATTATCCTCACCGTCAAGAACAACGAGTGCTTTGTTTACCTTTAATGCATCAAGAACACCTACCATTTTCTTTGTCTTGATCTCATCAAACTTTAAAGAATCCATTACGAAGAATTTCTCCTCGTTTACCTTTGTTGTCAGTGCAGACTTAATTGCACCGGCTTTCTCTTTCTTATTCATCTTGAATGAATAATCTCTCGGTGTTGGAGCAAATACAACTCCACCGCCTGTCCACTGTGGAGATCTTGTGGAACCCTGTCTTGCATGACCTGTTCCCTTCTGTCTCCATGGCTTTCTTCCGCCACCGCTGACTTCTGAACGGGTCTTTGCACTCTGAGTGCCCTGTCTCTTATTAGCAAGCTGGAGTACAACTGCCTGATGTACAAGGTGAGTATTAACTTCAACACCGAATACAGCATCGTTAAGTTCCATATCTCCAACTACTTTGCCTTCAATATTGTAAACAGATACTTTTGCCATCTGTGTGGTCCTCCTTCCTTAAAATCCGATTACTTACCGGATTTTACTGTCTCTTTTAATGTTACTAAAGATTTCTTAGGTCCAGGTACTGCACCTTTTACTAAGATTAAGTTATTCTCTACGTCAACTTTTACTATTTCAAGATTCTGAACTGTAATCTTCTTAGCGCCCATATGACCAGGCATTCCTTTTCCTTTGAATACACGGCTTGGATCTGATGAAGAACCGTTTGAACCCTGATGACGATGGAATTTAGAACCATGAGCCATAGGTCCTCTGTGCTGACCATGTCTCTTAATTGCACCCTGGAAACCTTTTCCCTTTGCAATTGCTGTTGCATCAAGCTTATCGCCTACTGCGAAGATGTCAGCTTTGATTTCGTCTGCTACTGTATAATCAGCTGCATTTTCAAATCTGAATTCTCTTACATATCTCTTGTAAGATACTCCAGCCTTGTCAAAGTGACCTTTTTCAGCCTTTGTTACTCCATGTCTGTTTCTGATTTCTTTGCTGCCGTTTTTGTCAACATTAACGATTTTTTCTTTCTTGTCAACAAAACCAACCTGAACTGCTGCATAGCCATCATTCTCAACTGTCTTAACCTGTGTTACTACACAAGGTCCGGCCTGCAATACAGTTACTGGAACAAGAACTCCGTCTTCGTTGAAGATCTGGGTCATTCCAATTTTTGTAGCTAAAATTGCTTTCTTCATTAATAAATTCCTCCTGTTTAAATCTACAGCGGTTCTCATTTACGAGAACATCCTAGAAAGTTAAATATAAGTGGAACTATCTGTTGCTTCTATATTAAACCATTCAGGACTTTCCTACTTTGCTTTGTGAAGACTTATTTGTTTTTCATTTTGATGTCGATGTAAACACCGGCTGGCATTTCTAATCTTGTTAATGCATCTCTTGTCTTCTGTGATGGCTCGATGATATCGATTAATCTCTTATGTGTTCTCTGCTCAAACTGTTCTCTTGAATCTTTGTACTTATGAACAGCTCTGAGAATTGTAACTACTTCCTTCTTAGTTGGAAGAGGTACCGGACCACTCACCTGAGATCCTGTCTTCTTAACAGTCTCGATAATTTTCTTAGCTGACTGATCAACCATCTGATGATCGTAAGCTTTAAGTGTAATTCTCATTACTTGACTTGCCATAAAAAAAGCCGCCTCCTTTTCGTACTTTTGAAAATGATACGTTGTTATCTCGTATCTCAGTACAACAAGTGGTGACTGTACACATCCCCGCGTGTGTCGCATCTGACTGATCAAAAAAGAAGTGGAAAAACCTTCTTCTATAATGCAACCTCAAACGGTCATCTCTGCCATGTGCAGATGGTAAGTTGTACAGTGACTTGTCGTCAGTTTCCTAACTTGACATTCGCTCCACGGAAAACCTGTCTTACGACAGCAACCTCACGCTTCACAGCTATCATGTCACAGCAATGATTAGTATATAGTAGATGCAGAAAAAAATCAATTATTTTTATTGCATTTTTTTTAATACAATAGAAAAAATATTGTTTTTCTTCCCATATTATTTTATTATATCATATAGGTGGTTCGGTTGCATCATACGAATCACTATATAATATAGAAAAAGCAGGATTATAATTTATGTGGATAGCAGATAAATGGAAAGATTACGAAGTCATTGATACCTCATCGGGAGAGAAACTTGAGAGGTGGGGGGATTATATTCTCGTCCGTCCCGACCCTCAGGTAATATGGAACACTGACAAGAACGATAGCAGATGGAAAAAACATAACGGACATTACCACCGCAGTAATAAGGGCGGGGGCGAATGGGAATTTTTTAACCTCCCCGAACAATGGTCCATTAATTACAAGGAACTGGAATTTAACCTCAAGCCTTTTTCTTTTAAACACACAGGGCTTTTCCCTGAGCAGGCTGTAAACTGGGACTGGTTCTCTGATAAAATTAAAAATGCCGGAAGGCCTGTTAAGGTGCTTAACCTTTTTGCATATACGGGAGGTGCCACACTTGCCGCCGCTGCTGCCGGTGCAAGTGTAACCCATGTTGACGCTTCCAAGGGCATGGTTATGTGGGCAAAAGAAAATGCCGCATCCTCAGGACTTTCAGAAGCTCCGATACGCTGGCTTGTGGATGACTGTGTGAAATTTGTTGAGCGTGAAATCCGCCGGGGCAACCACTATGACGGAATTATTATGGATCCGCCTTCTTACGGAAGAGGACCTAAGGGTGAGATATGGAAAATTGAAGAAAGTATTTTCCCATTCGTTGAACTATGTGAAAAGCTTTTATCGGATGATCCGCTTTTCTTCCTTATTAATTCATATACAACCGGACTTGCACCCGCAGTTCTTACTTATATGATAGGAACCGCAATCTGTAAAAAACACGGCGGTCATGTTGAATCTGACGAAATCGGACTTCCTGTAACATCAACGGGACTTGTGCTGCCTTGTGGTGCAAGCGGAAGATGGTGCAGATAACCCTCAATATAAAAGGAGAGCAAAACGCTCTCCTTTATTTATTAATTATTGCTGTCCATTCCTTTTGCATATTTTTTCATAAGAAAATCCGCAATACATTTTGGCCAGTATCTTCTGTATATTCTTATATCATCATTGTATCTGCTGTTGTCCGCAATATTTTCAGTTGTTCCCGATTCCGCATGTATTCTATGTCCTACAAGAGGTTCACCGATATATACGAACCGTCCCTTTTTTCTTGCAAGCCTTGACCATGCGTCCCAGTCAAAAGAATTTTTAAAGTCATGGCTGAACTGGAAACCCTCACATTTATCCATTGCAAAGGTCACGGAAGGACAGCATATTGGATTACCCAGTGACAATACCCGGTTTCTGATGAAACGGCTGCTCTTTGACATCTTAAAACCGATATTCATAAGACGTTTTATTTTTAACAGCTTATTCTTGTATACTTTGCCTTCTTTTCTTATCTCATAATAATCGGTAAACAGAATAATGTCCTTGCCGGGTTTCATGCGTTTCTTTATATTTTCCACATACCAGGGTTCATACACATCATCCTGATGACAGAGAGTAATATAATCAGCTTTGAAATTCCTGAGGGCATAATTGAAATTATGCTGTGCCTTGTTTCCGTCCTGATGGGAAAATACCTTTATGCCGTATTTAGCTGCTATTTTATCAATAAAATCATTAGGTGTGGATGTGCATATCACAATATCTGCTGTAACAGTCTGGTTAAGCAATGATAAAAGGCATTCCTCAAGATATGCGCTTTCTTTGTATGCACAAAGAACCAAAAGATGGTTAATTCTGCTCATCCTTCTTCTCCTTCTCCTCAAGTTCTTTTTCAAGAATTGCTACTCTTTGCGTTAAAAGTGTGATAGTCGCTGAATGTTTGCTAATTGCCACAGTCAGTACATATATTATAAACAACGCAATGCAGAAGCCGCATATAAAAAGCATATTCATAGGAGAAGCAATTCCCACTAACCACGCAACCTTGTCAAGAATTACGGGGAAACAGGTAAGTATTATACATACCAGTATAAAAAGCATCCACGGAAGGCAGAATTTAAAATCCAGTTTTTTCTTATTTATATGAAATATCATAAGCGCAAAAACAAGAACTAATGCTGCAAGTATTATAATCTGTATTCTGGTACTCATTATCATCTCTCCTTTCTGTCTACGCTCTTCATTTTTTCTGTAAAAATGGCAAGTGTCACTTTAATCATATAATATATTGAGCCAAAAAATTTAATTGAGGAACTTCCGCCCTGTCTCTCTCTCATTATAACCGGAATTTCCTTAACTTTTTTATGAAGTTTCAGAACATGGACCACACTCTCAGGTTCCGGATAATCCTTAGGATAACTTTCATCAAATTCTGCAATAAGTGACCTGTTAATCATCCTGAGTCCGGATGTGGGATCCGTAATTTTCGTTCCTGTAAGGAGCTTTATAAGCCCGGTAAAATAACCGATTCCCACCCGCCTTATTTTTGATGACTGAAAACCTTCTTTTTCAAGGAAACGTGAACCTATAACCATATCTGCATGTTCATTGATAATTGTATCCGCCATTTTCCCAAGAAATGCAGGGTCATGCTGCCCATCAGCATCAACCTGTACAGCAATATCATATCCTTTTAATCTCGCATATTTATAACCGGTCTGTACCGCACCGCCAATTCCAAGATTCGCCGGCAGATTAATCACATTAAAACCGTGTTCTTTGCATATCCTGCCGGTATCATCGGTGGAGCAGTCATTAATTATGACATAATCAAAGTCAGGGGCTTTTTTTTGTATATCTTCAATAGTTCTGACAATGTTTTCACTTTCATTATAAGCCGGTATGATAATAAGTTTTTTCATAGCTTGTACCATTGCAATTCCTATATAATCATCCCTGTGAATAATGCGACAGGAATTGTATTGTTCTCTCTTCCCTTGGATTTTCTATAACCTGTACAGGGTCACCCTGTTCAACAATATATCCGTTATCCATAAAAATAATTTTATCTGCCACATCTCTGGCAAAAGTCATTTCATGGGTTACAATAATCATAGTTGTATCTTTATCCGCAAGTTCTTTAATAACCTTAAGGACTTCCCCCGTAAGTTCAGGGTCAAGTGCCGATGTAGGCTCATCGAAACAAAGAATATCTGGATGAAGTGCAAGTGCCCTCGCAATGGCAACTCTCTGGCACTGTCCTCCCGAAAGCTGGTGAGGATAATTATCCATCCTTTCGGCAAGCCCCATCTGACCCAGAAGTTCCTCTGCTTCCTTCCTTATCTCTGAAAGTATTGCCTTTTTATTGGATTTATAATCCGGCTGTTCCTTGGCCAAAAGCTGTCTTGCAAGCATAACATTCTCAATCGCTGTATATTGCGGAAAAAGATTAAAAGACTGAAATACAAGTCCGAAATGAAGTCTGTTTTTTCTCATAGCGGAATCCTTAAGCTTTACTCCCGACTTGCTGTCAAAAATCACTTCACCGTTAACCTTAATTATTCCCGAATCAGCTCTTTCAAGGAAATTCAGGCATCTGAGCAATGTTGTCTTGCCGCTTCCGGAAGAACCGATAATCGATAATACCTGACCTTTTTCAAGTGTAAAACTGATGTCTTTAAGTACCTCTGTATTTTCAAAAGATTTTTCTATGTGTTCTACTTCTAATATGGGCATGGTATTCCTCCTATTTAAAATACTGAAGTTTCTTCTCAAGTCTGCCTAAAAGAATGGTAAGCAATCCTACAAAAACAAGATAGTAAACCGCTGTAAAGAATAATGGCCATATTGCACCGTTAATTCCCTGTGAGCCCTTCATAAATGCCTGTCCGGCCCAGATAATCTCCTGCAATGCAATAATTCTTGCGAGGGATGTATCCTTGACAAGGGTAATAATTTCATTGGACATAGGAGGCACAATTCTCTTAATCATCTGTTTAAGCTTGACTTTAAAGAAAATCTGGCTTTTTTTCATACCAAGCACAAGTCCTGCTTCGTCCTGTCCCACCGGTATCGACTCAATCCCGCCCCTGTATATTTCAGAAAAATAACATGCGTAGTTAATTATAAATGCAACCGCTGCAGCCATAAACCTTCCTGATTCTCCGCCTCCCCACACAGGGTTATTAAGCACAAGTCCAGGAAAATAAAAGATAATAAGCAGCTGTATCATAAGCGGAGTACCGCGGATTATCCATACAAATATTTTGGTTATATATTTTAAAGGTGGAAATTTAGAAGTTGAGCCAAATGTAATGATAAGTCCAAGGGGAATGGCTCCTATAAGTGTCACTATAAATAATTTTAATGTCTGTAAAAATCCTGTGTTAAGAGCTTTTACAACCACAGGAAACTGTTTTGCGAATAATTCCATTATTATGTTCCTCTGTTAAGAAAGAAAAAGAGTGTGGAACTCCACACTCTTAATATCTTTAAATTTACTGTTCAATAAGTGCAGCCTGCACGCCATATTTCTCAGCACATTTCTTCATGCTTCCGTCATCATAGCTTGCTTTAAAAAATTTATTTAATTCTTCTGCAAGGTCAGAACCTTTTCTGAAGCCTACGCCGTATTTCTCGTCGCTCAAACCTACTGTATATGTAAGGTTCTCGTAAGAAGTTCCTTCTCCTACCATTGCTGCGGCCATAAGTGAATCAATAATTGCCGCATCCGATGTTCCGCCTGCAACTTCCATAAGTGCGTCTGACTGTGCTGTTACCTCTGTAACCTTAAGTCCGAGTTCATTTGCTACTTCATTGCCTGCACTCTTTGATTCAACAGCATAAGTCCATCCAAGGTCTTTAAGGCTGTCCTTATCTTTTATTTTATCAGCATTTTCTTTTTTTACAATAACAATCTGCTGATTATTGCAATATGGCTTTGTACATTCCATTGCTGAAACAACATCTTCTGTTAATGTCATTCCGTTCCATACACAGTCAATTGTCTTGCCTTTAAGTTCCATAAGCTTATTATCCCATGTAATCTCTACAAATTCAACCTTTACGCCAAGGCTTTCTGCAAATGCTGCAGCCATATCAGCGTCAAAGCCAATCCAGTTGCCGTTGTCATCTTTGTAATCCATTGGTGCGAAGTCTGTAATGCCGACAACAAGTGTTCCCTTGTTCTTAACATACTCAAGGTCGCTTTCGCTGCTTCCTGCCGATGTCTTATCTGACTTACCGCATGCTGCTAAAGATAAGGCAAGTACACCTGCCAAAATCATTGCTAAAAACTTCTTCATAATTGTTTCCTCCTGTAATTCATATTTACTTATGTGAAATACCTTAACATATTACCACTCTATCACGATAAAGTCAATAAAATACCCGATTGATAAATGGTTTTTACTGCCATTTCGAGATTTTCTTCATTGACAAAGGAGTAATTGATTATAAATACATGCTCTGAGTCATTAGAAGTTTCCTTATAATACTGTGACAATGCGGTTACTTTTATACCATTTTGCTGCAGCTTAAGGACAACCTCCCTGTCCGGAAGAGTTGTTTTTATTTTCATAAGAAAATGGAGTCCGGAGTCCTTTTCCGATATCTCCACATGTGATGACAATGGACTTCTTTCTATTATGTTTAAAAGTCTGTCCCTCTTATTAAGATAATACTTCTGCATCCTGTTGATATGTTTTTCAAAATAGCCTTTGATAATAAACTCTGCCAGTGTATACTGTTCAAAATTTGACACCGTACATGAGTAAAAAGACATTTTTTTGTAATATTTCTCCGCAAGGCTTTGAGGCAGAACCATATAACTCACCCTGATTGTGGACGAAAGTGTCTTGGTAAAAGTATTTATGTATATAACTTTATCCTGTACATCCATAGTCTGCAGTGCCGGAATCGGATGTCTGTCAAAACGGAATTCGCTGTCATATTCATCTTCTATTATATAGCGTTTATCAGAGGACGCAGCCCATCCTAACAATTCATATCTTCTGCTGACAGGCATTATTATTCCCGTAGGAAAATGGTGTGACGGTGAAATATGTATAATATCTATATTCTTTTTTTCCAGTTCATCTATAATAATCCCATTTGAATCCATATCCACATAGCCGCAATCAACGCTATGGCTCTTATATATCTGATATATCTTGCCGTATCCCGGATTCTCCACACCGTACTTACGGTTAAATCCAAGAAGTTCAATTAATTGTCCATACAGATACTCCGTTCCTGCACCGATTATTATCTGCTCCGGCATAACCGTCATATTACGGAACTCCTTCAGATGGTTTGCTATTGCTTTCCTGAGTTGGATAATTCCGCCGCAGGGCGGATTCGTTAAAAGTTCTGTCTGATTGTTGGTCAGCAGCTCCCTGGTTATCTTCGCCCATATAGAAAAAGGAAAATGTTCCGCTCTTGTCTGGTTGCTGGTAAAATCTGCAAAATATTCGCTTTCTCCCGATGACAGTTTTACATTATCCATAGTTATATTTTTGGCTTCAACAGGTGAGGGATTGACCTCTGACACAAAAAAACCTTTTTTAGGTACCGAATAAATATATCCTTCCGCAATTAATTGTTCATAAGCATTTTCCACGGTAATAACACTTATGTTCAGATTGCGTGCAAGATTACGCTTTGACGGAAGTTTCTCCCCCGCCTTAAGAATCCTTTGTATTATGTCATTTTTAATACATTTATATAGGTATATATACAAACAATCTGACCCTATATTGTCAAAAGAATATGTAAGCATTAATAGTTTTCCTCCAAATCTGACCTTTTTGAATATATGTATTTTGAATATTTTCATATATCCAGAAATCATTATAATTGCAAATAGTTAATAAAACAACAAAAACCTTGGAGGTATCAGAATGACTGAAAACAGATATAAATTAAATAAAGAGCTTGCCCAGATGTTAAAGGGCGGCGTCATCATGGACGTTACAACTCCTGAGCAGGCTAAAATCGCAGAAGCGGCAGGTGCATGTGCTGTAATGGCACTTGAGAGAATCCCTGCAGATATCCGTGCCGCCGGCGGTGTATCACGTATGAGCGACCCAAAAATGATTAAAGGAATCCAGAAGGCTGTTTCTATTCCTGTTATGGCAAAGTGCCGTATCGGTCATTTTGTTGAAGCACAGCTTCTTGAAGCTATTGAAATCGATTACATCGATGAAAGCGAAGTTCTTTCTCCTGCTGATGATGTGTACCATATTGATAAGACCAGATTCAAAGTGCCTTTTGTATGCGGTGCAAAGGACCTTGGCGAAGCACTCCGCCGTATCAGCGAAGGCGCATCAATGATTCGTACGAAGGGTGAACCGGGTACAGGTGATGTTGTCCAGGCAGTACGTCATATGCGTATGATGAACAGCGAAATTAACAAAATCAAAGCTATGCGCGAAGATGAACTTTTTGAAGAAGCTAAAGTATTAAGAGTCCCTTATGATTTAGTTGTATATGTACACGATAACGGAAGACTTCCTGTTGTAAACTTCGCAGCCGGCGGTGTTGCAACGCCTGCCGATGCAGCTCTTATGATGCAGCTCGGTGCCGAAGGTGTATTCGTAGGCTCAGGTATTTTCAAATCAGGCAATCCTGAAAAGAGAGCCAATGCGATTGTTAAAGCTGTAACAAACTACACGGATGCAAGCCTTATCGCTTCTCTTTCAGAGGATCTTGGCGAAGCTATGGTTGGTATTAACGAACATGAAATTGAACTTTTAATGGCAGAAAGAGGAAAATAATATGACTATTGGTGTGCTTGCCGTTCAGGGAGCTTTTGCAGAACATATAAAAAGACTTAAAGAACTGGGAATTGATTCCGTAGAACTAAGAAAAAAAGATGATTTGTACAAACCTTTTGACGGTATTATTCTTCCCGGCGGCGAAAGCACCGTTCAGGGTAAATTACTAAAAGAGCTGGATATGTTTGATGCTCTTAAAAATATGATTAAGAACGAGATTCCCGTTCTCGCCACCTGTGCCGGACTGATTCTTTTAGCCGAAAAGCTTGAAAATGACAGTCATACATATTTTGGCACATTACCCGTTATTGTTAAGCGTAACGCCTACGGAAGACAGCTTGGCAGCTTCTTTACAGAGGAAGATTTCAAAGGTATCGGAAAGATTCCAATGACTTTTATCCGTGCCCCTTACATAGAAAACAGCAGTGATGATGTTGATATTCTCGCTAAAGAAAACAACCATACCATTGCCGTCAGGTATAAAAATCAACTGGCAATGTCTTTCCACCCTGAACTCGATAATGATACAAGGATACATGAATATTTTGTTGATATGATTAAAGGATGTTAGATTATTCTACCATCCTTTATTTCAATTATGCGGTCGCAGGATTCAGCAATATCCTTGTCATGTGTAATAATGATAACCGTTGTTCCCTTTTCATTCATCTTCCTTAATAAGGCAATTATATCTGAAGATGTCTTTTCATCAAGGGCACCCGTAGGTTCGTCTGCAAGCAGAATTTTAGGTTCCATTATCATGGCTCTGGCAATTGCAACACGCTGTTTCTGCCCTCCCGAAAGCTTACTGACTTCTTTATCATAAATCATTTCCATACCAACTTCTTTGAGTAAGTCAATAGCTCTTTCTTTTTCGATTTTACGGTTTACCTTTTTCTTTGAAAAATCAAAAGGCAGTAAAACATTATCAATTACCGTATATTTTTCCAGCAATGCAAAATCCTGCATTACAATACCTATATTTTTGTTCCTTATCTGTGCACGTTTTCTGTCATTATATTCCGCAACATTAACACCATCCATAAGATATTCTCCGCTGTCATAATTATCAATACAGCCGAGTATGTGCATCAGCGTTGATTTTCCCGCACCTGATTTTCCTATAATAGCCACAAACTCTCCGTCATTTATCTTAAGGCTTACATCATCAAGGGCTTTTAATTGGTTCGGTTTTCCTTTGTTATATGTTTTTGTCAGATTTTTAATTTCTATCATATAGTGTTCTCTCCCTAATTTTTTTGTGCAACAAGTTGAAAAGATGTTTTCCTCATATTAAGCAATCTACACATCAGATATGTACATATTGCAACTAATGCGGCATATATTATTATCATATACATCAACTCATTCGTTATCAGGAAATTAATATTACCGAAAATCTTAAACTTCATCTGCAGTTTTCCTATACTATAGAACAATATCATTCCGATTATCAGGTCAAATATAACTTCAATCGTAAAAGGCATTGCTGCTTTTCTGTTATTCATTCCCAATATCTGGATTACCCCGAATGTTTTCTTATCATTACTCAATTTGATAAGTAATATCGAATCTATACAGACTGTCATCATTAACAAAATAATTATGGCTATCGGAATATTTTTTCCATTTTCCCTTGCATATATTTTGTCTGAATTTGATACAAACCCATTTTCGGTTAAATTAATGACGCCATTTACACCCGAAAACATTTCCATTCCTTCTTCAACAAGTTCACTTGCATATTCATCAAACTGCACCGGATCCATATCATCCATATTTATCAGGACATTTCTGTAAAAATAATCACCATCAGCGGTTTTTTCAATCTTTGAAAATTCGCTCTCCGGAATAATCATGAGAAGTCCATTTTCATTATAATAATAGCTGTCATACATTTGCGTATAGTTTACCTCCGCTATTCGTTCAAATCCTCCGTATATACTCATAAGCGTCTGATTATCAGAGATAATTCCTGCTATCTTATATTTAACTGAATAAGGATGCTCCTCATTTAGGGAATATGCCGTTCTTATATCACCCTTTTTAGCTCCAAAACTGTTTTTTGAAACATATACATTAATATACTCATCATTGTTGCCATCTATTTTTCTTTTTCCCGAATCCAGCTGCAGATTTAATTCTTTTATTAATTTATCAGGATAAACAACTACCTGATATGCTTCCCTTCCATCAATTATATTTACCTGGCTTTCATCATACAATGTTGTTGATTTAAATGACATGACTTTTCTGCCTGCTGTCAATTCATCATATCTATCCTTATAACACATGGAGATATAGACCATATTGTCTCCCGAATATCTGTTGACAATGTCATATAAGACTTTCTCTCTGTTAATCTGGCTCAAAAAAATTCCTGAACTACACATTGTCAATGCGAGAATCAAAATAAATACAATATGAAAAAAAATATTATATACATAATCTTTTCGTATAAATCTAATCATTATTTGTTCTCCTTAACAGTTCTTTAAGTTCAACACGATTACATACGAATACAACTGCCGATGTCAGCACGATTATGCAGCCATATACAACCGCTCCGGTGAGTATATATGTTCTGGCACTAAATATATTGTAGTTATTACCATATATACGATAAAATATATTTTCAAAAACCAGATGCATCAACGCCATTCCAATACATATAGTCAATGCACTTATAACCGCTATTTCTGTCATATTAATCTTAAATCTTTTAAGCTTGCTTGCCCCGACTATGCCCATAACGATTAATTCCTTACGTCTGTTTTTGATAAGATACCAATATAACATACCCGTATTAACAGCGATTGTTATTCCCACTATTACAGATATAAAAATAATTGTTTTGATTGACACCAGTGTTTCTCCGTCACGGATATTAAAGTCCGGAACATATACCCTGTCTCCCAGTTTGCTTTCAAAATTATTTTTGATTGCTTTATAATCTTTTACACTTGGCAGGTCCTCAAAATTAAATATTGTCATTAATGCACCCGCTTCATCACCGATTACATTAATTGTTGTACTGACCTTATTGTGCAGAACATCGTCACCTTCTATTCCTATGATGGTATACTCTTCACCCAATATTTTAATCTTATCACCTAATTTGTAATCACTGCCGGCAACAACAACTTTACTGTTTTCTGTATAATCCTGCTTTTCAAAATAGCGCCCCGATATAATATTCCTGTTCTCTTCTATCGGTTCTGCATTCATAAATTCACCGTTACTATATCCTGAATAAATATTGACGGGATACTCCAGATCTGTCAGCGCCATAGTATATACATACGATAAATCTGCTTCCACTTCTGCGCATGTTGTCCTAATTAATTCCTTTATCTCACCGATTGTGACACCTTCAAAGCTTAAGTCAATATATTTATTATCAATGTCAAGTTCCTGTTTTCGTCCGTTAAATTCGGCAAATACTCCATACAGAAAAATTAAGCAAACCATCCCTATTATCTGTGACAAAATCAGAACAACATATATAATTTTATGTGCTTTCATTGAATTTTTTAATAGTTTAAACAAGGAAATCTATCCTCCCCTCTTATTTTATCTATAGTATTTCACTTTGATAATTTATAACCGTCCTAATTTCTTTAGTTCCTGGTTTTTATGGTATCATACCCTTACTTCAATTTCAATATAAATGTCGCTGGCGGTCAATTTTCATATTATTATGTTCATTTTACCTATTATTTTTGCCCGTCTTCCATCGTAGTACTATGAAAGTTCCGACGTTTTCAAATTTCCTCATACATCTCAAATCGCTCGGATACCTAAAAAGCCTTGATAATAGCACTACATAGTACTCTATCAGGAGGAGAATATGGCATACTATTTACGGCAGGATAAAAAGAAAAAAGCAGCCTCGCTCAAGAAATATCGAAAGCTTTGGATATGTCTGCGATCTCATTTCCAATGAGATTCCAGTTTTGAGATATGAAAAGCGGCTGCCGTTTCCGACAGCCGACCTTGGGTTAAATATTTGATTTTACTTTACGCTGTACTTTTTCTTTCTGCCGTAAACGGTTGTTACGGTTACTGCACCGCCGCTGGCGAACAACAGGGCGATCCACAATGTGAGATTGCTGTTGTCTCCGGTCTGAGGCAAAGTAGTTGCATTGCTGCTCGGTTTATTGTTATTACCAGTGTTGCCGCCAGCGCTTGTGTTGTTGTCACTCGGAAGCTTTGCCGTTACAGTTTGCTCCTTGGTGATTTCCTGTGTTGCTTTGGCATCCTTGTAATACTTGTTGCAGCCGTCACAGTACCAGTATTCGATATTGCCCTCAGAAGTCTTTGTTGCCGCCTTTGCATCTATGTGCTTCAGGTCGGTATGATTATCCGGAGCAATGCTTGTTTTTTCGCTCACGACTTTTCCGCACTTATAGCAGGTACGAAGAACCTCCCCTTCTTTGGCGCAGGTAGCATTTTCCTTAGTGACATCAAATTCCGGATTATAATCGTGAGTTTCGTGATAGCAGGCTTTAAAGGTGATATTCAAGTCCTTTGTAACATTCGGAATAGAAAAGACAACAGGTTTTCCGTATCCATCAAAGGAATAAGTGAAATCTGTCCCCAGTTTCAAGCTTTTTCCGTCTTTAACTTCAACGAACAATTCATTAAATGTAAGTCCCCATTGCTCCGTGCCAATATAATATTTTTCATTGGCAAGGTAAAGGTTAATACTGAAATCCTCACCTTTTTTCAACTTGTAGGTCGTATTCTCCAACGGAGCAAACCCTGTCGTATCCGCAAAGGTTATAAGGCAAAATGTGGCTTCCTTTTCAAATGCTGCATAGAAGGTCTGGCTTTCTACTATTGTTCCCAAGGAAAGCGGATGCTGTGAGTTCTTATTTGTTGACCAGCCGGTAAAAGTATAATTATAATCCTCATCTTCGATGGCAGGTTCATCACCCTTGAATTCAATCTTTGTATCATAATAGCCTTTATAACTATACAGAGTCTCGCTTCCATCATATGATTTAAAAGTAATATCATATTGATCTCTTGCGTAGTAGAGAGAAAGCTGCAGTTTACCTTCTCCCGTTATCGTACCGCTATTAGATGATTTAGTCGTGTCAAACGAAAAACCATTTTTTATATATGCGGAATCTGGTACGGTTGCAGTTGTATCCGTTGCACCGATTTCAGTCTTGATTCTATCAGGAGTTTCCTGATACTGCCCATTTTTGTCCATATAATAGATGTTTACAGTGTATGGGGTATTACCATTTGCTTTCCATTTTGCTGTATATGATTGATTTCCAACAGTTCCTTTTGTAATCGTGACGGTAGAATATACATCCGATGTACCGCCTACTCCCCAACCGATAAAATCGTATCCCGGTTTTGTTGGAGTAGGAAGTGTAAAATTGTCGCTTTCAACATTGAAGAGCGAATATGATATGCCACTGTCATGTTTGATGATTTCCGGTGTGGTAATATCATCAGAAAATACTCCGCCATCCAGATAATAATACACATATTGCTGTTTTGGCTGCCAGTGTGCCGTCAGTGTTATATTGGACTGCCAGTTTGTCATAATATCCAGGTATTTTGACGGCGTTTGACTGCTATCTTTATCACATGTCCAGCCGATAAAATCGTAGTTGTCTCGCTCCAGATTGCTATTCAATGTATCAAATGGTTCGTCAAATCCAATCTTATAGTACGGTGTGGCATCGTTTGTCTTGTAATAATATGAGTAAATACTTTCATCGGGTGTGTTTTTCCAATGCCCACCATTTAAATCATAAGTAATAGTATACCTAGTTGATGTTGAGGGAGTGGTTTCTCCTTCTTTTACAACTGTTCCATCCCCGGAGGACTTTTCTTTCAAAGCGCCGATAAGCCTATCCGGCACACCGTTTCCACACACAATTTTTCCGGTATTTACTACACCGGAAACGTTAAAATTACTAATATCGGATAAATATAATGTGCCGGTGTTAACAAAAGAATCTTCCAAGCCCAAGTTGTAACAGCCACTGATTCTTGCCGTTCCGTTATTTTGGAAAGAGCAGCCGGAACTGACACCAAATGTTGAATTGGAACCGGCAAATGTAAATTCACTGTTATTTACAAAGCTTGCCTGATAACCAAGTGTAAAGCCATTTGAAATATTAACTGTCCCATTGTTTGTGAAGGTTTCATTCCCATACCAGCACCACATTTCAAATGAAGTATCTGTGTATGTTTCGCCGGAATTGATTGTTTTGCCATAATAGAGCGTCGATGCACTCACCGAAATTGGCAGAGCCGTAAAGATCATCAACATTACCATTATGAACGGTAGTATTCTTTTTCTCATAAAAGCCTCCTGTGTTTTATTTTTATTTTTTAGGATAATTGTTGTAGCCCGTATTATCCCTTCCTTTTCGCAAGCTGCATCAGTCCTTTTTTCGCAGCCTCGATCTGCGGCAGGAACAACGCCCTCTCATTAAATATCATATAGTTGTTCAACGCCAAAATAGACAGGTGGACATATGGTTCCACTTCCTCTTTGGTGCAGCCGAGAATCTCGGCAATCCGCTCTGTGTAGTAAGGGTAACGTCCCGCCAATTGGACCAGATACGGCTTTGCCTTCTCTCCGTATTCCTGGGACACGCATACACTGACCAGAAAACGCATAACCGGGGACAGCTTATCCGCAAGAGTGCCGAGATGGTCCACCATATTGGCAATATCCTTGATATCTTCAAGGGCAATGCTGAACGCACTCTGTTCAATACGGAAAATCGCTTCTTCGGCACATGCCAGAACCATTTCTTCTTTTGTATCGAAGTAATAATAGATACCACCGTTTTGCAGATTGTTTGCGTTGCAGAGATCTGTGGTGGTCGTTACCGTCAACCCTTTTTCAATAAAGCAGTCAAGGCATATACTGATGATTTCCTTCGTCCTCTTAGTCTTCTTTGATGTTTTCAAAACAAAAAACCTCCTTTCCCACCGAATATAATCTATCATGATGTATGATAGCATACCCCCCTCTGATAAATCAAGTACTTTCTTGAAAAATAATATGAATGTAATATGAATTCCGCACAAAATCTTTTGAGCTTCTTCGACTGTACACAAAACTTTATGACTTATTGATTACTTGTACTCTTACCTATCAAAGCATCACATCATCACAAAACACTATTTTTCATGGCTAAAATTCTTCTTTTGCAAAATAATGAAATTTTCTTACTTCTTCATTATTTTCATCCGTCAAGTACATCCATACACCACCTTTATTATCTTGCGCCATATATGATATGTAATATGATTCGAAATCCTCGGATATATCATATTTTAACAACTTACCTTTTTCCTCATCAAACGCATAAAATATAGAACTTTCTCTCATATATAAAACAGGCTTTTTATATGATGGCATACTATTTTGTGCAATGCTTAAATTTTTTTCCAACTGTATTTTCTTTATCTCTCCATCTTCAATACTGCCTATTAATGTTGTGTCCATAAAATTTGTTATAAATAAATATTGACCATTTACATATATCTGTGAAATTGCTGTATTAAAAACATCATCCTTATAATCCGACATTTCTATTGTCTTTTCAAATTTTCCTTGTTCATTATATACTGTTATAGCATAATCAGATACACCATCAGCAACTATTTCTTCTACAGAATATATGTATTCATCATAAAGACATATATTTGTTATGATACGACCTTCGCCATTTTTATAATCAATTTCATATTTTATTATTTCTTTTCTTGTACCGTCCTTTATATTATAACTTTCTATATATGTGTATCCCGTAGTTTCATCTAAAAGTTTACCTTTTGCAACATATATTGTTTCATCATTACCAGCAAGATAAAAAAATGTCTGCATATTCTGCTCTCTATACAGTTCTTCTAACGCACATTGCTCAATATTTAATCTGTAAAACACATTTGACCTTGTTTGCTCATCTTCCAATACTGTCACAAAGAAATACAAGTCTTTATCTACTAACAGCGAACTATTATTACATATCAAAAAGCCCTCAACATTTCCACTTTCTCTTGTAGCATTAGTTTGTATATCTTTTACATAAAACTTCAAGTTACCATTTTCGTCAATCTTATTATATACTATCTTCTCAGATGTTGTTAAAACAATGGATGTAAATTCATTTTCCTCTAACTGAATATCTTTTGCTTTTTCTATGTAATTATTTTTCTTACACGATGTCACACATAATAAAACGACAATACTAAGCAACCAAATACTTATTTTTTTCATTTTTTTCTCCTGGATAATATGAGCAACAGATTAAAAACAACCTGTTGCTCTTGCAATTTACCAACACAATCCGATATTTACAGCATTGTACGCATTGTACAATGTAGTCGCAGACTTATCATAAAATGAACCTGACGAATAACCCAAATACATAATCAAAGAATCCGCTATGTTAAATGTCGAACCATCTGTCGTAACACCATTAATTGCTATAAAATGACCTCCAGAAGTATATTTCCAGCCATCAGCTGTAGAACACGCAATACCAACTATTGGTGGCATATCATATAATGCAATTGAACTATATAAATAATTTACCATATCTGTCTTATTAACACCATTTTTCTGAACATAATAATTTGATGAAATTTTACTATTTAAATACTTCACCATCGGTGCCAAATATGTTCCACTAGTTGTTGTTCCACAAGCAGAAGCAATTGTTGACTGTGAATATGTTTTTCCAGTTAAATACTTTAATGCACCCTTAACTGTAGCAGGTCCACAATAATAGTTATTTATCTGTCCATATACGGTATATCCATCATCTAAATAATCCCATGTAACAGCTCTAGCCTTTGATGGCTTAATAACCGCTGAAACATCCAACTCTTCTTTTTCAGACTTAATTTTCACTTGTTCACTTGTTAATGATTCAACCACATCATTTTCCATCTCATAACTTTCAGCAGGCAATGCTCCAGCAAAACCAGTACCCGCATTAATCTCAGCTCCAAAAACTGTGCTACATGCCAACATTGAAATCAACAATGATGTGCTTACTACTTTCATAAATCTCTTGTTTCTCATAATAAATTTTCCTCTCTTTTATGTTTTATAATACAATATATTCAAACAACTCCCTAATACTGCCTCCTTTCATTATTCTTGTTGCATTGAATATATATAGTATCCATCATATCCATCAAACTTAACTACTATTTTTTCATTCGAATCGTAATTGATAACATATATATCTGCCTCTGTCGCACATTCGCCTTCAATTTTATAATCTTTGACAATTATGACCAGCTCTGATAATATTCCTTCATATTTATCTTGATATTCATATACACTCTCATTATATTTAATCAATTTATATATTCCACAGACACCACTAGTTGTAGTTTCTGTCATCACATTTCCTCCACCTTGCTCATATTGTTCCTTATCAACATAAAAGGTACTATTTATAGAACTAATCAACACCAAACATACTACCGCTACACTCACAAATGCGAATGCAAATGTTATAATCTTTGCACTTCTATTTACTTTTTTTTCACTATCTATAACATATCTATCATCCAGTTCACTTATGCTTTCAAATATTTTCTCGCTATTCAACATAATAATTCTCCTTCCACAAATAATCTTTTAACTGTGCTCGTATTCTACTTAGAATAACCATAACATTGTTCTTTGACACGCCATACATAATAGATATTTTCTCGATGGAATTAACAAAAAAATATCTTCTTACAAATATATTTCGATATTTGAGTGGCAAATCTTCTATAAATCTGTTAATAAGGTGTTGTAATTCATTCTCAATAATCGTCTCTTCAACATTATTATCTTTATCTGGCAGACATTCTTCTAATTCCTCCAAAACTAATGACAACTCGCTGCCGCCTCTCTTTTTTGCGTTTTCTTTTTTATATTTATCAAAGGATAGGTTTCTTGTTATTTTTCCTATAAATGCTCGGAAACAATTAGGAATTTGAGGTGGAATTGCTTTCCAAACCTTCATCCATGTATCATTAACACACTCCTCTGAATCTTCTTGATTGTTTAATATTGAATAAGCTATAGAATAGCAATATTTCTCATACTTATTCATCGTGACTGTTATTGCACTTTCATTTCTGCTTAAATACAAATTAATTATTTCTTTATCTTCCATATGCATATTTCTCACTGTTATGAAGTAACCTTTGTCAAGAGTAAATTCACAAAAATCACCACAAACTTTTCCTTTCATTAAATTTTAACACTGGGTACAGAGGTAATTAGTTATTTTGCAGATGTAATCTGACAGACTCAGCTTCTTCTGCTTGATTACCCTTAGGAATATTCAGATGATTCTGTCATCATACTTATTATTCGTTCAAATAATATTTTACAGGTAAATCCACGAATCTACAATTGTGAGGTCACTTCATATTGTCTCCTATTCTTATAGACGACATTTTTTAACAAACCTTACAAAATTTTCATTTTTTTATTTTAATTTACTAATATAACTTAATTCCAATATAGTGCAATTCGTAAATTTTCAATTTATGAAAACAAGAGGTTTCAATGGGAGACGGTATGAAACCGAAAGAAATACTAGACAGTAAAGGCACGAATGTCCGATTTGACATTGCACTTAGACTGGCAAATGAATTAGAAATTGACGTAAAAGAGATATGCTCTGCCAGTCCCTTTTCCGGTGCAATCACAGAAGAAGAAATATATCCTACACTATCCAATAGATTGAACGGTGCTATTGACGGAAATTGGGTAAAAACGTATCTAAAGAATTCCATGTATCCGCTTATGTATCTTTTCGAAAAAACAGTATGCCGGATATGGATAATTTGCTGACTTCCTTTTACCAATTGGATGATGAAGCCAGAAAAGAAGTGTTGGAAACGATACAATTCAAGCTGCAGTATCACAGAGATCCATAACGTGCAGAACAGATAAAGATGAAATTTTAATTCCATAAATTTATGGGTATTATGGGAGAGATATTGATATTATCGTCTTGTTCCATTCTTATCAAAATTCTTTCTTAATGCTATTTCTGTTGGGAGAATAGACCCAATTAAAGGAATAAGTTGAACACCACAGATAATTCCTCCTATACTCCCAACACAATCTTCATTTTTTCCAATTACTAAAAGCATGAATATTACTGTTATCGGCAACATAACCATTCCACAGACATACCAAACTTTACCAGAATATTTATGAGCAAATTCCCATGTATCTTTGTTCTTCATAGACATCGAAGTCCGGTATCCAAATAATGAATTTATTTCCTTGGGAGCCTTTTTCATAAAATATCTTCCAAAACCAATCATCGTAAATGGAAGAAGCAAATCCATAATTAACATAAAGATCCAAAATCCCATTCTTGAACTCCTTTACTACTAAATCCCGATTTGTCAGATTCATTCTTGTTAAAAAACCGCAACTCCTCATAAAATGAGGAATTGCGGCTTGTATTTAAGTTTCTATGATACTAAATCAAAGATTATTCGATAATTGTTGCAACTCTTCCTGAACCTACTGTTCTACCACCTTCACGGATAGCGAATGTAAGACCCTGTTCCATAGCAATTGGATGGATGAGTTCGATTGTCATTTCTACGTTATCACCAGGCATGCACATTTCTGTTCCAGCTGGAAGTTCGCAAACACCTGTTACGTCTGTTGTTCTGAAGTAGAACTGTGGACGATAGTTGTTGAAGAATGGAGTATGACGTCCACCTTCATCTTTTGTTAAAACGTAAACCTGAGCAGTAAATTTTCTATGACATGTAACTGTACCTGGTTTTGCAAGTACCTGTCCACGAACGATCTGGTCACGGTTAACACCACGGAGAAGAGCTCCGATGTTATCACCAGCCATAGCTTCATCAAGCTGTTTTCTGAACATTTCGATACCAGTAACAACTGTCTTAAGAACATCTTCCTTAACACCAAGGATTTCAAGTTCATCATTAAGGTGAAGTGTTCCTCTTTCTACTCTACCTGTAGCAACAGTACCACGACCTGTGATTGTGAATACGTCTTCTACTGGCATAAGGAATGGCTTATCTGTATCTCTTACAGGATCTGGGATATATTCATCAACTGTGTGCATAAGTTCAAGAATCTTATCACCCCATTCACTGTTAGGATCTTCAAGTGCTTTAAGAGCTGAACCCTTAATGATTGGACAACCTGTGAATCCATATTCTTCAAGCTGTTCTGTAACTTCCATTTCAACTAATTCGATAAGTTCTTCATCATCAACCATATCGCACTTGTTAAGGAATACAACGATATATGGAACACCAACCTGACGAGCAAGAAGGATATGTTCCTTTGTCTGTGCCATAACACCATCAGTAGCAGCAACAACGAGGATAGCGCCATCCATCTGAGCAGCACCGGTGATCATGTTCTTTACATAGTCAGCATGGCCTGGGCAGTCAACGTGTGCATAATGTCTTCTCTCTGTCTCATATTCAACGTGAGCAGTAGAAATTGTGATTCCTCTTTCTCTTTCTTCTGGAGCCTTATCGATATTTTCGAATGCAACAGCTTCACCTGTACCAAGTCTGGCATTAAGAGTCTTAGTGATAGCAGCTGTCAAAGTTGTTTTACCATGGTCAACGTGTCCGATTGTACCAATGTTACAATGTGGTTTAGTTCTTTCAAATTTAGCTTTAGCCATTTTAAAAAAATCCTCCTTAAATTTTCCCTCTTCCGGGTTGTCTTTTTTTATAAGCTTTTTTAATTATATTTCATAAAAGAAATTTTTTCAATATTTATTTTGCTCTTGCAGCGATTACTTTATCCTGTACGTTCTTAGGTACCTGCTCATATTTCTGGAAGAACATTGAGTAGTTACCACGACCCTGTGTAGATGAACGGAGTTCTGTTGAATATCCGAACATTTCAGCAAGTGGAACTAATGCTGTTACCATCTTACCGCCACCGATGTCATCCATGCTCTGGATCTGTCCACGCTTAGCATTTAAGCTTCCGATTACGTCGCCCATGTATTCTTCAGGCATTGTAACTTCAACTTTCATGATAGGCTCAAGGAGAACAGGATTAGCCTTCTGCATAGCTTCCTTGAATGCCATAGATCCGGCAATGTGGAATGCCATTTCTGATGAATCGACTTCATGGTAAGAACCATCGTATACGTTAGCTGATACACCAAGTACAGGGAAACCTGCAAGGATACCTGCTTTAGTAGCTTCTTCAATACCTTCTCCAACAGATGGAATGTATTCCTTAGGAATAGCACCACCTACTACAGTAGATACGAACTTGAATGTTTCTTCACCGTTTGGATCCATAGGCTCAAATTTAACTTTACAGTGTCCGTACTGTCCACGACCACCTGACTGTTTAGCATACTTGCTATCAACATCAACAGGTTTTGTGATTGTTTCCTTATATGCTACCTGTGGGGCACCTACGTTAGCTTCAACCTTAAATTCACGAAGAAGACGGTCTACGATAACTTCAAGATGTAACTCACCCATTCCGGCAATAATTGTCTGACCTGTTTCCTGATCTGTATGAGCTTTGAATGTTGGATCTTCTTCAGCAAGTTTTGCTAAAGCTTCACCCATCTTACCCTGATCGTTCTTTGTCTTAGGCTCGATTGCGAGCTCGATAACAGGTTCTGGGAATTCCATAGATTCAAGGATTACAGGATGCTGTTCATCACAGATTGTATCACCGGTTGTTGTAAATTTGAAACCTACAGCAGCAGCGATATCTCCTGAATATACTTTATCTATTTCTGTACGCTTATTGGCATGCATCTGTACGATACGTCCAATACGTTCTTTTTTATCTTTTGATGCATTTAATACATATGAACCTGAGTTACATGTACCAGAGTATACTCTGAAGAATGCAAGCTTACCAACGAATGGGTCAGCCATAATCTTAAATGCTAAAGCAGCAAATGGAGCGTCATCTGAAGATGGTCTTGTTACTTCATTGCCTTCCATATCTGTACCTGTGATATCAGGAACGTCTGTTGGAGCTGGCATGTATTCAATAACACCGTCTAATAACTTCTGAACACCCTTGTTCTTGTATGCTGAACCACAGAATACAGGAACTGCTTCACTGGCAATTGTTCCCTTACGGAGAACTGCCTTTAACTGCTCTTTAGAAGGAGTCTCTCCCTCAAGATACATCATCATTAAATCATCATCTAATTCGCAGATTTTCTCAACGAGGTTATCTCTCCATTTATTTGCAAGGTCTTTTAAGTCATCAGGAATTGCTGTAATCTCGATGTCTTCACCCTTGTCATCTTTGTAATAATAAGCTTCCATCTCAAATAAGTCGATTAAGCCCTTAAAATCATCTTCCTGTCCAATTGGAATCTGTACAGGAATTGCATTCTTTCCAAGACGATCAATGATTGTCTGAACAGAATAGAAAAAGTCTGCACCCATTTTATCCATCTTATTGATGAATGCCATACGAGGTACATTGTAGGTATCAGCCTGTCTCCAAACGTTTTCAGACTGAGGTTCTACACCTGCCTTAGCATCGAATACACCTACTGCGCCATCAAGAACTCTGAGTGAACGTTCAACTTCAACTGTAAAGTCTACGTGGCCCGGAGTATCAATGATGTTGATACGATGTTCTAACGCACCTGGCATTGGTTTATGATGATCCTCTAAAGTCCAATGGCATGTTGTAGCAGCAGATGTGATTGTAATACCACGTTCCTGTTCCTGTTCCATCCAGTCCATTGTAGCTGTTCCTTCATGAGTATCACCAATCTTATAGTTAACACCGGTATAATATAAGATACGCTCTGTTAATGTTGTCTTACCAGCATCAATATGAGCCATAATACCGATATTTCTGGTTCTCTCTAATGGATATTCTCTTCCAGCCAAGGTATTTTCCTCCTTATTTTGGTTAGTAATTCCGCAACGGAAAGTTACGCTGCAGAATATGTTTCATAAAAATTAGAATCTGTAATGTGCGAAAGCCTTGTTTGCTTCTGCCATTTTGTGCATATCTTCTTTTCTCTTTACTGATGCACCTGTATTGTTAGATGCATCCATAATTTCGCCGGCAAGTCTTTCTTCCATAGTCTTCTCGCCTCTTGCGCGTGAGAAAGTTGTCAACCAACGAAGTCCGAGAGCCTGTCTTCTCTCTGCTCTTACTTCGATAGGTACCTGGTAAGTAGCACCACCAATACGTCTTGCTTTAACTTCAAGTACTGGCATTACATTGTTCATAGCTTCTTCAAATACCTCGAGAGCTGGCTTACCTGATTTTTCTTCAACTTTATTGAATGCTCCATATACAATCTTCTGAGCTGTAGATTTCTTACCGTCTAACATAATATTGTTGATAAGTTTTGTTACAACCTTGCTGTTGTACATTGGATCTGCTAATACATCTCTATGCTGAGTATGTCCTTTACGTGGCACGGTTCTTCCCTCCTTAACATAATTTAATTAATTCATAGGTACTCACATGTGTCTATGTGTTCGCGCTCGGTATATCTTATGTCCTGCAACCTACAGGAAATATATCTATCCGGCACTTAAACCAATCTGACAATTAAGTGAATATTATTTTGCGTCTTTAGGTCTCTTAGCGCCGTATTTTGAACGCGCCTGTCTTCTCTTAGCAACACCTGCTGTATCGAGTGTTCCTCTTACGATATGATATCTTGTACCTGGTAAGTCTTTTACCCTACCACCTCTTACAAGAACAACACTATGTTCCTGAAGGTTATGTCCTTCACCTGGAATGTAGCTTGTTACTTCAATACCGTTAGAAAGACGAACTCTGGCAATTTTTCTAAGAGCTGAGTTAGGTTTCTTAGGGGTCTTAGTCTTAACTGCTGTACAAACACCTCTCTTCTGTGGAGAAGCTGTATCAATAGCTTTCTTCTGAAGTGAGTTGTAACTCTTTAAAAGAGCTGGAGCTGTTGACTTCTTAACAGATGTCTGTCTTCCCTTTCTTACTAACTGGTTAAATGTAGGCATTCTTTTTCACCTCCTGATAAATAAATTTCCTTGGTTGCGAATCTGATTATTCAAATTCTCTCATTTGCGCACAAAAATAAGCCATGCTACATTGCACGCACGGCTTATTATAAATGTTAATTTATCTGTTGTCAACAGGTAAATTTATATGATTTAAAGTTTTATTCTTCTGTATTAACTTCTTCTGTGGTTTCTTCTGCTACATTATCTGTGTTTTCTACAGTTTCTGCTGTTTCTTCAGGTGAATTGTCTGTATTTTCAGTATTTTCAGCAATGTCTTCACCTTCAAAATCTTCCTCAAAAGAAAGTTCTTCTTCACTGCTCTCATCAGAGTCAAGTCTTACATCTCTGTATCTCTTCATACCTGTACCTGCAGGAATAAGTTTACCGATAAGAACGTTTTCTTTAAGACCGATAAGCGGGTCTACCTTGCCGTTAATTGCTGCTTCGGTAAGAACCTTTGTTGTTTCCTGGAAAGATGCAGCTGAAAGGAATGAGTTGGTAGCAAGAGCTGCCTTTGTAATACCTAACATAATCTGTGTTCCTTCTGCAGGTTCAAGATTCTGTTCAGCAAGCTTTTCGTTAATTTCATTAAAGTCAAGTACGTCAACTGTTACTCCTGAAAGATATTCAGAATCACCAGGATTTTCGATTTTAATCTTCTTGAGCATCTGTCTTACAATTACTTCAATATGCTTATCGTTAATTTCAACACCCTGAAGTCTGTATACACGCTGTACTTCACGAAGCATATAATCCTGAACCGCTCTTACACCCTTAATCTTAAGGATATCATGTGGGTTAACGCTACCTTCTGTAAGCTCATCACCGGCTTCGAGTACCTGTCCATCGACAATCTTAATTCTTGAGCCATAAGGTATAAGATAATTCTTAACATTACCTGTCATTGGATCTGTGACAACAACTTCACGTTTCTTCTTAGTATCAACAATCTTGGCAACGCCACCGAATTCTGCAATAATTGCAAGTCCCTTTGGCTTTCTTGCTTCAAAAAGTTCTTCTACTCTAGGAAGACCCTGTGTGATATCATCACCGGCAACACCACCGGCATGGAATGTTCTCATGGTAAGCTGTGTACCAGGTTCACCGATTGACTGGGCAGCAATAATACCGACTGCTTCACCGACCTGTACCTGTTGTCCTGTTGCCATATTGGCACCATAACATTTAGCACAAACACCAAGGTGTGACTTACATGAAAGAACTGTTCTTATCTTAACTTCTTTAAGTCCGAGCTTTTCAATAATTTCTGCTCTCTTAGGAGTAATCATATGATTCTTCTTAATGAGGATTTCCCCGGTTTCAGGGTCTTCGATATCTTCAGCAAGATATCTTCCTGTGATTCTATCCTTCAATCCTTCAATTACTTCCTGGCCTTCCATAAATGCTTTAACTACCATTCCCGGAATTTCTTTGCCTTCTGAGCAGTCAACTTCTCTGATAATAAGCTCCTGGGATACATCAACAAGACGTCTTGTGAGGTATCCTGAATCGGCTGTTCTTAATGCGGTATCTGAAAGACCCTTTCTGGCACCATGGGCAGAAATGAAATATTCCAAAACATCAAGACCTTCACGGAAGTTTGACTTGATTGGAAGTTCGATAGTTCTACCTGATGTATCTGCCATAAGTCCACGCATACCTGCTAACTGCTTAATCTGCTGGTTAGAACCACGGGCACCTGAGTCAGCCATCATAAAGATGTTGTTATACTTGTCAAGTCCGGAAATAAGTGCATCAGTAAGTTTCGCATCGGTATCAAACCATGTTGCTACTACTTCTTTATATCTTTCTTCTTCAGTAATAAGACCTCTTCTGAAGTTCTTCATAATCTTATCAACTGTTGCTTCAGCTGCTGCAAGCATATCTTTCTTCTGTGCAGGAACTGTCATATCTGAAATTGATACTGTCATGGATGCCCTTGTAGAATACTTGTAACCTGTTGACTTAATAAGGTCAAGTACTTCTGCTGTCTTTGTAGCACCATGTGTATTAATTACTTTTTCAAGTATCTTCTTTAATTCTTTCTTTCTTACAAGGAAATCAACTTCAAGCTTACATTCATTTTCAGGAATACTTCTGTCTATAAATCCAAGATCCTGAGGAATGATTTCATTAAAGAGGAATCTTCCTAATGTAGAGTTAATAACATCACTCTTAACTGTTCCGTCTTCCAATGTCTTAGTTACTCTTACATTGATTTTTGAATGTAATGTAATAATCCCGTTCTCATAAGCAAGAATTGCTTCATTAACGCTCTTGAATGATTTGCCTTCTCCAAGTGCTCCCGGTCTTTCCTGTGTAAGGTAATAGATACCGAGAACCATATCCTGTGAAGGAACGGCTACAGGACCACCATCTGATGGTTTTAAGAGGTTATTAGGCGAGAGAAGAAGGAATCTGCACTCTGCCTGTGCTTCTACTGACAATGGAAGATGTACCGCCATCTGGTCACCGTCGAAATCGGCGTTGAACGCTGTACATACAAGTGGATGAAGCTTAATAGCCTTACCCTCTACAAGTATTGGTTCAAATGCCTGAATACCAAGTCTATGGAGTGTAGGAGCACGGTTAAGCATAACCGGATGTTCTTTAATTACATCCTCTAATACATCCCATACCTCTGTCTCTAACCTTTCAACTTTTTTCTTAGCGCCCTTTACATTTGGGCAATAACCGCTTGATACAAGTTCTTTCATAACAAATGGTTTGAAAAGTTCGATTGCCATCTCTTTTGGAAGACCACACTGGTAAATCTTAAGTTCCGGTCCTACTACGATAACCGAACGTCCAGAGTAGTCAACACGCTTACCAAGAAGATTCTGACGGAAACGGCCCTGTTTACCTTTTAACATATCTGATAAAGACTTAAGTGCTCTGTTACCTGGTCCTGTTACGGGACGTCCTCTTCTACCATTATCAATCAATGCATCAACTGCTTCCTGAAGCATTCTTTTTTCATTACGGATAATGATTTCAGGTGCTCCAAGTTCCATAAGTCTTGCAAGACGGTTATTTCTGTTGATAATTCTTCTATATAAATCGTTTAAGTCTGATGTTGCGAATCTGCCGCCATCAAGCTGAACCATAGGTCTTAAATCCGGTGGTATTACCGGAACGACATCAAGTATCATCCATTCAGGCTTATTTCCTGATTCCCTGAATGCCTCAACAACTTCAAGTCTCTTAACGATTCTTGCTTTTTTCTGTCCTGAAGCATCTTTCAGTTCAGCTTTTAATTCAGCTGAATCTTTATCAAGGTCGATATTGTGGAGTAATTCCTTAATTGATTCCGCACCCATACCTACTCTGAATGCAGAACCCCATTTTTCGTATGCTGCCGCATATTCCTGCTCTGACAATATCTGTTTAAAAGATAAATCCGTATCACCTGCATCAAGAACTATATATGATGCAAAATATAATACTTTTTCAAGTACTCTTGGTGAAAGGTCAAGAATAAGTCCCATACGGCTTGGTATTCCTTTAAAATACCATATATGTGATACAGGAGCTGCAAGGCTTATATGTCCCATACGCTCTCTACGAACGCTTGCCTTTGTAACTTCTACGCCACAACGGTCACAGACAATTCCTTTATATCTGATTTTTTTGTACTTACCGCAGTAACATTCCCAGTCTTTACTTGGTCCAAATATCTTCTCACAGAACAGTCCGTCCCTTTCAGGTTTTAATGTTCTGTAGTTGATTGTTTCCGGCTTAATAACCTCTCCGTGAGACCACTCCAGAATTTTTTCAGGGGATGCAAGACCAATCTTAATTGAATCGAATGTTATCGGCTGATATGTTTCGTTATTAGTATTTTCTGGCATAACTAATCTCCCTTCTATTCTTCACTGTCGAATGCTGAATCATCGAAATCTGCTATATCTGATGTGTCTTCTTCAACATCAGAAAGTTCTCCGTCAACGAATTCCTGTTTCTGATATCCGAAGTCACCGAATGCTTCTTCATATCCATATGCTTTATTATCACCCATAAGGTCTTCATGTGAAGCATCAGATTCTGCGTAGCCGATATTTTCTTTAATATCAACTTCTTCGCCGTTCTCATCAAGAACCTTAACATCAAGTGCAAGTGATCTTAATTCTTCAAGAAGTACCTTGAAGGATTCAGGAATACCCGGTTCAGGAATATTATCACCTTTGATAATTGCTTCGTATGTCTTAACACGTCCTACAACGTCATCTGACTTAACTGTAAGGATTTCCTGAAGCGTATATGAAGCACCATATGCTTCAAGAGCCCAAACTTCCATTTCACCGAAACGCTGTCCACCAAATTGTGCTTTACCACCAAGCGGCTGCTGTGTAACAAGTGAGTAAGGACCGGTCGAACGTGCATGAATCTTATCATCAACAAGATGATGAAGCTTAAGGTAATGCATGTGTCCGATTGTAACAGGGCTGTCAAAATATTCTCCTGTTCTACCATCTCTCAATCTTACTTTACCATCTCTTGAAATAGGAACGCCTTTCCATTCTGCTCTATGGTCAAGGTGGTCACCAAGATATTCCATAAGTTCTTCATTTATCTTGCCGTCCCATTTTTCTTTGAATTCATCCCATTCAAGATTTACATAATCGTTGGCAAGATCAAGTGTATCCATGATATCTTTTTCGTTAGCACCGTCAAATACAGGTGTTGATATCTTAAATCCGAGTGCTCTCGCTGCAAGGCTTAAGTGAATCTCAAGAACCTGACCGATATTCATACGTGATGGTACACCGAGAGGATTAAGAACGATGTCAAGAGGTCGTCCATTTGGAAGATATGGCATATCTTCTACAGGTAAAATTCTTGAAACGACACCCTTGTTACCATGACGTCCGGCCATCTTATCACCTACAGAAATCTTTCTCTTCTGTGCGATGTAGATACGAACCGACTGATTAACGCCCGGATTGAGGTCATCCCCGTTCTCTCTTGTAAATACCTTAGCATCAACTATAACACCGTACTCTCCGTGAGGAACTCTGAGTGAAGTATCTCTTACTTCTCTTGCTTTCTCACCAAAAATGGCTCTCAAAAGTCTCTCTTCGGCTGTAAGCTCTGTCTCACCCTTAGGTGTAACTTTACCTACAAGAATATCTCCGGCACGGACTTCTGCACCAATTCTTATAATACCTCTTTCATCAAGGTCTTTAAGTGCATCTTCACCAACGCCCGGAACTTCTCTTGTTATCTCTTCAGGTCCAAGCTTGGTATCTCTTGCTTCTGCTTCGTATTCTTCTATATGAACTGATGTATAAACATCATCTCTTACAAGTCTTTCACTTAATAAAACAGCATCCTCGTAGTTGTAACCTTCCCATGTCATGAATCCGATGAGAGGGTTCTTACCTAATGCGATTTCACCATTAGAAGTTGATGGACCGTCCGCAATTACATCGCCTGCTTCAACTCTGTCTCCCTTTGTAACGATTGGTTTCTGGTTATAACAGTTGCTCTGGTTACTTCTTGCGAATTTGGTAAGCTGGTATGAATGTCTGTTTCCGTCATCCTCAAGAATAACGATTTCTGTTGATGTGGCCCTGTCAACAAGACCGCCTTTTTCCGCTACTACACAGGCACCTGAGTCAACGGCTGTCTTATATTCCATACCTGTTCCTACTACTGCTGAATCAGTTGTAAGAAGAGGTACCGCCTGACGCTGCATGTTAGATCCCATAAGTGCTCGGTTAGCATCGTCGTTCTGGAGGAAAGGAATCATTGAAGTAGCAACTGAGAATACCATCTTAGGAGATACGTCCATAAGGTCTATCTTGCTCTTTTCAAATTCCGAGGTTTCCTCTCTGTAACGGCCTGATACGCTGTTCTTAACGAAATATCCGTTCTCGTCAAGTTCTGCATTAGCCTGTGCTACATAATAATTATCTTCTTCATCGGCAGTAAGGTATCTTACTTCCTCTGTTACTCTTGGGTTCTTAGGATCTGTCTTATCTACAACACGATATGGGGCTTCTACAAATCCGTACTCATTAATTCTTGCGTATGTAGCAAGTGAGTTGATAAGACCAATGTTAGGTCCTTCAGGTGTCTCAATAGGACACATTCTGCCATAATGTGTATAATGAACATCTCGAACCTCAAATCCGGCACGATCTCTTGAAAGTCCGCCAGGTCCGAGTGCTGAAAGACGTCTCTTATGTGTAATTTCACTAAGAGGGTTATTCTGATCCATAAACTGTGACAACTGCGAACTTCCAAAAAATTCCTTAACTGCAGCTGTTACAGGCTTGATATTAATTAAAGTCTGTGGTGATGCTCCTTCAACGTCCTGAGTTGTCATTCTTTCCCTAACAACTCTTTCCATTCTTGAAAGACCGATTCTGTACTGGTTCTGTAACAATTCACCTACAGCCCTGATACGTCTGTTTCCAAGATGATCGATATCATCCTTTGTTCCAACGCCATATTCAAGATGTATATTGTAATTAATAGAAGCAATAATATCATCAACGGTAATATGCTTTGGTACAAGATCACTTGCGTTCTTCTTAATAGCTTCCTTGATATCATCAAGTGATGTATTTTCTTCAAGGATTGTCTTTAATACAGGATAGTATACTGCTTCATGGATACCAAGAGACTTAGCCTCTTCCTCTGTGATATCTACATGTTTTGTAATATCAACCATCATATTAGAAAGCACTTTTACTTTTCTGTCTTCAACAGCAAGCCATACATAAGGTACTGCCGCATTCTGGATAGCAAGGGCAGAATCCTTTGTAAGTGTATCTCCGGCTGATGCAATAATTTCTCCTGTGGTAACATCCACAACATCCTCTGCGAGCTTGTGTCCCCAGATTCTGTTTCTGAAATTAAGTTTCTTGTTAAATTTATAACGGCCTACCTTAGCAAGGTCGTATCTTCTTGGGTCAAAGAACATTGCATTGATAAGGCTCTCTGCACTATCAACCGAAAGAGGTTCACCCGGACGGATTTTTTTGTATAACTCTAAGAGACCCTCTTCATAACCGCCATTAGGGCTCTTCTCTGTTACTGAAGGATCTTTTGCTATACTTGCTTCAATTTTAGGTTCATCCCCGAAAAGTTCACGAATCTGTGCATTGGTTCCGAAACCAAGTGCTCTTATAAGAACTGTAACAGGTACCTTTCTTGTTCTATCTACACGCACGGAAAATACATCATTGGAGTCTGTTTCATACTCTAACCATGCACCTCTGTTAGGTATAACGGTACATGAATATAATGTTTTACCAATCTTATCATGACCTATTTCATAATAGATTCCCGGAGAACGGACTAACTGGCTTACAATTACTCGCTCTGCACCATTAATAACGAAGGTTCCTGTTGCTGTCATTAATGGAAGATCTCCCATGAAAATGTCATGTTCTTTAATCTCGTCTGTTTCTTTGTTATAAAGTCTTACTTTAACTTTGAGAGGAGCTGCGTATGTTGCATCTCTTTCTTTACATTCTTCAATAGAATACTTCTTATCGTCTTCACATAACATAAAGTCTACAAATTCAAGGCTAAGGTGACCACTGTAATCTGTAATAGGCGATATATCTTCAAAAACTTCTTTGAGTCCATCCTCTAAGAACCACTTATATGAATTCTTCTGAACTTCAATAAGATTAGGCATATCAAGAACTTCTTTCTGTCTTGAGTAACTCATTCTGACGTTCTTGCCAAATTTCTTAGGACGTAATCTGTTTTTTTCCATTGACGTTTACCCCTGCGCTTTCTATAATTTTCTTTTGCCTATGTGTTGAGCATAAGTCTACACAATAAAGCATTGTCCATAATAGCATATATGTAAATGCCTGTCAACAACTTTTTTAATAACATCTCCGGTCGTTGGCATTAAAAAAGAGTGCCACTTTCGTGACACTCTTTTGTCTACAAGTATAAATTACATTATTTGATTGTAGCTTTAGCGCCTGCTTCTTCAAGTTTCTTCTTGATGTCTTCAGCTTCTTCTTTGCTAACGCCTTCCTTAACAACCTTAGGAGCTGCTGTAACAAGATCCTTAGCTTCTTTAAGTCCAAGACCTGTGATTTCACGAACAACTTTGATTACTGGAACACCAGAACCTTCTGTAAGTTCAACGTCAAATTCTGTCTTTTCTTCTTCAGCTGCTGCACCTGCGCCTGCTGATGCAACTACAACGCCTGCTGCTGCAGATACGCCGAATTCTTCTTCACATGCTTTTACAAGATCGTTTAATTCTAATACTGTTAATCCTTTAATAACTTCAATGATTTCCTGAGTTGTCATTTTAAATATCCTCCATTAATTTGTTTTTTAATTTCTTAGTAATTATGCTTCTGCTTCGTTCTTTTCAGCAATCTGCTTAATAACACGAGCGAAGTTTGTAACTGGTGACTGAATACTTCCAAGGAATTTTGAAAGGAGTTCTTCTCTTGATGGGATAGTAGCAATTACCTGGATACCTTTCTCATCATAATATGTTCCTTCAACAACACCTGATTTAAGCTGTAATGCATCAGCAGTCTTAGCAAATCCGAAAAGGATTCTTGCAGGAGCTGTTGCATCTTCCTTAGAAATAGCGATTGCTGTAGGACCTTCAAGGTCTGGTACAAGTGCTTCAAATTCTGTACCGGCAACAGCACGCTTAATCATTGTATTCTTATAAACCTTATATATAACGCCTGCTTCTCTCATTTTCTTACGAAGAGCTGTATCCTGCTCAACTGTAAGTCCACGGTAGTCTGCAAGAACTGCTGACTTAGCACCGTTAAGGCATTCAATGATTTCATCAACTATAGGCTTCTTAATCTCAACCTTTGCCATGAGTAATTTTCCTCCTTGTAGAATTAATATAAAAAATGCCTCCCGCAGACCGGGAGACATTAAAAAGTCATGTGCTTAAAATTCTCCTCGGCAGGCGTACTGACTTATGCCTTACGGCACCTGCTGTCTACGGTAGGGACTTATACAAGTCCAACAGATGATATGTTACCATCTGAATATTATTTTGTCAAGCAAATTTATGCAAGATACTTTGTTGTATCAACCTTAACGCCAGGACCCATTGTAGATGTAAGAGTAATGTTCTTAATATACTGTCCTTTTAATGCTGAAGGTTTAGCTTTAACGATTGCATCCATAATAGCCTTGAAGTTGTCTGCAAGCATCTCTTCTGTGAAAGATACTTTACCAACTGTAACATGCACGATGTTAGTCTTGTCAAGTCTGTATTCAATCTTACCGGCTTTGATATCTGCTATTGCTTTTGTTACATCCATAGTAACTGTACCGGCTTTAGGGTTTGGCATTAAGCCCTTTGGTCCGAGTACTCTACCGAGACGACCAACAACACCCATCATATCAGGTGTAGCTACAACAACGTCGAAGTCAAACCATCCTTCGTTCTGGATCTTTGGAATGAGTTCTTCGCCGCCTACGAAATCTGCTCCTGCTGCTTCTGCTTCTGTTGCCTTAGCGCCCTTAGCGAAAACAAGAACTCTTACTGTCTTACCTGTTCCGTGAGGAAGAACTACTGCACCACGAATCTGCTGCTCAGCATGACGTCCGTCACAACCTGTTCTGATATGTGCTTCTACTGTCTCATCAAATTTTGCTGTTGAAGCTTTCTTAACTAATGCTACGGCTTCTTCAGCGCTGTATGTTGCTGTGCGGTCTACTAATTTAGCCGCTTCAACGTATTTTTTGCCTCTTTTCATTTTAAAAAACCTCCTGGTGGTATTTGCGGGGTCTGCCCTCCCACAACTATTATCTGATGTCTGACATCAGACGCAGCTTAAATTATTCTTCTACTGTGATACCCATACTTCTTGCAGTACCGGCGATCATGCTCATAGCTGCTTCAACTGAAGCTGCATTTAAGTCAGGCATCTTCAATTCAGCGATCTTCTGGAGATCTGCTTTAGAAATCTTAGCAACCTTTGTCTTGTTAGGTACGCCTGAACCTGATTTAATGTTACATGCCTTCTTAAGAAGAACTGCTGCAGGTGGAGTCTTTGTAATGAAACTGAAACTTCTGTCTGCATAAACTGTAATTACAACAGGGACGACTGTATCTCCCATATCTGCTGTCTTTGCGTTGAACTGCTTTGTAAATTCAACGATGTTTACACCGTGCTGACCAAGTGCTGGACCAACTGGTGGAGCTGGTGTAGCTTTGCCGGCAGCAATCTGTAATTTGATATAACCTGTTACTTTCTTTGCCATCTTTGGCACCTCCTAAAATAATGTGGTGTTTGCGGGAATCACCCTCCCACGCAAGTCGTATAACCGACTAACTCCGGTTGCCCGGAATCTATTCGTCATAATGGCAATGCCATTTACGAATTTTCATTAAATATGACGTATTTCTGTAAAGCCTAACTCAACAGGTGTCTCACGTCCAAACATATCTACTGTAATTGTAACAGTCTGTTTGTTGTCATTGATACTCTTAATCTCTCCGACGGTATTTTCCCATACTCCGGATATTGCCATAACCGTATCACCCAGTGAGTATTCAGCCGCAACCTTACCAATGCTGATACCGAGGTTGTTCATCTCTTCATCTGTAAGCGGAACCGGCTTGGATCCCGGACCTACAAATCCTGTAACACCTCTTGTATTTCTTACAACATACCATGTGTCATCGTTCAGAATCATGTGAATAAGTACATATCCAGGGAAGATTTTTTTCTGAACCTGTTTCTTAACACCATTCTTAATTTCTACTGCATCCTGTAAAGGAACGGAAACTTCAAGAATCTGATCTTCAAGGTGTCTGTTTTCGATTGTTTTCTCGATGTTAGCTTTAACTTTATTCTCGTAGCCTGAATATGTATGAACTACATACCAGCTAGCTCCTGATATTTCTTCTGACATCCAATCACCTTTTCCTATTTAACAAATATTTTATCGAAACCTGTTGATATAACAAAATCAAGTCCGAAAATTATAAGTCCGAGAACAACTGTGCAGACCAATACTGCAAGTGTCTGTCTTCCAAGTGACTGACGATTAGGCCAGATGATTTTCTTGAATTCCGCTTTCATTGAAGCAAAGAATCCAACTTTTTCAGACTTCTTTCTGCCTTTAGAAGTCTTCGCTGTTTTCATAGTTAATTCTTCAACAGTTACATCATCAATTGATGTGTTGTTAAGAATTTCCTTTTCAGAATCACCCATCGTAGTTACCTCTCAATACTAAAACTATTTTGTTTCCTTATGCATTGTGTGTGACTTACAGAATCTGCAATATTTCTTTGTTTCCATTCTGTCAGGATGAGTCTTCTTATCCTTTGTCATATTATAGTTACGCTGTTTGCATTCTGTACAAGCTAATGTAATTTTAACACGCATGACTTACACCTCCAAATTGTGCTGTTTATCTATTATTTTTGGGCATAAAAAAAAAGCCTTTACTTCCCATAGCTTACTCACTATATCATAGCTGTATTAACATAGTCAAGTCTTTTTTCTAAAAAAAATATGTGAAAAAAAATTATAAAATAAGATGACATTTTTTGTCTTATGTTCTATAATATATATGTAAAAATGGATTTTTGCAAGAGTTATTTTATCATACAGACAAGGAGGTGACTGTTATGATTAGCAATGTATATAACTACTACCTGTCCCAGTACGGCAATCTTTCCTACGGCAGGCATAATGTTCATAAAAAAAATGAGCTTCGTAATACCTATAACAGCATTGTGAAGCTTAACAGATCCAATCCTTTTTATGACATTGATTTATCGGAAGAATCCCAGAGATATGCAATTGACATTAAAGAGAACGCAAGGGCATTGTTTGATGTTACGGAAGATTTGACGGATGCCGGCAACGGCAATATGACATTCAGAAGCATTGCGGAATCGGATATGCCGGATAATGTTGAAGTTGAATATATTGGCGAGAACGTCCACGCCGGAAGTCCTGCAAAGTTTACAATCGGCGTCAGGAAATTAGCCACACCCCAGACTAATACAGGAGCTTATCTGCGCCAGAATGCCAGAAATCTTTTTACCGGCACCTATTCTTTTGACGTTGATATATCCTCCATTACATACGAACTCCAATTTGATGTCACAGATAAAGACACCAACCGCAGTGTGCAGGATAAGCTTGCACGTCTGATTAACAAGTCCAATATAGGTCTTAATGCACAGGTTCTTGTTAATGACAGCGGCCGTTCGGCACTGTCTGTTACTTCCAATATGACCGGTGTAGGTGACAGACCTGTTATTTTCAGGATTACGGATAACGATACCTCGGCTCTTTCAGGTGTGGTTGACGCCCTCGGGCTTGATAATACCACCCATTATCCGTCTAATGCGGTTTTTGAACTGAACGGCAATGAGAAGATTTCATCATCCAACGTTTTTACAGTGGATAAAAAATACGAGATTACCCTTAAAAAAGCCAATAACGAAGGGGAGTATGCAACTATAGGACTTAAACAGAACCTTGATTCCATTATCGACAGCATCCACGAACTTGCGGACAGTTATAATCAGATATCACAACTGGCCAGAAGTGGCACAAGTTCAGGAAGCCGTCGTCTGGCAAATGATTTATCATACATTGCCACAACCCATAATGATGCTTTGAACTCCAACGGATTACATATTAATGAAAATGGATTTATAGAAATAGATGACGAATATTTACATTCCTCTTCTAATGATGAACTTTTAACGACACTTTCAAGTTTAGGCAGATTTAAATCTGACCTGCAGAAGAAAGCCAACGATATAATGATTAATCCAATGGAATATATAAGTAAATCAATTATCAGTTACAAAAACCCTGCGAGACCGACTGCAGATACATATACAACCTCAATATATTCAGGAATGATATATAATGGTTACTGTTGAATACCGCTGTTAATCACAGCGGTATTTTTATTTGCCGGTTTCTGACTTTATCTTATTTCTTGCCCGTGACAGCCTTTTTGACACGGCATTTTCTGTCGTATTCTCGTCTTTTGCTATCTGGCTGATACTTTTATTCTCTATATATCGTTTTTCTGCTGCTCTTTTCTCCGCGGGCGACAGACAGTTAAAATTACTCCTTGCCGATTCTTCCTCCATGAAAAGTATTCTGTCATTGTTATTATAGTATTTTCCATGGAGGTCTTCGTCAAACTTTATGCTGTAGCTTTGTTCCCACTCCTTTTGATACTTTGTAAATACCTTATCCTTAATTTTTTCCACATAATCTTTTTGTTTTGTACCATCAAGCTTGAAAAACCATTCGGAATGTTCGGTGATTTTGTAGAAAATCTCACTGGATATATCCTCTGCTACAGTTTCTTTTCCAAACTTTGCTTTTGCTTCTTTTATCACATTTTCTTTGCAATAATCGTAAAGTTCGCACATGTCTGCAAAAAAATAACCATTACCCAAAAGAACACCTCCTCCTTTACTTATTAAGTAGTAAACTATGTTCCATGGTAACGGTTGTTTTATATTTCAGGGATATATTTTTTCATTTCGTCCAGTCTGTTACTGTACTGGTGAAGTTTTTTAACTTTTTCGTAACCATTCAGTGCTATGTTTCTTCTCTCATCTTCATGGCTGAGATAATATTCTGTCTTCTTTTGCAAATCCTCATAGGAATCGAATGTAACAAGGTCTATTCCGTCTTTAAAATACAGACCAAGCTCCGGCTGTTTATTGGTCATGCAGAAGCCTCCGCAGCTTAATATGTCAAACACCCTTAATGGGATACCTGTCCTGATGCTTTTTAAAGAAAGATTAAGATTAATTTTACTTCTGTTATATATAAGAGGTGCCTGGCTCCAATAGTCCACGGTTCCGTGTTTTTTTGCAAACCCAAATTCCGGTTCCATATCATCTGTAAATATATCGGTTCTGTAATTCTCCGATAATTTTGATATAATACTCTGTCGTTCAAGTCTTGCTATTTTGAATGAAAGAACCGTTGTTGAAAAAGTCAGTGCAAGCTTCTGGAAAGAATGTTCCGACTTATTAAGCACAAAATGTCTCTCTATCTCGGCAAGAATTTTACCATCAAGAATGTCTTCTATCATATATTCGTTAATATTAACCTGCATTTTTAATGCCGCATCAAAATAACCTTTAAGGTAATCCGTCATATGGTCATATACTTCGTCGTACATGTTTTTCTTATACATGCTTCCCACAAAGGATATGTCATAATCGTATCCATCAGGAACCGCACCTCCTGTTATCTTGTCATTACGGACTGTATCCGCACACAGCGGCAGGTAATATACAGGTGCTCCCATATCTTTAAATTCAAGCTGGTTCCACAAATCAAATGTAAATATTATGTTGGATTTATTAAAAACCGCATCATTATACATAGCTGAAATAGGGCTGTCGCAGCACCATGCCACATATCGTATTCTTCTTTTTTCACATTCATTGGATATAAGAGGAAAAAAATTGACAGTCATCACAAGGTCATACTCTGCACGGTCAAACTGCTCACGCAAACTAAGGGCGAAAGGCTCATCACTTTCGTAATTAGCCATCTCGCCCGTTATTTCGTCTACAATATGTCCTCTTTGTTCAAGATTTTGTATAAGATCAAACTGATTATATGCTTTCCAGCGGTAAAATAATATTCTCATTTTTTCTTATCCATAAAATATGACTGTGATGAAATATTATTCATGCTCTTGTAGTAGTTACTTGCAACTTCCCTGTTTTTCTTTGCCTGATATACGTCCTTTCTGATTGAATTAAATCTGTTCCGTACAATTACATTGTTACGCTGTTCCGCAACCTGAAGCGCAAGGCTTAAATCCGTAATGGTTTTAATTTTAACCTGCAATGCGGCAATTTCCTGTTTATATCGGTCTTTATTGCCTTCTATCTGGTTTTTGATATTGTCATACAATATCTGGAAGCCTGTGTCCAGCTTTTCAAGTTCATCAATAAGGGCAGCTTTACTGTCAACATTATCATTGAATGCTTCTTCGTCAAACTCTCCCTTATCTATGATTTCTTTCTGTGCTGCCGTAAGAGCTTCCAGCTGCTTTAATATATCAATTTTTTTATCAAGGCTCTCTGATAAAACCTGCAAATAATTAACTGCTTCGCTCATATAAATTCCCTTCTATTTTAACTTGGTCTGCCTGTCTGCATTACCTCTTTCCATGTGTCTCTCATACTTCTTAAATGAGTAAGGCACTCTTCAAGAATTTCTTTATCCTTATGAACGTTAGCTTCCACAAGCCTTCTTAAAATATATTCATAAACAACGTCAAAGTCCTTTGCCACAGGGTACTTGAAATCCAGGGAATTCCTGAACTCTTCTATTATTCTTGTTGCCTTAACGATATTGTTATGTGCTTTCTCAATATTTTTCTGGTCTATACCCATAATGGCAACATTAATAAATTTAATGGCACCTTCATAAAGCATAAGGGTCAGTTCTGCCGGAGAGGCTGTCATAACTTTATTTTTCTGATACATGTTATATCCTGATGCATTTGTCATATACAATTCCTCTTTTGCCTTTAATTACTTCCAAAAAGATTTGCAAGTGAATTTTGCTGTGACTGCAGTTTTGAAAGTGCCGTCTCCATTGCTGAAAACTTCTTATAATATTTTTCTTCATAATCAGCAATTTTTTCTTCCCAGGTACGTACTTTATCCTTATAGTCACTGTATTGGCTTGCCATTTCCTTATCATTATAAATTGTAAGGGCACTGCTCAGATCCGTGCTTGCCATTTTATCATTTATAGCATTGTAAAGATTCTTTGATAACTCTGTGAAAAATTTAACTACCTTATCAGGATCAGATGAAATGGCCGCCATAAGTTTATCACTGTTTGATGAGGAAACCGCATCATCCTTATTACCATCGATATGGAAATTATTCCTTGTCTCATCTTTTGCGGTAAAATAACTCTGGGTTCCGATACCGAATGATGATAAAGTATAATCAGTTCCGTCAATAGTAACCTTGGTTCCGATAAGTGCATTCTTCATTGCAGATGTAAACCCGCTCAATGTGGAATCTTTTCTGAGAAGGGCAGTCTTAATCTTGTTTTCCCATTCTTCAATCTGTTTATCCGTCATTGCTTCTTTTTCATCAGATGTAAGTGGTTCATAACCTGATGCGGAATCTGCATAATAGAGAGTATCAAGATATGTAATCATCTCATTAAATTCTGAAAACATTTTCTTAATCTTGTCATACATTCCCTGTGTATCAACTGATGTAGTAATTACAACCGGATCATCTGTCTCAACTGTATTGCCTGATGCATCCTGTGTAACAGATGTTGTTGTCTTCGTAGCGTTAATATTTATACCGTTAATTGAAAACGAGTTGGAATTATTCGTATATGTGGCACCGTTAAGCACGATAACCGAATCCTGTGCAGTTACCCTTGCTGCATCATTTGAATTTGCAAGTGCTCCCGAATCATAAAGACCAACTATTTTCTTAGCCATTTCTATTTCGGCAGCTGCATTGTCCTGCAGTTCCTTGAGAGTCTCTCCGTTAATTCGGTCAACCTCTGCATTAAGAGCATCATCAGAATCAAGAAGTGCCTGCTTCTCGGAAATAGTCTTGTCATATTCTTCAAGCTTCTTATCCCCGTCAGCTATCTTTGTCTCAAGTTCGGTAACGGCATTTGTATAATCTGTTTCATTTTCATAATCATCTTTTGAAAGATTTTTCAGCTGTTCTTTTAATTTATTATTGGATTCTTCAAGAGTCTTTCTGTTATCTGTGGCTGTCTTTAAATCCTTTTCAACTGTTGTTCTGTAGGAATCCGCAGTAATCTTTTTGGCTTCGTATTTCTCGTTGACTTCTATAGAACTGTCATAATCAGCGGCAGATATTTTTCTGTACCGCTTCATATCTGATGTTTCGTTTCCGTTAAGATCTTTTACGGACATAAGTCCTAATTTGGCAAGTGCCTCAAGTCCTGCATCATCACCTGCAGTAACAGTAAACTCTCCGTCAAGTCCTGACTTTGTGGAGCTTAAATAAATACGTCCGGTATTATTATCGTAATTGGCATTGACACCTGCTGATTTGAATTTATCCATAAGGCTTCCGATTGTCATATCCGACGTAAACTTTACTGTGTTGCCGTTGACAACTATGGTACCATCAGATACTCCAAGGTCAGAAAGTTTGGTGCCTGTCTCAGGATTCTTTCCGTTTAACCGGAGTCTGCCGCCTGTAAGGTAGCCTGATGCTGCAAGCTGTTTTACGCTGAGAGTCTGCGAACCTACAACCGCAGAGCTTGATGCTGTTATTGCTGCCACTTCTGATCTAGATATGGATGTAGTCTTAACTCCGTATTCTCCTGATAATCTCATAGAAGATAATGTGCCTGAGTAAAATCCGTATACTTTTTTATTAACGTCACTCCATTTACTCATTATCCATTCCTGTTTCTGGAGCTGTTTATCATATTTCTGTTTCTTGATTGAATAAGCTGACACAAGTTCTTTTACCATTGAATCGGTATCAAGTCCTGATGCAATACCTGATAATCTTATTGCCATAAAACTTCCTCCTAACCTCTCTCGTCTAAAAACATTCCTGCAAGTTCCCATACCTTGGCAATCATGTCAAGTGTCTCTTCGGCAGGATATTCTTTAATAACTTTGTCCGATGTTTTATCAACTATTTTTATAGTAACTCTGTTGGTATCGTTATCATATCCGTACTCTGCAATAGTATTGGAATTGATTTTCTTGTTAATGTCCGATACCGCCTGCTTAACCGTACCTTCTGCAGGTGCTCCTGATTTAACTGTTTCGGTATTGAATCCGTCAGTTTCAAAATCTGTTACTGCCTGGCTTCTGTCTGCCTGCACAGTTCTGACTGCGTCTGTGGTATAATCTATACCTGTCGTCTTAGTAATTCCGTTTAATTTCATAATCACACCTCCATGTGCAAACCGTGAACGCTTCTTTTATTTATTTCGGTTATTTCTATAAATAATTTAGACTATTTCAAAAAATTTTTAAGTGCTTCAATTCCGTCAGAATTGCTTGCAGCCTTGTTGGCTTCCTGTATCTGAATATATACTTCCTTACGGTAAACAGGAACTGACTTAGGTGCGGTTATTCCTATCTTTACCTGATCGCCCTTTATATCCAGTACAGTTATTTCCACGTCATTATTAATTACTATGGATTCTCCGCTTTTTCTGGTTAATGCTAACATGTCCCTGCCTCCTTTTATTTTTTATTAAAACAATCATATACACTGTACCGTATAGGATATTCCTCATTATTTACAATAATCTGACATCCAAGCCTTGTTGATATGTTTATAACAATCGGAGCTTTGAGATTAATGGTCATTTTGGTAAGATCTGACGGTACCGTAAGCACAGAAAGCACATACAATTCTTCATCTGATTCAAATATTCCTATCTGTGCAAGCCATTCATCCTCAACCACCGGTCTATAATCCTTTATGATGAACATTGGATCCATTACAGGAAAAGCAAGTTCCGGTTCATCCACACATTGGAGCCACATGATTCCATTTTTAGATTCTTTATCAGAATCATAAGCTATTACATATCGTGTATATTTTTCAAATCCCAGTAATCCGTTTGGTATTGTGATTATTTTATTATCGTCGATTTCAATTTTTCCAAATATTCTTGAGTTAATTTCCATAATCATTCTCCTTAAATATAATCTAACAGTGATTTCTGAACACAGGACGATGCTGCTGAAAGTGCTGCCTGATAAAGTGTCTTTGCCGACGAAAATTTAATTACAACATCTTCAAGATCCACGTCTTCATTTTTGGATTTTAAATCATCAAATGTTGTATACTGCTCTGAAAGACGGTCTTTTGTAAGTGTCAGACGGTTCTGTCTCGCTCCCAGGTCTGCAAGTTCAAGGGACACTGTCTGCTGATATTCCTTAACGTTGGTGATTTCTTTTGAAAATGTTTTTTTCATGTTATCAAGAGCATAGTCATGCTCTTTTTCTGATGCCGCTATCATAGTATCTATGTTCTTTTTTTCATCAGCGCTGTATGCTCCGCTTTCCTTCATGGTTTTCAGCTTTGCAATTTTGTTTTCAATATCAAGAACGCTCTGAAGTGCATTGCACATATCATCGATATCACGTCCTATATCATAACTCAGGGCATTGCGTCCAAGTGTGTTTACCTGTAAAGACTGGCTGAAATTCACCGTATACGATATACTTTCATCACTTTCAAAAGTATATTTCACCGGATTACCGGGATTGGTAATATCGGTACAGTTAAAATACATTTCAGGTCTTACATCACCTGCATTGAAACTATCCTTCTGATATGTAAAAGACATTCCGTCACAGTTGGAAAACTTCGTATATAAGTCATCCGTCATAACTACTTCACCCGTATCGTATATGTAATAAAGGCTGTCTGTAGCCTTATCAAAAGTTCCGTCCGATACCATTTTTTCAAATTCACTTCTTGATAGTGCATTTGGTGTATAGTCTGTGGTTCCGTTGGCATCCGTCACAGAAAATTTCAAGTCATTTCCACTGTCAAGTGCTTTTGCACAGCCCTGATAAGCAAGGCGGACACGATATACTTTTCTTGTCTCCGGATATTTTTCAGCATTAATACCTGTAACTTTGGTTGCATCCACACTGTTTTTCATGATGTTATCAGTTGTTACCGCTTCAGCCTTAAAAGTCTCTGTAATTTCGTATTTTTTATCTGATTCTGTTGATGTAAGGAATGTAAAAGATGTATCTGTCTTATAACCCGTAAAGCAATATCTTCCCGCATAATCTGCATTAGCCTCGGAATAAATTGCCTTTCTGTACTGTTTTAAAACATCTATAATGGCACTTCTGTCGTTGGTTGTAAACTGGTCCGATGAACCCTGGTTACAATACTGGAAAATATCAGATAAAATTCCGTCCATATTATTAAGTGAACTATGTGTTACATCAAGCCATGATTCCGCATCCGGAATGTTATGTTTCAGGTACTGGTTAATCTCGGAAAGGCTTGATCTTAATGATAATGCTCTTATTGCAACTATAGGATCATCAGACGGCCTTGTAATTTTCTTTTCCGTTGCAAGTTCATTTTCTGAAGTATTCAGGTTATTTTTTGACTTTGAAACATTTCTCAATGTCTGGTTCATCATCATTGTATTGGTTATACGCATAAGGCACCTCTCTTCTATACGCCTGTCTGTTCAATCAGCTTATCATATATTTCCTGCATTACAGAAATAACCTTTGATGAAAGATTATATGCTTTTTTGAATTTCACAAGGTCAATACCTTCTTCATCTTCATCCACACCGCTGACTGACATTCTCTGGTTGTCTATTGTTTCTTTTATATTTGAATATGTTGCCTGAAATGTCTTAACTCTTCCTGCATCTATAGAACATACAGATACAATTGAATTAAGGAAGCTTTCAAAATTTCCGTTATTTATTACTATTTTATTCTTAATTGCTAAAAGTTCTTCAACCATATCCACATTGGCTGAACCTTTGGTAGAATCATAAGAATATGGGAGTTTACTGACATCATTAAGAATCTCCTGATTAATTGCAACATTTCCTGCGGTAATGTAAGAATCCCCGTATCTGGACACGAACAAATCTTCTACCGGTTTATCTGTTACTCTCTTATTTCCGCCTGAAATTGTCTCATTGAATACATCCGAAATCTTCTGGATGAATTTATTAATCTCTTCCTGATAATAAGGAATACCTTTATAAGAAGAATTAAATCTTGTCTCGCCGACTGTAACCATCTTTTTAGAATAGCCCGCTGCAACATAACCATTGTATTCTGCTTCTGTAATGTCCTGCACATTTATTATTTTTCCGTCCGCATCTTTTAGGTAATTGCCGTCTTTGTCTGCCATGCCAAGGACTTCGTATGCTTCATTACAGCCATCTCTTACATCTATTGCTGCTTTCAATGAGCCTGTAAGTGAACTGCTGTACATATTAAATCCAAGTCCGTTGTTCCAGGTAATATCATAAAGGCCGTCTAAGTCACTGGCATTCCTTCTTTTTCCTGTCTCTCTGGTTTCAAGCAGAAGTTTATTGCAGTTATACATATCAACGAGTTCCTGCCCATTGACATACACTTTAAATTCCGTTGCACCGTTTCCTATTTCTTTTTCGGATACGGTTGTATTAATATATCCTGAAAGTTCATCAACAAGCAGCGCCCTCTGGTCTCTCAGATCATTGGCATGACCGCCATTTATTTCAATAACATTAATCTGCTTATTAAGAGACACTATCTGTTCCGAAATAGTATTTATGGAATTAACTGTTGTCTTAACTTCATCATTAGCCTGTCTTTGTACAATGGAAAAATTAGTGGACAGAGTGTTAAAATAATCGCAAATACTCTGTGCATAATTCAAAAACTGGTTTCTCCCTACCGCACTTGTAGGGTCTCTCTGGAGGTCATTGATTGCCGAAAAAAGATTCTGGTATTCTTTTGTAAATCCATTGAGATTAAATTCATCAAGATAATCTTCAACAAGTGTTGTGTAATTTTGTAAAGAACCATACTGGCTGCAATTCGTATTGGCCTGACGATATTTTGTATCATAATATGAGCTTCTCAACTGGTCGATTGAGACTACGGCAGTTCCTGTTCCTACCGTTCCATAGCTTTGATACACCCTGATAGACTCCGCTGCCTGCTGGTTGGAAACCTGTTTGGTATATCCTTTGGTATTAATATTTGATATATTATGTGCAGTTGTATTGATTGCCGCATTGCTTGCAAAAAGTCCCGATGAACCTATTGTAAGTCCAAAAAAAGTATTAGCCATTTAATCACCTGACTCCTAAATTGTTAATTAAAGTTTGTATCATATCATCTATTACATTAATAAATCTTGAAGATGCATTGTATGCCTGCTGGAACTTTATCATATTGGAAAGCTCCTCATCAGATGCAACACCCATAACCTGCTGTCTCTGGTTATCTAACTGGCTTGCAAGAGTTGTTTCATTAGTACTCATGCTGTTGTAAATCTTGCCGGTGTTAGCAACGTCATTTATCATACTTTCATAAAATTCCTCAAAGGTCATTCCGTCAAAACTGTCATTGTACTGCATTATCTTCTTTGAAAAAACATCAACCAGTTCTTTCGCCGTATTATAAGCATCTCCGCCGTTCCCGCTTAACGGTATCTTTGAATAATCCTGGACTATATCCTTATTGACGGATATGTTCATAATTGTATAAGCAGAATTGTTGCCGAATGTATTGATATTATTTCTTACATAGTAATCTGTACCATTAATATTAGTCACTGTATACCGGTCACAGAAATCCCTTGTAAAAAGTTCTATTCCGTATTCACCATCCGTTGTTGTAGGTGCCTTATCTGTATCAAGAACCGTATATTCTTTTCCGCCAATGGTGATGACCTTTTCCGGGCAGAAAACATTATTAATTTCCTGTACCATTGAACTTATCAGTTTGTCAAAATTAGCAATTGTATTCACAAGTGCTGAAGTATCAACGGACTGTGTATACAAATCATATTCATTCTTACGTCTAAGATACTCAGGATTACCGGTTCCATCAGGATACTGTGCCGTAATGTAATCGTCCGGAACAGGTTCTTTCATATCTGCATGTTCATATGTAGGTGTTGATGCACCTCTTGCAATGAATAATCCTTTCAGTCCACCAATATCAGTATTTTTGGATGTCGCAATAACTTCACTATAGGAATATAAGGATTCCTCATTAAATGCCGGCCATACTATGTCCACAAGGTCTGTTCCCTGAAATGCCTTGCATTGAAGACTGTTATATGACATCTCATCTGCAAATTTATTGCCCTCTATATATACTTCAACCGAGCCATTATCGCCTTCGTTATATGTTATTTTGCAGTAAGAACTTAGTTCATCAAGCAGCATATCTCTCTGGTCTCTTAAATTAGAAGCCGTCTCATAACCGCCAGTCTCAATCTTTGATATATTTCTGTTTAAAGTTACTAACTGACTGCCTATCTCATTAATTCTGCTGACTGTTGTCTTAATTTCTGCATTAAGGTTACTCTGGTAATTTACCAGACCCTTGTAAATAGTCTGTGCACTGTCAATAAACTGTACCGCACTCTGTACAAGTGCCGATCTGGCGGTATTATCGCCCGGTGTCTTAGCCACTTCATTAATTGATTGAAGAAAATCACTTATATTCTTCTGAAATCCGATTCCCGTAATATAATCGGTCTCGCCCATCTGTGTCTCTATCTCAAGAACCGAATCGTATAATTTATCATAAAAGCCCTGTCTGCCATATTCCTTACGATATGCGGCGTCAAGAAACATATCCCTGACATGATTAATCTTGGCAATAGAAACACCAAGACCTTTCTGCCCTGTAGTTGTTGCAGCAGTAGTTCCTACGAAATTATATGATTTGTCTCCGTTTACTACCTGTTGTCTGACATATCCGCTTGTATTAACATTTGCAAGGTTGTTGGCTGTTGTATTAAGCGAGTTGCTGCTTGTCTGCAGCCCGGATAAACCAACATATAAGCCTGCCATACCCATATCATATTCCTCCGTTAACTGTTACTGTTTTGCATCAAAGGAGCCCGTTGCTCCGTAATTATTGTCCGCATACTCACTGCCTGAATAATTGGCAGTTGAAGGTGCCTGTTTCATTCCTCTTAAAATGTTCATCTCGAACTCTACCATATCAAGAGATTCCTGTAACAGAACCTTATTCTGTTCATTTATCTGTACCATCTGAGACATTGTGCTCTTAAGCCTGCCGTGTACTTCTGAAAGAAGTCTTGCTTCCCTCTCCTGTCCTTTAAGATATTCAATCAGTAAAGGAAGTGTAAGTCTGCTGTAGTCCTTATTAAGAACGGTTGCAATGTCCTTAGTACATTCTTCACGTTTTTTTTCAAGAACAATTATCCGCTCAATGACTTCCTGTTCACGCTCTACAATATTATTAAGAGCGTCAACATCACCTTTTACGATTATACCGGTCTTCTCCATAGATAAATCAAGAAGTGCTGCATATTCATCATTCTCTGTATTCAATGTTGTAATCAGGTTGTCAATTAAGCTTGCCACTTGTTCTTTCTCCTGTTAATTAAAATAATGTTGTTCCGTATTTTTCTGCGAGTTTTGCAGCGAAATCCTCACTGCTTACTTCATAGCTGCCACTGTCAATCTTTGCCTTTATGTCTGCCACTTTATCAGCTCTTACATCCGGTGCATCTGCTACTGCCTGCTTCGCAGTCCGGTAATCCTTTCCAAACTGTGAAATCTCTACCTTGTCGCTTCCATATACAGAATTTTTCTTTCCAACAGTACGTCTTTCTGTTGTCTGGTATATCTGACTAATCTGGTTGTAAGCGTCAATTCTCATAATCCTCTCTCCTTCCGTGAACAGATTATTAACCCTCAGATATGGGTTCTATACTATTTATCGGATATTATTGAAAAATCCTAACCCTTTTTTAAAAAAAATAGACAGATGCCCACATACGGCATCTGTCCATATATCATGCTTTATTACTTTGATAATAATGTTTTTTCTCTTCGTACATAAGTCTATCAGCTTCATTCAGCATATCAACCACATCGTCAACCGATTTTCTCCACAAATATCCCATTGAAATGCTTACTCCTTTATTCTGCATTTCTTCCTGAAGTTTATGCACTTCACACTCAAATACAGCTTTATTTACATCAGGCATAATGATGACAAATTCGTCACCGCCTATGCGGTAAGCATTTTCCGGAAATTTCTTAATAAGAGTCCCTGCTGCAAGACAAATATATGTATCTCCTGCCTTGTGCCCTTTTTTATCATTAATCTTCTTAAGCCCATTCAGATCAAAAAAAGCCACACCCGCATCATTGATTTTTCTTTCCTTATATTCATCAAGCACATCCATATACTTGTTACGGTTATACATTCCGGTAAGTACATCCCTGTAACTTAGGTATTTAAGATTCTCCTGCTGCTTTTTCATATATACAGTTTCCGTAATAAAATACTGGATTGACGATAATAAAGTAGCATCGTCACAATGTTTTCTCGGATTATCAACTCCAAGGAATCCAATAACCACATCATCCTTGATAAGTGGCACAGCAAGAAGCCTGTCTATATCCTGTGCGTCAAGAACATCATAGGATTCTGTTCCTTTTTCCTGATTAAGACTAGAAACGTAATATGGTTTGTTCTGTTTAAAATTGACCATCCATTCCGAAATCACGCTGATTGGTATATTCTGCAGGTTGTCAATCTGGGAAGTTATTCCCTCTACAAAATATTCATCCGTATTATTAACCACATTTTTATCGTAATCAATATCAAATGTATAACTTCTGTCTCCGTTAAAATAACCATTCACAATCTCAAGCAGATTATATATGGATTCATGGATATCGCCTATTTCCACAAGTTCCGATATACACCTATTGAGAGTTGTGGATATCTCAAGCTGTTCCTCTGTCTTTATATTTTCTTCTAAAAGTTTCCGCATTTTGATGTTCTGCTCTTCAATCGATGCAAACAGCATGAAGAACATAGCCGCCCCGATTGAAAAATCCACATAGTGCACTCTATGGAAAAATAACTGTACAAGTGCTGCGGCAAGAGGTATCAGTATATATGAACACATGGCAAGGGACAACCTTGGCCCGATCATTTTCCTGTACTGTATGATTACGAAAAAATCAATAAGCATACCAACTGCGGGTATTAAGGTCGAAAGCCAGTACATACTGCCTCTATTATAAAAATTACGGCTGTCTACATAATAATATAAATCCGTAAACTGTGACACGATCACTAATATAAATTCCGCTATACAAAGAGCATATACAATCTTTCTGCGTATATCATAATTAACAGTTTTTCTGTCCTTCAGGTATTCAAAAAGGTACTTATGGAAGAACAGTAATACAGCAATAACACACATGTATACTATTAAATTGCTTATTTTAACAATAACATAACCGGCGGTTCCTGCCATTCCACTGCATCCTAATGCAACTGAATCTGACGCAAGAAATACAGCCGTCGATGACTGCATGCATATCATCCATTTTCTTTTGTTCTTCTCATAATTCCTGTTAAAAAACATACAGACAGACGCCGCAGCTTCCAGCACGCTGCCCCATAAAAGTATAGCAATCTGCAAACTTCTGCTATCAATCATTATATTTCACACCTTCTGTCTGTATTTATCTGTCAAGATACCTCATTCTATTGCCATCCCTCAGGTTCTTTCTGACCGGTTCTGTTCTGTCCGTCTTATAAGCATCACTCAGAGTCTTCTGTAATTTATCCTTGCACGCCTGACAGTATCTTCCTGATTTAATCATTGCCCCACAGCCTTCACATTCGATTCCTATAGGAGAATCATCTGCAAATGTAAGTCTTTCCTCTCTAATCCATCTCTCAATCTGGTTGATTGAAACATCATTATCCTGTGAAATCTCTGTCATTGTGGCTTTAGGATTATCCTGTATATATTTCTTAACCACCTGGAATTTCTTATCCAGCGCTTCCATACAGGCAGGGCACAAAAAATATCCTCCTCCTATGTAATTAAATAATCTTCCACATCCTCTGCAATTCTTTACATCCATTGTAATTCCTCCAATCGTATCAAAAGCCCCTGCCGATACATGCCGTTATAAAATATACTTCCTCAGCTCCATTTCTTAGCAGGGTCCATGCACATTCATCAATTGTTGAACCTGTGGTATAGATATCATCCACAAGTATTATTCTTTTATATTTTAGTTTAATTTCATCAGTTTGAAAAGCACTTTTTAAATTTGTTATCCTTTCTTTTTCATTAAGTTCTTTTAAAGGTACCGTATTCCTTGTACGGATAAGAATTTTGTTATCCATTGGTATCAAAAGCTGTTCACTAAGTCTTTTTGCTAAAATCTCAGCCTGATTATAGCCCCGCTTTATTAATTTCCTGCGGTGCAGTGGCACAGGCACGAGTACCTCACAATTCCATGAGAAGATTACATCTTTAAATTCCTTCGCTATTACGGAGGCATAATACTTCGCATATTCCCTTCTGTTGTTGTATTTAAAAGCATACATGGACTTTTTCATTCCTTGTGAATAAGAAAAAGCCGCCACTCCTCGTTTAAAATTATGCTGTTTCGCCACGCAGTCATGACAATATTCCTGTTCATCGTCCTCAAGCTGTTTTCCGCACCTATAGCATACCGGCTGCTTTATATATGTAATTTTGCTACGGCACCCGGGACATATATCCGGTGTTACAATGCTGTTTCCGTCAAAAAGTATATTGCCGCACACAGGGCACCTGTCCGGAAAAAGAATGCTGTTTATCTTTTTTAATATTTCTATGTGAATGCCTCCTTAATTCTTACATCCAGAGTTGTAAATCTTTTCTGTTCATTAACATTTTCAATCATATTATAAAATACATTTTCATCTCCTACAATACATATACACTTCTTGGCCCTTGTCACTGCTGTGTACAAAATATTACGGTTCATTAAAAGCCTTGGTCCGTCAAGCACCGGCATAACCACAGCGGGATATTCGCTTCCCTGTGATTTATGTACCGTTACGGCATAGGCATGCTCTATCTCGTCCGTCTCTTTAAAGGAATACTCTACATATTTGTTATCATCAAAACGCACTGTCATCTTATTAAGGTAAAGATTAATATTATCAATGATACCCATATCCCCGTTAAAAACGCCCAGTCCCGTTTCCACAGGTATTCCGTGATATCCACGGATCTCCCAGCCTATTTTGTAGTTATTTTTTATCTGCATCACCTTATCGCCTTCACGGTAAATCACACCGGAGATTTCTTTTTCGACTTTACCGTCTGACACAGGATTAAGGTATTGCTGCAATACCGTATTAAGATTAACAGCACCCAGCCTTCCTTTTCTTGTAGGGGTCAGGACCTGAACTTCTTCTGTTTTGCAATCCGTGTATGCAGGAAGTTTGTCTTTTACAAGGGTAATCATGGCATTGATAACAGATTGTGCATCTTTTCTTGTGATAAAAGGAAAATCTTTGCTTCTTGTGCTTACTGCCACAGGTATTCCCTGATTAATTTTGTGGGCATTAATGACAATATCGCCCGCCTCTTCCTGTCTGAAAATCTTAACAAGCCTTACCACGTTAAATACATCAGCTTTAATTATATCTTTTAACACCGCTCCCGGTCCTACGGACGGAAGCTGGTCGGCATCCCCCACAAGAATAAGTCTTGTTGGTTTGACCACAGCTTTTAAAAGGCTGTTCATCAGAAAAATGTCTACCATCGACATTTCATCTATTATAACCACATCCGCTTCTAACGGATTATCTTCATTGCGTTCAAAATTAATGCCTGTGCTTTCATCTGACGGCATTCCGGAAAGTTCTAACAACCTGTGAATAGTCTTTGCTTCATGTCCTGTTGCCTCCGTCATTCTCTTAGCTGCCCTGCCGGTAGGTGCTGCAAGAAGAATTTCGCTGCCTTTTTCTTCAAAATACTTGATAATGGTATTAATCGTTGTGGTCTTACCCGTTCCCGGTCCACCGGTAATAATCAATAGTCCCGATTCCGCTGCTTCTTTTACGGCTTCTCTCTGGTAATCATCAAGCTCGATTTTTTCACGGTATTCGATAGAGGACAGTATTTTTTCTATTGTCTTCTCATCAACAGGATATTTACGGTTAAGGTCCGTAAGTGCTGCGGCTACCGACACTTCCGTATTATACATTGAGGAAGGATATACAACGCTTTCATCATTTACTTTTTTAACAACTATCTTTTTGGCAATTATAAGATCCATTATGAGGTCTTCGTCCTCTTCTATCTCTGCCTGCAGAATGTTCTTTGTTCTCTCCATCAAAAGATTAAGTGGAAGATAGGCATGTCCCGCTGCTACAGCCTGTGACAGAGTATACAGGATCCCGCTTTTGATTCTGTAGGGTGAGTCAGGCTCCATTCCTAAGTCTTTAGCAATATCATCCGCTATTTTAAAGCCTACCCCATCAATATCATCCGCTATTTTATAAGGGTTTTCCTTGAGAATCTTATACATATCATTACCGTAAGTTTTGTATATTTTTACGGCGAGATTCATTCCTATGCCCACACCTGAGAGATATATCATTGCCTTACGCATATCCCTTTTCTCGACTACCTGGTCGGCAATTTCCATTGCAATTCTATCACTTATTCCCTTTACTTCTGAAAGCCTTTCCGGTTCCTCTTCCATAATCCTGAAAGTATCCATCTTGAATTTTTTAACAATCCTTGCTGCAAGTCCGGCGCCTATTCCTTTAATTGCACCGGAAGCCAGATATCTCTCTATGGACACCTCATCTTCTGCTTCCGTTTCTTCAAATGAGACCGCCTTAAACTGGACTCCGTAACTTGGATGAAGAGAAAAATCCCCCTTGAAAACTACATATGAACCTGTGTGGACAAGATTAAGTATTCCAACACAGACCATGGAATTATATATCTCATCGGCATATTCTTCACAATTATCCTTAAGTCTTTTCACTTCATCATTGGAAAGTTCCACTTCCAGTATCGTATGACCGTTCTCCTCATTGGTATATATTATTTTTTCAACATAACCCTTAAGTTCTTCCATCTGTCTATCTTATTCCTTAGCCAAAAAGACCACAGGAAATCCTATGGTCTTTGTTATATTAATCATTATTATAATTTCTTTTCATCTGTTCGTAAAGCATCTTTGCTATTCCGATGCCATCACCGCGTTCTGTGGCAGAGTCCGCATACTCCTGATACAAAGTATCTTTAAACATCTCAACATAATCATTGGAAAGTATTGAATCTTCGGACTTTGGAATCATCTTTTCCATTCCTTTAAATGCCTGTTCTATGAAATAGCTTTCAAAAGTCTTACAAGCCTCCATCAGCTCCTCATCATTGGCATTGGAATAATCAGTATTATTAAGCTTATTCTTAAGTTCTGAAACAGATTTGTTATATGTATCATAGGATGTGGCCTGTGCGTATCCTGTCAAGCCTGTAATATCACTCATATCTCATTACCTCTTAAGCTGGTTAGCCTGTCCTAACATGTCATCTGCTGCCTGTATTGCTTTTGAATTCATTTCGTAAGCCCTCTGTGCCACAATGAGATTAACCATCTCATCTGCAACCTGTACATTGGATGCCTCAAGTCTTCCCTGACATACCTTGGTTCTCTTAAGCTCTGTGTAAGTTCCTTCCTCCATTGCAATACCTGAAGCCTCGGTCTCTTTATAAAGAGAACTTCCTATGCTGTCAAGTCCTGATGGGTTGGTAAACTGGAACACACCCATTCTGGTCTCAAGGTCATCAAGACGTTCGGTCTTGTGCATATTGCCATTTTCATCAGGCTGTTCTTCAATAACCCTGTAATAAAACGAACCATCTGATGTAATAACAAGGTTGGAAACATCATATTCGCCAGAGAACTGTATCGGATTACCATCTGAATCCACAACAGGATATCCATCTGACGAACATATCATAAAACCGTCGTCATTGGTCTTTCCGACTGTAAAATCGCCGTTTCTTGTATATACTGTCTCGCCATCCGGATTCATAAGTCCGAAAAGTCCGCTGCCCTCAAGTCCAAAGGCAAATGTACTTGTGGAATCAATAAGTGAACCCTGGCTGAAATGTGTTGTTATTGCCGCTGTTCTTGCTCCTGTTCCCACCTGTGCAGGAATAGGTTTATCATCACCGTTAGCGCTTGTGGAACGGCTCTGTAATGTCTGATACAATAATGATTTAAATTCTGCTGTAGATGCCTTGTATCCTGTGGAATTAACGTTAGCAAGATTATTGGAAATTACATCTACATTAGTCTGCTGTGCAATCATTCCTGATGCTGCAGTATAAAGTGCTCTCATCATAAGCTATCTTTACCTCCTTATAACTGTCCCAGATTAACAGCTCTTTCAAGGGTTGAATCGATGGACTGTATAACTTTCTGGCTGCTCTCGTAGTCCCTTGCAATGGTAATCATATTAACCATTTCGGAAACCACATTAACATTAGAGCTTTCAAGGTATCCCTGATACACTTTGCCCTGTGCAGCTTTAGTTGTTGCGCCATCGATGGCTGTATACATATTCTCGCCAAATTTTTTCAGATAATCATAGTCTTCAAAATCGGTAATCTGAAGTCTGGCTACTTCTTCGCCATCTGCTTCAATTATTCCCGATTCGTTAATCGAAACTTCCGTTCCGACAGGAATTGTAATAAGACCACCATCATCCCCTAAAACGAAATCGCCATCCTTGGTCATAAGAATCCCTTCAGAGTTAACGGTAAAACTACCGTCCCTTGTATATCTTACAGATTCAGTTCCGTTCTTATCAGCGTATGAAATCGCAAAGAATCCATTCCCGCTTAATGCCAGATCGTAGGTATTGCCTGTCTCTCTTAAATTGCCTGTTGAATAGTCGGTATATGTCTCACCAATCTTTACTCCAAGGCTCATATATCCGATAGGTCTGTCAATGTAGCTGTCTGTCTCATCATTAATCTTGATAGCTAACATATCCTTAAATGCCTGCGATGTTGCGCCTTCCTTCTTATAAGCTGTTGTTGCAGAGTTAGCCAAATTATTGCTGACCACATCAAGTCTTTTCATCTCATTAACCATGCCCGTGGCACCTGTGTATAACGCTCTTACCATATTCTGCAAAACTCCTTATAATTTATGTTTATCTTTCACCGGCAAGGAATTCAATAAATTTTCCGGTACCTATAGCAACTGCGGTCATAGGATCTTCCGCTGTCATTGTATTGATACCTGTCTTCTCTTCAATGAGTTCCTCAAGTCCCTGTAAAAGGCTTCCGCCACCTGTGAGGACTATTCCTCTGTCAGCTATATCTGCTGCCAGTTCAGGCGGTGTTTTTTCAAGAACACTATGGATAGCTTCAACTATCTGTGCTGTAGCTTCCTTAAGTGCTTCTTCCGTTTCTGTAGATGTAACCGTAACTGTCTTAGGAAGACCTGTCACAAGATTACGTCCTCTGATATCCATAGACACTGCTTCAGCACTAGGATAAGCACTTCCTATCTTAATCTTAATATCCTCAGCAGTTCTTTCACCGATAAGAAGATTATGCTTCTTACGCATATATCTTATAATTGCTTCATCAAAATCATCTCCGGCGATTTTAATTGAGGTACTTACTACGGTTCCTCCAAGTGAAATAACCGCAATATCCGTTGTACCGCCGCCAATATCAACTATCATGTTACCACATGGTCTTGATATATCTATGCCTGCACCGATTGCTGCTGCTATCGGTTCTTCAATAATTGCAACCTCTCTTGCACCTGCCTGATAAGTCGCATCTTCTACCGCTTTCTTCTCAACCTCGGTAACTCCGCTGGGAACACACACACTTATGCGGGGTTTTTTAAGAATCTTCTTACCAAGTGCTTTCTGTATAAAATACTTAAGCATCTTCTCTGTTACCGTATAATCTGAGATAACACCCTGTCTCAAAGGTCTTACGGCAACAATATTGCCCGGAGTTCTTCCAAGCATAAGCCTTGCTTCTTCTCCGATTGCCTTAATTTTATTCGTATCTCTATCAAAAGCAACCACTGACGGTTCCTTCAAAACAACACCTTTGCCTTTAATATAAACAAGGATGCTGGCTGTACCTAAATCGATTCCAATATCTGTACTGATCATTGTAGATCCCCTTTCGCTTTTTTCTATAAAATGTAATAAAAAACATATTCTATAGTATTATAAACAATTAATCAAAATAATAAAAGAGGATTTTTAAAATTTATTTATAATTATTTCTTATAATATATCGGCAGGTTTTTAAAAATAATTTATGCTATACCCTGCTTTTTCTTTTGCCACTGAATATTTCTCTTATGATTGCAGGATGGAATAATATCAGCAGTGGAAAAAGTTCCAGTCTTCCCGCCAGCATATCGAACATCATAACGTATTTGCTTAGTGCGGAAAAGCCTCCGAAATTGCAGGTGGGTCCGACTTTTGAAAGTCCCGGTCCCACATTATTGATTGTAGCCGCAACCGCTGTAAAATTGGTTGTAAAATCCTTATTTTCCAGTGAAACAAGTAAAACTGAAACCGTAAAAATAATTATAAATGTCAGAAAATATACATTAATAGAACGCACAACCTCGTGTTCTACGGGCTTCCCATCCATTTTAATCTTCTTGATTATTTTAGGATGGATATATGAATCAGTTTCCTTTCCCAATGACTTAATAAGAATAATAAATCTTGATACTTTAATACCTCCACCCGTACTTCCCGCACAGGCACCGATAAACATTAATATGACAAGTATGGTTTTGGATGCCTCAGGCCACAGATTAAAATCAGTGGTAAAAAAACCTGTAGTTGTAATAATTGAAGCAACCTGGAATGCTGAATCCGTAATGGCATTTACGGCACTTGTTGACATCTTAAGTATGTTAAAAAAGATACATACAACGGAAACAATAATTATTATAAGATAGGCCTTTACCTCCTCCATAGCAAACGCACTTTTGAATTTCTTATAAAGTATAAGATAATATGCGTTAAAATTAACCCCGAAGAGTATCATAAAGATTGTAACAACCCATTTTATATAAAGTGAATATCCCGATATACTGTTATTTTTGATACCGAATCCACCGGTACCTGCAGTACCGAAACTCGTAGTTATTGCATCGAATACAGGCATTCTTCCGCAGATAAGCAATATAATCTGTATAATAGTAAGTCCAAAATATATAAGATATAAAAGTCTGGCTGTTGTTTTCAGCTTAGGAACAAGCTTTCCAAAACTCGGTCCCGGGCTTTCTGCCCTCATCAGATTTACATTAGAGCCGCCGCTAAGCGGTACAACTGCCAGCAGGAATACAAGAACACCCATACCACCTATCCAGTGGGTAAAGCTTCGCCAGAACATCGACGTATGGGATAACGATTCCACATCGTCAAGTATGGTTGCTCCGGTTGTGGTGAATCCGGATATTGTCTCAAAAAGAGCATTGGTAAATGACGGTATTTCCTTTGTAAGCACAAATGGTATACATCCGAAAATACTGAGCATAATCCAGCTAAGTGCTGTGGAAACGCATCCTTCTTTTAAATAAAACACCGTATCCTTCGGTTTTTTGAATGTAAGCAAAAAACCAAATGCAAGGCATCCCAGTGCCACTGCCAGATAAGAAAGGCCTTCTTCCTCTTTGTAAATAACGGAAACAAGGCATGGCAGAGCCATAAGTGCCCCTTCTAATTTTAAAACGGATCCTAAAATATATCGTATTATCGAACTATTCATTTCATTACTTCCTCAATATATCCTGAATATCATTAAATCCCGAATGTGTGGTCATTACCATTGCGGTATCACCGACTTCAATTGTGTCATTACCTGTAGGAATAATTATCCTGCCGTTTCTGTTAATGAAACATAACAAAAGATTCTTATGCAGGCATAAATCCTTAATCGGAATGCCCGTAACTTCAGAAGATTCCTTAATGCTAAATTCTATTGCCTCTGCCCTTGAACCAAACAAATGATATAAAGTCTCGATGTTGCTTCCCACCGAATCCTTTTTTGCTCTTGCATAAGCAATAATAGCTTCAGAGGTGATATATCTTGGATATACCACACTTCCCAGATCAAGGGAATTAATTACATCCTTAAAAGAAGAACGGTTGATTTCCGTTACAACCTTGGCATTACTATGCTTTCTTGCATGAAGCGTAAGGAGAATATTTTCTTCATCTATCCCCGTAAGAGGTACAAAAGAAGCTGCCATATCAAGTCCCTCTTCATTAAGAGTGTCCTCGTCCGTTCCGTCCCCGTTAATTATAACGGCCTTAGGAAGAAGTACACTAAGCTGTTCACATCTGGCTTTGTTCTTCTCAATTATCTTAACTGAGATTCCTCTCTTTATAAGCTGGTCGGCAAGATAATAACTTACTTTACCACCACCGACTATAATTGTATTCTTAACCTTTCCTGTAAGTATTCCTATGTTCTTAAGAAATGGTAATGCCCTTGAACGTTGTGCCACAAAAGAAATCTTATCTCCAGCCTTTAAAACAAAATTACCTGATGGGATAATTATCTCTCCATCTCTTTCAACTGCACATATAAGCACTTCCTTGGCAAGTGTGTTAATATTCATGATTGCCATTCCGTCAAGAGGATTGCCGGATTCAATTTTGAGCTTTATCATCTCTGCCTGTCCGTGTGCAAAAGAGTTAATTTCAAGTGCGGATGGCAGAAAAAGTATTCTTGATATTTCCTTGGCTGCTTCATATTCGGGATTAATAATAAGGGTAAGTCCAAGCTTATCCCTGAGATATGCGGTGTCCTTGCTGTAATCAGGGTCATGTACCCTTGCTATCGTAGCAGGATTGCCTACTCTCTTAGCTACCGTGCAGCATAAAAGATTAAGTTCATCCGAATCGGTAACCGCAATAAAAAGATCGGCCTTATTGATTCCGGCTTCAAGCTGTGTGCTGAAGCTGGCTCCATTTCCGATAACGCCCATCACATCATATGTATTAGCAAGTGTCTGTACTTTTTCACTGTTTTTATCAATTATCGTAACATCATTGCCCTCGTGACGTAACTGTTCAACAAGTGTGGAACCTACTTTACCGCACCCGACAATAATAACATTCAAGGATTTTTTGGTTGAATTGCCTGTACCAGCCATATATAACACCTCAAAAACAAATATATTAGTCTATTGTATTTCTTATCCATAATTTTAATGATTCAATGGCAAGCGACATATCGTCGAGATTATTCCGTATATTCAAAAAATCAATCTTTTCATCTTCGGATATATGTCCGTCCACAGTTATCTCAATGAGCCTGTCTTTCTGCTTCGTAAGAATATTAAGTGTTGCAAGCATCTCAAGAGTAATCTGTGAAAGTTCCTTTGTCTTGATTTCAGGCATATATTTCTGTCCGATATCGCAGCAATGGGTACAATAATAATTGCAAAGCGTTATATCATTATAACTCTCTGACATTGCAATAACTTCCTCAGGGCGTGGAAAAGTCTTTTCATTTTCTATTTTCTCGATTCTGTCTGCTGATATAAATTCCAATGTTGCAGCAGCTCCCTCCCTCGTAAATCCGGCATTTTCCCTGCTTAATTGAAACCTTGTCTTATTCTCTTTTATTGATTTTCTTCCCATTTCATTCCCTCTGGCGTGATAATATCCTTCATTATAACTCATATTTATTTTTATGAAAAGTACAAACAATGGTTCTTTTTTATAATAATATCAAATAGAATGTACTAAATAAAATAACGGAGAATTGATGAAAGGATATATTGAAGAAAGAGCTGTTAAAGTAGCCCAGTATATTGTTGACAACAACGCAACCGTAAGGCAGACTGCTAAAATGTTTGGTATCAGCAAAAGTACAATACATAAGGATGTTTCATGCCGCATAAATTATATCAATCCCTCCCTCGCCTCTGAAGCCAGAAAGGTACTGGATATTAATAAATCCGAACGTCATATCAGGGGCGGCATGGCCACTAAGGAAAAATATCTTTGTAAAAACAAATCATAAATAACAAGGGCTGTCTTGAATCAACATGAAAGACAGCCCGTTAAATTATAATTCAATTCCGTTTTTCTTAAGAAGTTCTCTTGCACTTTCAACCGAATCCACTCCGGTTTTATTCTTAATAGGTGCAAATTCTTTTTCCCTCACTACTTCATACGCCAGACACGAATCAAGCAGCTTAATCATATCGAGAATAAGTGTTTCATACTTGTAACCGTTTGGTTCCTCGGGATTAACCTCGTTACCGTCCGCATCTATACACGCAATCTTCTTTTCAACCACATGTGGCGGAAGCTTCATGGCTGCAATTCTGTCAAGTTCCTCCGTCTTAAAAAGGTAATTAAGAATCACTCCGAAATTATATGCCGGCTCGCCCTTTTCGTTTACCGCATTTTTCATTTCGTCTGTTAATTCATAATATTCAACTATTGACGGATGATTATCCTCAAGACAGAGCACACCTACTTTTTCGTCTTTATTGACTTTTCTTATTACTTTCGAACCACATACACAATTATTGGATATTGTTGCACCCACAAAACATGGGTCTGCAATACGTTGTAAAACATTATCCACCGCAAAAACATTAAGCCATTCTATTCCGGCTCCGGCAATAATTTTATCATATCCTGCTTTCTTAAGGGACAAATACCAGCCGCCGTTTCCATTAGGAGATGTTGCTATTCTCGACTTTGATTCCATAAGGAATCTGCCCTCGTAATCGCTGGCAGGTGCCATGTCCTGTACAAAGAAATGGATATAATCGCAAGGATATCCAAAGTAATTCTTTTCTTTAAAAAATTCAATTGTATCTGTGTTGTTTTTCTCACTTGTCATCACAAACAGATGCACATACGAACCTGTCTCATTAACCACATCCATGAGATTCTCTATCAGTCGTTCAAAAATATATACATGTCTGGTAATTCCTATGTCAAAAACACCTTTTGGCTTATCGGAACCGAGTCGTGTACCCATTCCTCCCGCTAAAAGGACAGCACCCACTTTTCCTTTTGTAATAGCGTCCTTACCTACAGCCATATAATGTTCTTTTGAAGAATTAATCTCATCCACGGTTGTAACACTTATTGGTGTAATAATGCCCCTTTTTTCGGCTTTTCTATTATCGTGTCCGGCTTTTGCAAATTCAAAATCCGTCATGCTTATCTGCCTTAACAGTTCTTTCCTGTCGCTGTTATCAAGTTCATCATAATAATCAAGTACATGTTCCTGACCGTATTTTTTTAAAGTATCAAATGCTTCATTATAATTCATAAAGACCTCACAATAATTTTATTTTGCTCCTCCATGGTGAAATACCACAGCAATTGTCTTAAACAGGATTTTAAAATCCAGTCCTATGCTCCAGTTATCTATGTACTCAAGATCCAGCTTCACTACTTCTTCAAAATCTTCTATGTCGCTTCTTCCACTGACCTGCCACATTCCGGTCATTCCCGGTTTCATACTGAGTCTCCTTTTATGATAACCCTCGTACTGCCTGAATTCATCCACGGTAGGAGGTCTTGTTCCCACAAGGCTCATATCGCCTTTTAATACGTTAAAAAACTGGGGAAGCTCATCTATGCTTGTCTTACGGATAAATTTACCTACTTTGGTAATTCTTGGGTCGTCAGTCATCTTAAACATAAGACCCTTCATCTCATTCTTCTCCATAAGTGCTTTTTTCCGTTCTTCCGCATCCTTATACATTGAACGGAATTTATATACATAGAAAAAACGTCCGTTTTTTCCTACTCTTCTCTGTTTGAAAATAAGTGGTCCTCTTGACTCGATTAAGATGGCAGGTGCCACAAAAATACTTACAATCAGTGTTATTACTATACCCACAAGAGAACCTATAATGTCTATCAGTCGTTTGACCGCCAGACTCCAGGGATTATAAAAATTATTGGCGAATGTAAGAACCGGAATATCTCCCAGCATTGAAAGACTCTTATTGAAGTCATTGAAGCTGTCCAAGGCATGGAAACTTAAATGCACAGTTGTTCCCATATTTTCAAGTTCCATAACAAGTTTGCTTAATTCTTTATTGGATATCTCATCTGTCTCTATAAAAACTTCATCTATAATCTGCCCTTTTATATATGTCAGAACATCATCACACCCTGCAACTACAGGAATATTATGATACACCCTGCCGGTAAAATTCTTATCCATCACAGCCATACCGCTTATCCTGTTTGTCCACTCAACATTCCTTTTCATATTATCAATCACATTCTCTATATTGCCCGAGGTTGTAATGATAAAAAGCTGGCTTGTTTTCTTGTGGTTCTTATATATTTTTACAAGGTATATTCTTACAAGTATTCTGAAGAAAAACATCAGAAATATGTTAAATACAACTGTACAGATGTAAACACCTCTTGACGCGGTATCAAAACTGTCACCGATAAACAGCATTATTGCGTATGCCGCAGCAAATAATATATTAAGCTTAATACACTGTACAAATTCCTCGAATATCTTTCTTTCGATGAATTTTCTGTTGGTATTAAAAACCATATAAACTACTGCGAAAGCAATAAGAACCATGCCGAAACGTTCCTTTGTCTCGGCAAATTCCATTACATCTAATTTTCTTATAAAACCTGTCCAGAAAAATGCTGCCATAAAATAACTGCATATTACTGCGAGCATATCTGTAAACAACAAAATAACGTTCTGGATATATTGCTTCTTCTGGTACATATTTTGTCCTATTCTATTACTACTCTTTCGTTATCATGAATCTTTTTAAGGTATGTTTTTGCCTGCCCAACAACAGCGTCATCAGGAATCATTACATAGTTAGGGCTCTTAAGCGAATAACATGGAAGGTTTCCGTTGGAACCGGTTACCGCAAACTGTACAATATCCCATGAGATATTCTTCTTGAGCTGAATATCCACAAGTCTGGCAATCTCATCCATTGACATATCGGTTACCATACTTGATGAAATTGAATCAAGTACCTCTGTGTAGTTCTTCAGCAATTCGGAAGAAGCAAGTTTCTTAACAACAGCATTAACTACCGCCATCTGGTTCTTACCTCTCTGGTTATCACCTGTTGGGAAAGAATATCTTTCTCTTGAAAATACAAGTGCTGCTTCTCCGTCCATATGGTTATAACCCTGTACAAAATGGTAGCCCTTGACATTCTGGGATGAAAATTCAAATTCAGAATATACGTCTACTCCGCCAAGTGAATCGATTATGCTCTTAAAGCCTGTAAAATTAAGCTTGATATAGTAATCAATATTTATTCCGTAAAGCATCTCAAGTGTCTCAACAGAACAGTCAATACCATAACATCCTGCATGGGTAAGTTTATCCGGTTCTCCGTTTGATACACTTGTAGGCACATAATAATCTCTAGGTGTGTTAAGGAGAAGTATCTGTCCTGTACGGGTGTTAAGAGTCATAATGATATTTACATCACTGTTACGGTTCTCAGTTGGAGGTCCGTCAACGTCAATTCCGCTCAGGTATAGTGTAACCACGTCATCCGAATTCAGATAATCATCATCTTTTTTGTCATTATTTTTTATATCTTTTTTCATTTCATACGATGCAATCACCTTTGTAAATGTCTTAAAATTCTTGAATTCATCAAGTGAATCAAGTATTCCAAGGTGGCTTGTGCCAAGGATAATTACATTAACCTCTTTATCATATAAAGCTTTCACAAGTGACTGTACATCGTCATATTCCTTTGTCTTAATGGTGGTATCAATTTCAGTCTGTATCTTATTAACTACTTCATCGGTATTTTCCCTGTCTAATGATTTCATTATACCGAATTCTTCTGATTTAACATCTTCAAGTTTCTCGTATTTGCTGTCTGCCCTGACATATACATTAAGACTTGTGGTGGTATAATTAATATCGGTAGCTTTTTTAAATGCTCCGTAAGTTGCATTAAGATACACAGAACCCACAATAAGCACGACGGATAAAAGAAGTGATATAATCTTTGTTATAATTCCCGGCAGTACCCACCTCTGGGTTATCGTTACGACCACGAGTATAAGCACCAGAAGTACATCTATCATTATCACATAGTCTTTGGGAACAATCCTGACTTTTGACAATATCACCATAAAAACAACTGTCGCTACAAGCTGTACTGCTAACAATGCAATACCCGAAATCAATAAAGCTTTTTTTATTTTATAATTTCGTAATTTTTTTTCTTTTTTCGTCTCTGTACTCATAAACTTTCCTCCGGGAAATTAATACCTTTCATCATATTCTTTAAAACTCATAAGATTACTGTCTTTGTCACTTATAATCAGGTCATCTTCTGATGTTACCCCTTCTATAAGCTCTATAGGCCATTCTATGGCAAGGTCCTTATCGTTCCACATTATTCCACTGTCACCTTCGCCATAAAACACTTCATCACACTTATAGCTGACTACTGCATCTTCTATTACGAAATATCCCAGTCCGAATTCTCCCGGAACATAAAGCATGGTCATATTATCTCCGGTAAGATGAAACGGAAGCCATTTCTTATATGTAGGAGATTCCTTTCTCAAATCACATATAACTGCGTATACATGACCCGATATACACCTTATAAGCTTTGCCTGAGGCTTGATAAGCTGGAAATGTAATGCCCTTATCACGCCTTTTCTGGTAATTGTATAAAATGTTTCTTTTAAATTATGTTTTATACCATTACTGTTGAATATGTCAACATTATAATCTTTTAAAAGTCCGCCTCTTTCATCTGTTGCCAAAAAGGGTGTTATTTTATATGAACCTTTTAAAGGTAATTCTTCAAATTCAAATTTCTGTATCATTGCTGCTCCTTAAGCCACTCCATTGTAATTGCTGTCCCTGTTGCAAAATCCGTTTCCGGAATGAATCCACAATCCTCTTTAAGTCTTTTTATGCTAAAAACTTCCAATGGCATATCAGTTCCCGTAAATGGGATATCTCCAAAGCAAAGTGTTGCATCCTTTGCCAGATTTTCTTTCATCTCAATAATAAATTCTTTCAAAGGTCTTGCATTGCCGCTTCCTATCATATATTCGGAAAACGGTCTGCCCTTCGTAGTAATAAGATAAAATGCTCTGGCTACATCTTTTACATATACAAAATCATAGTTCTGCGTTGCCGCGGTAAACTGTAAATCTTCTTTTCGTATTATTTTTTTCAGAGTTGAATTAACAAATCTGTCCGTAAATTCTCCGGGACCGTATGCATTTGTTATCATCGGCCATACAAAATCTATGCCGAGTTCAGCCGCAATGGGCTTGCATAGACAATGTGCCGTGTGCTTGCCTATTCCATAAATATATGCCATTCCCGGTCTTGTTCCGTCAGTGTGGATTGCTGCTTCCACTTCGTATTCCATTATGCTTCCCGCACCGACGAATCTATCGCAGCCTGTTTCTTTAGCTGCTTTAAGACACTCTACCGTGTCAATGGCATTTTTCATCTGTACGTTATAATCTTTACGCTTATCTGCTGCCCCATCCCATGCAAAATGAATAAAAGCATCGTATTTTTTTCCGGCTGTTGCCTTGATTATATTACTTCTGTCCGTAATATCGCACTGTCTGTATACCATTTTGTCGTGATGTTTCAGTCTGACAGGAGCTGCTTTTCTACCCAATGCCAGGACTTCTATTCCCTGATTAAGAAAATATTCGGTTGTGTAACTGCCTACAAAACCGTCTGCACCGGTAATAATTACACTTTTCAACTCTAGTTCTCCCATGTCTTCCACGGAGCGTTGCCTTCACTCCATAATTTTTCAAGCTGTTGTTTTTCCCTGACGGTATCCATACACTTCCAGAAACCTTCGTGTCTGTATGCCATAATCTCATTCATTGCTGCCGCTTTCTGCATAGGTGTTTTTTCAAGCACCGTATCATCACCGTCTATAAGGTCAATAAATTCAGGTTCACATATCATATAACCGATATTGATGGGACTGGCGTCGCCTTGGATTTTTTCCCTGAACTGTCTTACATTTCCATCATTATCAATGTCAAGGACCCCGAAACGCTGTCCTGCATTATATGCTGAAACGGTTACCATTTTACCATGACTTTTATGAAATTCAAGCTCTTTTACAAAATTTACATCTGAAACGCCGTCCCCGTATGTAACAAAAAATCTCTCATTGTCTATATAAGGCTTGATGCGTTTTACACGTCCGCCTGTCATGGTATTCAGTCCTGTATCTATTATAGTAACCTTCCATGGCTCCTGCCTTCTGTCATGTACAATCATTTTTCCGCCATCATTGAAATCAAAAGTTATATCCGATGTATGGATAAAATAATTAGCAAACCATTCTTTAATTATATGCTGTTTATATCCGGCACATATAATAAACTCATTAAATCCGTAGTGCGAGTATGTTTTCATAATATGCCAGAGAATCGGCATCCCGCCTATCTCAACCATTGGCTTTGGTTTATACTGCGATTCCTCGGAAATTCTTGTTCCGAAACCGCCTGCTAAAATAACGACCTTCATAACAGCCTCCCTTTATCTGGCTCCTTTATGTTTGAAAATTACAGCAATTGTTTTAAGAATAATTTTGATATCAAGACCTATGCTCCAGTTATCAATATATTCTAAATCAAGTCTCACAACTTCTTCAAAATCTTCTATATCGCTGCGCCCGCTGACCTGCCACATTCCCGTAAGACCCGGCTTCATGCTGAGTCTTCTCTTGTGGTAACTCTCGTACATCTTAAATTCATCTACGGTTGGTGGTCTTGTTCCTACAAGGCTCATATCGCCCTTTAATATGTTAAAGAACTGAGGCAGTTCGTCAAGACTCGTTTTTCTGATAAATTTACCGACTTTAGTAATTCTTGGATCATCTGTCATTTTAAACATAAGACCCTTCATCTCATTTTTCTCCATCAGAGCTTTCTTACGTTCCTCTGCGTCTTTGTACATTGACCGGAACTTATATACATAAAAAAATCTTCCGTTCTTTCCTACTCTTTTCTGTTTGAAAATAAGCGGTCCCCTTGACTCAATGAGAATCGCGGGTGCAAGGAACACGGTCACAACCGCGGTAATCGCAAGGCCCACGATTGAACCTATTATATCCATAAGCCTCTTAATCATAAGCTTATTAACATCATAGAAATTGTTGGCAAATGTAACCACCGGTATATCGCCTAACATTGAAAGGGACTTATTAAAATCCTCAAATTCTTCAAGTTTATCAATATTAAGGTGGACCACGACTCCCATATTTTCAAAATCCATTACATATTTACGGGTAGACTTCCCTGTATGATATGGTACGTCAATAAAAACTTCATCTATGAATTCTGTCCTGACATAGTCCATCATTGTATAAGCATCGGAACTTACAGGAATACCGCATATTTCCTGTCCCACCATATCCGCATCTATTACAGCTATTGAATGTATCCTGTTAAGCCAGTCCGGATTATCTATTAACCTCCTGACTGTCTTTTCTACCCGGTCAGAGGTGGTAATTATGAATAACTGTGTATTTTTCTTTTTCTTGGCATATACATTAATGAGGTAGGATTTATATATAACATGAAAGATATACATAAATACAGTATTAAATGCTACCGCAATAAGGTATGCTCCTCTTGAAGTTTCCTTGCTGTTGCCGATAAACATGGCAACAGATGCAACTGCAAGAAAAATAAGGTTAATTTTGATTGTATACAGAAATTCTTCTACCTTGCTTCTCTTAAGGAAGTCTCGGTTCATATTAAAAATAAAAATAACAACCAGAAAGGAAAAGAAAACAAGTCCTATTTCATTAACTATTCTTGATTTAATAATTTCTGAGTTTTTCCTGATAACACTAAGCCACAGATAAGTCGCAAGAAAATAGCTTATGGCAAGGCTGATAAAATCAAGAACAATCAATATAAAATTATGTATTGATTTGCTGTTATCTTTATACATTGTATAACTCCATTCCGCAATATATTACTTCTTATTGTAGCATATATGCACATACCTTTGCAATATAGCTACGCTAATAAAGAGTATTCCTCAAGGTTCCATACTTTATCCACAAGGTCTTCATAAAAATCAGGCTCATGGCATACTATAAGGACAGCACCTTTATATTCCTTTAATGCTCTTTTAAGTTCATCTTTTGCATCAATGTCAAGGTGGTTGGTCGGCTCATCAAGAAGCAGGATATTAGTCTCAACATTAATAAGTTTACAAAGTCTGACTTTGGCTTGTTCTCCGCCGCTTAAAACTCTGACTTTGCTCTCAATATGTTCTGTGGTAAGTCCGCATTTTGCCAGTGCCGACCTTACTTCATATTGTGTGTATGAAGGGAAAGTCTCCCATATTTCCTCAATACAGGTATTGTTGCCCGGCTTTATTTCCTGTTCAAAATATCCCTTGTAGAGGTAATCCCCCAGGACAGCTTTACCGGATACTGCCGGGATAAGTCCCAAAACACTTTTAAGGAATGTGGTCTTGCCAATTCCGTTAGTTCCGGTTACCGCAATTTTTTCTCCTCTTTCCATTCTGAGATTAATAGGTTTTGACAATGGTTTCTTATTATATCCTATTACCAGGTCATCCGTCTCAAAAATAACCTTTCCGGCAGCTCTTGCCTCTTTAAAGCAAAACTCCGGCTTTGGCTTTTCCTTTGCCAGTTCAATAACTTCCATTTTATCAAGTTTTTTCTGTCTCGACATGGCCATATTTCGTGTGGCAACTCTTGCTTTATTACGTGCCACAAAATCCTTAAGTTCATTCATTTCCTGCTGCTGTCTGCGGTAAGCTGCTTCTAACTGTGACTTTTTAACCTCATATACTTCTTTAAATTTTTCGTAATTACCCACATATCTGTTAATTTCCTGATTTTCCATATGGTATATGAGATTAACAACGCTGTTAAGAAATTCCATATCATGTGATATAAGTATAAAAGCATTATCATAATCCTGCAGATATCTTCTGAGCCACTCTATGTGATTGGTGTCAAGGTAGTTGGTCGGCTCGTCAAGCAAGAGTATGTCAGGCTTTTCAAGAAGAAGCTTGGCAAGCAGCACTTTGGTTCTCTGGCCTCCCGACAATTCTGTTACGTCCTTATCAAGTCCCAGTTCAAGAAGTCCGAAAGCCCTTGCTATTTCTTCAATCTTGGCATCTATTATATAGAAATCGTGATTGGTAAGGATGTCCTGTATTGTGCCTGACTCCTCCATCATTTCTTCCATTTCTTCAGGTGTTGCCTCTGCCATTTTTTCAAAAATACCCGTCATTTTCTCCTCAAGTTCAAAAAGGTAAGAAAACGCCTGCCTTAATACATCACCGATTGTCATCCCGGGAGTAAGCACCGAATGTTGGTCAAGATATCCTGCTTTGACATTCTTTGCCCATTCTACCTTTCCCTCGTCCGGCATAAGTTTTCCCGTTACTATATTCATAAAGGTGGATTTGCCCTCACCGTTTGCCCCGATTAATCCAATATGTTCCCCCTTTAAAAGTCTGAAGGAAACATTATTAAAAATGGCCCTGTCACCAAAACCATGGCTTAAATTTTCTACATTGAGTATCATATCATCTTCCTTTTTAAAAATGTTTATATAATAAATCTGCTTACAAGAATCATAATTCCTAAAAATCCTAAATTAAACAGTGTAAATATGCCTAAATATCTGCTTTTTTTACTATTTTTGTTTTCCCCGTAATATCTGAAAGAAATAAGGCTTGCCATGGATGCAATTATGGTTCCCAATCCTCCGATATTAACCGCCGACAAAAGAAGTGCTCCATTATCCGTAAAATTCGATAATAAAACTGCCGCAGGTACATTGCTTATAACCTGGCTGAGCAATATTCCGGACATAAACTCTCTTCCGGCAACAAAATTGCTAAGTCCATTTTCAATAAAGCTCATGGATTTAATATTTCCCGTCAGTATGAAAAAAGCCACAAATGTAAGTAATAATATATAATCGGCTTTGGCAAATAATTTATAATCTATAACCGCCGTAAGCAGAATACATACCAATAGCATAACCCTGTAATCAATAACCCTCATTACACATAATATGCAAATTACAAAAATAACCGCTATAGGAGCAAGCTTCCATTTATGAAATTCTGCCCTCTGTGTCTTATTGTCTTTGTCATTTATGTCAACTTCCTTAGATGGTATAAAGCAGATGCATATACTTATAATTATAATAGCCGTAACGGCATACCATACAGTAGCCCCCGCAAATTCCCCAATTGTCATATTGTATTTTGAAAACAGGAAAATATTCTGTGGATTACCTATAGGAGTTGCCATACTTCCAAGATTGGCACCTATTGTCTGTAATACAACAATATATATAATATATTCAGCAGCTCCGGCTGCAGTAAGAAGTTCTATTGCAAAGGGCACAAAAGTAATGAGTGCCACATCATTGGTTATTATCATTCCTGAAAAAAAGCATATAAAAACGAGAATAAAATGTAACATTCTCGTTTTCTTAATCTTTTCAGTCATCTTTTCAATTATTAGTGTAAATATTCCAAAACTTCTTAATGCTTCCACCATAAGCATAAGTGAAAAAAGTAATGCCAGAACCCTGAAATCAATATAATTAATATATTTCTTTGACGGATGTACCACAAAAGCCGACGCAATTGCAAGTACACCCGCCACGCATAGAATAATCTCTTTCTTAATAAATGATAATAATTTATTCATTATAATATAACTCTGCTTCCGGTTGTTACGATAATTTTTCCATGCTCATCCCTGTTATTAACGATGATAACTTCACACAGATGCCTGCCGTAATTATTACTGTGCAGATGAATACTAATTACCTTAATACTTTCATTGGATAAACAGAACTTCTCCATCTCCTCGTATGAAAATACTTTCATAATTTCATCATGTTCATCCTTATCAAGAATGGACGAAAATCTGTTTAACAAACGGTCAAGAGGTGCATTATCATACTTAACCTTAACCCTATTCTCATCACAGTGAACGGTTGTTAATGTATTGTCCGTATAGTTAAGGCGCAGTATTTCACTGCAAAGTTTTGAAAGAGAATCCATATAGTCAAGCAGTCTTTGTTTTAGACGCTTACGTTTCTCTTTCGTAATATCCATAGTGTTAAACAGGAACTGTGGTTTACCGTTTTCCTTGCCTATATAAAATATTTTTATATACAAAGAGCCTTTACTTCCATCTTTTCTGGTATATCCTGTTTCAATATAATTAGTCTCATTTCTGGTCATTGCACTGATGCACCGCTTATATACCCTGGAGATATCTTCTTCATCTATAATTTTTCCCTTTCTTACCGTAAAAAGTTCGTAAGGGTCTTTAATGCCGTATTGATAATAAAATTCCTGATTAACCCGCTTAAGAACAAGTTGTCCGTCATTAATCTCATACTGAAGAATCGCACCAATAATCATGTCGATAACGTCGCGGCTTTCAGGATTTCTGATTGTAAAAATACTTTCGACATTAATTTTGTCTGTATCATCATGAATAAGAACACGATCTTCAAAATCTTTTTTAAGGAACTCCTCTTCACATACAGGCTTGGAAAAATAGAATCCCTGAATGTATTTACAACCCATATGCTTAAGGAAATTAAGCTGTTTTACGTTCTCAACGCCTTCTGCTATTACATCCATACCAAGCAGCTTCGCCATATTGATAATAGTAGACACCACATTAGCTGCTTTCTCTGAACCATCTATTTCATCAATAAGAGTCTTATCAATCTTAAGTATTCCAAAAGGCAGTTCTTTGAGGGTATTAAGAGATGAATATCCTGTTCCGAAATCATCAATATGTATACTAAATCCATATTCACAAAGCCTGTCAATTGTATCCTTTATCTTGACCGGATTATCAATATATGCGCTTTCGGTAATCTCAATTCTTAATTTATCCGGTGCAACATCGTACTTTGTAACCAGACCTACAAGTACATCATACAAATTGTCAAACAGAAAGTCTGCTCTTGATATATTAATTGACAATGGAATTACGGTCTTGCCCTCTTCCTTCATCCTCTTAAGTATTCTGCAGGCTTCCTCCCACACAAACTTATCCAGTCTTGTAATCAGATAATTCTGCTCAAAATATCTTATGAATCTGCCCGGCGAAAGAAATCCCAGTGTAGGATGCTCCCATCTTACCAGAACCTCTCCACCTGCCATCACGTTAGAATCAGCATAATATATAGGCTGGATATATACCTTGAACTGTCTTTCCTTCAGTGCATTGTCAAAATCAGCGGCAAGACGCTGACCCATTATTATATCCTCACGTTCGGAGTTATTATAAATAGCCACAGCTTCCGTATACTTGCCCTTAATACTGTTAAGTGCAAGTATAGCCCTGTCACACATCTTAATAACAGGAACATCCCTTGATCTTATCTGGTAGCAGCCTCCCTGTATAAGAATACGGTGTTCCACGCCTTCCCTGCGGAATACATATACATTATTCTTAAAACTATAAAGCTTATCATTTGCAAAAACACAACATACAAACTTATCATTACCAATTCTTCCGCAGGTTCCTCTTGTAACCTTGGTCTTAATTTCAGCCGCAATTTCTTTTAGAAGCCAGTCTCCTGCTTCCATTCCATACAAATCATTGATAACTTTAAACTGCACAATATCCCATACAAAAATGTCAAAATTGTCATTAGGATTGTCAGTTAGTAACTTGTCAGTCTCATCAATAAAGCCTCTGAAACTGCTTATACCTGTTAGTTTATCCAAAATAAAATCACCCGTTCTTCCTTTTTCCTCACATTAATTCTCGTACCAACATATTTGTATTATATCATACATTCCCTGTTTTGGCACTATAATCTTTAATATTACTTAAAAAACTTCAAAAAGAAAAAAATCACGGCCCATTGAGCCGTGATTAATTTAATTATCCTAAAATCATTCTGTCATTAACTGCATCTTCCCCACCGACGCTATTGAACTTTTCAAGCAGTTCCTCAACCGTGAGATTTTTCTTTTCTTCGCCTGATATATCAAGAATAATCTTTCCGTCTTTCATCATAATAAGACGGTTTCCATGTGCGATTGCATCTTTCATATTATGGGTAATCATAAGTGTTGTAAGATGATCTCTGTTAACAATAGTCTCTGTAGCATCAAGCACCTTTGCCGCAGTCTTGGGATCAAGTGCAGCTGTATGCTCATCAAGCAGCAGAAGTTTTGGCTTCTTAAGTGATGCCATAAGAAGTGTTACTGCCTGTCTCTGACCTCCTGAAAGGAGTCCTACTTTGGATGTAAGTCTGTCCTCAAGCCCAAGGTCAAGAATCTTAACTATTTCTTTAAATCCGGCACGTTCTTTGGCTGTTATCTCTCTTGCCAATCCTCTGAACTTGCCTCTTCTTGCTGCAAGTGCCAGATTCTCGTCAATTCCCATTGTAGGCACCGTTCCCATCATAGGATCCTGAAATACTCTTCCGAGGAATTTTGCTCTCTTATAATCCTGCATCTTAGTAACGTCAATACCATCAATAAGGATACTGCCCTCATCCACCTTCCATGTTCCGGCAACTGCGTTAAGAAGTGTGGATTTACCGGCTCCGTTACCTCCGATTACAGTAACAAAATCGCCATCATTAAGTTTGAGGGAAACACCGTTTAATGCAACTTTTTCATTAACAGTGCCTGGATTAAAGGTCTTATATATATTATTAATTTCCAGCATTTTCAGATTCCGCCTTTCTTGATGATGTCTTTATATTTTTTCCGAATATCTTGCCTTTCCAATATGGAAATGCAAGGAACAATGCGATTACCATTGCCTGGATAAATTTAAGCAGGTTAGGATCTATTGGGAACCAGAGTATTATTGTTACGATTATGTAATAAATCACGCCACCGAGTACAACTCCCAAGAGCTTTAATGCAAAATTCTTAAATATCTTTCCGAAAATTGCTTCTCCGATTACCACTGCTGCAAGACCGATAACGATTGCTCCTCGTCCTGTTGCCACATTGGCAGCTCCGGAATACTGTCCCATAAGTGCTCCTGAAAAAGCAACAATACCATTAGAGAGCACAAGCCCGATTACTTTATTGACATCCGTATTAATACCCTGGGCACGGCTCATATTAGGATTGCTTCCTGTTGCTCTTAAAGATGCTCCTCTCTCTGTTCCGAAGAACCAGTAAAGAACAATTATAAGAACAAGCGATGCCACACCAAATACAAAAACAGGCCACTTATAAAAAGGATATCCACCCTTCATATACATACTTGACTCAATAAGATCATAAGTTCTGTTACTTATTGTCATATTAGAACCGCCAAGTATCTTTAAGTTAATTGAATAAAGACCAAACTGTGTAATGATACCTGCAAGTATGGCAGGAATTCCCATAAGCGTATGGAAAAGTCCTGTCACAAGACCTGCAGCCATACCGGCAAGTGTGGCATACAGCATACATAACCATATGTTCTGTCCCTTTGTCAGCATTACCGCAAATACAGCAGCTCCGAGACTGACAGTACCATCAACTGACAAATCTGCAATATCCAGTATTTTGTATGTAATAAATACACCTATTGCCATAATTCCCCACATCATACCTTGGGAAACAGCGCCTGGCATTGCGCTAAATAATGTTGTTATATCCACACCTAAAACCTCCGGTAATTATTTATTCTGTAGTAACAGCTTCGTAACCTTCTGGAATTGTTACACCAAGTTCTTTACAGATTGCTTCATTATATTTCTTTGTAAATTTTGGAGCATACTGGATATCCATCTTAGAAACATCTGCTCCGTTTGCAAGAATCTCGTATGCCATCTTGCCTGTAGCATATCCAAGATCATAATAACTGATTGAAAGTGATGCAACGCCACATCCCTTACAGATTCCTTCTTCACCTGCGATTACGGGAACCTTTGCAGGCATACAGATATTGTATACGGCGCTTGTATTCTCTGCTACCGTATTATCTGTAGGAACATATAAAACATCTGCATAATCTGCGGCAGTCTGTGTTACATTTGAAATATCATTGGAATCAGCAAATGGGAACTGCTTGCTTTCGATACCAAGCTTATCGAGTTCTTCGCTGACTACTTTAACCTGGTATAATGAGTTAGCTTCTGCCGAACAGTAAAGAAGAGCAACCTTTTTTGCATCAGGGAAAAGTTCTTTAATCATTGCTGCCTGCTCAGCTAAAGGAGCAAGGTCAGATGTTCCTGAAACGTTAATACCTGTCTTGCCTGAGAAATCTTTGATATCAAGAGCAACACCGTATTCTGTAACTGATGTTCCGAGAATAGGAATTGAACTTGTAGCAGCAACTGCGGCCTGTAATGCAGGAGTTGCATTTGCTAAAATAAGATCTACATCTGATGATACAAATCCATTAACGATTGTTGCACATGTTTCCGTATCATTCTGTGCATTCTTCTCTTCAAACTTAACCTTGTCACCAAGTTTTTCCTGAAGTGCTTCTTTGAATCCCTTTGTAGCTGCATCAAGAGCAGGGTGTTCAACTAACTGGCAGATACCCACTGTATATGTACCGTCTCCTTTGTCTGTCTTGGTGCCACCGCTTTTTCCGCATGCTGTTACACTTACAGCCATAAGTGCGGCAAGAGCAACTGCGGCAAACTTTGTCATTTTTTTCATTTTCTGTCTCCTTTCCGATAAACCGTGAAAAACAGTCTACCTTCAGTCCGTATAAGGTCATATTCCCTAACGACTGTTCTATATTTACATGTAATCCTAAATATTATAAATCAACTCCTTGCCTTCGTCAAATTATATTATTTTTAAGTTTCATTTTATGTTTCATGTTTATAAAACGATAGACTGCATTGGTATCTTTTTCCGGTTCACCATATATACACATTTACCTCATTTTTTTGTCACATTATTAAAATAATATGATAAGTGGTAAAAAAAATTCATCTTATATGAAAGGATTTTGCTTATGAAGAAAAAAATAATAACTTCCCTGACTTTTGTTATACTGGCTGCCGGAATTCTTCTTGTTGTTTTTTTACCGGGCAATAAAAAAACAACAAAACATGACGGAACAGCCACTTCAGCCTATGATAATCAGAACTCCATTTTTCTTACCATAAAAAATGCAGATATTGAAACAGATTATGATGAAAGTCAGGCTGATAAAATCGAATTGTCGGATTCTATGACCGACAAACCCATAGAAATCACTTCCGGAGGTACCTATATAATATCCGGTTCGTTATCTGATGGTCAGATAATCGTAAATGCCCCAGACACAGAAAAAGTACACCTTATACTTAATAATGTAACGCTTAGTTCATCAACCGGTGCTCCGATATATATTAAGTCTTCCGACAAAACAATAATCACGCTTACCAAGGATTCCAAAAATTCTTTAAGTGACACAAACAGGGAATCCGGAGATGACAATGCAGTTATCTATTCCGAAACAGATCTGTCAATTAACGGCACAGGTACACTAACTATAAACGCACTTTATAACAATGGTATCAACTGCCGCGATGACTTAAAACTTATTAACGGCACCTATATCATCAACTCTGTTGATGACGGAATTGTAGGTCATGACTCCGTAACTGTTGCCGGCGGAACTTTCACCATCAACAGCAAGGGCGATGCTATCAAATCAAGCAAATCGGATAATGACTCAGAAGGATATATCCATATAACCGGCGGTGAGTTCACAATTAATTGCGGCGATGACGGTATTCACGCCGAAACCTATCTGTATATAGAAAACGGAACCATTAATATTACAGAATGCTATGAAGGCATCGAAGGTCATAATATAACCATTGATAATGGAACAATAAGCATAAATTCTTCCGATGACGGCATTAATGCCGCAAAAAATTCTGCTTCATCTATCGTAATAAACGGTGGTGACATATATGTAAATGCCGAAGGTGACGGCATTGATTCCAACGGAACTATAGTGATTAATTCAGGAATCGTTGTTGTGGATGGTCCGGTATCCGATGGTAACAGCGGTCTTGACTACGATGCAAACTGTACAATAAATGGTGGATATATATTTATTGCAGGTTCAAGCGGTATGGCTGAAGGTTTTTCTTCGGATTCCACACAATGCGGTGCGCTTTTAGCCGTGACTAACGGTAGTGCGGAAAACACAGTTTCCCTTGCAGATTCGGAGGGTAATGTAATATTAAGCTATACCCCATCAAAAAAATATGGTGCATTAAACATATCTTCTCCGGATATGAAAACAGGTGAGACCTACACGCTTTATACCGACGGTACAATTACCGGTATAACAGAACTTAACAGTAGAATTTCAAAAGGCGGTACAATATCAGACGGAAACTCTGTTTTAGAATATACACAGTCAGATGTGACCTACTCCGGCATTAAAGGCGGTTTTGGTCCCGGCGGCAATGGTCGTCCAAATGAGCGTCCAAGTATGCCTAGTATGCCAGACGGCGAACGTCCTGAAAAACCTGACAATAACGGTTCACGTCCTGAAACCCCCGGTAAGACTTCCGGAATTTCATAAAAATAAGACCTCTGTTCATGTTAAGCCTGACAGAGGTCTTTTTTGTACTATATTTCCATTTGTTTTCCAAGTAACGTTGCTGCCGATGCTGCCAGTTTATGTTCTGCATCACCCATGATACCGTTTTCATCTTTTCCTATTATCACAACCGCCCCCATAATGTCACCTTCGCTTATTATAGGTGCTATTACCTGTCCTGAAAAAATATCCATTTCATTCCATATTTTTACCGGCCTTTTTTCGCCTTTTCCTGTTATATATAAATTTCGTTTTTCAATTATCCCATACAATTCTTTTGTAATTGGTTTTCCTATGGTATCCTTTTTCCCTGCACCTGATACAGCCACAATTGAATTTTTGTCCGTTATTATGACTATATGTCCGCTGATATGGGCAAGAGTATCCGCATACTGTTTCGCATATTCCGACATTTCCCCTATTTGCGAATATTTTCTCAGGATTATTTCTCCGTCTTTTTCGGTAAAAATCTCTATAGGGTCACCTTCCCTTATTTTGAGGGTACGTCTGATTTCCTTCGGTACAACAACTCTGCCAAGGTCATCTATTCTTCTGACAATTCCTGTCGCCTTCATGCTAATTTTCCTCCAATGCAAATATTTCTATATTCGTTATGGAGTTAGTATGTGAAAAAAGTGGGGAAATATTCTTGTCTTTACATTCCCATTTCTTCTATAATTAATCCAGACGGCACCCTTTTTGCTGTATCATCCATAGCCTCATCATCATTTTCTGGGGTAAAATTTTTGCTAATAAATGGCAGAATTTAACATAAAAACTATACACGGATATATCCCTTCCCATATCTGCATCATGAAGTGCCTTTCTCGCAACCACGGATGGCTTTACCATATGGCTGAAATATGTGGTTGCCCTTTCTGCGCCGATGATTCCTCTGTCATAAAGTTCTGTTTTCATCCAGCCCGGACATACTGCCGTTGCAATAATTCCTTTATCTCTGAGTTCTACGTTAAGCGCCCTTGTATAATTTCTTACAAATGCTTTGGTTGAACTGTAAATATTCTGATAAGGCAAAGGCTGGAAGGCTGCCTGTGAGGCTACATTTATAATATGACTGCCTTTTCTCATGTATGGAATACACACAAGCCCCATTGCCACAACCCCGCTTACATTAAGGTCAATCATGTTTACCGATTCGTCTATTGAAATATCGTCATAGGAACAGAACTTTGCAAAACCTGCATTATTTACAAGGTATTTTATATTGCATTTCTTTAATTCCTCAAGTGTTCCAAAAGTTTTTATATTGTCTTTTACCGATAAGTCCATTGAAAAAACTTTGATTTTTTTACCGAAATGCTCTTTAATCTTATTAAGCCTGTCCTCATTTCTTGAGATAATCCATACCTCGTCAATGTCCTTTCTCCTGACAAAAAGATTAACAAATTCCTTTCCGAATCCGCTGCTTGCCCCCGTAACTATTGCTATATTTTTCATTTTACTCATTTCTCCTTAATAATTTTTTATATGATAAATCCATGGCAAAAGCGCCAAGCGGTGCCGTTATGACAATGGCGAGTACGACTATTGTCAGCACCGTTTCCCCACAGGCAAAATTAAGTGCCAGAGGGATTCCTCCAATGGCTGCCTGCACCGTGGCTTTAGGTGTATATGCCATCATTGTAAACAGTCGCTCCTTCTTATTAAGCTCAGTTTTAATAAGACAGACAAACACGCCCGCCATTCTGAAAATTAAAGCTCCAAAAATAACAATCAATGCTTTAATGCCCATGTTTCCAAGGTAATTGATATTGACAGTTGCTCCCACAAGCACAAATAAAAATACCTCTGACGCAATCCACAGTTTTTCATATTTTTGGGAAAGGCGTTTTGCCACAACATCACGTTTTTTATGCAACCCGACTCCCACAAACATAATTGCGATAAGTGCCGAAAACTTAATAGATGTATTAAGCATATCTTCTGTTGCTACAAGGATAAACGAAATACTCAATATTAGCAATACTTTTACCGTATCTCTTATATGTATTTTTTCAAAATACATTGCAAGCAGATATCCCGCAAGTATACCTATTCCCATTCCTAAAATAATAGACACCGGTATATTAACGAAGTTTATTATGGAAGCACCTTTGCCCTGCATCATTCCGATAAAAGTTGAAAAAAGGACAATTACATATACATCATCCACAGAAGCTCCTGCCAGTATAAGCTGTGGAATTCCCTTTGCTGTGCCATAGCCATTATCCATTAATTTTACCATTCTCGGAACAACAACTGCCGGGGAGACTGCTGCAAGTACAGCTCCCATTATTGCCGCCTCAAGTACCGACATTCCCAGAGCCCCGGGTGCTATTAAGATTATACCCAATAATTCAAAACTTGCAGGTAGAAAACACATAAGAATTGCAGGTCTGCCTATTTTTTTTAGTCCTGTAATATCAAGTCCGAGTCCGGCCCTTGTAAGAATAATTATGAGAGCAATTTTTCTTAATTCTGAAGATATATTAAGAATTGACGAGTCAATCAAATTAAGAACGTAGGGTCCCAGAACAATACCTGTCGCCAACATTCCCAAAAGTCCCGGCAGCTTAATTTTTTTACATATCCAAGAAGCAGACATACCAACCAATAAAATTAAAGCAATGCTTAATAACATATTTTTCCTCCGATTTCCTATCCGCACAAAAAAGCTGACAACCCTGCGTATTATCCGCAGAAGTCATCAGCTTATATACATGACCGAAATGATATTATTTAACTGTTACAGATGTAATATGTGGATTAACACCTTCATACCAATAAAGGAATCCTTCCATATCTACAGTATCTCCGATTTTAAGTTCTTTAACTGCTTTGTATACATCAGTATCTTTTCCGCAAAGGTATGCTCTGATTGTGAATGTATATGTCTTATTTCCGTCTGAAACGTTGAAGTATAAGTCATCTCCTTCACTTCCTGAGCCATCCCACTTATAAAGGAAAGCTACATCATTGCCACCGGCATCCTTAGAAGCTTCTACTTTAAGACCCTTGAATGATGCAAAAATGTTCTGTTTCTTAACAAGGTCATCACTTCCAAGAAGTGCTGTAACATCTTCTGCTTCCGCAACATAATTTCCGTCAAGGATTTCAAATTCAGCGTCAATAATTTCTACTTCTCCTGACCACTCTGCCTTATAACCTGTTACTTTAATCTTGGTTCCTTTTTCAAGCTTTGCATAATCTTCTTCTGAACATGGCATATCATAGATAAAATATGCTCCATCCTTGTCCTGTGTGTAAAGTGTACACTTGTTATCCCACCAAGACTGTTTAGCCTGTACATATGTCTCAACTACAACCTTTGTCTCAACGGCAGCTTTGGCATATTCATCATAAGTCATAACGCCTTCTGATTTAGCATCAGCCTTTGGCTCTTCGCTCTCACTTGTTGCACTGTTGTCTGTTGTTGCACTGTTGTCTGCCGGCTTCTTGGCACCACATCCTGCAAGTGCAAGAATTGTTGTTGCAGCAACTAATACTGCTAAAAACTTTTTCATTTTCATTCTCCTTAATGGTAAATATTTGAAAGAAGTATACATCATAATATGTTTAATGGCAATGCCTTTCTCTTTTTATTTTTCTCATAACCAAAACAATACCCATAATTAACCATGCCGCACCTATGCTTATTAACATAACTTTTGACCCTGTGGGAAGTGCTCCCTGACTGCTGTTTTCACTGACATCATCAAGATGATAAAGTGCTATCACTTTGTCAAAAAGATTATCCATGTAACTTTCATCCACGGTTTCTTTTCGTCTTACCGATTTCACTACATTTTCTACAAGCTGGCCGGCAGCATTCCTAAGGGATGCCGAGCCGTTAAATACCGGTGTCACAAAAGTATTATCTTCGTTATCAAGCAGCAGCTTTGTTGCTTCTATCTTTATGCTGTAGTGCTCATTATCATCACTTCCGCCAAGTGCCAGATATTCCCTGTACTCATCGGAATTAACCGCCTTTTTGGTCACAGGTACATATCCTTCCGTCTCACTGTACGGTATCTGTACATCATTGGTTATGAGATATTGTGCAAAAATCCATGATGCAAGAACCTCCTGGCGGTCGCTTTTATTAAAAATACATATTGACGGTCCCTGGGAAATCATTGAAGGATTGTTCACATCATATTGGGGAACAGGCCTTACAACCGTTTCAAAATCAATTATTTTATCTTCACTTATATCACTTAGCGGGGCATCTGCACCCATCCATGTTGAACCGGCAGTTGAGTCTACGGCAAAAATACATTGACCCGCATTTAAGAAATTAGCGGGATAACTTGAAATCTTAAATGTGGAAAATGCTCCTGTTTTACCATGTTCTGCAAGTTCATATAAAATCTCTTTGGTTGTGTCATTAAAAATCTCTATTTTACCATCATCCGTGGAATAACCTGCATTCCTTTGCTTCAACATCTGGATAAGCATATTGTCCGTTGATTTATATATAAAAGGTATGAGTACATTCTGACCGTTGACGAGATAGTTTCCGTCCCCGTCTTTTGCCATTGCTGCCTCTGATACCTCAAAAATATAATCCCATGTGAGAACATCGGGTACCTCATATCCAAGTTTTTCTACCATGTCTTTATTAATATAACAGGCTTCTGTTGACCTCATATAAGGAAGTGCATAATATCTGTCACCTATCTTACATTCATTGAGAAAACTCTCCGTTATCTCATCTTTTTTTACCGAATCGTATCTTAATTCTTTGCCGCCGAGACCATAGTTTTCATCCGTCATAAGTTCATCAAGAGGAACCACTACATCCGTTCCCGTAAGGTATGTGGCAATATGGTCGGGATAAGTAATACACACGTTCGGGGTTGTGTCCGTGGAAATATTGGTAATAACGTCATTGTAAATCCTGTTGTAATCCGTATATAGCCTTAAATTAACTTTTATATTGGGATAAAGTTCTTCAAAACGGCTTATGGTATTTTCATAAATTCTTGTCTGATTTACATTGGTATCAGATTTTGCCCAGAAATTAATCTCGTAATTCCTGTCTGTGTCAAATTCCTCCGGTATTACAAAAGATACGTTGTTTTTTTTACCATGGCAGCCTGTAAATAACGATACTGCAAGACAGCATACCGTAACAGCCGCGACGGCTTTTCTGAATTTTCTCATCCTTTTGTACCTCCCCTTCTGACACCTTCCATAATTTTTTTACGGAAAATAAAGAAAAGTACTATGAGAGGCACCGAAATAACCACAACCGCTGCCATCATTGCAGGAATGTTTTCCCTGCCGAAGCCGTTTTCCCTAATCTCCTGTATTCCGTTTGACACAAGATAATATTTCTGATCGTAGGTAATAAGTCTTGGCCATACGTAGGAATTCCAACATTCTATTACTTTAAGAATGGTTATGGTAATTATGGTAGGTCTGCAAATCGGTATCATTACCTTTAAAAGATATTTTATATCGGAGGTTCCGTCTACTTTTGCCGCATAGTAAAGCTCGTCCGGCACCTGTTCAAAATTCTCTTTTAACAGATAAATGTAAAATACCGAAGTAACCGACGGAAGAATAAGTCCCGTAAAAGTATTTCTGAGATTGAGATTGGTAATTGTAACGTAATTCGTAATGATTACAAGCTCATACGGTATCATCATCAGCGATAGAAACAGTCCGAACACGATATTTTTACCCCTGAATCTCATCCTTGCAAAGGCATAGGCCGCAAGTGTCACCACAACCAACATCAATACAGTTGTCGCAACGGTAAACCACAAAGTATTTGCCAGATATCTTAAAAGAGGCACTGATGTGAATACATTTTTGTAGTTCTCCAACGTAGGCGACGTTGCAATAAGACTTGGTATTTTTTCCGAATTGTAGGCACCGTAGCCTTTTATTGAGGTAACCACCATCCAGTAAAACGGAAAAAGTACAATTACCGCCCACAATGTAAGCACAAGGTATAAAAAGATATTTCCCACTGTTTTCTTTGCATGGGATTTTTTATTAATTCTTACATAATCAATATCAGCAGCCATAACTTACTCCTTTCCGTCGTTTTTGTTGCTTCCAACCATAAGATTTATACAGGTTATGGTAAAAACAATTAAAAACAATATAATCGCCGCGGCAGAGGCATAGGACGGATATCCGCCGCTCTTGCCGTAAAGCATATCGTAAACATAACCTACGATTGTATTCATTCCCGCCGCATTAAGGTCTGTTCCAAAGAGTGCAACTTCATCACTGTATGCTTTAAACGCTCCTATAAATCCCGTGATAACAAGATAAAATACAATCGGTTTAATCATAGGAAGTGTAATTCTGAAAAATATTCTTGTACCGGATGTTCCGTCAACCCGTGCCGCATTGTAATACTGCTCATTAACGGAGGCAAGGGCACTTGTCAGAATAAGTATCTTAAAAGGCATTACAATCCATATAGTGTAAATACACATAACAAGCATTTTTGCCCAATACGGACCATCAATAAAATCCACAGACTTTCCTCCGAACGCATTTATAAGAACATTTATAAGTCCGTCGGAATATGCTGTCTTTTTGAAAAGTATCATAAATACAAGACCGACTGCGAGGGTATTGGTTACATAAGGCAGAAAATATACAGTCTGGTATAAATTTCTGAGCGGCTTTATTTTACTTAATCCCACAGAAATAAGTAACGACAGAATCGTTGATGTGGGAACCGTTATTGCAACAAGAAGTATGGTATTTTTTAGTGCCTGTACAAAATAAGGGTCATGAAGCACATATGAATAATTATAAAAACCTATGCCGCTGTAGCTTTGTGATGCAAAATTATATCCCTCTTCAAAGGAATATATAAGTACATCCACCAACGGATATATCATAAACACACCAAGAAAAAGAATGGCAGGTATAAGATACAGCCATGCTTTGCTGTTATTTTTCTCCATAACGTATCCTTTCCTCCGTTTCCTTATCAAATATAAGGACTTTTGATGGTTTCAGGTTAAATGCAACTTCCTCTTTGGTTCCGTCAATAACCCTGTCATTGGTTATTATGGAACGTACAACAGGATTAAGCGAATCATCATTTTTAGAAACAATGCTTATATCCCTTCCCATAATTTCTATTCTTTCCATTTTGCAATGTAATTTTCCGTTGTCTTCAGGAATAAAGCCCTCCGGTCTTATGCCCACATAGACCTCTCTGTCGCTTACTCCCTGTACTGCAAAAAGTTCATCTTTTCCGATATATAATTTTTCATTTTTAACATACCCGTTAAACACATTGATAGGCGGTGTTCCGAGGAATTTTGCCACGAAAAGATTGACAGGATTATCATAGACCTCCTGCGGCCTGCCCACCTGCTGCATCCTGCCGTCCTTCATGACAATTATAATATCCGATATACTCATTGCTTCTTCCTGGTCATGAGTTACGAATATGGTGGTAATCCCTGTTTCTCTCTGGATTCTTCTTATCTCCTCTCTTGTCTGTAATCTTAATCTTGCATCAAGATTGGACAATGGTTCGTCAAGCAGCAATACCGGCGGCATCTTTACAAGTGCTCTTGCAATGGCTACTCTTTGCTGCTGTCCTCCCGAAAGTGCATTAGGTTTTCTGTCAAGGAACTCATCTATCTGGACTATTTTAGCCGCATTATATGCACGTTTGTCCATCTCTTCTTTAGTAAGTTTATCTTTTCCTTTAAGGTTCTGTAACGGAAAAATAATATTCTGTTTTACGGTAAGATGCGGATACAAAGCATAATTCTGGAACACAAGTCCAACGCCTCTGTTTTCTGTAGGAACTTTCGTTACATCATTTTCTCCAAAATATATTTTGCCCTCCGTTGGTGTAAGCAGTCCGCTTATCATATAAAGCATGGTGCTTTTTCCGCATCCCGACGGACCCAAAAGACCTACAAGCTTTCCATCCGGAATTTCAAGGTTAAAACTGTCTACCGCTATGACATCTCTTTTGTCTTTTCGGTTTCTGTTCTGGAATTTTTTGGTCAGATTCTCTAATACAACCTTCATTTTTCTTCTCCTTAATATCTGAGTTTAATGTCCGAAAGGGTTACCGGCACATCATAATTTAATGCTTTCATCATATAATCCATGCCCTTTTTGGCAAGGTCTATGTGGTTCTTCGGTGCAACCACAATTTCATTGACCGGAAGGATTTCTGTGCTTAAAGGGACCTCTATATATGGTATAATGTACCCTTCCCTTACCCTGAAATGAACCTTCGTATCGGATTTCTTGGCAAATACAAAGCGGTACTCCTTCTCCTGTGAAAATGCTTCTGCCTTAAAAAACATTGAATATATTGATATCTTATCGCTGAAACTTATACACATTTTCCTGTATTCTTCATCGTTACGGTCATTATACCCTTTATCAACCATGTCCGTAAACTGCGGAAATTCTTCCATGAACTGTTCCATAAATTCATGGATATATTTTACCTGCTTATCCCTGTCATAAATTACGAGTCCGTGATATTCTACCTCGTTGGCTTCATCTATTCTCTTAATTATCTTTCTGCTGTCAAAACCGATGTTATATCCATTGGCATTACCAAATTCTGCCCACATGGTTATGCTGTCCCTGCAGCAGGAAAAAGATAAAACAAAATATTCGGAGTTGCCGCTTTTATTGACATCCTCTAAAAACATCCCGATTTTATCATCATTCCCTATGTAGTTAATAAGTACTTTCTTCAGTATTTTATTAACATACAGAAATTCCTTCGGATCATTTAAAAAATCATTCTTGGTCGCCCAGAAGCATTTATTATTCATTATTCCGTTAATTCCATTGCTTTTTGTGTAATGGTAAAGCACCTTATCCTTTACCTCGTCAAGACATATCCTTTTACCTATCATATATTTCTGCCTTTTTGTTTTCTTAATTTTTTATTTTACCACCTGAATCCCCCTTTAGTAAATATTAAAAAGAACTTCGGCTGCTTAACCGAAGTTCTTTTAACTTATTATTTAACATTTTAACCTTTTATTTATCCGATTATTTCAGACGTCCGTAAAGTTTTGTAAGTCTGAGGAGCCTGTTGGCTATCTTAGCGTTAAATGCCTTTGGCATAGCACGCCATGACCAGTTTCCGCCAAGTGTAGAAGGTATATTCATTCTGCTTTCGCTGCCGAGTCCTAAAAGGTCCTGTGCCTGAATGATTGTTGTACCCGCTACGCTGCTCCATAATGCTCTTATCATATCCCAGTATGGCTCTTCTTTACCCATAACAAGATATTCTTTTGCATATTTAACATCTTCCTTATCTGCTGTTTTCATCCAGCCCATAATTGTATCATTGTCATGTGTTCCCGCATAGGCAATACAATTAACCGGATACATATGTGGAAGATAATCGTTATTGTTGCTGTCCCTGCTGTCAAAAGCAAATTCCAGAACTTTCATTCCCGGATATCCGCTTTCGCGAAGAAGATTTCTTACCGAATCTGTTAAAAATCCTAAATCCTCGGCAATTATATTCTTCTTTCCTAATTTCTTTTCAACTGCTTTGAACAATTCTATTCCCGGTCCCTGTCTCCATTCACCGTTTACGGCAGTTGTCTCACCATAAGGAATTGCATAATATGAATCAAATCCTCTGAAATGATCGATTCTGAGAACATTATATATTCTGCATGCTGCTTCTATTCTCTTTATCCACCATTTATATCCGTCAGCTTTCATTACATCCCAACGGAATAAAGGATTACCCCATAACTGGCCCGTTGCCGAAAATCCATCGGGAGGACATCCTGCAACATCCGTAGGATTAAGATTATCATCAAGCTGGAAAAGCCCCGGATTAGCCCATACGTCAACACTGTCAAGTGCTACATATATAGGGAGGTCACCTATAATCTCAATATTTTTCTCATTGGCATAGGCTCTTAATTCATTCCACTGCTTAAAGAAGAAATACTGCATTATAATCCAGAAATTGATATCTTCCTTATGTTCTTCCTTTGCTATATTAATTGCATCATCATAACGTTTCTTAAGAGGTTCATCCCATTCAAGCCATGATTTACCGCCATTGGCATCCTTTAATGCCATAAACAAAGCGTAATCATATATCCATGACTTATTGTCATGGCAGAATTCCTTATATCCATCTTCCGGATTTTCAAGAAACCTTTCTGCTGCTTTTCTCAAAACAACATATCGTTTATTATATAATGCTTCGTAATTTACTCTGTCAGGTTCACTTTCCCAGTCAATACCTGCATATTCTTTTCTTTTAAGGTATCCGGCCTTGCAAAGCTCATCCAGATCAATAAAATATGGATTACCTGCAAAGGTTGAAAATGACTGGTACGGAGAATCTCCGTAGCTTGTAGGGCATACAGGCAATATCTGCCAGTAAGCCTGACCTGCTTTATCAAGAAAATCCACAAAATCTCTTGCAGGTTTTCCCATGCTTCCTATCCCATGTGGTGACGGAAGTGATGATATGTGCATTAAAACACCGCTTTTTCTCATGCTATCCACATCCTTAACTTAGTTTATTTTTCTGACGCTCTCTCCTTTTACAAGTGCAAATTCCTCTACCTCATATACAGGCCTTGCGCCATTGTCAATACAGTCGAGAAGTATTTCCACGCTTCTTGCAGCTATTTTTTCTTTATGCTGGCGGATTGTTGTAAGTCTCGGTTTAAAATAGTTACCGATATCAATGCCATCAAATCCCACAACAGATATGTCTTCCGGAACACGCAGTCCCTTGTCCCATATTGCTCTTATGGCACCGATTGCCGTCACGTCTGACATGGCAAAAACCGCTGTCAGCTCCGGCATCTTATCAAACAATCTATTCATTGCCTCGTATCCTCCGGATATTGTAAAATACGATGTCACAAACTGTCTGTCCTCGTCAAAACCATATCCGTGCTCAACTAATGCTTCTTTAACACCTACGTATCTGCTGTAAACAGCATTTGAGGCACTCATATTGCCACCCAAAACTCCAATATTCTTATGCCCCTGTTTTATCAGGTGCTCCACCGCCAGTCTGGCAGCTGATTTATCATCTGTGCACACACTGGAAAGGTTATCTAACTGCAATCCCTCTGCGTTACTTGTTACCAGTACGCATGGAACCGTAATCCGGTGAAAATATTTTCTGAAATAGTCATGATTGCACCCTAAAAATAGAATTCCCAATGGACGTCTTTCTTTACATATCTGGATAGCCTGTTCAATTTCATTATCATCTTCGCTTATGTAATACATAAGCGAAGCATAACCTTTTGATTCAACAAGCCTTTGCATCGGTTCCAGAACTGCTGCAAACAGCATATTCTGTGTTCCTTTTATTATTATCGCAATACCATCCTTGCTTTGTTGTTTTAAATGCTTTGCATTGTTATTAAGACGGAAATTATATTTATTAACAACCTGCATAACGGAATTTTTTGCGTGTTCTGAAACATCCGACGCATTGTTCAATACTCTCGAAACTGTCCCTATGGAATAACCTGATTCTTTGGCAATATCTTTTATTGTCATCTAAATCATTCCTTCTCCTACTAAAATACTTAACCTTTAACAGCTCCGGCTGCAATACCTTTAATAATATGTTTCTGTCCAAACAGATATACAATAATGATAGGTATAATAGTAAGCAGTACACTGGCAAACATAGAACCATTATCAACATGTCCATATGAGCCTGTGAATGCCGAATTAATAAGTATAGGTAAGGTCTGGTATCCTTTTGTTCTGTCAAGAACAAGATAAGGAAGTAAATAGTCATTCCATACCCACATAGCTTCAAGAATCAATACTGAAATAAGTGTTGGCTTAAGGATTGGCAATACAACCTTAAAATATGTCTGTAACGGATTACATCCGTCAATCATTGCTGCTTCCTCTATTTCCATAGGAATTGTTTTCATAAATCCGGCAAACATAAATACCGCCAGACCTGCACCAAATCCCAGATAAATTACCCATATAGTCCATGGTGAGTTGAGGTGCATTTTTGTTGCTGTATACGAAAGTGTAAGCATAACCATCTGGAATGGAACAACCATCGAAAATACAAACATATAATAAATAAAACTAGATATAAATCCTTTAACTCTGGTAATAAACCATGCGCACATAGAACAGAATATTATAATAGCTGCCACTGATGTTATTGTGATAAGCAAACTCACTCCAAAACTCTGGAAGAATTTGTTCGTCTCGATTGCATATTTAAAATTTGTCCAACCTGTAAATGTCTCACTTGTCGGAAGCTTGAACATTGCATCTGTTGTAATTTTATTACTCTTTTTTAAGGCATTGATAAGTACCATAAATACTGGGTAAATATATGCCAGTGAAATCAATGAAAGCACAGCCCCGAGCACAAAGTTAGATGGTTTAAATTTTTTCTTAATTACGATTTTTTCATCCATTACTGCTGTACCTCCTTAGAACGTGTTGCTTTAAGCTGGATAAGAGAAATTGCCATTACAACTATACAGAAGATAACGGCTTTCGCCTGTCCGTAACCTTTCCAGACTTTTCCGGATCTTGCATAAAATGTATTATAAATATTAAGTGCAAGCATTTCTGTCATCTTACCTTTTCCATAAGGCTGACCATTTGTAAGTGCAAGGTTCTGGTCAAATAACTTAAATGAATTAGAAAGTGTCAGGAATAAACATACTGTGACTGATGACATAACCATTGGGATCTTAACTTTAAATAAAGTCTTCCATGCATTGGCACCATCAATTTCTGCTGCTTCAAGAACAGAATCAGGTACACTTTGTAATCCTGCAATGTAAACAATCATCATATATCCTATCTGCTGCCAACACATAAGGATTATGAGTCCCCAATATCCGGCAGTTGAATTCAAAGCTAAGAGTGGCTGACCAATGATTGAAAGGAAGCAGTTAATAAGCGTCTTCCATACATAACCAAGTACAACGCCACCGATTAAGTTAGGCATAAAGAATATTGTTCTGAAAATGTTAGTTCCCTTAATGCCCTTTGTAAGTGCAAGTGCAAGTGCAAATGCAAGTACATTAATTAATATTACCGATACTATAGTAAATTTTCCTGTGAATAAAAATGCGTCAAGGAATCCGCCGGGTGCGGCAAATCCTGTTTTTTCTTTTGTGAAGATATAAATAAAATTCTTAAATCCTACCCATTCTGCATCCTTTATTGTATTAAACTTGCAAAATGATAAATATACGCCTTCTATAAATGGAATGATAAATCCGATTACAAAAGCACCTACAGTAGGAATAAGAAAAAATGGCCAATATTTCTTAACTGATTTTTCCATATGCTCCTCCTATAATGTCTTACAAAACGTTTTCTAAACGTTTCTATATCCGGTTAAAAATGTTTTTGATGCTGTTTTTTGGCAAAAATTAGGACAGGCAGGTCACCTGCCTGTCCTATTATTAACAAGTCGATAATAAATAAGTTGCTAATTATTTATTATTAGCTGCTTCGTACTCTGTCTTCCATCCGTCAACGAATGCTGAAACAACTGCTTTCCAGTTATCATCTGTCTGATCTGCTGCGTATGCTGTTAAAGCTGCACCAACACCATCTTTCCAAGCTTCTGAAGGCATTGTTGTAAAGTTCCAAGATACAGGAGTCTTACCATTGTTTGTGTATTCTGTATCGTTCTTTACAAAGAGGTTGCTAGATGCTGCTGCGTTCTTGAATGGGATTACGAATCCACAGTCATCAGCCATGAATTTAGTTCCTTCTTCTGAGTTAACTAACCAGTACATGAAGTCAAGTGTTGCCTGAATATCTTCTGCCTTTGCATTCTTATTTACACACCAGTAGTTCTCTGTACCTGTACAAAGACCCTGATTCTTCTCATCGCCTACACCAATGTAGATAGGAATCATCTTAAGTTCATCATCCTTGAATGCCTTAGCAACATTACCATATTCCCAAGAACCATTCTGGTAGAATACTGCTTTGCCTTCTTTGAACTCATTTAATGTATCTTCAGATGTCTTTGAAGAAAGTTCCTTAGGATCACATGTTGAGTTGTTGATGTAAAGATCAAAGATATTTCTGTAGTTGTCAAGGTATGTACCCTTAATAGCAGCTGTTGAAGAAATCTTATCTGTCTGATATTCAAAGTAGATAGGAAGGTTAGCTAAGTGAGTCTTAAATCTCCAGTCTGAAGACTTGTCCATACCTGCTGATGTAAATGCTGAGAATCCAAGTTCTTCTTTACGCTTTGTAATATCTTCAGCAACTCTCTTTAAGTCATCAAATGACTGGATATCATCTGTCTTATATCCTGCCTTCTCGAGTAACTTAGTATTTGTGATAAGACCGTATGATTCAATAACGTATCCTACACCATATACATATCCGTCTTCTGTTAATGCGTAGCTTTCATTTGTAAGTTCACCGTATACCTTAGTATCCTTAAGGTCATAGCAGTAATCTTTCCAGTTAGCAAGACCTACAGGACCATTAACCTGGAATAATGTAGGTGCATTAGTCTTCTGTATCTCGGCTGCTAATGTTGATTCATAAGAACCTGATGCTGCTGTTACAACAGTAACCTTAACACCTGTTTCCTCTTCATATTTCTTAGCAATTGCCTGATATGCCTCATCCTGTTCAGGCTTGAAGTTAAGGTAGTAAACTGAACCCTTAGCTTCTGTCTTAGTATCATTTCCTGCTGATGGCTTAGACTCTTTGTTACCACCATCACTCTTACCGCAGCCAACTAATGCTGTTGCAGCAAGTGCACCTGCGAGTGCTATTGATAAAAATCTTTTTTTCATACCGTAAAATACCTCCTCTTTCTTTATTAGGTTATTTTTGTTTTTTTGGAAACGTTTCCATAAATATGAAAAAATTGTTTACCTATCGGTAGTTATAACTATAACTCTTTCATTGTAAAAAATCAATAACTTTTTTTGTATTTTTTTGTTTTTTTGGTAAAAAAGTTATAATATGGTTATAGCTACCGGTATTTACTGATGTATAAGTATTAACAAAATGCACATTAATTTGTGGAAACGTTTCAGTTAATTTGTAATATCAGCTCGGTATAAGCTGTTGTTTCTGTTATATTCTTTAATATTTTTATTCCCAGTCCGTCATACAGCCTGCAGCTTTCGTAATCCGTTCCGTCACCGTTTCCCACCAGATACACAGGAATATTATATCTGACAGCATTTTGCATAAATTCCTTTAATTTTTCGGAGGCTGTACAGATTGTCCCACTGTGGTAAGTGCATAATATTACTGCCTTGTATTCTTTAATATCGGGATATTTCATCCCCGGATACGGATACAGGATAAGGACATCAGAATATATGCCATGACCGGCGGGGACCGGAAACAATTCATTCTTACAAGGATTGGCCTGTCCCGAAGGACTGAATCCGCCTTCGGCATAGTCACCATAACAGCAGTCATTCACCGTATATATCTCATCACTGTAAATATGATGTCTTAAAAGGGTGTTCCCATAGTATATCTTTGTAATACCATCTCTGCCCGTGTATGGAACAAACACACCATTACCGCATTTGTTCCTGATAAAATCAACTGCCGCAGAAAAATTTCTGAGTCCATTGGCTCTATTATCCGTAAGTACATAATTACTGCATACCACCATTACAGGAATATGCGTAAATTCCTCTATACACGATAAAAATGATGCTGTGTACTGTATCGTATCACTTCCATGGGTCAGAATAATTCCCTCAACATTCCCTAACATCATTTTATGCACTGCTTTGGCAATTATGACAAAATCACTGCAATTAATATTTTCGCTCAGTATCGTACAGGGTGCGTCTGTTACAAAATCATCGTATCCACAGCTCTCTTTATACATTTTAAGAAGCATATACCTCATTTCAGGATCAGTTGATATATATCCGTCCGATATACTGCTGCCTATAGTTCCTCCTGTAAAAATCACACCAATCATTTGCTTTCCTCCGATATCTTAAGAGTACCGATTTCATCAACTATTTTGTCTATTGTCCTTATATATTCCTCTGTATTTTTTGTCTCAGCCTGTTCAAAATAATAAGTAAAATATGGGCTTTCCCCTGTTGTAAACTTCATGCGGATACCTTTCTTTTTCACAATGTCAGGTATCCCCACAGGATTAATCATGGCTCTGTGGTAGAGACGGATTTTTATTTCTTTACGGTTTCCTTTAATTTCCGTTATATAATTACCGTGACATTTTGATTTTAGCAGTGCAATACTCATAAGTATGACCGCCGGCTTAGGAATATCTCCAAAACGATCTATGAGTTCATCTGTCATATCAGCAAGGTCTTCTTCCGTCTCAATGGCAGCAATTCTCTTATATATGTCAAGCTTCTGGTTTTCGCTTCTTATATATGTGGCAGGGATATATGCATCCACGTCAATATCAACAACAGTTTCGTAATCCTCGATTTTTCCCTCGCCTTTAAGTTCAAGGACAGCCTCATTAAGCATCTTACAATAAAGGTCATACCCTACCGCTTCCATATGTCCGTGCTGTTCTTCACCTAACATATTTCCTGCTCCTCTGATTTCCAGATCTTTCATGGCAATCCTGAATCCGGAGCCCAAATCGGTAAACTCTCTTATTGCACTCAGCCTTTTCTCAGCAATTTCACTTAATACCTTATCTTTTTTGTACATCAAGAAAGCATACGCCATTCTTCCTGTACGTCCGACTCTTCCTCTTAACTGGTACAACTGGGAAAGTCCGTATTTATTGGCATCATGTATAATGATAGTATTTACATTCGGTATATCAAGTCCTGTTTCGATTATGGTGGTTGAGACAAGAACATCAATGTCTCCATTAATAAAATCCATCATTATTTTTTCAAGTTCACGTTCGCTCATCTGTCCATGTGCAAATGCAACATTGGCTTCCGGCACAAGTTTTGCAATATTAAGGGTAATTTCATCTATTCCCAGAACCTTGTTATATACATAGTATACCTGTCCGCCTCTTGCAAGTTCCCTGTTAACAGCCTCTCTCACCATTTCCTCATCATATTCCGTAACAAAGGTCTGGATGGGTATTCTGTCCACCGGAGGTTCCATAAGTACGCTCATATCCCTGATTCCAATTAAACTCATATGGAGAGTCCGCGGAATAGGTGTTGCCGATAAAGTTATGACATCAACGGATTCTTTCATCTGTTTGATTTTTTCCTTGTGTGCCACGCCAAAGCGCTGTTCCTCATCTATGATAAGCAGTCCGAGATTCTTAAAGCTAACATCCTTGGATAAAATCTTATGAGTACCGACGACAACGTCCACAAGCCCTTTTTTAAGTCCTTCTATTGTATTTTTTGCTTCTTTTGGCGTACAGAATCTTGATAACATCCTGACTTCAACGCCAAAATCTTTCATTCTTGAATCAAAATTGGTAAAAATCTGTTTTGCCAGAATTGTTGTAGGGCATAAATATACTACCTGCTTGTTATCCTGGACAGCTTTAAATGCAGCCCTTAATGCGACCTCGGTTTTTCCAAAACCTACGTCACCGCATATAAGTCTGTCCATAATTCTGGTGCTTTCCATATCTGTTTTGGTCTCTTCTATTGCCGTAAGCTGGTCTGTCGTAGGTTCATAAGGGAAAAGTTCCTCAAATTCCTGCTGCCATGGTGTGTCTTTTGAAAAAGCAAACCCTTGTCTGGCACTTCTGGATGCATATAATTTAATAAGTTTATCGGCAACCTGTTTTACAGCACCTCTGACTTTTGTTTTGGTCTTTGTCCATTCCGGCGAACCCAGTCTGTTAAGCTTAGGCTTGGCACCCTCCCTGTCGCCGTATTTTTGTATCATATCAAGCTGTGTAGCAAGTATATAAAGGTTTCCGCCGTTGGCATATTCTATTTTGATGTAGTCTTTCTCGGTTTTGTCTACACGGATTTTTTCAATCCCCCTGTATATTCCGAGTCCGTGATTTTCGTGAATTACATAGTCGCCTATTGACAGTTCGGAAAAATCGGAGATAGATTTACCATCGTAGCTTTTTTTCTTTTTCTTAGGTTTCTTCGCCGTGCTGAAAATATCATCTTCCGCAACTGCTGCAAATCTTATATCCGGATATTCATAGCCCTTCCTAAGCTTTCCACAGACGGTTACAACTTCTCCTTCTTTGATTTCTTTTTGGCTTTTATCTGAAAATGCGGCCATTATATCATTTTCCATCAGGTCTTTTGCCAGTCTTCTGGCCCTTATTTCCGAGCCTGATACAATTAGTATGCGGTAGTTTTTCTTTTTCCAGTTCTTTATGTCACTTACAAGGGTTTCAAAAGAATTATTATACGAACCTATTCCCTTTGCATTTATGTCATAGTGTCCCGAAATATTAAGTTCCGGTATTTTGCAGTCAAGCACCGATACTGCCATCAGGCTGTGCAAAGCCAGTTTATGGAACACTTCGCCTTTTGAATACAATACCTCTGTCTGTCCCGGAAGGATGCTTCCTTTTTCTAGCCTGTGGGACATACTTTCCCTGAATTCTTTCTCCACTACATCCATTTTTTCAATAATTCTTACCGGTTCATCAATAACTATACCATCTTTTTCATAGTCAAAATAATCCGCTAATGATACCGGATTTTTTATAAAATATTTAACATAACTGTCAAGTCCGCTCCTGTCCTTAAGCACAAACAGTTTTTCCTTAAGCTCTTCAACATTTTTCTTTATAAGATTGCTTTCAGTAATTTTAGCTTCTTTATTAAGTGCTTCACTGTATTTTGCTGCATCTTTCTCAATACTTTTAATTCCCGATGCCAGTGTATCATCTATGAGCAGCTCTGTTGCCGGGAAAATATCAATTTCTTCGATATTCTCTACGGAACGCTGGCTTTCCGCATCAAAAAGCCTCATTGCATCCACTTCTGTATCCCACAGTTCAATACGGCAGGGATTTTCCATATTCACAGGGAAAATATCGATTATGCCGCCTCTGATGGCAAACTGACCGCTGTGTTCCGTCTGTCCGGCATTTTCATAACCGGCATTTACAAGTCGTTCAGATAATCCTTTGATGTCGATATCAGCACCGGTTTTTATATTTATGGTGTTTTTTCTGAATATATCCTGTGGTACCAGTTTATCCATGCAACCGTCAATAGTTGTAATAACAGTGGCTTCCCGGTCATTTATAAGGTGATTGATTACTTCCAGCCTCTCCCTGACAACTTCATTGCTTCTTATGTCAGCACTGTAAAAAATGAAATCCTTGGCAGGATAGTAATAAGTATTTTTATCAATGGCTCGATAATCTTCATAAAGTTCTCTTGCCCTTATTTCTGTACCTGTTATTATGAGCTTCTTATTAAATTTTTCTGTGATTTTATAGATAAAATATGGCTTCTGCTGGTCAACACAGCCAAAAGCCACAGGTACATTCCCTTTTTTCTTAAGGTCATCTATAATATTCTGATAATATGCCAGTTCACATACCGGCTTCTCCAATATGCTCATTTTCTATACTCCGTTATATTTATTCATTGCTGCGTCGTAACCTTCTGTTACCATGCATTCGATGGCATTGCAGGCTTTTTCCAGCTCTTTTGCAACTATTGCCTCGTCTTCGCTGTTAAAACGTCCCAGTACATAGTCTGCTAAATCCATCTGTTTCGGCTTATCTCCCACACCGAATTTAAGGCGCGGAAAAGCATCCGTACCAAGGCACGATATAATACTCTTAATGCCGTTATGTCCGCCTGCACTTCCTTTCTTGCGGATACGGATCTTGCCCGGTTCCAGACTTATATCATCAAAAGCCACAATACATTCTGATGGATCTACCTTATAATAATCACAGACGGGTCTTATGCATTCACCACTTAAATTCATATATGTTAAAGGTTTAACAAGTATTACCTTATTTCCGCCTATTATTCCCTTACCTATGAGTCCCTTATGTTTCTGTTCGGTCATCGAAATATTAAATCTGCCGGCAAGCGCATCAATTATTCTGAATCCCATATTGTGTCTTGTCATCTCATATTTTTTCTCAGGGTTACCAAGCCCGGCTATTACATACATATTTTTTTCCTCCAGATTTGTTAATAATATCATATTTTCTTTATTTTATCCATATCAAATTATTGACAGAACTTCTATTAAAATATATATTTAGATAAAAATACTTTAAAAGGAGTTGAATAACTTGGACCCCAGTGTGGCGATTCAGTTTATTGTGTTAATCGTACTTCTGTTACTCTCTGCTTTCTTTTCATCGGCGGAGACATCACTTGTTACGGTCAACCAGATCAGGATGCGTTCTCTTGCAGATGAAGGTAATAAAAAAGCAGCGAGAGTTCTTAAAATTACATCTAATTCATCCAAAATGCTTAGTGCAATTCTTATTGGCAATAACATAGTCAATATTTTTGCATCATCCCTTGCAACAACCATTACCTTACAGTTGTGGGGCAACAGATTCGTAAGTCTTACTACAGGTATTCTTACCTTACTGGTATTGATTTTTGGTGAAATAACACCAAAAACAATTGCTACTTCCCATGCAGAAAAGATTGCAATGACTTACTCAGGTGTCATAAGCCTTCTTATAAAGGTTCTTACCCCTGTTATTTTTATCATCAATAAATTAGCAAATGGTTTTCTTTTTATCTTAGGACTTGACCCGGGTAAAAAAGCTGCTTCAATTACAGAAGACGAGCTGAGAACCATTGTTGACGTAAGCCATGAAGAAGGTGTAATCGAAAAAGAAGAACGCCAGATGATTAAAAACGTGTTTGATTTCGGTGATTCCCAGGCTAAGGATGTTATGATTCCGCGTATTGATATGACATGTGTATCAATAGACAGCCGTTATGACGAGATAATTTCGGTATTCAGAAACGATAAATATACCCGTCTGCCTGTTTATGAAGACTCTGTTGACAATGTCATCGGTATTATTAATGTCAAGGACCTTTTGCTCTGTGATGATAAGGCTTCATTTAATGTAAGAGATATTCTGCGCAAGCCGTATTATACATACGAGTTTAAAAAGACCTCTGAGCTTATGGAAGAACTTAAAAAGACCTCCAACAATTTTACCATAGTAATAGATGAATACGGTTCGACTGTTGGCATGATTACCCTTGAGGACCTGCTTGAGGAAATTGTTGGTGAAATCCGTGACGAATACGATGGTGACGAAGTCGATGACATTATTAAGGTAAATGATACTGAATATATTTTTTCAGGTACGGCAAGGCTTAACGATATTGAGGAATACATAGAGCTGCCTGACATTGAAACTGACCACGAATCGGATTATGATTCCATAAGCGGATTTATTATCGATTCCCTTAAGCGTCTGCCTGTGCTTGGTGATGAAGTTACCATCGGCAATCTCAAGTTTGTGGTGGAAGGTTGTACCAAAAACAGAATCACGAAGGTTCACGCATATATTTTAGATACTAAAAAAGAACCTGATGAAGAAAATACCGAAGAATAGGAGATATACTTTTATGAAGAAAATAATAAAAGAATTCAAGGAATTTATTTCAAAAGGTAACATATTTGATATGGCTATCGGTCTTATCGTAGGCAGTGCCTTTACAGCTATTGTAAATTCTCTTGTAGGAGACATCTTTTCTCCGCTCCTTACAATTGTAACATCTAAGGCTGACCTTACAGCTTTGGCATGGAACATCAATGGTGCCCAGATTAAATATGGAAGTTTCCTTCAGGCGATTATCACATTTTTATTAACCGCCATTGTTCTTTTCTTCCTTGTAAAAGGAATCAACAAATTACGTTCCCTCGGTCAGAAGAAAGAGGAAGCGAAAGAAGCAGCTCCGACAACAAAGATTTGCCCGTTCTGTCGTTCTGAAATTGATTTAGAGGCAACGAGATGTCCTCATTGTACATCCGAACTTGAGAAATAATAAAATAATTGCAAAAACACGGGGATGCCGCCTCAACAATTTTCAATTGTTAAAGCGCATCCCCATTTTATTAACGTGGCGTGAAATTGCCTTTCATATGCTGATATATTACGTCTGCATCTTCTTTACTGTCTGCAGGTATTAAAACCATTGAAAGGAACCCATTGTCTGTGTCTTCATTTTCCCATATAGCAATCCAAGACATCTTTTCCTTTGAATCATAATAAAAATCCATTTCATAATATCCATGTATAAATGTCTGTGTTGTACTATCATAATATTCCGGTGTGAACTTTACATTGTGGATGCCGGTTTTCTTATTAACAATATAGTAACCTCCCGGAAATTCCTTAGTATTAAGCGGAATATCTGACACCCACAGTGTTCCTATAGATTTATGATTGCTTCCGTTCAAAAGCATATCAATCCTCCATGAACGTTCTCCTTTATATTCACCTGTTTTTACATCATATAAGTATCCGGTATTGCCATCATTAAAACGTGCATAATTAAAAATCGTATGATACCCGGATGATGATATGAAAACTTTTACGGTAACAATAATGCCGATTATAGCAGCAGCAAGGATACAATGTATCGCAATATGCAGTTGTTTATTCATGATATTTTACCTCCTCTGAGTACCTCTACAGTTTCCTCTGTATCTCTCCATCCTTCATATAGATGATTCTGTCCGCCTTTTCTGCCATATCTTTATCATGGGTTACCATTACAATTGTCTGGTTATGGATTTTGTTGCCTTTAACAAGTGCATCCATTACTATTTCACTGTTTACCGAATCAAGGTTGCCCGTGGGTTCATCAGCAAGAATTACGGCAGGTCTTTGCAACAATGCCCTTGCAATTGCCACACGCTGCTTTTCACCGCCTGACAGCAATCCCGCCTTTCTGTATAAAAGTTTCTCTATATCAAGCTCTTTTATAAGCTCTTTCAGGTAATCTTCGTCCCATTTGGACTTATCAAATACAAATGGCAAAACAATATTGTCATATACATTCAGATCTTCTACAAGGTTGTAACTCTGGTATATTATGGCTATTTTGGTTCGTCTTAACTTACATTTTTCTTTCTCAGAAAGAGTGGACATATTCCTGTCCCCAAGGAAATATTCACCTGAATCAGCATTTTCCAGAGTTCCGAGAATATTCAAAAGCGTTGTCTTTCCACATCCGCTCTTTCCCATTATGGCAACAAACTCTCCGGTATTTACATCAAGTGAAAGATTTTTTAATACATGTACTCCGGAAAGCTCCTCACCAAAGGATTTGTTTATTTTATTTAACTTTATCATGTCTTTTTCCCTTTCCTAATTGTCCTGCAATCACAATTAATGCCAATATTGCCAAAGTTCCCGCAGCTACCTTAACCAGATTAATGAATAATGTCTTATTTTCAACATAATAATAGCTGACCATTCCTTTTAGTAAAGTATTAATAAGTATAATTACAAGAATCGTTGAAAGAATCAGTGCCGATAGCCATACTGATATGTACTCATATATCTGTAGTTCGGTCTTTATATGTGAATCCATTCCCAGTGTCCTATATATCGAAAATTCACGTTTTCTTGACATATTATCAAGCCTGATGGATGTTATCATTCCGCCAAGTCCGATAAGTATAAAAAGACCTGACACAACCGCAACAACAAATACCTGTATTTCATGATTATCCTCAGCCAGTTCATAAATCTCGGCAGTATCCATAAGTCCTACACCTAATTTGTATGCAAGATCCTGTAATTTCTCACCGGCACTCTTTATCTTGCCTTTTTCACATATAATTGTATACTTTCTATTAGGCAAACATCCTACTTCATTTATCTCGTCTGTCATCCTGTCTTTTGAGACCCAAAATGTTAAACGGTCATAACTACTGTCTAAGAGCCAGTCAACAGGCATGGAAATAATCCCATCTATTTTGATTTCATATTCTTTATCTGAATCCTCTGCCTGTAAGTATGAATATCTGAACGTGTCTCCTTTTTTAACATCATTTGTAGATACTCTTTTTCCATCCTTTAAACCTTCATTTACAACATATACCATTCCATTTTCTTCAAATGTATCAAAGTCCACCATCCACGGGTTCTCTTCTCTTAACATATTATAGAAATCTCTGTTACAATAGGCTATCCCATCAAAACAATCATCTCTATACTGTATTGATGCCGCTGTACTGCATCCCAACCTAATTTCTTTTACGCCGTCTATAGATTTGAATTCGCCTTCATACTCATCAATATTTTTCTCGGTAACTATATAATAATGACCCTGAGACATATAAATTCCTGCTTCTTCTTCACTTCTGCTTTTAATTCCCGGATGGATGCTTAATAAAATAGTTACCATAAGAAGCATTATCGTAAGTGAGCTTGTAAGCACTATATTAAATATCCACCTGTTTCTTACAGTTGTACTTGCAAGCTTTGATATGCTGTTACATGGTTTTTTCTTTATTTCTCCCGTTATTTTTCTTTTATGTATAGTGAGGATGCCGTTACACTTTATTAACATGAATATCATTGTAACTATAAGGACTATCATATACATCATAACTATTTTGACTGGATTAATCTTAATAAGCGAAAAATCCGTATATTCAGAATTAAGTATACTGATAATGGCTTTCTTCCCTGCCGTCAATGCAATAACCGCAAGTCCTGTTCCAGCTAAAACACCTGTGAATTCACATACTGCAAAGACCCTGTTATATATTCCGGTTATCTTTCCTTTTCCGGCACCTATTGTATACATCTGGCGGATATTTTTTCTTTCAGATTCTCCAATCTGAAAAAGATTGAGGATTATTGTTGCAAGGGACACAATAATTATTATCCCTTGAAAAAGAAATACTCCTGCTTTACTCGCTTTAAAATAATCAGACTTATATACGGACTCCACAGCCATCTTCACATACTGATTGGCTTCAACATTTCCTGCCTGTTTGAAAGTTTCTAATGCAGCTTCATACCTTTCCCTGTCATGGCTGTTGCAGGTATAATAATATACCCTGCTACCGGTTCCTGATCTTCCTGAATACGCACTATGGATAAAGGTTCCTGTTGTAAATGATGAGCTGTCATATATTCCGCATATTGTATATTTTCTTGTGGCAATATCCGTATATACATCACTTACCGACAATTCCTCGTCTCCAAGGATATTACCATCTGCATCATGACGTTCTTTTATATCAAGCTCTATTACATCACCAGTCTTAAGAATTTCCCCGTTGTATACCGTATTCTGTGCAACAAGAAGTTCATCTGCACTGGCGGGATAATTTCCTTCCTTAAGCTTATACGGAATTGTATCATATAAATCACTGTCAATTCCCGTAATTGCTAATAAATACCTGTCTGTACAATCTATATAATTTCCTGTATGTTCCATCTCAGGTATTATATCAAGAATACCTATATTCTGATTCTCTGCATACCCTCTATATGTCACTCCATCGACTTTTATATCCTCACCTGATGATGTCTTAAGACGATAATCCCATACCCCATTATACCGGTATGCATTTCTGACCTTAACCTCTCCGTATGATGAAAATATGCTTTCAGAGGCAATTATGAACATCATGGCACTCATGACCGCAGTCATGATTGCCACATATTTTTTTAAATTGGATTTAAAATTTGAATATGATAATTTAAACAATTCTAGTTGTACTCCCATGTGTAAAATATTGTATCAGAGGTTTCCCTAGTTCCTGCAACCAGCTCAATTGGATCACCCTTCTTCAGTGATGGTAATGATGTATATGAACCCATCCAATATCTTGTTCCTTTGGATATCTTAACTGAAGGTGTATACTTAGTTCTTCCTCCATCACGACCAACTTGAAATATCGTATTCGACACCAGTGCATTCACTCCGACCCCTGTCCTGTATGTTACGTAGGAACCATTGGTATTATTATCCTTCTTAACAGTGCATAATGCTGTCGGTGTCTTATTATCAAGTGATGCATAATTTTGTCTTGTTCCCGCATTTGCTGCTGTAGAACCTGCGATTGCAATTCCAAGAGTAAATGCAGCAATTAGTAATTTAATCTTCATGCTTATTTCTCCTATCAAATAATATTAATATATAATTCGAATTATACATTACATACTACCATCTTTCAGGTTATGCTTCAAGTATTATGTCGCGAGTGGTCTATTTTTGTCGCAAGCTGTTACTTTTCGCTTAAATATACCATGTATGCCATCTTAACTTCCTTCCATCTTCTTCTTGAAACACTTAGTTTATCTCCGTTATTAACAATAACTTCTCCATCCTGCACACACACAGCATTATCAAAATTAACAACTACATTGCGTGATATTCTTATAAAATTTTTTTCAAGTTTTCTCATACATTCGTTGAGACTTGACCTTACATAATACTTATTCGTATCGGTGTATATGTTAATGTACTTGTCGTTCACCTGTAAATATACAATCTCACTTTGTCTTAATAAAGCAATGCCACCACCATGCTGTTTTGAAAATATTCTACTATCCATATCTGCTCCATAAAAATAACCGGGAATATAAAACGAACTGTAAATGATAAAATAAAGATTGTAGATGATATAAATCTTAAAACTCCTTTAATCCGTACATCATACTCCCAAATATTGTAAATTTTTTATAATTTTATAATAACTCTATAATAGAATAATAGCAAGAATTTTGTCGCAAGCGGTAATATTTTGTTTGAGTATTAAAAAACCTGCACAAGCAGACCGCCTATGCAGGTTTTATATCCATCCCATATATCTCATAAGGAATACCAGTCCCGTCAATGTAAATGACGAAAGCAGCGTCGCAAGCACAACAATACTTCCGCTAAGGACTTCATCATTATTCATATTCTTTGCCATTATGTAACAGGTTACCGTTGTAGGTGAGCCTAGCATAATAATTATTGCAACAAGAGCTTCTCGTCTGAATCCCATTTTAACCGCAACCGGTAAAAATATCAGAGGAAGAACTATAAGCTTGATAAAAACAGCCACAAGCGTCGGTCCTGTTTTAGCAATGGCCTTCTTCCCTTCAAAACCGGCGCCGACAACTATCAGTGCGATGGGGGTTGCGGTAGCAGCAACGCTGTTTATTGCTTTTAACGGTATAGCCGGTATCTTAAGTCCGGTACATGCAACAATCATTCCGAGAAAAATACCTATTATAATAGGATTTTTCAGGACATTAATAAAAGATTTTTTAATTGCCTCTTTACCATTCTTATTATCCCTTGCCTCAACCGTAAGAATTATAACAGAATATATATTATATAGCGGTACCGCTGATACAATCATCAGTGGTCCCATCCCTGAACTGCCGTATATATTGTCAATAAATGCAATTCCAAGAATAGCCGCACTGCCGCGGACACTTCCCTGCGCAAACGCACCTACCATGCTCTTATCTCTTATAAAAATCCTCGCAAGAAGCCACACCATGCCAAACATTACCGTTGTAACTATCATGCAGAAGAGAACAAACCTGATATCAAATTCGGAACGGATATCCGCTGTTCCTATCTGTTTAAAAAGCAATACCGGCAAAGCCACTTTAAATACATATCTGTCTGCTACCTCTGTAAACTCTTTAGTCAGAAATCCGACACGCATAAGTATATAGCCAAGGATAATTATCATAAAAACAGGTACAGTGGCTTCAAGGCTGAATATAAAACTGTCCATTATCCGTTATAACCGTTTGGATGGTTTTTATGCCAATTCCATGCAGTTGATATAATTTCCTCAAGATCCGCGTGCTCAGGTTTCCATAAAAGCACCTGTCTTGCTTTATCGCTTGATGCAATAAGTCTCGCAGGGTCTCCGGCTCTTCTTTCGGCAATTCTGGCCGGTATCTCATGTCCTGTGACTTTTCGCGCCGTATCTATTACTTCCTTAACTGTAAATCCCACACCGTTACCGAGATTAAATATGTTGCTTTCATTGCCTTTCATCAGGTAATCAACAGCAAGTATATGTGCCTGTGCAAGATCTGTTACATGAATATAATCTCTTATGCAGGTTCCATCACTCGTATCATAATCATCACCAAATATGCTGATGTACTCACGTTGTCCCAGTGGCACCTGAAGAATCAAAGGAATAAGGTGTGTCTCAGGAGAATGTGCTTCTCCAATCTTTCCGCTTATGTGTGCGCCACATGCATTAAAATATCTCAAAGAAACATACTTAAGTCCATGGGCGCGATCTGTCCATTTGAACATCTTTTCCATGGCAAGCTTGGTCTCACCATATGTATTGGTAGGTTCTGTTCTGTCTGTTTCAAGAATAGGAACTTTTTCAGGTTCTCCATAGGTAGCTGCCGTTGATGAAAATACTATTTTATCAAGGTCATGGGCAACCATTGACTGTAAAAGGACCTTGGTACCGTTTACATTATTATCATAATATTTGAGCGGATTAACCATGCTCTCGCCTACGAGTGAATTAGCGGCAAAATGAATAACCGCGTCTATCTTCTCCTTATCTAAAACGCTGTCAACAAAAGCCCTGTCCCTGATATCGCCTTTGTAAAAACGTGCTTTTTCATGAACTGCTTCTATATGACCTGTTTCCAGATTATCTATAACTACTACATCCACACCCTTTTCAATAAGTGCGTACACCGTATGCGAGCCTATATATCCGGCTCCGCCTAAAACTAATATAGTCATTACGTTCCTCCTGAATTATAACATTCTTTTCCCAAATATTATAATTCAGGATTGAATCTTATGCAACCGCTATTATTCTTCTATTGTAATACCTGCAGTCTTGTATATAAATGTCACGCTGCCTTTTAAGTCATCCGACTTACCTAAGAACGATGTACAATCCTGACCTGATTTTACAACTTTTTTGATTGTGTCAACAGCATTCTGTAAATCATCACCCACAAGTTTTTCAAGTGGTTCTATTGCTTCACTGTTAAACTGTGCCATACCGTCTTTTAATGTAATGGCTCCGGCATTAAGTTTCTCAATGGCATCCGCAAGTGTTGCGGCGCTGTCATTAAGGGTTCCTGTTCCGTCTGCAACCTGTGCGGCACCGCTCTTAAGTGCATCATTGTTAGATGTAAGTGTTCCGAGACCGTTTACAAGAGTTTCTGTTCCGTCTTTAAGTGTTTTGCTTCCTGTCTGAAGTTTGTAAATTGCTGAACAGATAGTTTCTGTATTGCCTGTTCTTGTTGCATTGGTATTGTCATTCATTGAACCGATACCTGTGGATAACTGATTAACACCTGTCTGCACCTGGCTTAGGGCTGTATACACACCGCCGTTGCTTGCTGCTGACATAAGCATTGCAATTTCCTGCTGGTATACCTGTCCGAGATTTGTTACGGATGAACCGTCAACGCCTCTAAGTTTCATCTGTGAAACATACGCATCAGCCTGTGTAAATGCCGCTTTTGCACTTATGTAAATTGTGTAATCTGACATATATTTTGTAAGAAGTTTTGAAACTTTTTCTTCTGTAAGTCCCGAACTCATTTCTGTGTAAGGAACTACTGACATATCACTTACACCATAAGCCGCACCTGCTGACTTAATAGTGTTATTTAATGCTGCAAATGCTTTATCATATGTTCCTGCTAATGTAAGAACGGATGTGACTTTTCCTCCGTAAGTCTTTACATTGGCATCAACGGTATTTTTCATCTGTGCAATTCCCGGAACTACCTTTGTATTTATTGCAGATGCAAGACCGTCAAGACCTGCTGCAAGGTCCGATGCTCCGCTGTTAAGCTGTGAAGCACCTGCCGATACTGTATTTACTCCGTCAATATAAGCATACATTCCGTCTCTTAATGAAACGGCACCTGTGTTTAACCTGGCAATTCCGTCTGTAAGGGCAGGAACAGCATCCTTTAACTGTGAAGTTCCGTCTGCAAGGGCTGTTGAACCATCCACAAGCTGTCCGGCAGCTCCTCCAAGCTTATCAGTAAGAGCTTTTATGCTGTCAATGGAAATGTCATCCACATTCACATCTGAAAGGAAGTTGGATGTTGCCACAGACATTGTCATATCAAGTGAGAATTTATTTACATCCGCTGTTACTTCAAAATACTCAGGAAGCTCTATTCCTTTAAGGTTAAGCATATCTGCAAGACCAGGCATTGCAAGTCCGACAGCAATAATTGAATCACCGTTTCTGGTAAGTTTACCGTTTGTAATCTCCACATTTGAGAATACGTCGGCAGGAAGTACCATTCCCGTAATCATTGTAAAAGGAACATCTTTTGTATTATTTGTGTAATCAAATCTCATTGTTACTTTGCCGCTCTTTCCCGCAAGTTCTTCAGGTGTAACTTCATTTCCGTCAAGAGTGTATGTAACTTTCATGGAAACCGGTACTTCGCCATCAGATTCAGTCCTATTAAGTGTTTCCTTTCCTTTGTCATCAGTTACTTTTTCATTAACGATTATATGGTCCTTATTTCCGTTAGCATCCCCAAACACATATACTGTTTCCTGTCTTGTATTGATTGGAAGTGTACTTTTTGACGATAATTCTTTTTCTATGGATGTCTGGACCATATTGTCCTGACTGTATGCACTCTGTTTTACTTCTTCGTTTGTACTGCCTGTTCCCGCTCCGCATGCAACAAGGTTAGCTGCAACAAGAACACTGCACATTAATATTGAACAACGTTTTAAAAATTTCTTCTTTACCATAACTATCTCTCCTTACATAACTGCTTCTTTTTTATTTTTCTTAGATTTAAAACCAATACTTGTATTTATAATGAGTTTATCAAACAATACAAATAATGATGGAAGTATAAATATTACAACTAACATACTGATGATTGCACCTCGTGCCATGAGTATACATAATGATGAAATCATATCAACGCTGGCAATCATACCTACACCAAAGGTTGCTGCGAAAAATCCGAGGGCACTTACGATAATTGACGGAATAGATGTTCCAAGTGCAATCGATATGGCCTCTTTCTTGCTTTCGCCTGCGGCTCTTTCTCTTTTGTATCTCGTTGTCATAAGAATTGCGTAGTCGACCGTTGCACCAAGCTGTATGGTTCCGATGACTACCGATGAAATAAACGGTATTGATGTTCCTGTGAAATAAGGAATACCCATATTTACAAATATCGCAAATTCAATTGCCGCAACAAGGATAACAGGTAATGATATTGATTTTAGTACAAAGAATATAATTACGAATATTGCTGCAATTGATACAATACTTACTGTCTTAAAGTCTTTATCTGTAATTGTAATAAGGTCTTTTGTACATGGTGCTTCACCGATTACCATCGATTTTGCATCATATTTTTTAGCAATTTCATCGACTTTATCTATCTGGTCGTTGATTTCATCAGATGCAATGGCATAATTGGTTGATATCATCATTATCTGATATTCGTTTCCCTTTAACTCTGAAACAAGGGAATCCGGAAGCATTTCCGTAGGCAGTTCTGCACCAACTACGGAATCAAGGCTCATTGCCGTTGATATACCGTCAAGTTCTTTTATCTCATCTATCATTGCAATAGAGTCATCTTTTGAAAGATTGGTGTCTGCAAGAATCATATATATTGAATTGGTCTTATCAAAATTTTTTGCAAGTAATTTATTAGCCTGTGAGCAATTAAGTTTATCAGGTAATGTATCAGATAAATCATAATATACTTTTGTATGGTTGTAGCCGTAAATTGCCGGATATAAAAGTCCCAGGAAGACAATGAGGAATAACCATGAATGTTTTACTATCCATCTTGCCGGCTTATCAAAATTAGGCATAATTTCTTTATGCATTGTCTTCTCAAGTGCTTTATCGAATGTAAGTATAAGTGAAGGAAGAATTGTTACGCATCCGATTACTCCGAATATAACACCCTTTGCCATTACTATACCAAGGTCAAGTCCAAGGGTAAAACTCATAAAGCAAAGTGCTATAAATCCTGCTACTGTTGTGATTGATGAACCTACAACAGAGGTAAGTGTATTTCCGATTGCAACTGCCATTGCCTCTTTATGGTCACCGGGATTCTTTTCTTTTTCTTCCTTATAGCTGTGCCACAGGAATATTGAATAGTCAAGTGTTACACCAAGCTGGAGCACCGCTGCAAGTGCTTTTGTTATATACGATACTTCTCCGAGGAAAATATTCGTTCCTAAGTTATATACAATGGCCATTCCTATACTTACCATAAATAATACAGGTACAAGGAACGAATCCATAAATATTGCAAGAACCACACAAACAAGTAATATCGCTACAAGTACATATATGGGAGTTTCTTTTTCTGACATTGACTTGGTATCGGTAACTACCGCCGACATACCTGCTATGTAGCACTGTTTATCGGTTACATCCCTTAATTCTTCAATGGCATCCATCGTTTCTGTACTTGATGTTGTATCATCAAAGAATATTGCGAAAAGTGTCGCTCCCGAATCATCATTCTCAAAGTAAGACCTGAATTTATCAGGAAGAATTTCTGCGGGTACTCCGTCACCAACAATTCCATTGTATGAAATAACACTGGCTACATGGTCAACTTTTTCAACTTTTTTTACAAGCTCGGATACATTTTTCTTGTTCATTCCGTCAACCACAACCATTGCGTAGGCGCCCTTGCCGAAATCGTCAAGTAATATATCCTGGCCCTTCATTGTATCAATATCACCCGGAAGGTAATATAAAATATCATAATTAACTTTAGTATTAAAGTATCCTATTGCTGCCGGAATTAAAAGCAGCACGCTAAGAATGAGAATCGGTATTCTTAGCTTTACGATAAGTTTTCCAAACTTTTTCATATAAATCCTCCTTAATTAAAAAATATGTCCATTGGTCATTTTTTTATTTCTGTTGACATTATAGCACCAAAAATTGTATAGTCAATATAGAAAATGTCCAAAAGTCAGTTTTTTATAAATTTTTAATATTTTACACGGAGGATTTTTATAATGGGAAAGGTAGACGATAATAAGCAGCAGAAACTTAATGCTCTTTTAAATGCTGCCTATGATTTATTCACTACGCAAAGCGTGGAAAAGACGACAATAGCTGAAATTTCCAAGGCTGCCGACGTTGCCAAAGGAACTTTTTATCTGTATTTTAAAGACAAATACGAAATCAGGAACCGGCTCATATCACATGAATCCAGCAAACTCTTTAAAGATGCCGTAGCGGCTCTTGAAAAAGAATCATCAGCCGTCAGTGAGGAACCTGCTTTTGAAGAAAAAATGATTTTTATTATCAATTACATTGTAGATGCCCTTGACGGCAACCACTCCCTCCTTACTTTTATATCCAAAAATTTAAGTTGGGGTGTGTTTAAGGAAGCCCTTACCACAAACGTAGCTTCCAACGATATTAATTTTAAAGACATCTATTACGAAATGCTTTCTACAAGCGGTCTTTCAATAGAAGAGCCTGAAATTCTTCTTTTCCTTGTAGTGGAACTTGTGGGTTCAACCTGTTACAGTTCTATTCTATACAATGAACCGGCGAATATCGGAAGAATTAAACCGTACCTTTCAAGAACTGTGCGGGCAATTATCAGGGAATACAGTAAATAAACAAAAAGAGGATGCCGCCTCAACGATTTTTAATCGTTAAAGTGACATCCTCATCTTATATATAGTATGCTATTATATTCTCTATACTTCTTCGTCAGAAGCATTGTTATAGGCTTCAAGGATCTTTCTCTGCAACATTCCTCTTGTGTCTGAATTAATCGGATGTGCTATATCCCTGTAGTCTCCATCACCCGTTTTTTTGCTAGGCATTGCTATAAACAATCCCTTATCTCCATCAATTACTTTAATATCATGTATTACAAACTCGTCATCTATTGTAATTGACACAACTGCTTTTAATTTACCTTCTTTTGCGATTTTTCTTACTCTGATATCCGTAATTTTCATATTTGTAACCCTTCCTTCCTAATGAACTACATTGGGAACCGCTCATTTTTCTCTATTGCAATTTTGATTTCTCCATTCTGACCGATATATTCTGTATTAGGTCTTATGGTATCTCTGCTCTCAATAATGCAATTTTCCAAATGACAATTATCACCAATATGAACATCATTAAGAATTATACAATTCTTAATATAAGTGTTACTTCCTACATATACCTTCTTAAATATAACGGAATCTTCCACTTTGCCGTTAAAAATACATCCGCTGGCAACTATGCAGTTCTTAACTTCCGAACCCGGATTATATTTTGCCGGTGCAAGATCTTCTGTCTTTGAATATATATCTGTTGAATCCTTAAAGAAATGCTTTCTTATGTCTCTGTTAAGAAAATCCATATTGGTCTTGAAATATGACTCTACCGTTGATATATTGCTCCAATATGAATCAAGCCTGTAACCGTATATTTTCTTTACATTCATATATCTTATCACAATATCTTTAACAAAATCATATCTGTCCTCATCGTAAGCCTTCTGGATAAGTTCAATAAGAAGTCTTCTTCTGATTACATATATTCCTGTGGAAACCGTCTTGCCCGATGTCGCTATCGGTTTCTCTTCAAATTCCACAATTCTTCCGTCTTCATCGCACTTAACGACACCGAATCTGCGGGCATCTTCTGAATCATCAAGGTCTTTGATTACAACCGTAATATCAGCTTTCTTCTCAATATGATACTCAATAACCTTATTGTAATCCAGCTTGTATACGCCATCACCCGATGCAATAACAACATAAGGTTCATGGCTGTTTCTTAAGAAAGTAAGGTTCTGATATAATGCATCTGCTGTTCCTCTGTACCATACACTGTTTTCATTAGTTATGGTCGGATTAAAAACAAAGAGTCCGCCCTGTTTTCTGCCAAAATCCCACCACTTTGAAGAACTCAGATGTTCATTAAGTGATCTCGCATTGTACTGGGTTATTACTGCAACTTTACCAATATGTGAATTACTCATATTACTGAGTGCAAAATCAATTGTCCTGTAACTTCCTGCAACCGGCATTGCAGCAATGGCTCTCTTATTGGATAATTCACGCATCATCTTGTTATTACCGCCGGCTAAAATAATACCTATTGCTCTCATCTTTCTTCACCTGCCTTAATGATGTATCCACCGCTTTCAAGGATTCCATCTTTATAATCTTCAAGAGTCGTCACTCCTGAGACAGCAGTATTTCTGCCAATTGTAATATTATCCGGAATAACTGTATTTTCACCGATTGTTGCCAAATCAGAATTATAAATCTTAGTGTCCAGCTTACTTTCAGCCATATCACCAAATCCCACATGGCAGTTATTTCCGATTGTCACATTCTCTGCAACTATTGCTTTATTTATAACAGTTCCGTTTCCGACAGTCGTATTCTGCATAATTATGGAATCTGTAACCTCCGCACCTTCTTCTATTGTGACACCACTTCCGATTACTGAATTGCGGACAGTACCATAAATCTCACTTGCTTCACCGATTATGCTTCTCTCAACCTTGGCACTGCCTGATATGTACTGTGGAGGAATTGCATCCGCTCTTGTGTATACTTTCCATAATTCCTCATAGAGATTAAATTCAGGAACTATATCAATAAGCTCCATATTAGCTTCCCAATATGAGTTCAACGTTCCTACATCTTTCCAATATCCGTTATACTCATACGCAAAAAGCCTGTTGCCGTTTTCAAAGCAATAAGGAATAATATGCTTACCGAAATCGCAGCCCTTCTGGTCTCTCATCTTAATGAGAGCTTCTTTAAGGACTTTCCAGCTGAATATATATATACCCATTGATGCAAGGTTGCTTCTAGGATTAGCCGGTTTCTCCTCAAATTCTGTTATTCTGTTGTTCTCATCTGTAATAAGTATACCGAATCTGCTTGCTTCCTCTAAAGGAACGGGCATTGCCGCAATGGTAACGTCCGCATTGCATGCCTTATGATAATCAAGCATTATCTCATAATCCATCTTGTAAATATGGTCACCCGATAAAATAAGAACATAGTCCGGATTATACATTTCCATATACTCAAGATTCTGATATATGGCATTAGCTGTACCTGTATACCATTCGCTGCTTGTACTTCTCTCGTATGGAGGAAGAACCGTAACGCCGCCGACATTTCTATCCAAATCCCAAGGAATACCTATCCCGATATGTGTATTAAGTCGTAACGGCTGATACTGTGTAAGAACGCCTACTGTATCAATCCCAGAGTTAATACAGTTGCTAAGTGGAAAATCAATAATTCTGTACTTACCGCCAAATGCTACTGCCGGCTTGGCAACCTTGGACGTAAGAACTCCGAGTCTGCTGCCTTGTCCGCCTGCTAACAACATGGCAATCATTTCTTTTTTCACCATATTAATCACCTCAAGTCTTATATTTTCTAGTCAAATTGTAAACATATTGTAACACAAACCTTATATATTTTAAAGAGTATTTCATAATATTCATTAAATTTTGACATTTTTATTTTTTAATTTTAGTAATTTCTACTAACATAATACTTGTCTCCCGTTTTTTAATATATATTCATTTCCACGATAAAAAGAACCTCTTTATTTTTATTTACTTTTAATGCCTTACTGGTATAAAATATAATAAATTAATCTATATTCAAGGAGACAGATTATTATGTCACATATTAATTATAACAGTCCTATCCATGTTCACTTCATCGGCATCGGTGGAATAAGCATGAGTGGACTTGCAGATATTCTTTTTTCAAAAGGTTTTACAATTTCAGGCTCAGACTCTAAAGAATCAGAACTGACCAGGAACCTTATATCCCAAGGCATTAAGGTTTTCATCGGACAGAAGGCAGACAACATAACTGACGATATTGACCTCGTAGTATATACCGCAGCGATTCACAATGACAATGAAGAACTTGCTGCTGCCAGGGCAAAAAATATTCCCGTAATAACGAGAGCCGAGCTGCTTGGAGAAATTATGACCAACTACAAAACAGCAGTCGGTGTGTCCGGTACCCACGGTAAGACAACAACCACTTCCATGCTTACCGAAATTCTTGTGAATGGCAGCCTTGACCCTACCGTGTCCGTGGGCGGAATTCTTCCATCCATACACGGTAACTTAAGAATAGGCCATTCTGATAATTTTGTAACCGAAGCCTGTGAATATACCAACAGCTTTTTATCATTCTTTCCGACTATTGAGATTATACTTAATATAGAAGAAGATCATCTTGACTTTTTTAAAGACATTAACGATATCCGTAATTCCTTTGGACGTTATGTCAGACTTCTCCCCAAGAACGGTCTTCTGGTAATTAATAATGACATTGATAATGTTGAAGAAATTTATAAAAATGCCGCTTGTCCCGTTATAACAGTTGGAAAAACACCTGATGCTGATTATACAGCAGATAATATCTCCTTTGATGAATTCGGCTGTCCTTCTTATGACCTTATCCGTCAGGGAAACACCATCGGCAGAATAGCCCTCAGTGTTCCGGGGATTCACAATGTATATAACAGTCTTGCTGCCATTGCAGTTGCAATCCACTTAGGAATAGACATCAGTACAATCATTGACTCACTTAAAGGTTTTCACGGTACTGACAGACGTTTCCAGAAAAAAGGAACCGTAAATGGTTTTACAATAATTGATGACTATGCGCACCACCCTGCAGAGATTAATGCAACTATTAATTCAGCAATGAATTACCCTCATAAAAAGCTTGTCATCATATTCCAGCCTCACACATATACGAGAACCAAAGCTTTTCTTAAGGACTTTGCAGATGTGTTAAAGAGGGCCGACCTTGTAATACTTCCTGATATTTATGCAGCAAGGGAGACTGATACCCTCGGAATTTCGTCAAAAGATATTGCCGACCTTATAAACGCTGCAGGAACGGAATGTATTTACGAACCGGACTTTGATAAAATATGCCAAATAATACTTGACCGCTGCCAGAAAGGCGATCTTGTAATAACCATGGGTGCAGGAAATGTGGTGGATATTGCCGATCGTCTTACCAGATAATTATCCACATTATCCACACTATCCACAACTTTTGTAAAAAAAGGAAGTTAGTTATTTTTTTTTAATAATTACTGTGCTATAATGACAGCATTCGCATTAAAAACAGGAGTGTCGGATTTATGAAGTATATAGCATTAACCTCATCCGTAAAAAATCAATATTCAATGGTTTCCAACGTATTTATAGATACGTTTATGCGTGATGCCAACGGTGAGTTTATTAAAGTATATTTATATCTTTTAAGATGTGAGGACGGTAATATGCCTGTTACCGTAAGTGATATAGCGGACAAGCTTAACATGACTGAGAATGATATTCTGCGGGCATTAAAGTATTGGAACAGCCTTAAAGTGCTTAAGGTTGAATATGACGGCAGCACACCTGTTTCTATTTGTCTTTGTGACCTTAATCAGCCGGTCCTTGCCCCGGTGGAGGAGATAGCCGTATCAAAGGAACCTGCGGAGAACAAGAGCACTGCAGTTAAACGTTCATATTCTCCGGCTGAAATCAGACGTCTTTGCGAACAGGAAGACATAAAAGAGCTTTTATACATAATCCAGAAATATATGGGTGCCCCTCTCACTCCTACGGAAACGAGCACCATAATTTATATATATTCCGATCTGGCATTTTCGGCAGAGTTGATTGAATATCTGATTGAATATTGTCTGTCCGGCAATCACCGTTCTTTTAACTATATATGCAAAGTTGCAATGAACTGGTATGACAACGGTATCACTACTGTTGCAGAAGCCAAAGAAACTTCAGGAATAAGGAGCAGCAAGGCCGCTGCCGTGTTCCGTTCTTTTGGAATTACAGACAGAAACGTCACACCTATTGAAAGTGAGTTTATTACCCGTTGGTTTGATGAATACAATTTTAGTACAGAACTTGTGAGTGAAGCTTGTAAGAAGACAATCCTTGCGGTAAGCAAGCCCAATTTTGCTTATGCCGAGAGTATTCTTAAGAAATGGCATAATGCAGGGATTACAACTCTCGAAGATGTTAAGAAATTAGAATCCGGTTTCAGGACAAAGATAACTGTTCCGGTTACTTCAAAAGTTGCACCTGTGCAGCAGTCTGTCAATAAATTTAATAATTTTCCACAGCGTTCTTACAATTTTGATGATTCAAAGGATGATCTTATTATCATCAATCAATAAGGGAGGATTTGGTTTTGGCATTAAGTAATTCCCAGTATGAAGAAATAATGCATGAATATAATAAAAGACAACTGAAGTCAGCAGATGAACTTAACAGACGTACCGAAGAAGTCATACGTGTGATTCCGGAATATAAAGGATGCCTCGATGAGATATCATCCCTTTCAATCGCTACGGCAAAGGCAAGAATATCCGGCAATTCTTCTGCCCTTACTTCTCTTCATAAGGATATTGACTCTTACGTATCACGGATGTCTAAGCTTCTGTCATCTGCCGGTTATCCTGATGATTATCTTACCCCTTCTTATGTCTGTAAGGACTGCAAGGATACGGGATACATCGGTAATGAAAAGTGCCATTGTTTTAAGCAGGCAGAAATTGACCTGCTCTACAGACAGTCTAATATAAAAGATCTGCTTTCAGTACAGAACTTTGAGCATTTTAATATCAATCTGTTTTCTGACGATATCCCGGAAGGGTACAGTGTAAGTCCCCGTCAGAATATGAAAGCGGCTCTTGAAGTATGTAAATCATTTATAGAGGAGTTTCCTTCCGGCAAGAACCTTCTTTTTCTCGGTTCCACGGGTGTTGGGAAGACATACCTTACAAATTGTATAGCCAAAGAAATTCTTGACAGATACCACAGTGTAGTTTATCTGTCCGCTATCGAACTTTTTGATTATTTTTCTTCAAAAAATGATCATTACGAATATTCGGGACTTGACAATTCTGACAATTCATTGCAAATTATAAGTTGCGACCTGCTTATTATAGATGATTTGGGCACAGAATTAATTAACAATTTTACAACCTCGAAGTTATTTTATTGTATCAATCAGAGATTATTGGAAAAACGTTCAACCATAATCTCTTCTAATTTTGATAAACAGAGTTTGCTGGCCGCATACTCAGAAAGAATTTTTTCACGTATTTTCACATCATATAATATTATCAACCTTATCGGTGATGATGTGCGTAAGAGAAAATAATTATATATTATGGAGGATTTTTTATTATGCAGAACGATCGCGATCTTGAGACAATTCCTGTAGGTGCACTTGGTCTGATTAACCTTAACGGTTGTGAGGCACTTGGTCAGAAAATCAACAACTATATTGTTGACTGGCGTAATGAAAGAGAAAATGAACACAAAACAACATTAGCCTTTGCAGGATATCAGAGAGACAATTATATCGTTAAGGCTGCCGTTCCACGTTTTGGTTCAGGTGAGGCAAAGGGTGTAATCAACGAATCAGTCCGTGGTTATGACTTATACCTTTTGGTTGACGTATGTAATCACAGCCTTACTTACAATCTTTGTGGCAAGACAAATCATATGTCACCTGATGACCACTATCAGGATCTTAAGAGAATAATTGCAGCCGTAGGAGGTAAAGCAAGACGTATTACGGTTATTATGCCTTTTCTCTATGAAAGCAGACAGCATAAGCGAAGCGGAAGAGAATCCCTTGACTGTGCCCTGGCTTTAAGAGAACTCGTATCAATGGGTGTTGATAATATAATCACATTTGATGCCCATGATCCAAGAGTACAGAATGCGATTCCTTTGAATGGATTTGAAACCGTACAACCTGCATACCAGTTTATTAAAGCACTTCTTACCAATGTTAATGACCTTAAGATAGACAGCAATAATATGATGATTATAAGTCCTGATGAAGGTGCTATGGGACGTGCCGTTTATTATTCTAACGTGCTCGGACTTGATATGGGTATGTTCTATAAGAGAAGAGATTATTCCCGTATTGTAGACGGACGTAACCCAATTGTTGCCCATGAGTTTTTAGGTTCTTCGGTTGAAGGCAAAGATGTGTTTATCATTGATGATATGATTTCTTCAGGTGAAAGCATGCTTGATGTTGCAAGAGAGCTTAAGAAAAGAAAAGCTAAGAGAATTTTCCTTGCCGCTACATTCGGTTTATTTACAAACGGTATGGCCAAATTCGATGAAGCCCACGAATCAGGTCTTTTTGACAAGATTCTTACAACCAACCTCGTATATCAGTCTCCTGAACTTTTAAGCAGGGATTACTATATAAGCGTAGATATGAGTAAATACATTGCGTTACTTATTGATACACTTAACCATGATGCTTCAATCAGCGACCTTCTTAATCCTGTTGAGAGAATCAACAAACGCGTAAATGCATATAAAGAATCACATAAATAATTAACATAAAAAGTCCAGAACCGTCTCTTTAATATCAGATATGGTCCCGGACTTAATTTTTATAATCTATCCTCTGTAATCATAGTCTTTGTCACCCATTCCACTTACATCAACATCCTTGTCGCCTCTGCCGCTAACGTCTACTCCGTGAGGTGTATCTCCGTCACTTATATTAGGTGTTCCGCCGCCATGCCATCCCGGATGTGTCTCGGTTTCTTTTTCGTCGTGGATATCTCCACTATTATTATCACCGGCATTGTCCTGATAATCCGGAAATTCTTCCAGTGGAAGTCCTTCATGTATTATTTCCATATATTTTTTCCATATATTAAGAGGGAAAGTTCCTCCTCCAAGTCCAAGCACAGATTTAGGCTGGTCGCAGCCAACCCATACAACAGTTGTATAATATTTTGAATAACCTGCTAACCATCCGTCTTTATAATCATTGGTTGTTCCTGATTTTGCGGCTACTATCGCATTTTCAAGCTTTGCCTTTTGGAGTATTCCATGATTTACACCCCATTCCATCATTTTTGTTACCATAATCGAGGCATCTTTTGTGTATACACTGTAACCTTCGCCCGGATTATTTACTATATTTTCTCCTTTTGAATTGGTAATTCTTGATACACATGTAGGATTTCTGTAGGTTCCATTATTTTCAAGGGTCGCATATCCTGCTGCCAGTTCCACAGGCGATACTCCGTAAGTAAAACCACCTACGCTTATCGCCATATTATGCTCATCATCATTTATTTTGGCATAATTCATGGCATGGAGATATTGTATTGCAGTCTCAGGGGTCAGGCTCTCCATTATTTTCCAGGCAGGAACATTTGTGGAATAACCGAGTGCTTCCGTAAGCGTGATAAGTCCTCTGTATGTATCATCTACATTTTTTGGTCCTCCCGGCATATAAGAATCATCTATAATTTCATCCGGCATATGCCCTGCTATAAGGTACGGTGCGTACACCAGAACAGGTTTAATTGCACTTCCCGGCTGTCTATATGCCTGATACGCCCTGTTAAACATATAACCGTCATATTCCTGCGTTCTGCCTCCGACAATAGCCGTAACCAGTCCTGTCTCATTATCTATGCATACGGCCGCACCTTGTAAATCGTATATTCCGTTATCACCTGTGTCTTCCGAAAACTTAAGTTCCTGATTAAGAATGTTCTGAAGCAGTTCCTGTTTCTCCATGTCAATGGCTGTATATATTCTGTATCCGCCTGTGAACAAAGATTTCTGATACTCGGCATATGTTGAATCATACATCTCCTTATAAGCATCCTCATCATCTTTATCCGTAAACTCTGTCCTGAATACAAAACCGTCCTGCTCCATTAACGCTCTCGTTGCACAGTAAAATACATAGGTTTCTACGTAATTATATCTGTCTGTTTTTTTGCTGTTAATCACAATGTCATATTCTATTGCTTCATAATACTCAAGACTGGTTATAAGGCCTGCCGCATACAGCTGTTTCAGAACGGAATTTCTTCTCTCCACGGCTGCGTCATAATTGGTAAATGGGTCATAGGCATTTGGTCTTCTTGGAATACCCGCAAGAAAAGCAAGCTGTGACACATTAAGTTCACTTACCGGCTTTCCGAAATATCCCTCTGATGCTGCCTCGATTCCATAATATCCGTTAGCAAAATATATATTATTGATATAAAATTCAAGAATCTGGTCCTTTGAAAATCTCTTTTCAAGCTCCATTGCTATAAACATTTCAGTTATCTTACGGTTCCATGTAATACTCTGGTCAAGGAACATATTTTTCGCAAGCTGTTGTGTAATTGTACTTGCGCCCTGTCTGATTGAAGCGTGTGTTACATTGGCAAGAGCCGCCCTGATAATTGCGGACATATCTATTCCCGAATGATTGTAAAAATCCTTGTCCTCTATCTGGACAAACATCTTCTTTAAAACGTCCGGAATCTCATCGGATTCAAGATAATATAATTCTTTAATTCCGCTTAAAGCAGATATTTCTTTGCCGTTTATATCATAGATAATACTCGTTTCAGTCTGTCTGAACGAATCTAAAGACACGTTTGACATTATCTTTTTTGCATCTGACCGCAGTTTTAATATTTTGCCAAGAAATACACCTGCAACAATGAGAAGCGTGCCTAAAAGCGTTATAACGACTGCCAATATAATCTTTTTAAGTGTCTTATTTTTTTTCTTTGTCTTGTCTTTCGCCATATTAAATCTCCCGGTTTATTTATGGTCATCCATATATCTGTCCCAGATTTTATTGCCTTGCAGGTCTATCACAACCCCGCCGGTATTTTTAGCAACACTGATACATTCCGATTTGTCTGTATCTATATAATAAAGTCTGCCGTAAGTATATACATAATAATATTCAGTAGTAATATCAAATTCATTGTTAATATGTACTGCGGAATCTGACGGAAATACATACTTCCCGTTCTGCCATGATGTTTTAACAGAACCTTTGACAGGCGGAATAATATATAATTCCTTCTGTCTTTTCTCAGAATTCCCTGTGTATAATTTTGCTTTTGTACTGTCTGATTTTGTATTGCTGAGAAGCCTTTCATCAGTGATATCCACCAAATTATTGTTTTCATCATAGGCAACACGTTTAATTATTATTTTGGATTCGTAAAATTCTGTTCCCGATATATAACTGTCATCATTTTCATAAGTTCTTATAATTTTCAGATTTTCATCCATAATATAAATTCCTTTCATAAGGAATTTTCCTGTCTGGGTTACAATATCTTCAGGTGCCAGTCCGTATACAATGTTATTGTCAATAAAACCGAGAACACGTATTTTCTCATTGGTTTCACATTGTATTGTACGTTTTACCCCATCCTTAAGGTCTATAATATTAATCAGATTATCAACATTTTCTGTCTGGTACACAAGGACATTATTGCCTGACGTCATACAGGTATCAGGCACAATATTGCTGTCAAGCAGCATACATTCCTTGGTCTCATAATTCAAATAATATATCGACCTGTTTCTGTAAAAATATAATATTTTTTTGTCATTAATGTAAGCTGCTTTATCCAGTTCCTCTTTTGTAACAAGATAATTTTCATCTGTAGGAATAAAAGCAAGTTCGGTTATTGTATTCGATGCAAAATTATACATATAAGCTGCGATTCCGGTATTGCCTTCGTGGCTTCCTCTGTTCATATAGCCATATACAACAAAATAAATATCTCCGTTCTTATCCACATCAAGAATCTTTATTCCGTAATTTCTGTTTTTTTCCCTGAAACCGTCCGAGGTCTCTTCATCAAAAGAAAAAGCCTTGTTAAATTTATCTCTGTTAGGGTGATAACTCCACAAATTCCCATTTACTACAAAGGCTGTGACCGTTCCTGTTGAATTGCACATGGTCTGAAGAGATTTGTCCTCATTAATTCCCAGATATATATTACGTCCGGATGATATTCCGTATTCAGGTTCAAATATCTGGTTCATAAATCTGTCATAAGAATATACATAAGTAACCTTTTCGCTGACCTGGTTTATTCTGAAGAATTCCGTTACTTCATAATTATAATTTCTGTTCTCATCTTTTGTTGTAATGCAGAACTTCAAAGTTATGGATGCCACGTCACCGTCTATCTCGTCTATCTGGGGATATATTTCTCCCTGCAATTCAGGATTAAGCATTCCGTAGCCTACCTGCGACAATTTACTGTGGATATTAACATGACTTAAATCGGTATTATCGCCTGTGCTGTCAGGCTCCAGCTTTGGTATAAGCTCTTTAAGCGTATTTTCATTTCTTGTATTTCCCGAAAACCATTTAACATAGCTAAGTTTTCTGTCAACATTGGCATTATCTGTCAGCTTAATTCTCGTATAGTATGATGTATCCCCATAATCTTTTGTATTAATACAGATTTTCAACATATACTCTTTACCGGTTTCAAGAAGATTACGCAATCTTGCATTTATATCTATTATGCCTGATTTATCGGTAAAATTTTCCAGCTCCGTCTTTTCAATCAGCTCTGTTCCGCTTAGATCCCTGACTTCATAAGATATACCTGAAATATCGGTTCCGTATGTTTTAAGGGCAAAATGTATGTCTCTGGTTGTCTTAACAGGTGTTATAACTCCGTGAAGTTCAGAATAATTTATTTCAGAATTATAACCATACAGATAGTTATAGCCCGTTCCTTCTTCGGAAACCATATATACCACCGGGAGTCCCGCCTCACTCATGGTTCTGGTATCTGTTTTATCTGTTGCACCATCTGTTTTCAATAAATAAGTAATGGCAAAAGTTGCCACAAAAGCAATTATATATAAAGCAATTCTTAACCTTAATATCTTCAATGTAAATACCACCAATTCGTCATTATCTTATTATTTTACAACGTATTTCCCTAGTAATCAAGGTTGTTAATCGGTGTTGCAAGATATATGACTGTTTCATTGGCAGCTTCGTCATACGAAGACGTGACATTCACATTGATTTTTCTACCCACTGATTTTATATATCCTTCAATATTGGATGTATATGCATATATTGTAAAAATATCATTATCCCTGCTTTCTGTTACGATTTTACCGTCAAGTTTCTTTATCATCCTGTCAGCCAGATAACTTCTTTCTTCATAGTTAAGGGCGCCCCTTATTCTTCCCTCAAGATATATGCTAACATTTCCTTTAATACCCTCTGCCGCAAAAATATTTCTGACCAGCTCTTTATAATCATATAAACATTCTGTATTTTGTTTTAAATCCACCATTATCCTCAAAAAATTATTACCATCCCTATTGGCAAGCTGTACTTTTACATATCCGTTATCCGATATTTTTTCACAGTATACTTCCTCTTCACACGATACCATATTGTAATCGTTCATAATTCCTAAGGCATACATTATATTTTTAACGGCATATTCCTTGTCCGTTATATTTCCGTATATGCTGTATTCGCCCTCTCCTATGACTTTTCCCGTCACGTAATTGCAATTTGATGTTGCAAATGCCGTAAATATATCGCTTTTTTTCTCATTCGCTTCACAAATATATCTGACTGCCACCAGACTCCATATAACCATGCCTGCAATTATTCCGGCTTTTTTCATAAAAACACCTCCCAAATGGCTTTTCTAAATTATTGCCATCCGGGAGGTATTTATTCTTAATTTTTTAATGAAATTCGTATCAATGATTTCTTCAAAGCTATTTCGGCTCTCTGAAGGTCTATTCCGGACTTATCACCGGACATTCTTCTTTCAGCTCTTATCTTAGCTTCCCTGGCACGGCTCTCATCTATTTCATCAGGCCATTCGGCAATTTCCGCAAAAATAGAAATCTTATCTTTCATTATTTTTGCAAATCCGGAATGTAATGCCGCCTTCTTTTCGCCACCCGGTTCATGTATAACAAGAACTCCTGGGGAAAGAATTACAGCAAGGGGTATATGTTCCGGATATACACCGATATAACCTTCTGTTGTATTAAATTCGGCCATTGTTACTTCACCGGTATAAAAATTCCGGTCCGGAGACATAATCTCCAGTTTCATTGTTTTATCTGCCATAGATGACCCTCCTACTTAACTTTTGCAAGTACGTCATCAATACTTCCGCAATTAAGGAAGTAGCTTTCAGGAATATCGTCATACTTTCCTTCAAGAATTTCTTTAAATCCCTGTATTGTCTCGCTTACAGGTACATATCTGCCTTCAAGTCCGGTAAACTGTGTTGCTACGAAGAAAGGCTGTGAAAGGAATCTCTGGACCTTTCTCGCTCTTGCTACTACAAGCTTATCATCCTCTGAAAGTTCATCCATACCAAGAATTGCGATAATATCCTGAAGTTCTTTATATTTCTGAAGAATCTCCTGGACTCCTCTGGCTACCTTATAATGTTCCTCACCTACGATACGTGGGTCAAGAATTCTTGATGATGAACCAAGCGGATCAACCGCAGGATATATACCAAGTTCTACAATTGAACGGTCAAGTACGGTTGTTGCATCCAGATGGGCAAAAGTTGTTGCCGGTGCAGGGTCCGTCAAGTCATCCGCAGGTACATATACAGCCTGTACAGATGTAATTGATCCGTTCTTTGTTGAAGTAATACGCTCCTGGAGAGCACCCATTTCAGTCTGAAGTGTAGGCTGGTAACCTACTGCCGAAGGCATACGTCCGAGAAGTGCCGATACCTCTGAACCTGCCTGTGTAAATCTGAAAATATTATCAATGAAAAGAAGGACATCCTTTCCACCCTGGTCTCTGAAATACTCAGCCATTGTAAGGCCTGTAAGTCCGACTCTCATTCTTGCTCCCGGTGGTTCGTTCATCTGACCGAAAACCATCGTGGTTTTGTTGATAACGCCAGACTCCTGCATCTCGTGATAAAGGTCATTTCCTTCTCTTGTACGTTCACCAACACCGGTAAATACAGAATATCCGCCGTGTTCTGTTGCTATGTTTCTGATAAGTTCCTGAATTAACACTGTCTTACCAACTCCGGCACCTCCGAAGAGACCAATCTTACCACCCTTCTGATATGGGCAAAGTAAGTCAACTACTTTAATACCTGTTTCAAGGATTTCAGTTGATGTGGATTGTTCTTCAAATGAAGGAGCTTTTCTGTGAATTGGAAGATAATGTTCAACTTCCGGGGCCGGCTTATTGTCGATTGCATCTCCAAGTACGTTAAAAATACGTCCAAGAGTCTTTTCGCCAACCGGTACAGAAATAGGTGCACCTGTTGACTCGGCTTCCATACCTCTTACAAGTCCGTCTGTGGTTCCCATAGCAATACAACGTACCGTATCGTCTCCAAGATGCTGTGCAACTTCAACAACAAGTTTTTCACCATTCTTGCGATATACGTTAATAGCCGTATTAATTTCCGGGAGACTGCCATTTGCGAACTTGATATCAAGTACGGCACCGATAATCTGGGTGATTTTACCAATATTTTTATCAGCCATCTTATTCTCCTTTATGATATTGCATTTGCGCCTGCAATAATTTCTGTTAATTCCTGTGTAATCGAGCTCTGACGTGCTCTGTTGTACTTCAGTGCCAGATCACTAATCATTTCTTCTGCATTGCTTGTAGCATTGTCCATAGCAGTCATTCTCGCACCGTTTTCACTTGCTACGGATTCTGTCAATGCACCATAAATAAGACTGTTAATATACTTAGGAATAATTATGTCAAGAGCTTCCTCTTCACATGGCTCATAGGTCATAAGATCATCTGCGTCATTTACTTCTTTGTGCTCACTGCTGTTCATAGGAAGTAATTTAATCATTTCCGGTGTATGAACCACAGTATTCTTAAAGCTTGTATATGCAAGATATATCTCTCCTACTCTGCCTTCCTCAAAATCCTTTAAGACTCTGCTTCCGATTTCCATGGCATCCGAATACATAGGCTCATTAATTACCTCGGAATAATCCTCAGCAATTTCATAATTTCTTCTTATAAAGAAATCGCGTCCCTTTGTACCAACCGCATAAATTACCATGTCTTCTTTAGGTATTCCGCAATTAGCTACAAGTTTGGTTATGCCGCTGTTATATCCTCCGGCAAGACCTCTGTTGGCAGTTATAACGATTATTGCTTTTTTATTTGTGTCCCCTGCTTTGAGATAACGGTGGTTGATATCCCCCGTTCTGGCAAGCATTGTTGACACCGTTTCATACATTGCGTCGAAATAAGGCTTGGCATTTTCTGCCCTTCCTCTGGCTTTCTGGAGTTTGACAGTTGCTACCAGTTTCATGGCTTTAGTTATCTGTCCTGTACTCTGAATACTTTCTTTACGACGCTTTATATCTTTCATTGAAGCCATATATTATACCTCTATTTAAACTGCGCCTTAAATTCTTTAATTGCTTTAATTAATGCCTGTTCATTATCATCTGATAATACTTTTTCCTGTTTGATTGCTACAGGAATTTCAGGATACTTTGTATCTATGAATGTAAAAAGTTCTTTCTCAAAATCAGCAATTCTGTCAACTGCTATATCAAGAAGATACTTATTTGTAGCAGCATAAATTATAATTACCTGATATTCTACAGGCATTGGCTTATACTGTGGCTGCTTCAATACTTCTTTGAGTCTTTCGCCCTGTGCAAGTTTTTCCTTGGTATCTGCATCAAGTTCTGAACCAAACTGTGCAAATGCTGCAAGCTCTCTGTACTGTGCAAGGTCCACACGGATAGGTGCCGCAATTTTCTTAATTGCCTTAATCTGTGCCGCACCACCTACTCTTGATACTGAAAGTCCCGCATTAACGGCAGGTCTGAAGCCCGAATTGAACATTTCTGTTTCCAGATATATCTGTCCGTCTGTAATTGAAATAACGTTAGTAGGAATGTAAGCTGATACATCGCCTGCCTGTGTTTCAATTATAGGTAATGCAGTAAGTGAACCTCCGCCAAGTTCATCCGAAAGTCTGGCTGCTCTTTCAAGAAGTCTTGAATGGAGATAGAATACATCTCCCGGATAAGCCTCACGTCCCGGTGGTCTTTTAAGGAGTAATGAAAGTGTACGATATGCTGCCGCATGCTTACTCAAGTCATCATATACAACAAGCACATCTTCTCCGCGCTCCATCCACTCTTCGCCGATTGCACATCCTGAATAAGGAGCAATGTACTGGAGAGGGGCAAGTTCACTTGCAGTAGAAGCTACAACGGTTGTATAGTCCATTGCACCGTACTCTGTAAGTGTCTGGACAATTGTTGCTACTGTAGATGCTTTCTGTCCGATTGCAACATAAATACAATGTACGCCCTGACCTTTCTGATTAATAATTGTGTCTATTGCTATAGCAGTTTTACCTGTCTGCCTGTCACCTATGATAAGTTCTCGCTGACCTCTTCCGATAGGTACCATTGTATCAATTGCCTTGATACCGGTCTGTAAAGGTGTATCAACTGACTTTCTTGAGATAACACCTGATGCCACTCTTTCAATCTGACGGTATTTATCTGTGGTAATAGGTCCCTTTCCGTCGATAGGCTGTCCAAGAGAGTTTACAACTCGTCCTGTCAACGCATCGCCTACAGGTACTTCAACAACTCGTCCCGTAGTCTTAACCGTATCACCTTCATTGATATTTCTTGAACTGCCAAGTAAAACAGCACCTACATTATCCTCTTCGAGGTTAAGCACCATTCCATATACTTCTCCAGGGAACTCAAGAAGTTCTCCCTGCATGGCATTTTCAAGACCATGTATTCGTGCAATACCATCTGCTACCTGAATGACCGTTCCGACATTTGATACATCTAATTCTGTTTTATACCTCATAATCTGTTCTTTAATAACTGAACTGATTTCTTCCGGTCTTAAATTCATAGGGTTTTTGCACCTCTTTTCGATATAATTTGGTAATTGATTCTATAAATCAATTTTCTGAAGCTGTCTGGAAAGTTCCAGAAGCTTATGTTTTATACTGCTGTCAACTACTCTGTCACCAATCCTGATTATCATTCCTCCGATAAGTGATTCATCGACGCTGTAATGAATTTCAAACTCCTGATAGTCCGTTGTTTCCAATAATCTTTTAAGAATCTTTTCTTTGGCCGCCTTATCAGGTTCCACAGGTGTTGTAACGTATGCTGTCCCGATACCTTTATATTCTTTTACCTTGTTAAGGAAATAGTTAAGGATATCTTTTATCGCGTAAGCACGGTCTTTTTCAACCACAGTTACAAGAAAACCTGTCATTTCTTTTGATACGAACTTTTCAAAGCTGTTTATCATTACTTTGATTTTTTCGTCTTTTTCTATGTTAGGGTGACACAGGAATTCGGACAGTTCTTTATTATCTGAAAAGACCTGTAATACACACACTGCCTCATCATACAAAGCATCTGTCATATTCTGTTCAACCGCTACTTCAAACAGTGATTCGCCATAAGTTGAAGATACTAATTTCGCCATGTATTATCACCCATTTCATTAAGTGTCTCATCTACCAGTGATTCCTGTATATCGGTATCAATGGAAGCTGATACAACTTTTCCTGCCATCATTGTCGCAACAGCAATCATTTCCTTCTTCATATCGTCAGCAGCTTTTTTCTTCTCAAGCTCAATTTCATTATCGGCTCTCTTAATAATTCTTCCTGCCTCTTCTTTTGCTTCCGAAATTACTTCAGCTTCTTTCTGAAGTGCTTTCTTTCTTGCATCGGCAAGAATCTGGTCTGCTGCTGTATCGGCATTCTTTAATTTCTCATCATACTGAGCCTTTAAAGCATCTGCCTCTTCTTTACTCTTTCTGGCTGCTTCAATTTCAGCCGCTACATTATCCTGTCTTTTTTTAAGAAGGTTTCTTACAGGATTAAAAAGAAGATATGAACCTAACAAGAACAATATGAAAATATTAACAGCTAAAATAATTGCATCCTGGAGTAGCTGTGGGTCCAGATTAAATATTCTTTGCAAGGTTTTGCCTCCCTTTAGTTCTCTGTCTTGTTTTTTTAGAGCTTACCGATAAGTGGGTTGGCAAACAGAAGAATAATAGCAACCGCAAATCCGTAAAGACCTGTTGTTTCTGCTACTGCCTGTCCTAAAAGCATTGTAGATGTAATATCTGATTTTGCTCCCGGATTACGTCCTACCGCTGCTGCTGCATGTCCTGCTGCAATTCCCTGTCCGATACCAGGACCAAGACCTGCTATCATTGCAAGACCTGCACCTATTGCTGAACATGCTAATACTAAAGCTTCACTTGTGATCATCATAATTTCCTCCTGAATAAAAAGTTATTAAATTTCTAATCTGCGATTTTGTCATTGACATAAACCATCGTCAACATACAAAATACATAAGTCTGGATTGCTCCGGAAAAAATATCACAATATACATGAATTACCGAAGGTATTCCAATTGTAAGTACAGTTGGAAGCAATCCATAAATCAATCCCATAAGGATTGTTCCTGACATTATATTACCGAATAACCTCAATGACAACGAAAGCGGTACTGCCACCTCGCCTATGAGATTGATAGGGAATAAAACCGGATTCGGCTTAAACAGATTGGTAAAATGCTGAATTTTTTTAGCTTTGATACCATTAATCTGAATAATCAGGAATGTAATGATTCCTAATGGAAAGGTTACACCGTAATCCGCCGTCGGTGGTCTGAGTCCGAACAATCCCGATATGTTGCAGAAAAGTATAAACATAAAAATTGCACATATCCAGTTGCGGAATCTTTTACCGTTACTACCCATGATTGACTCTACAAGATTATCAATTGTGGAAACAAAAAGTTCCAGTACATTCTGAAGTCCCTTTGGCTTTGCCATAGGGTCAGCTTTAACGATTATCCTGTGTCCTACAATCATAAGAATGATAAGAATCACAGATACAATGAATAACCCGACATGGGTTGTCGTTATCCATAATTCCTGCCCAAACAGCTTGTACTTGACCAGGCCTTTGATGTAGAAATCAACATCTTTGGCAGCCAGTACCATGCCGGAAAGCATTTCCGTCACATTCTCATCCTCCTTACTCTTTGATTTTTATTTTAAATCGTTTTTCAAGAATAGGTGCAAAATAAGCACCAAACTTAAGGCCAAGCATTCCTAAAACCATAAATATCGGGTTAGCGAATCTGGTCCAGGCTATCAAAACAATTATGCCTGCTACTGTAACAAGTCTTCCGACAGAACTCCATGCGAGGAATGCCGACTGGTGTTTTTCCATATATACTGACCTAGATATGGAAAAAGACATATGCCATGCCATAAGTATTGCCATTACACTTCCTATAAACAATCCTGCTTCACATTTGAATTTGTCTTTGGTGAAAATAAGTACGGGAACGGAAGCCACCGCAAAAAAAACGGCAATTCCGATTATTATAAGCTTTAACGTATAACGCTGTTCCTTACTCATTCCTGCCCATCCTTTCTGTTATCGTCTTTTTTCTCTTCCTTTACGGATGCCATTGCTATCCTGTAGGCATTTCTTGCGCCTGCCGCAATGCCAAGAAAAATCAAGGGAATAATGAAATTACTGTTAAATTTCTTATCAATAAGTACACCTATAAAAATACATAATCCTATAGGAACAATTACCGATATCCCAAGCTGCGAAATAAGGGCAAAATTTCTGTACACACTCTTCTTATATTTCACTGACCTGTCTCCGTTTTACATGATAAATTTACCATGTTGATGATGATTATATCATTATTTTTCTATCATTTCAACACGTCTTATGTGTCTTTCTTCGTTGCTGAATTCAGTATCTAAGAACGTATCAACTATATCCATTGCAAGTTCTTCGCTTACTACCGACGCACCAAGTGCAAGCATATTGGCGTTGTTGTGAAGTCGTGTCATTTTTGCAAGATCGGTGCTTGTGCACAGTGCACATCTGATGCCCTTAACCTTATTGGCAGCTATTGATATACCGATTCCTGTTGTACATACTACAATTCCTTTATCACATGTGCCGTCTGCAACCGCTTCTGCCGCTGCACGCCCGAATACGGGATAATCACATGAATCGGTGTTGTAACAACCGTAATCTTTGTATTCCAATCCTCTATTTTCAAGATGTTTTATAATTGCAGACTTTAATGCAAATCCGCCATGATCTGAACCTAATGCGATCATTTTAAATCCTCCTTGGTATTTAATTGATGTAATTTTATTTCAACCTGATTAACCCAGGTATGAATCGATGAATAAAACATTTCGTATACGGCATTATCGCCGCCGTATGGGTCAAAAATATCTCCGTTGCCACCGGCAAACTCCATTATGGAATATACATTACAGGCATTTTTATATTCGGATAATATTTTGTCTTTCTGTGCTCTCGTCATGGTTAATATAAGGGTGTTTTCTCCAAAATCTTTTTCTTCAAGAGGCCTTGACACTCCGTTATCCATAATTATTCCATGATTTCTTAATAACGAGTGTATTTTCATACTGTAAGGCTCTGAAAAAAGAACCACTAACCCTCTGGAGGAAACTTCAAGCCATTCATCTTTTTTTATTGAATTAAGAATGGTTACGGCTGCCGGGCTCTGACAGATATTATCCCTGCATACAAAAATCACTTTGTCATATAACATGTTCTATACCTCTATAATTTTATGTCCTGCTGCCTTAAGCAGACGGTTCATGATTGCCTGCCCGATTCCTTCCTCTGAAAAGCCTTCCGAAAAAATAACATCTATATCCATGTCGTCGAATTTTCTAAGGCATGCAAACAGATTTCTTGCAATTTCATTCTCGTCACTGCTGCTGCCCAGACATAATTTATAATCTGAACATATCTTATCAAAATTCTCCTCTGAAAGCATTATACCCGCTTTCTGTCCTTTTCTTTCTGCTTCTTTAACCAGTTCTTCTATCCGGGCAACTGTCTTTTCAGGGCTGCCCTCAATTATGGTAAGTTCTGCCTTAGGTGCATAATGTCTGTATTTCATTCCGGGAGCTTTAGGCTTCACATTTCCTTTTACTCCGGTCATCAGTGCTTTGTCAAGTCTGACTTTACCGACTGTCTCTTCAAGCATTTCAAAAGTAACATATCCCGGTCTTAAAATAACCGGAACGTCTTCTGTAAGGTCCACGATTGTTGACTCAAGACCGATTTCTATGCTGCCGTCATCAATAATCATATCAATTCTTCCATCGAGATCATCTATTACATGTTTTGCTGTTGTAGGGCTTGGTCTTCCCGATATGTTGGCACTTGGTGCCGCAATAAAGGTTCCCGATTCTTTAATTAACTTTCTTGCCACTTTGTGGGACGGAAGCCTCACTGCCACTGTGTCAAGTCCTCCCGTTACGGTTACAGGTACGCTCTTATTTTTCTTGACAATCATGGTAAGCGGACCCGGCCAGAACTTATCTGCAAGTACTTTCACAATTTCAGGGACTTCATCCGACAGCTTATATATGTCTTCAAATTCCGAAATATGAACAATTAACGGATTATCTGACGGTCTTCCCTTGGCTGCATATATTTTTTCTGCCGCAGCCGGGTCAAAGCTGTCGCCTCCCAGACCATATACCGTTTCTGTCGGAAACGCAACAAGACCGCCGCGGGAAATTATTTCCGCAGCAGTCTTAATAATTTTATCATTTTCAATTTCATTATCGGTTATTTTTTTAATAATAGTTTCCATATTTTTATCCTGTTACTTCAAAATATTCTTTAACCCCATCTGTTATAGAGTCTGCTAACCGGTTCTGGTATTCATCCGATACCAGCAATTCTGCCTCGGCTGCATTACTTAAAAAACCACACTCAACTATAATACATATACATGGTGTATGTATCAGAAGATAATAACTGTCATTAGCTTTTGCTTCTCTTGTATTATCTTTATCCGCTGACTTGAGATGCTCCTGAATAAGCGATGCCATTTTTTTGCCCTTAACGGAATGCGTATAGTAAAAAGTCTGACCGCCTCTTACATTACTATCAGAAAAGCTGTTCTGGTGGATACTTATCAGAAGGTCTGCATTTTCTTCTTCGGCAATTTCACATCTTGCCCTTAAATCAGCTGCTTTCTTATTAACATCATCTTCTTTGTAAAGACCATTATCCTCTGTTCTTGTCATTACCACCCTAAATCCTGCGTTTTCTAATTCATTTGCAAGTTTTGTTGCAATTTGAAGATTTACATCTTTTTCAAGAACATTATTCCCCGAAACCTTTCCGGGATCATTGCCACCGTGTCCTGCATCAACAACTATGACCTTTTTCACTTCCTCGGTTGCATTTGCCTTTTTAAGGGGAATACCTGCAAAAAAAGATACATATGTAACCCCTGCAAGGAAGATAATTGTCAGGAGAATATCCAGTTTTCTTTTCATAATAATACCAATACTTAGTATTTACTGTATTATATGTCTTTTAAACGTAATTTAGGAATTAAATTTTTTAAATAAATTCCATACCTCACTTTGTTCAAATCCTAATTCCCATGCAGCTACGCCGCCTATATCAGCCTGTATTATCTCATCCAGCTTTATTTCCAATGAGGCCGCTGTCTCAAGCCATATCTGGTATATATACCCTCCGACGGTTCCTTCGGCAAATTCCTGCTCGGTATTCTCATTCCATGATACATTAAGGTTATATTCTTTAATTATCTCCTGGGCTTTTTCCATTGAGCAGGCTGTAGAACTTACTATGGTTCCTGAAGTCTCGGTTCCGTCATAATTCCACTCCGATGAAGCATCTATCTGCCACAACCTTGTATAAAAAGGTACTGCCACAATAACTTTTTTCTTGTCAACCTCCTCAAGTGTTCCATTCATACCATTAACGAGATATTTAAGTGAGGATGTGGAGCCTGCTTTCTCACCTCCGTTATAATGCTCATCATAACACATTACAACGACATAATCCACACATTCACCCTGGGCTTTGCGGTTATAATACCTGTTAAAATTATATGGAGGATAATTATCAACAGACAAAACCACCTCCGCCCTACGGCATTCCACGGACAGTTCTCTTATGAACTGGATGTAATCCCCGCTGTAATCTGCTTTTATCTTTTCAAAATCAATATTAATGCCGTCATATCCATATAACTTTATCTCGTTCATAATATTGGTAATCAACGCACGTCTTGATTCATAGCTGCTTAAAATACTGCCTTCGTCAATTTCTTCTTTCATGCCAAAATCACTTACAAGCGGCCATACTTCGTATCCAAGATTGTGTACATACGCAACATAACCGACGTCTGCCATGGATTCCAGTTCTCCTGTGTTATTCTTAACTTTGTACCATGTAGGGGAGATGACATTGGCATTTTTCACATTCTCCAGTCTTGCAGGGATGCTGTCATTATCCTTTAAATCATATATCGCATCCCATGCAAGTACAATTTTGTGATTTCTTACCTGACTCTTATATTCAAATTCTCTTATTGACGGAGATATGTAGCTTTCTGTAGTTACCGCATCTTTCTTCACATATCCCTGTCTGCCGTCGCAGGATACTATTTCCATCCAGCCGTTATCTGTTTTGCCTGTGGAAAACCAGTCTGTTCCATCACCGCCGTTTCCTATAATATGTCCCTTGATTGAGGATTTGGTACGTATTTTTGGGCTGTCTTTAAATGCTGCCTTAAGATATTGGACATCCGGTGACTCAAAAGCTATTCTGTAAGGTGCTTCAAACGCTTTGTAGACATATCCGAATTCATCATTTAAAAAATCCGCACACACATATACGCCGTCAGCATTTTTAAGAATTATGACATAGCCGGACTCAATATTCTCCTCTCCCTCCTTAATATATGTATTGTTATAAGGAATCTGCCATACAGTGTCTGCTTTGGCATACAAAACCATGTCTGTATCCCTGTCTTCATAAAGCTTATCCGTAAAAAGTTCCTTAACCACATCTGCAGGAATATAATAATGTCCATCCACAACTATCCCCTTATGCTCCGTTACCGTATGGTCATATATGATTGCTGCCTCATTATCCCCGGTTCCGTAATAATCTGTAAGAGCTACCTTTTTATTGCTTGGAATAAAAAGGTATAACAATATACACACCGCCGCAATTATAAAAAATAACAGAACGGGAAGCCATTTTCTGCTATGAGGTTTCCCCGTATTATGTTTAGTATTAACCTCATCTTCTGTTTCCGTATCTTCTGTTTCCGTATCTTCTGTTTCCGTATCTTCTGTTTCCGTATCTTCAGCGTCCATATCTGCGTTAATAATCTCTATATCATCGTCTTCAAAACCGATATCATCAAATTCTTCATCGGAAAATTTTCTCTTCCCAGCCAAAAAAACACCGCACTTTCTCTTGTGAATTATCTGCTAAAATTATAACATCGGTGGTTGCATTTGTAAACGCAAAAGAGCTGTCAGCCCTACAGGTTCAGACAGCTCTCTTTGGATAAAATGGGTCTTAATTTTTATTATGTCTTTATTAAAAGACTAATGCTTCAAAATGCCAACAGTACAGTTCGTGATATATTGACTGTCTGTTAAATAGTGTCGGACTGTCATTCTAACAATTCCTGCAAAAAGCTCATAGTCTCACCTGTGAGAAAAAACGGATCCGGCTCATAAGGAACAGGTCTTATGGCTGTCCTCATCCTCTTCCCCATATAGCGGATTGTCCGCTCAGATGACACTGTCCCAAGAAATTTCCAATGTTTTCTTGATTGTTCTTTCTCTGTTGCTGCAATAAATGCAACATAATGCTGCAGTTTCCACCATGACAGATTACCGATTACAATTTTGATACTACTCAGAAGGAAAAACGGTCTGTTGCCTGCATAATCATTTCCAAAATCAATAATAATATATTCGTAATCTGATGACATAACTTCTGAAAGTTCTTCAATGTCTGACTGCATAAAGATTGAAACATTCCTTTTAAACGCATTATATCTTCGTCTGTCCAGACTGTCCCGTATAATCCCTGCCTGCCGAAAGCAGTCATCAGAAGCTCTTTCAATAAGTGCCACACGGTATCCTCTTATCATTGAAAGATATGAAGCCATCATAAATGAAAGATGACTTACTCCGACACCTGCAGAAGCTCCTATTATTCCTATTGTTGTACATGATTTACTGTTTCTGTTTATATTAACCAGTCCTTCCCGCTGTTAAAAATATCAGGTTCGTATGGCATTCTAATAGGACAAGGAAAGTCATACTTTCTGACAATCTGCTTATACTGCTTCCGGTCGGCATAATTGATAACTATTCTCTGCTTATTGTTATTAAGGGGATATAGAACATTTCTGCAGAATTCTGTAAGCTTATCAATTTCATAAGGTTCCTTACCTGTCACAATATAATTGATGTCACCTGACAAAAAGCTTTCCAGATTATTCTCATCAATGACTCCGAAATCTACAATTATCTTATGGTAATCACTGAGAAAATCCCGGTCAGCATGTCCATGATAATCCGGTACAAGATTTACATTCTTAAGCCTGAAAATTCCGTTAAAAAAGCGAAAATCCTCTGATTTAATGATTTTGAAAAAATCATTGCTGTCATTATATTCACATACAATAGCAGCCTGTCCTCTCATTTCATAAATTCTGCCTAGTGAAATGGCACAATGAGTACAACCACTGTGCTTAAGTACCGTTCCAACATGGATATTCAAGGATATATTCTCTACGTTATTATGTTTAATTGATTCAAGTCTCCGGGCAAGTTCTCTGGCTGTGGATATCCTTTCCCTGCCCGAATGGCAGATACAGCCGTTAATAATCTCTCTTAACCGGCCTTTTCCTATTCTTCTGATTGCGCCTTCATCATTCATGCCGGTCAGCATATAAAGCAATACCATACCAATGGAATATACATCACTCCCGGAGTTAATTTTCTCTTTTCCATACATCTCCGGTGAAGCATATCCTATTGTACCCATCCTGATGTCCGGCTGTTCCACATCCAATATGGCATTTCCGTAATCAACAAGCCTTATATTATTATTAAAAAAAATAATATTGTCGGGCTTGATATCAAGATGATATGTATGATTGTCATTCATATATGCAATAATATTGCAAAGCTGTATTGCATATTCCACCGCCTTGCCGGCGCATAATTTCTGTTGGGAAATTAGTTGTGTTAAAGACATTCCTTCAATATATTCCTCTATCACATATATATGTTCTGAATCCTGTTCTATATCATATATAATGGGAATCGACGGATGTCTGAGATTTTTAAGAATATCAGCTTCCCTGTAAGCTGTATCACAGTTATTCTGATATATATTGATGCACTTAACTGCACGTAACACATTAAGAGTAATGTGTCTTGTTAGGTATACGGTTCCAAAGGCACCTGTTCCAAGCACTTTAAGAATCTCGTACCTGTCAAACAGAATATCACCTGTTACTATAACGATAACCTCCTGTTACTTCCGTATGTCCTAAAATATATCCTCGTGTGGATATAATATTATTAATTATTTCCTTTTTCAAGTACTTTCAATCATATTTTATACTTTTTTTATAAAATTTATTTGTTTTTTTTATTCTCATTATTTACATTAGTAATTTAAATGCTGTATACTAATAATACTAAAGCAGACTACAGTCTGTGTATTTTTTACAGATGGGATGTGATATTAATGAAAATTGAAAAGATAAGTGATTCACAAATCCGTTGTACGCTTAACCGTTCCGACCTTCAGTCAAGGGAACTTAAGCTTAGTGAGCTTGCTTACGGCACAGAGAAGGCCAAGAACCTTTTTCACGATATGATTGAACAGGCAGCCCACCAGTTTGGATTTAAGGCAGATGACATTCCACTAATGATAGAAGCAATTCCGGTTTCTGCGGATTGTATAATTCTTAATATTACCAAGGTCGAAGACCCTGAGGAACTTGATACCAAGTTTTCAAGATTCACCCCTTCCGATGATATGGATATGGATGATGATATGGATGATGACTATGACGATTTACTTCCGGACAACATTAACCTTCCGGAGTCTCCTGATATGAACCTTTTTCATAACATCCTCAAAGAAGCAGATAATTTCTTATCTATGAAAGATACTCTGAAGAATATATCAGATGAATCTGTTCCTGACATTGAAGATGAGACAACAGAAGCGGAGGCTCCCGGTGATGCCGAGGAAGATAATTTGATATACAGGCTTTTCTCTTTCCGTTCTCTTGGTGAAGCAGATAATGCTGCCAAGCATGTCAACGCTTCTTACGAAGGAGAGAGCATTCTCTATAAGGATAATATTAAATGTCTATACTTCCTGTTATTATCATGCAACCAGAAGCATTCTAATGACTTACTCAAGGTTTGCAACGAAATAACAGAATACGGGCATAAGGAATCTATTGTATTCGGAACATCTGCTTATCTTAATGAACATTGTGACATTATAATAAAGCATGACGCTTTATCCGTTTTGTCAAACTTATAAAAATGGGCTGCAATTAATGCAGCCCCATTTTTTACTTTATCGTAAATGATAAATCCTTTGTAAATTTATTTTTTCCATCGGTCTTAACTTCAATTATGTAATCTCCTGACGGCAGTTCGTCTTCAAAGGTAATATCAAAATAATTCCAGCCGGTATATTTATCATTATTACGCCCGCCTATGGTCATTGTTTCATAAGTACCGGTTGTTGCTTTTTCTTTTTTGTTACCGTCTGTATCTGCTTTATAAATATCACATGTACCGTTGAAATGATAGTCATAATCTGTCCAGTTAATGGCATTTAATACGATGGATTTCTTTCTTGGTGACGAATATTGTACACTTACAATCATTTTATTTTCAAAAGAATAATCATTATTTTCAAAGAATGACTCTATCGGCATCGGATTGTAATTAATTGAGAACGCAGTAGTTTTTCCGTCCGCTTCATTTCTATATATGAGCTGCGGTACCTGCATTTTAATCTTATCGTCTTTGATTTCAAACCATATTTTCATATAAGTATTTTCATAATCTGTAATAGGAGCATCCAGCTCATATATTATTGATTTTTCACCGCTGTTATTGAGTGTCTTTTCACTAACGGTATACGCATATTCCGTAAGGTCTTCAATCCTCATCTCTTTTTCTTTATTTCTGAATTTTCTTACATCACTTAATGTCATTTTTTTGTTGGAATCGGAAGCTGCAAGATAATCAAATCCACTTTTTTTGTTGTATTCCAGGCCAAAGACCTCTACACCCGAAGAAGGGTTGTAAATTTCCATACCTGTACCTAAAAGCATTCTGTTCAAATCTTCTTCGCTTACATATTCTATACCGGTAATATCACTGCGCAATTTTTTTAAATATTCCAACTGTTCTTCTGTCAGTTTTATCCCATTTGTAGTTGTTTCTGTCTGGGTATTTTTTTCGCCACTATTGCCACATGCTGTAAAACATATTGCAAAGATTATTGCCGCAATAAAAATTATTGATTTCTTCATATAGATTCCTCCTATTACTCATACGTTACCCATACTGCAAGTCCCGGTGTCCGGTCATATTTTTCATAAACTGTAGTTGATGTGAAATCTATTACACCTCCCATACCTTTTGGTGAAAAATTATATTTTTGTGATTTACTGAGCGTGACATCAGATGTTGCATGCTGGTATGTTCCAAAAATTATCATACTCTGATTGCTTGCGGCAACATTTGCATACAACACTAATTTATGCCTGGAAGCATTATCAACCAGATTCATTGAAATACCTAATCCTGTTTTTGAAGATTTTATATTACTTGAACCACCTTTATATGTAATGACATCATTATCCGCATATTGCTTTCCGTAACAGTATTCATCCGCAGAAAATATTGCGTCCTGATTTACCCGTATCGCAATTATGTCATATGATTTTACTTTTGGTGTTTTAATCCATTCGCATGTTAATTCTATTTTTTTAACCGTTGCACCATTGGATACAATTTTCATTTTTATTTTTTTCATATCCGTTGTCACATTATCTTCAAGTTTATAAGAACCTCCATTGCTCTTAAGCGGCTTATTCACCACATTAACATCTTCCAACATTTCCTCTTCGGTAATGTACTCATCAACGATAGGTTCACCGTCCTCGTAAGTCGTTCTCACATATTTCTCATCGATCTGGACACCATCTTCGTCAATATGCTCTACCATGTAATCAAAATCTTCCTGGGTAAATATACTAAGCTCCTCTTCGCTCATGTACTCCAACATCTTGTTGTACTCTGTCGCTGTAAGACTTGCTCCCAGTTCATTCTCATATACGGTTCCGCTATCGTTTTCCTGCTTTTCTCCAGCCTGTGCATATACAGGAAACGCCGTAATCGCAACAGTCATCAGACTGCTGATAATAGCTTTTAATAATTTTTTTCTCATACGCATCTGCCTTTCCAATGTTATTTTTTGATTTAAATATATGTTAAATACGTCCCTACAAGCTAAAGTTCAATCTTCCATATATATTTGGTGCTTCATCCTTACCAAATATAATTGTATATTCTCCTTTAGCGATATTAGCAAACGAAACCGGAATAATCGAAAATGAAAGGCTGTTAATCCTGACAGGCTTTGAGGTACACTCAATTGCACTTTCCGTAATTATATTTCCACTGTCATCAACCCGATACACTGTTGCTTCACCATTAAAAATATAGCTATCCTCCGTGTAATTAGTAATTCGTAATACCACAGAGCAGTCGGTTACGGATGTGTACTGGATTCCATATACTAACTTATCATTAAGGCTGTAATCATTATTTTCAAAAAAAGCTTTGATATAATCCCTGTCATACAATAAGGAAAAAGCAAAATTACTATCATTATCCGGACCGGAATATTCAATATAAGGAACTTTCATGAATACCTTATTGTCACTTACTTTAAAAAATATTGTAAGATAAGTATCATCATAGCCGCTGATAGGTGCCTGTAATTTCCGGTATTCCTCAGCCTCGTTTATTTCATATCTGTAACCGCTAAGTGCTTCTATCCGCATTTTGGTATCTTCATTTCTAAAACTGACAGCTTCATCAAATGTGATTTTTCTGTCAATGTCATTGCTTTTTTGATAGTCATACGAATTATCTGCAATGTATTCCACACCATTTGTTTCCACACCTGACGTTTTATTGTAAAGTTCGAATCCTGTTCCCAGTAAATTCCAGTTAATGCTTTCTTTATTCATCAATTCCAGTGCTGCCGTACCGATGCCTTTTTTATCAGACAGATAGTTCTTTTGTTCTTCTGTCAGCACAAAATCCTGACCGGACGGATTACTGTCTTTCTGACTTTTTCCCTTGTCGGAACATCCCGATATAATAACCGCAGCCAGACATATACACATCACGACCTTTATTTTTTTCATTTTATTGATTTAACAATTTCCTCCTGTATACGTTTGATTAATGTAATTGTACTTGTTTTAAATCTTTTTTCAATAGATTATGTTTAAGCGGTCGCTTTTCATGTATAAGCGGTAAATGTGCAAACAATTTCATTACATATTTTTTTCAACGAATAACATAAATCTGTTTTTCATATCGTCATAATTTCTTTTTGACACATAGGCTTTGTATCTGCCGTTATTTAAATACACCGTGTCTTTAGTTATGCTTGTTACATATTTAATATTCACAAGGTAACCCCTATGGCACACGCAGAAGCTGGGAATATTTAATTTATCACTCCATTCCTGTATGGTCCCGTTTAAAATATATGTTTCTTCTTCTGTTATCATCTTTAATTTACGGCCTGCGACCTCAATCATGATAATGTCTTCCGAGTTAATTTTTTTGTATTCTCCGTCAACACATATCATTACGTTTAAATTAATTCTCGTATATACTTCTATGGCATCCTTAAGATTTCTGAACAGCCTGTCTTTATCAATTGGCTTGTTAAAATATCTGAACACGGAAAATTTCATGGCATCGTCAAGATACTCGGAAAAAGAAGTAACGATTATAACAATCGCTTTAGGATATGTTTCCTTAAGCTTGTTTCCTACATATATGCCGTTTTTACCCGGCATTTCAATATCAAGGAAAACAATATCCTTATCGCCTTTATCATTGAGTAAATCTTCTCCAAGATAATATTCAACAATTTCATAATCCGCTATTTCCAGTTTTTCAAAACACTCTGTTATATTTTGTCTTAATGCTGACACAAATATTTTGTCATCATCGCATACTAGTATTCTCATTTTCAATCATATCCTCGTAAAGTATCACCGTAATATGTAATGTTTTATCCTCGTCCTGAAAATAAATATTTATATCACCATTATATTTTTTCACCGTCTTTTTTATATTTGCGGATACATATTCCCGCGATTCCATTAACTGCTCTTTTTCACTGCTACATGCCACGGAAATTACTATTGTACCCGCCGGCTGCCCCTTATGTATTGTGATTTCAATAAACGGATTTTCATGGTCACATACTTTCATTGCATTGTCCAGCAAATCACACAAAATTGAAGTAATATCTATTTCCTCAATTTTTCCGATATCCACATTCCGCACGTCATACGTAAATTTTATATTTCTCGATAACGCCTCATTATAATACCTGTAAACAACCGCACTTAACAATTTATCGGAAGATATGTCAACTGTTGCCTTCAGGTTGGATTTTCTGAATAATTCATCAATATACTTTGTAACTTTTTCGCTTTCTCCGCGTTCATTTAGTGCCGCTAAGGTTTCAAGATTGTTTTTAATTTCATTGGTAAAAAACTCTAAGCCCTCGTCCTTACGGCGTATTGATCCAATGTATAACTTATCTGTTTTCCTTTTCTGTTCATGAATGTATTCCGCGTTTTCTTTTTTAATGCACTTTATTAATATTGCACTGAGCACCAATGCCGTAATCAGTACCAGGATGGCACACATAAGCAGCCACTCAATAGGTTTATGCGAGTCTACAGCATAAATCATTCCAACCATTATACAGATGAGACCTATGGCACATGCCAGTATCACAGTGGTTAAACACTCCTCCGCCTTTGTCTTCACCGTTTTTTCGGGAGACTTTTTCTGAATATGAATTAAAAACATTACTATGCCCATATATATAAATTCTACTGCCAGCATGATAATATAATTTTTATAACTAATATCCCCATACAGAAATCCGTCATCAATGTGGGCTGATATTTCTCCAACCAGAATCTTTGAAGCATTGTTTACAATCATAAGAATTATAGAATTTTTAATTGCCGATATGACGCTGTTCTCAAACAGGAAATACATAATAAATGCTCCCGCAATCACTTCCAAAAGTACATTTCTGAAAAAAACCTCTTCCGAATATAAAGCAGTCAATACCCCGTATATAACCGTATATACTATAAGCCTCTTGTCTAGCCTTACCTTGGCAGTAAATGATTTTCTACAATATAATTCAATTATAAAAGCTTCCAGTGCAAATGATATAACTATTAATATCACCATATTAATTTCTCCTCTTGCATTTATTTATACTTTGATTATAAATATTTCTTATTACTTTTCAATAGCTTATGCGTAAGCGGTCGTTTTTCATGTATAAGCGGTTTTGAGCCATAAAAAAATATCAGGATATCATGTATAAAACACGATATCCTGATAAATTTCTTAATACTTAGAGTAATACATCACTGTATATATAGCATTTTCCATCTGAAATATAGACCTTAATTTCTTCCTCCGTCTCAATCCATGATGAAGATGAACCTATTTTACATTCATATTTTACGGTAATTTCGTAAAGGTCCGATACTACATTTGTCTCTCCCGTATACTTTGCAATCTCTGCATTAAGGTCCTCAAGCTCCGAATCGATTGTATCTCCTTTTTTGACAATCTTAAGCTTACGGAACTTTATATCCAAAAGCTTAAGCTGCTGCTCAACAGCATTCACATAATCAGCCTTTTCGACGTTATTTTTCTTAAGCAGTGCCGTCATCATAGGTTCACAAAACGAGCCGTCTATGAATTCTTCTACGTTTCCTTCGACCATGCTGTCCAACCAGGCTGTGACAGCCTTTTTTTCCTTGGAATACTTGCCACCTTTGATGTTAAATACCACAAGAACCGTTGCTGCCGCAATAATAATCATAAATACAATTCCTGCAATAATCGCCCCCGCCTCATGCTTTTTCTTTTCAGGAGGTCTATTCTTAGTATCCTCCGTCATAATAATTGGTTCTTCAAATCCAAATGAATCGTTCATCCTGAGTCTCCCCGATTTCTTTATAATAATACATTAAATATACCATATCTGCATAAAAAGTAAATGGTACTTATACCATATAATTTATATAATAACTGTCCTTAATTACCATAATTTCCACAGTTTCTGATACTTTTTCCCATTCATCCTCATTAAAAATCTCATAGGAAAAAGTAATTTCATACATTGCGGTAATTTTTTCCCCGTCGGAAAGCTGTTCATTAATCCGGTAATATGAATCCTCGTCCAACGGCCTTTTCTCATCGACGGTAAGTTTTCTATATTTAAAACCGCTGTTTTCAAGCTGATACTTTATATACTCTGTATACTCTTCTTTTGTTATGCCTTTGCTTTTAACATAGCTGTCAAGAAGTGCCTCCGTAAAGCAGCAGCCGATGCAGCCGTCCACATCTTTTTCTGTCATGGCATCAAACCACCTGGCAATAAGCTGCTCCGCTTTGCTATCAACAGAGGTTCTTTTGTTCTTCTTCATCACAACAAAAGTTACTGTACCGGCAGCCAGTGCCAATATAAGAATACCGATTATTATCTTATATACTTTTTTCATATTATTACTTTTCTTCTCCTGTGCTAGGCCAGATATAATATCCGTCATCAATGACGTAGACTTTTATACTGTCTCTTTTTTCTTCCCATCCAATAGTTGTATGCTGCACATATTTAATTGATATGCTATACATATATTTTATGACATTCTCTTTTCCGATAGCCTTATAAATACTGTCATTCATGTCATCCACATATATCTCCGGATATGCACTGTAATCCGATATGCTTTCTTCCTTGTAAGTCAGTTCCAGCTTGTCAACCTGCTCCTTAAGGCTTTCAAGGACTTTTTCTTCCGTCATATCATTGGAAACCGCAAAACATTTCAGAATGTCTTTCTGGTAAAAAATATTGTCAAGCCTGTCCATATCCTTCTCAGCCATGGCTTCAAAATATTCTTTTACAAGTGCTTCTGCCTTGTCTTTATTATAATTTTCATAAGCCTCACCCTTGGTTACAGGGTCGTACTTCATTTCAGACTTCAGACTTCTTATTCTTATAACCGCAACGGCTGCTATTACTGCCACCAGCAATACAACTCCTATTATCCAGTATTTCTTTTTACCGTTATGTCTTCTTCTCAATATGGGTTCCTCCGTAATTTCCGCTTTGCCTCTGATTATAAATTCATACACTTATATCCGTCAAGGGTACCATTGTTAAAAAATCACAGATAAGTTATAATTCATATAATATCTTTTTGAAAGGAATTATTAAATTGGATATAGCAGCAAAAATAGCATCAAAATTACAGATAAGAAATAATCAGGCAGAAGCCGCAATCAAATTAATTGATGAAGGGAACACCATCCCGTTTATATCAAGATATCGTAAGGAAGCTACAGGCGCACTTAATGACGAACAACTCCGTAAACTCTTTGAGCGCCTTAACTATCTCCGTAATCTGGAAGACCGTAAATCAACCGTTCTTTCATCCATAGAAGAACAGGGAAAATTAACAGCCGAACTTAAAAAGCAGATAGAGTCTGCCGAGACAATGGTGGCAGTTGAGGATTTATACCGCCCTTATAAACAGAAAAAAAGAACAAGGGCGACTATTGCCAAAGAACGCGGTCTTTCAGGCCTGGCTTCAATAATAAGTCTGCAGATGACCAAAAAGACCTTGGAAGACGAAGCAAAATCATATATTGACGCGGAAAAAGACGTTCCTGATACTGATACAGCCATTTCAGGTGCCCTTGATATTATCGCAGAGGAAATTTCCGATTCTGCCGATTACAGAACCAGAATCCGCAGTCTTACATTCAAGGAGGGCAATCTTACGTCTGTGGCAAAAGACCCTGAGGCAGAATCCGTTTATGAGATGTACTATAATTTTTCAAGCCCCGTTTCAAAACTTACAGGCTACCGTGTTCTTGCCATTAACAGAGGCGAAAAAGAAAAGGTCCTCACAGTTAAATTAGAGGCCCCCGTTGATAAAATACTTGCATATCTTGAAAAGCAGGTAATTGTAAGGGACAACCCTAACACAACCCCTTACCTTAAAACAGCCGTTGCTGACGCCTACTCAAGGCTCATTGCTCCGTCCATTGAACGTGAAATAAGAAATGAACTCACGGAAAATGCAGAAGATAATGCAATAACCGTATTCGGTAAAAATCTTGAACAGCTTCTTATGCAGCCCCCAATCGTAGGTAAAACCGTCCTCGGCTGGGACCCTGCCTTCAGAACCGGGTGTAAATTAGCGGTGGTTGACCCCACAGGCAAAGTCCTTGATACGGTTGTCATATATCCAACTGCCCCTCAGAACAAGGTTGATGAAGCTAAGACAATACTTAAAAAACTCATTAAAAAATATCATGTTGACCTTATTTCCTGCGGTAACGGAACCGCTTCAAGGGAATCCGAAGTAATAATTTCAGAGCTTATACATGAAATTCCTGAAAATGTACAATATGTAATTGTAAATGAAGCAGGTGCTTCCGTATATTCCGCAAGTGAGCTGGCAACCGAAGAATTTCCTAATTTTGATGTTGGACAAAGAAGTGCCGCATCCATCGCAAGACGTCTTCAGGACCCTCTTGCGGAGCTTGTCAAAATTGACCCTAAATCAATCGGCGTAGGCCAGTATCAGCATGACATGAACCAGAAAAAATTAGGTTCCGCACTTGACGGTGTCGTAGAGGACAGTGTCAACCATGTAGGCGTGGACTTAAATACAGCCTCCGCACCATTGCTTGAACATATCTCAGGAATCAACAAATCCCTTGCCAAAAATATTGTGGCATACAGGGAGGTCAACGGAAAATTCGTGACACGAAAGGACCTCCTCAAAGTTCCAAAACTTGGTGCAAAAGCTTTTGAACAATGTTCAGGTTTTATGAGAATCCGTGACGGCGGAAACCCTCTTGATTCCACAGGTGTACACCCTGAAAGTTATGATAAAGCTGTTCTTCTTCTTAACAAACTGGGCTACACCACAGAAGATATAAAATCCGGTGCCTTAAACGGAATAGGCAAGTCGATAAAAGACTTTGCTGCTCTTTCAAAAGAACTTGACATTGGGGAACTTACCTTAAAAGATATTGTTAAAGAACTTGAAAAGCCGGGACGTGACCCCCGTGAAGAGATGCCAAAGCCTGTTCTTAGAAGTGATGTAATGTCCATGGAAGATTTAAAACCGGGCATGATACTTAGCGGTACCGTAAGAAACGTAATTGATTTCGGTGCCTTTGTGGATATCGGCGTACATCAGGACGGACTGGTCCACATATCACAGCTTACCAGCAAAAAATACATTAAACACCCTATGGAAGTTGTAAGTGTGGGCGATATTGTCCAGGTCAAGGTTCTGAATGTTGACATTCCTAAAAAGAGAATCCAGTTATCAATGATATTATAATTTTCAACTAATAAAGGCTATAAGCCCTCTGATATTTAACCTGTCTGCCTGACAGGGATATATCATCAAGACTTATAGCCTTATTTTTTAATATTATCCGATTGCAAAAGTAATTTCTGCCACAGCAGCTACTTTTCCGTCAACCGTTGCCGTTGCCTTGCCCACACCGACAGGACCTTTTCTCTTAATAATCTCGCATTCAAGTCTGAGTCTGTCTCCCGGAACAACTTTATTTTTAAATTTGCAAGCGTTAATGCCTGCAAAATAAGCTGTCTTACCTTTGTTTTCAGGAAGGCAGAGAACCGCAACCGCTCCTGTCTGTGCAAGTGCTTCAACTATTAACACACCCGGCATAACAGGCTCGTCAGGAAAATGTCCGGCAAAAAAGCTTTCATCGTATGTAAGGTTCTTATATCCCACGGCTCTTTCTCCCGGCACAAGTTCCTCTATACAGTCAACAAGCAGAAACGGATGTCTGTGTGGAAGAATCTCTTTGATTTCCTTAATTCCCATTAACATAAGCGATATTCCTCCTAGTTAAGTCTTGCAGGTGCATTTTTAAATAATGCTTCTGTCTCAGCCATGAGCTCTGTTATTATCTCTTTACATGACTGTCTCTTCTTAATCATTCCGGCAATCTGGCCTGCCATAACGCTTCCGTATACAACATCTCCGTCAACAACCGCTTTGCGGAGTGAACCTGCCGCAAATTTCTCGATTTCGTCAACTGATGCACCGCTCTCTTCAAGCTTAATATATTCTTTGGTAAGTTTGTTACGGATACAACGAACAGGATGTCCTGTGCTTCTTCCCGTAACGGCTGAATCTATGTCCTTAGATGCGATAACTTTATCCTTGTAATTATCATGGACTATTGATTCATCTGCAACAACAAATCTTGTTCCCATCTGGACAGCTTCGGCTCCTAACATAAATGCTGCCGCAACACCTCTGCCGTCACCGATTCCTCCGGCTCCGATTACAGGTATTGAAACTGCATCTACAACCTGTGGCAAAAGTGCCATTGTTGTAATGTCACCGATATGTCCGCCTGACTCACAGCCTTCTGCGATAACCGCATCGGCTCCGCCTCTTTCCATAAGCTTTGCCATTGCAACTGATGCAACAACCGGCATAACCTTTACGCCTGCGTCCTTCCAAAGCTTAAGATATTTGCCAGGATTGCCTGCGCCTGTTGTAACGGCTGCAACCTTCTCTTCTGCTGCCAGATGTGCAACCTCATCGGCATAAGGGCTCATAAGCATAATATTAATACCAAATGGTTTGTCTGTTGTATTCTTAATTTCTTTAATCCAGTTTTTGACAACTTCAGCCGGTGCTGTGGCAGAACCGATAATTCCAAATCCTCCTGCTGCTGAAACCGCTGCTGCAAGATGGCTCTCAGCTACCCATGCCATGCCGCCCTGAATAATAGGATACTCAATTCCAAGTAATTCTGTTACTCTTGTTTTCATTGTGTTTTACCTCTCGTTGTGTATTTAAAAACACTTTTATTTTATAACGAAAAGTCATTTTTTACAATAGGTCACTGATTTCATTCTTTAAGATATTTGACAATTTCAACTCTTGTACACTTGTATGCAAACAATGTACTGAACAAAGCAGAAATCGATAACGTCAATACAGCATATAAAATTACCGACTGTCCGGACAGACAGATTACATATCTGTAGTCCTTTGCATAGAACATTATTGCTTTATAAATCACAAAAATATTAATTGAAGCCACAATGGATAAAAATATATTTATTCCCATTACAATAATGCCTTCTGTCAGGAACTGCATCATAATATCTTTTTTGCCTGCGCCTATTGCCCTTTTTATTCCTATTTCGTATTTTCTTTCATTAAGTGCATTGGAAAAAGCACTGTAAAGATTAATACCCAGAATCACGAACAAAACTGCTGCTATTATGTACTTATTCCTTATGACAATGTTCTCTTCTTTTATAGCATTATTCTGTTCATCCATCACATTCATTATCGACATATTCATGCTTTTAAGGCAGTTTATAACCAATGATGGTTTATCGGTTCTTATTACGGTCTGATAATTTTGTATCTCATATTCGGAATCATCAATCCCTACACCACTTATGTATATCTGGTCTTCGACTCCTGTTTCCTGGGTATTCTCATACTGTTTAGGTGTATATGTTCCTACTATGTTGAACTTATATATCTTTTTATTGTTTCCTTCTTTTTCAAAAACCATGCTGATTTCAGGTTCTCTGTCAAAAGATTTCTTAAGATTCTCATACATTCTGTCAGAAACAAGTGCTTCGCCCTGTTTTAATGCAAAGCTTTTTTCACCGTTCATCTCTACACGCTCCACACCCACATTACCATATTCAAAAACCGCCCATACATAATTAGGTAGAATCTGAACCCGGCATTGATTCCCGTAAGTATCTCTTGCCAGTGTCTTTTTTATATAGTAAAAATGAGTGTCACCCATTTCTTCCAGTCTCGACGTTAATATATTTATTTTGTTGCCGGAATCAGAGTCCATACGGTTATGGGACAAGATTATCTTGTAATCATTTCCCATTAATTCTTTATATTTGTTATAAATTCCCGAATCCGTATAAATAAGAAAACCGAGTAAAAATGTAAATGTCAGAAATACCGTTATGGAAAGCATCATATAGTTTCTGAAGGTCTTTTTTATCATTGCAGCCGAGTGTTTAAGTAATTTCACGTAACACACCTTCCTCCAGACGATATCTGCGTTTTGCATTTAATGCAACCTTCATATCGTGCGTAATAACTATTATAGCCCGTCCTTTTTCATTCTCATTTTTCAGTATATTAAGAACCTCTTTTGTATTTACTTCGTCAAGATTACCTGTGGGTTCATCGGCAATTATTAATGACGGATTAAGCACAAGAGCCCTTGCAATTGCAACTCTCTGCTTTTCACCACCACTCAGATAGGCTGTCTTTTTATCTAACAAATGAGAAATATTAAGGATACCGGAGAGCAAATCTATATCCTGCGGACCGGTTCTTGAATATAATGAGGGCAATTCTATATTTTCTTTACAGGTCAATGTGGAAATCAGATTATAAGCCTGAAAAATAAATCCTATCTTTTCTCTTCTTATTTTTGCATAATCCAGTTTGTTGTTAATTAATTCTCCGTCAAATTCATACGTTCCCGAATCATACCCTTCGATAAGTCCGATTATATTCATAAGTGTGGATTTTCCGGCTCCTGACATTCCTACAATTGCAATGTAATCGCCATTTGTAATATGTAATGATATATCTTTTAATACAGGGGTCTCATAGCTTTTTGTAATATTTTTTAAGTCAATGCATACTTTTTCAACCGCCATTACCATCCTCCTGCCGGATAAATGCTTTATATCCGGAATCACATATTGTACCCTCTTCAACACCGGATATCGCCATGTATTCTTCTGTTTCAAGACTTACCTTTACTTCCTGCTCGTTAATATAATATCCGTTTTCATCAAGAACTCTTACATAATAGGAGTTGCCCTTTTTATATACACAGTTTTTATTAACAACAAGTACTTCAGAATATACCTTGTCGGTATATATCTTAATATCAGGTAATTCCTCGCCATACATATATGATTTACTGTCAATATCAAATACAACTTTTACTTTATTGTCCTGTGCAATATTTGATATTTCCCTTACCGTAAGCTTTTCATTTTCATTAAACGATAATGACTTACTTTCTTTTATGTAATTCAATTTATCAATAGGAATGTTCGTCACCAGTTGAAGTTTATCAAATGATAATACACGGATTCTGTTGCCTGTATCCACCGACTCCACTATCCCGTTGCATGGTGCTTTTATTATTTTCTGACCTGTGGTTATTTCTTTGTCTTTATATATTTCATTACCCGGCTGCACCAGTATATTATCACTTTCAATATCTTTTATATCTATTGTTATATATTCTGATGACGAAATTACTCCATCCGTAGTAACATAATATTCAATATCTGCCCTTGTTACCCGTATAGGTTCTCCGTATGCCGCTTCTTTATATTCGTAATAGGTATCCTGGATATAGCTTTTCTTTTCGCTTCCTGAAAGTTTATACAATATAATAATCGGAGCAAGGAAAAGTAACAGAATAACCGTAATTACCGTCAGTTTAAAAATAGTATTCTTCTTAGCCATAATGTTCCCTACCGCTTCAGATATTCTTTAAAATATTCCTGTACCTTTTCGCCTAAATTATCTTTATATATTGCATACAATAACTGTTCCGACTGTCTGGTTTCACAGTTGATTCCAACCTTTGTTGCATACAGATTACCGTTCTGCTCATATTCAACAAGAACCTCCTCATTGACTGTATATGCTAATTTTCCTACAAATTCTTCATCCTTGAGAACTATATCCATGCCGATTGTTTCCCCTGCTTTAACAGGCAGTTCCATACCGTCTTTCCATTTCTGGCTTATGGCATTGTCATCTGCCAGGCTTTCAACTTCAATGCTGTCAATTGTTGTTCCTTCGGTTGGAGCAATGAGACTGATATTTTTAATAATTACATCATCTTTTGCACTATACTCAAGTCTAGGTGGTCTGATGGTTCCGTCCTTATTTGGCTGTATATTAACCATGGCGAACCCGATACTGACGGCTTCCAATGCGTATTCTCCAACATCGAACTCCTCATCCAACTTTATCAGCCTGACATTACCTATATCAACGGTTTTCTTATTTTCTTTTATACCAACATCAATGCTGTTAATTACCTCTTCTTCTTTTATGTCATTAAACCTAACCGATATATTTGTGACATAATAACTTGGAAAATCAGACTCTTTAAGTCTTGAATATTCCCTGGTAATTTCTTCTTTTATTTTAGAAAATTCTTCCGGGTTACTTAATTCCAGTTCACTAAGCTCTTTCCAGTCCGTATTGTTATATATAAGGCATACATACTCATCAAATAATCCTTCACATAACTGGCTCTCCGAACATGACACTTCATATCCGTTATTTGTCGCTACCTCTACATTTACATCTTTACTTTCAATGGGTTTGTCCGACAATACTTTGAGTATTACACTTGCGGAAGGGCTCACTCCGTCAATTATGTTCATGTTATATGTATTTGTACATATTATATACTCGTCATCTTTTATTCTTTCAGGAAGGACTTTTATATATTTATTATCTTTTAAATTATCGTCCTTTTTTCCGCAGCCCACGAGGAAAACAACCAGTAATGTTGCCATCCCCAGAACTCCCGCCAGTAACCTCTTTGCTTTCTTGTTTTTAATCATAGACTTTACTCCTTCCGTATTCATGGCATAAAAAAAGCCATAGTTTCTGTAACTATAGCTGAAAGTTTTATGAAATTCCCTTTAATTATCTCATACTACCTTCAACCATTTTTTTACATTATTATCCTATCATAAAAAAGTTTATTTGTAAACTTTGCAATATTTCGCCCTGTAAAAAAGGGATTATATTGTGAATATATTCACTGTTTTTTAGGTCTAACTCGGTCATTCTCAATCATTCTCGGTCTTTTTCGGTCATTCTCGGTCACAGACGTTCACGAAAACCCCCAAAAAATACAAAATTTGCAATATTTTTACCATTTGCGCATCACCCCTTTTAAAAAAAGATTTTTATGCTAAAATTATACTATGAAGATAATTATTAGCTCTTCACTTATTCAAAGAGAACTGTAGTAAAATCCTATCGGCATACCAAAGTATACTTATTTACTTTTTTAACTTACTACAGTTTGTGGGGTATTTGACATATAATATGGGAGCCCCTGACGTATAAAATACCATACGCCAAGGGCTTCCTTTTTTTATATTACCATACTCGTAATAACTACGCTTGCAGCAACTCCTGCCATTGTTGCTATAAATGCTCCTGCAAGAGTCCATCGTGTTTTGGTAACCTTTGCCGCCGTAGCATATACACTTAAAGTATAAAATATCGTCTCCGTACAGCTCATAATGATACTCACGAGGAATCCCTCATAAGAATCCGTCCCACACCGCTCAAATAAATCCAGGCATAATGTATTTGCTGCATTTGATGAGAAAAATCTTACTATAATAATCGGAATCACATCCGCCGGTACTCCGATATGTGTAGTATATTTTCCGATGCCCTTGGCAATCCACAATAACAGACCGGATGCGCTTATAACCTTAACACCTATCATTAATCCAATAAGTGTAGGAATTATTGAAAGAACAGTCCCCAGTCCGTCCTTTGCCCCATCAATAAACTGTTCATAGACTTTCTGTTTTTTTATCAGACCATAACCCACAATAAAAATTGCAGTAATCGGAATCATAAACTCCGAAAGATATATTATTATTTTCATAAAATAACCGAAGCATAGAATTACTACTATTCTATGCTCCGGTTACTTTGATAATTATTAATTTTTATTCTTATCATCATCAGGGTGAACTTTATATGACTTAAATCTGGTAAGTCTACTTACCCTCTTTGCCTTAGCTTCTGCTCTTTCCTGAATCTCTATATGCCTGTCAAGTTCGTATTCATCATACATTTCTGTTCTGTTTCTCTTATCAAGGCCCTTTTTCACAAGTCTTCTTATAATATCATAGAGTACCGCAAAAACAGGTACACCTAAAACCATTCCGGCAAATCCCCATATACCGCCGAAAAATGTAATGGAAAAGAGTACCCAGAAACTTGAAAGTCCTGTACTGTTGCCGAGTATCTTAGGTCCGAGAATATTACCGTCAAACTGCTGGATTGCTACAATTATTATGATAAAATACAGGCACTTTATAGGGCTTATCATAAGGACAATAAGCGCCGACGGAATCGCTCCGATAAAAGGTCCGAAAAACGGAATAATATTGGTAATGCCTACAAAAACGCTTATAAGCAAAGCATATGGTATTCTGCAAAGTGATGTAACAATGAAACAGAGTATACCTATGATAATGGAATCTATTATTTTACCATTAATAAATCCACTGAACATCTTATCTGTATACTTGATTTCTTCCATAACCTTGTCCGCCCATTTTCCTTTAAAAATGCTGTATATAAGCATCTTACCCTGGGTTGCGAATTTCTTACGTTCATGAAGAATGTATATACATGAAACACCACCGACAAGTATATCTTTAAGAAGAACAAGTATGCTCTTAAGGCTGTTCGTAACACCTGAAATCACAATCTCTGTTTTACCGCCCTTTATAAGGAATTCATTGAGAAATTCCACAACTTTGTCTGAGAAATTCGTAAAAAAGTCTTTAATCTGTGCCTGCATATTAGCATTATTCTTTGTGAGCTTTGTCAGCCAGTCCGAAATATTCTGAAGCCATCCCGGAACATTCTCGGATATAGTCATTACACTGTCTATTACCTCAGGAATAATGGCTGCAAAAAGAACATATACAAGTGCAACAAACAATATTGCCGTACACCCTATTGCTATATTAATCTGCAGATTTTTTGCCCGCTTTCTATTCTTTAATTTAGCAAAAGCCTTGCCAAGCCAGTTTTCAAAAATAGCACATATCGGCTTAAGCAGATACGCCAGAACCGCACCTATTATAAATGCCCTTATGCTTTGGAATGATACTTTGAAAAATCCAAACAGTGACTTATCTTCAAAGAATAGATAATAAAATAAAATACATGCTGCAACTACAATAAATGCAACCAGACCGATTGTCAGATATTTATTAGGCAGCTTAAATCTTTTTCTGCCGGATGTTCCCATTTCTTCTGTTTTAACACCGTTGTCGTCCATATGTCACCTCTTAAATTTTATGATTTTGTATCTGCATATCCTATGTCATGTAATTATACACTAACATATTATTTTTTTCTACTTTCAAATATAATAAAACGGTCTATTGAATTAAGAATATCCGCAAAGTCTTCCCTTGGTGCAAGCTCAACATATTTTGTAAGCAATTCTGTTTCGCTGTTTTTATATCTTCCGTAAAAAATATCAAAAACATTATGTCCCCGCATATAGCGTTTTATAAGTTCCATATTATCTTTTACATCCTGTATACTTTGCAGATCATGTCCCATAATCTGTTTTAAATGTATTCCGCTCCTTATCCTGTTCAGATATTCTTTCCATTTCTGAAGAAATATTTTGTAAAAATCTGATTCTGACTTAATGACACCTAATTTTGCCATTATCGCAGGATTAAGAAAATAGTTTTCAAAAGAATAGTATTTTAATATAAGGACATTCTTCTCCGTTACTCTCGGGAGATGGTCTACGTCCCGTAAATCCTGCTCCTCGTAATACCTGCAAAGCTGTTTTCTCAATTCTTTTGGATTTTTGCCGTCACCGTCCCTTATCATCAGAAACTGGTCTCTTATATATACCTGATTCATATATTTAAGGTTGGCATAGGTCTTAATATTGGTACAACTGTTGGTAGTAATTATCGCAACCCTGCTAAGATTGCCATCTTCGTCATACATCTCACTATAATATTTTTTTAGAAGAATAGGAAGTCTGCTCTTATCCTGTTTTCCCTCAACAATAAAAACAAAGTTCACATTCATCAGATCGTTTGCCGTATATCCCAGATCTGACAAAATAACACTTATATCCGTCTTTTCCTTAACCACTGACCTTCCTTCCCCGTCACAGACCATCTGTCTTATCTGCCTGCTGTTAAAATTAGGAAGAAGATTAGGCGAATGTGTTGTAAAAATAACCTGGTGTTTTTTGGAAAGACGATAAAGAATATCCCCTGACTTTTTTTGCAATGTAGGATGTAATGACATTTCAGGTTCTTCCATCATTATGATGCATGGATAATTACTATCATCCAGGTCTGCTTCCAGAAGGGACAGCATATATATGCTTCTCATTCCCCGTCCCATATATGACACAGGTCTTGTAAATCCGTCTGCATCTGTATGGATCTCTGTGTTTACGGTAAGCATGCTTTCCACATCATTATTCATTGAATACACAATGGTGTCCTGACCTCCGTTTCTTCTGTATATTCTGTTCACCTTTGCCGAGAACTCATCAAGATTCATCTGATATGTCTTATATTCAAGAAGTTTTAAAGTCTCAAAGGCAGTCAGATCCTCCACTGTTTTTCTGTTTATAAGTCCAATGCAGGAAAAACAATGGTTGCATTTTTTGGCATGGTCAAAAATACAGCATCCCGCTTTCATACATTTCATTTCCTCATTTTCCTGCAGAAAAAGCATATCCCTGGAAAATACGGTAAGGTTCCTCTCCGCATCCATATAATATATTTTAGGAAAAATCGTTGAAATCCACTGGTTATTTTTACGAAAACCATCATCCCACCTTACCTTTCCTGTTCTATTGGCATAAAAGGTAAACGATAACACGCCGCCATCAGGTTCTTCAAATTCTTCTCCATCCGGGACATAGGAAGGAAGCCGTTCTCCAAATTCCCTGAGCCATGGTTCATATCTCCGGCAGCGGCTGACTAATCCCATTTTTTGAAGATTGGCAAGGTCACTGTCAAAAATTCTGAGTCTTATGCTAATTTCGATATTGGCACCACTGTCGTCAAAATCATCGAATTGTATTTTGTAGTCACCGCATACCGCTCTTATTGCATCTATTACCGTACTTTTCCCTGTATTATTCTGTCCTACGAGAATAAGTGCATTTTCTATATCTTTGATTTCCAGATTATCTATTGATTTAAAATTACTGATGCGGATATATTCTATTCTCATCCTTTCCTCCGTGTTCCGGTTACTTCACCTGATTCATCTGATTGATTGAGCCTTTCTTGTAATCCATGGCATTATCAAGGGTTGTCCTGCTTATTGCTTCAAGGGCTTCTTCAGTAAAAAAAGCCTGATGGGAGGTTATAATTACGTTAGGGAATGAAAGGAGCCTTGCTGTAATTGAAGACTCAAGAATGTCTTCCTCCCTGTTCTCAAATACATTGTGTCCTTCTTCCTCGTACACATCAAGACCCACGCCGTGGAATTTTTTTGATCTTATGCCTGCAATCAGGTCTTCCGTGTCAACAAGTTCGCCTCTTGACGTATTTACAAAAATAACATTATCCTTCATAAGAGAAATAGTCTTGGCATTAATCATATGATAATTTTCCACAGTAAGCGGGCAATGTAAAGATATAAGGTCAGATTCCCGTAAAACTTCTTCTAACTCTTTGTATTCTATAAAGTCAAGATTTTTGTTAGGGTACTTATCGTAAGCTATTACTTTCATCCCAAATCCGTGACAGATTCTTGCCATTGCCGCACCTATCTTGCCTGTTCCGATTATACCCGCTGTTTTTCCGTAAAAATTAAGTCCCTTGAGTCCCACAAGGCTGAAGTTATTCTCTCTTACCTTTATATATTCTTTATGAATTCTTCTGTTAACGCTCATAGCAAGTGTCATGGCGTGTTCTGCTACTGCTTCAGGCGAATATCCCGGAACACGAAGCACTGTAATACCCAGATCATCGGCAGTGGCAAGGTCAACATTATTATAACCCGCGCATCTCATAAGGATAAGTGAGACTCCCTTTTCTCCCAATGTTTTTATTGTATTCTTCCCAAGGTCAGAACTTACAAACGCACATACAGCATCATAGCCATCCGCCAGAGATGCTGTTCTTTCATTTATATCTGTTTCTATATAGTCAACCGTGATTTCAGGATAATCTTTTAGCTGTTTGTTAAAAGATTCGATATCATATTGTTTTGCATCATAAAATAAAATTTTCATAAGCTTTCCTCCTGTTGTTCATTAACATTTTTCTCCCTCATTATACCATTATCTGTCGTTTTTATGTACAATTTTATCTTTCTTTTCCATTATTTTTGCAAAAATAATTCCGGTCAGTGTGCTTACCGAAGTTGCTATTATACCGGGTATTATTATTCCCGCAGGATTAATGCTTCCATACTGTGCCCGATAAGCAATTACGGTTATCGGAATAAGCTGTATTGAAGAAATATTTATTACGAGAAAGGCACACATGGCAGAGGACATAGATGTTATATGTTCTCCCGCCTTATCATCCTGTAAGTCCGAAAGTGCTTCCATCGCCTTAAGCCCCGCCGGAGTTGCTGCTACACCTAATCCAAGAAAATTAGAAACAAGATTAACGGTTATATATTTTCTTGCTCTGTGTTCCTTAGGAACGGTAGGAAAAAGAAATGTTACAACCGGCGATAATTTTTCCTGTATACTGTTAATAAGACCGCTTTTCATGGCAATGTTCATTAACCCTGTCCAAAGTGCAACAACTCCAAACAATGTCATTGCCATATCAATCGCAGATCCACCTCCTGTAAGAAGTGCATCTGTTATTTTATCCACATTGCCTGTTATCATGCCATACAAAGTCCCTGCAAGAACCATAAATGCCCATAAATAATTAAGCATGAAAAACACCTTTTTTATTAATATATTACGGAATGCTCTTATTTATTACATTTTCATATATAAAAAACGGCATAATCCAAAAGATCATGCCGCTTCCGTAAAAACTATCCGTATATCGGTTATTATTTGTTAGTCGATCCTAATGCTCCAAACATTTTGCTCATTGGCATTGACTGAACGTATACCTTACCAGGACCTGTTACAATCGTGTTAAAGAAACCTTCTCCACCAAATAATGCATTCTTAACGCCACCTGTTGACTTAATATCCATTGTACATGTCGCTTCCATTGCTGCAAGATAACCGGTATCAAGAATAATCTGCTGACCTGGTGCCAATTCATATTCTTTGCAATATCCGTCAATTTCAATAAATGCAAGTCCCTGACCTGATAATTTCTGCATAATAAATCCTTCGCCGCCAAAGAAACCTGCTCCAAGCTTTTTCTGGAAAGCTACTGAAAGTTCAATGCCCGGTGTGCAGGAAAGAAATGCTGATTTCTGACAGATAAGCTCTCTTCCCGGAACAATCTCAAATGGTTTGATGCTTCCCGGTAAACTTGATGCCATGGCAATCATTCCCGGACCGCCCTGTGCTGTATAACGGTTCATAAATAATTTCTCACCGCTGAACATTCTTCCCATCATCTTACCAAAACCACCATTGGTAGTTGTTTCCATACGCATGTTAGGAGACATCCATGACATTGCTCCTCCTTCTGTCATAATTGTTTCGCCTGCTTCGAGGTTCAAAATAAGTGTTGGCAATGTACCGCCTTCAATTGTGTAATTCATTCTGTCCTTTTCCTCCTATTGAATGATTAATGTGATTTATAATAATTGATTAAACAACCATCAAGTATTATCTGTCGCTCATCGTCTGTCAACGGATCCATCTTAAGCTCAAATTCTTTCATTCCTTTGTTGACTACATAAGCTTTCATCACTGAGGCTTTATCCTTAACAGCCTTGGCGATTCCCGGAATGAAAATATAATCTCCGTTAGCAAATGGCAATTCACCTTTATCGATTATGAATGGAAGCATACCCCAGTTAATAAGGTTACTTCTGTATCTCTTTGTGGCATATTCATTAGCAATGTTAGCCCATCCGCCAAGTACCTTCTGGCATGATGCTGCCTGTTCTCTTGCCGAACCGTCCCCAGGTTTAACCGCAAAAATCGTACTTCCTACACCTGTATTATCCTTACATACATCGTAGCTTTCCTTAATCTTATGCATAATTTCCCTGAGTTCAGGTACAGCTTCACCCATACACTGTCCTGCTTCTCTTGCTTTTTCTGCCTTCTGTATTTCTTTTGCTTTTCCGACATATTCAGGATCTTTTCTTGAAAGCGTAAACTCCGCAAGTCCAAGTGGGTTAGATCTAAATGAAGAAGTCTCTCCTGAAGGAATAAGTTCATCCGTTGTTGTTACAGGGTCATGAATCTCCGATACAACTTTGATTACAAGATTTTCAGGAAGTTCTACCATCTGTGGCCAGTCCTTGATATTAGGACCGAACTGAATCTCCTGCTCAGGGTCTGCAACTCCCTTGCTGTCAAAAACTCTGTTTTCATATATTGTCTTATCAAAATGATATGTTGGTCCTGTATATTCCACATCCATATCTGTTGCTGCCGTAAGGAATCCCTTGTTAGCCGCTGTTGCAGCAATTGAACGTGCATCCATAAGAGCAACCGAAGCAACCTGACCGTTCTGTATCTTAGAGCCTTCTCTGTTAGGGAAGTTTCTTGTTGAATGTCTGATAGAAAATGCGTTGTTGGCAGGTGTATCTCCGGCACCGAAACAAGGTCCGCAGAATGCTGTCTTAACAATCGCACCTGTTGCCATAAGATCTGCAAGTCTGCCGTTTCTTGCAAGTTCAACATAAATAGGTGTACTTGCAGGATATACGCTGAGCGTAAATTCATCGGCACCGATTGATTTGCCTCTTAATATGTCTGCCGCATCACAGATATTTTCGTATCCGCCGCCGGCACAGCCTGCGATAATACCCTGGTCAACATAAAGTCTGCCGTTTTTAATCTTATTGGTAAGATTGAACTGTACCTTATCTCCAAAACTTACCTTTGCTTTCTGCTCACAGTCATGAAGAATATCTTCAAGATTGGCATTAAGTTCTTCTATTGTATAAGCGTTACTTGGATGGAATGGCATTGCAATCATTGGCTTAATCTTATCAAGTTCAACAAATACTGCTCCGTCATAATAAGTAACGGCACCCGGATTAAGTTCTTTGTATGCTTCGCTTCTTCCATGTATATCATAAAAGTCTTTAATCTTATCATCTGTTCTCCAGATTGATGAAAGACAGGTTGTCTCTGTTGTCATAACATCCACACCGATTCTGAAATCGGCACTGAGGTTAGATACGCCGGGACCTACAAATTCCATTACTTTATTCTTAACATAACCGTTAGCAAATACTGCTCCGATAATGGCAATTGCAACGTCCTGCGGACCAACACCCTTCACAGGTTCTCCCGTAAGGTAAATTGCCACAACACCCGGACGGTCTATATCGTATGTCTTGCATAATAATTGTTTAACAAGTTCAGGTCCGCCTTCTCCGACTGCCATTGTACCAAGAGCTCCGTATCTTGTATGGCTGTCAGAACCAAGAATCATCTTACCGCTCTCGGCAAGCATTTCCCTTGCGAACTGGTGAATAACTGCCTGATGAGGTGGTACATAAATTCCGCCGTATTTCTTGGCACAGGTAAGTCCAAACATATGGTCATCCTCATTAATTGTACCGCCTACCGCACAAAGACTGTTATGGCAGTTGGTAAGTACATAAGGAATAGGGAACTTCTCAAGTCCGCTGGCTCTTGCGGTCTGGATTATACCTACAAATGTGATATCATGAGATGTCAATTTATCAAACTTTATCTGAAGCTTGTCCATATTTCCCGAAACATTGTGGGATTCAAGGATTCCGTAAGCAATAGTATTCTTCGCCGCATCTTCTTTAACCGGTACGCTTCCTGTTAATGCTTTAAGTTCATCTAAGTTGTTCTCATCAACAACCTGTGTTCCATTAACGAGATATACGCCGTTTTTACTTAATTCGATCATATCTTTCCTCCATAAAAATTATAATCTCAGCTAATTTTATAATATTCGTTTTAAAAAATCAATGTTTATGATATAATGAGTTCATAAAAAATTTTGGAGGGTGTATGGTTACTAAATCAAGATTTACATACCTGTCAAGAGACGGTATACACAAATGTCAGGCATATAAGTGGCAGAATGACAACGTTCCCGTAAAGGGCATATTACAGATTATTCACGGTATGCAGGAACATATGGAACGATACGATGAATTTGCATCTTTTATGTGTGACAACGGTTTTATTGTAGTCGGCAATGACCATCTGGGACATGGTCTTACCGTATTATCCGAGGAATTGGGTTATTTTGCAAAAGATAATGCAGATGTAATTGTGGTCCGTGATGTCCACCGCCTTAAGAAGATGACTGAGGGCGAATATCCTGGACTTCCTTATTTTATACTTGGTCACAGTATGGGTTCATTTATTGCGAGAAAATATCTTACCATGTACGGAAAAGGTATCCGTGGTGCAATTATCTGCGGAACAGGAACGAAGCCTGCCATTGTTACAGGTTTTGGTAAGATTTTATCCTCAATTTCCGGCATTTTTTCAAAGGGACATAATAAGTCCGGGCTGATTAGCCGTCTTTCTTTCGGCGGCTATAATAAAAAAATAGCCAATCCCACAGGAAAGAACGACTGGGTTGTCCGTAATGACGATGTTCTTAAAAAATACAACGAAGATTCTCTTTGCGGTTTTCCATTCACCAGCAATGGTTTCAAAACGTTATTTTCAATATTGCACTATGTGGACAATCCGAAGAACCTTGTATCAATTCCTAAGTCACTCCCTATCTTTGTAATTGCGGGAATGTGTGACCCTGTGGGAAATTACGGTAAAGGTCCTAAAAAAGTCTATGACACCTACAAACACATCGGAATTTCCGATGTGTCATTAAAGCTTTATCCTGACATGAGACATGAGATTCTTAACGATATTGACCGAAATATTGTTTATGAGGATGTGCTTAAGTGGATTAATAGCAGAATATAATATAAGCGGGATGACTATATCACAGGCATCCCGCTATATTTTTCATAACTTCTCTTAGCATACTAAAATCCTCCATTCTGGTATGCTCTCGCAATTACGTAGGATGGTTCATAAAATGCACTACAGTTATAATTATCAATTACGTCACATATTTCATGATTATATACTCTGACTATTCCGTCTACAAAATCTTCCTTAGAAGTTAAAGTATCCCTTATTAAACGTTGATACACCGCTCCCATGTCCAAAGGCGATGGGATAATTTCCGCCAATTCTTTATCAACTGCAGTTATATCAAAATCTCCTTTTTTTAAATTATAATCACTTATCCAGTCTTCCTCAACTTTCAATGGATTTTCACAATGTAATACCCCTGCACAGCTAAGCAGATGATATAATCCATCCCGTCCGATTGTATTTACAACGTACTTATTTTTCTGTTTAATACGCCTTGCTACGCGTTCTATCATATAGCAAACAAAATAGAGATCATTCGCTTCTATGTCTTCATCCGAAAAATATTTATTTTTCATAACGTCTCACTCCTTTTAAAAGTCAGAGTTTTTAATGCTGCTTCTGTGCAAAATACAACCTGATGTGTAGGATAATTAAATTTTACCAGTTCCCAAAATGCTCTCCGTGAAATTCTGCCATCGATAAAACCTTCTACAAAATTCCAAATCTGATCATCTGCCATAGGTCCTTCTACAATATCATAATCATGCTCAATACCGCGTCTGCAGTCTGCCACAAAATCAAGCCACTCATCCGTCATTTCATCAAATATCAATACCTTTAACTTCGGATCTGCTTTATATTCATAATGATTTATAACAGAATCACCTTTTCTTGTCATTGCCCACCTTTTGGCCTGTTTCTCATACCCGGTGCAATAAAAGCCATATCCGAAATCTTTGTAAAAACCATTCTGGAGAATGCGGGGAACAGATACTTCTACATTACTTCCATGATATACAATATTCTTTTCCATTTTCAGCCTCCTATTCTTCAGTTTTTATTAAAATCCAAGATTATTTTACCATCTAAATAATATAAATTCAATTCATTCCCAATTACAAAAAAGTGCAAAAAATACCGGCTTCAAAAGGTCTGCTAAAAGCTCTGACCCTTTGAAGCCGGTTCAACCCATAGTCATTCTTTAACCAATATGCTACAGGCTATCCGTGGTAGAAAATCTATTCGCTCTGTTCAGCAATAACTTTTCTGAACAATGGTACAATCTGTGCAACAACAACAGCCTTGATTAAATCCAATGGAAGGAATGGCACAAAACCGTATGTAAATGAATACTTGATTGAGTGTCCGCCAATAAATGTAAGCCAGAGCATTCCAAGAAAGTCTATTAAAAGTGCTGCGGCTACGGAAAGGATTGTAAATTTAATTCGGTTGTATTTTTTGCCTCTTACAATAGGAGCAAGTATCGCAACTACGATAAATGATAGTGTATACCCTCCCCATGGTCCGATAAGGTATCCGATTCCTGTGGCACCTCCGATAAATACAGGAACGCCGACGATTCCAAGAAGCATCCATACTGCAACTACAAGTGCCGGCTGAAATGCAGGAAGCACAAAAGCTATAAGTAAGACCATAAAGTTTACCAATGTAAGATGTGGTGCTCCCGGAATAGGTAATGAAATGCTGATATATGCAGACACACATAAAAGTGCAGCAAACAATGCCATTAATACGATTGATTTAGTGTTAAAATATTTTTTTGCCATTTTTTCTTTTTCCTCTTTATGAGGTTTCCTCCTATAAATTCCTTTTGAAGTATAATAGTTAATTTTCTAATTGTCAACTATATTTTTATTTAGGTTGACAATTCATCAATTTTTCTCTGATTCTTAACGTATAATTATTGTATTAAAAAACACTTCTTCTGCATAAAATTATATACATGAATAAAGCAACCAAAACCATACCCCGGATATTAAAAGACAATATCTGTACCGTATTTAATTTATTAAACTTATTAATCGCTGTTATGCTTGCCTATGTAGGTGCTTTTAAGAACCTGTTATTCATAACCATTGTCATGACCAATACCGTTGTCGGCATAATTCAGGAAATAAAGGCAAAAAAACAGATTGAAAAGCTGTCGCTTCAGTCACGCCCCCATGCAACACTTTTAAAAGGCGGCATTGAAGAAGTGGTTACCCCTGAAAAAATCAGAACCGGTGACATATTACTTCTATACTCAGGGGCTTCTGTCTGCACTGACTGTACTGTTGTTACAGGGTCAGTGGAAGTTGATGAATCCATTGTTACGGGAGAATCCGAACCTGTAACACATCATCCGGGCGATACGATTTTAGCGGGCTGCAGCATTATTTCAGGTAAATCAACCGCAAAAGCATTATGCGAAAGCTCTGCATGTTTTACTTCAAGGATGGTAGATGAAGTTAAAAAGACTGATGTTGCCAAATCAGAACTGATAACATCCATGAGCAAAGTCACAAAACTCACAGGTTTTATAATTGTTCCACTTGGAATACTTTTATTTATCCAGTCCTTTGCAGTCCGTCACAGTACCCTTTCGGAAGCCGTGGTGGCAACCTCTGCCGGGCTTCTCGGAATGTTGCCTAAAGGACTTGTGTTGTTAATAAGCATAGGACTTGCCACAGGTGTAATCAATCTCTCCAGAAAACACGTTCTGGTAAGGGAATTAAATTCCATTGAAAACCTTGCCCATTGCAACATCCTTTGTCTTGATAAGACCGGAACACTCACAGAGGGAAGTCTTAAAGTAGAAAAGGTCTCAATGGAAATTGACAAGAACGAATTTAATAAACTCCTTTCGACCTACATTAAACACACCGATGATAACAATTCCACTTTTAAGGCAGTAAAGCATTACTTTACAGCCGCCTCCTCTTACGAAATCGTTTCAACAACGCCTTTTACTTCAGAGAGAAAATATTCAACCGTTGCGCTGAAAGACGGACGTACACTCGTACTCGGTGCTCCCGAAAAGCTGACCTGCAATATTTCCTCCGATGTTATGCAGTTAATGAAAAAAGGCCGGCGAATCCTCTATGTAGGTATCTGTAACACCAATGAGATAACCCCCCGCAACATTACTCTTGCCGGTAAGATTGTCCTTTCCGATGTCCTTAGGAAAAATGCGTCGGAATCCGTTAAATATTTTAAAGATCAGGATGTAGAAATTAAAGTCATATCCGGTGACAATCCGGTTGCCGCTTCCTGCATCGCAGGTCAGTGTGGTATTAAAAATAATGATAATTATATAGATGTGTCCGGTTTAGATGGTGAATCCTTGGAACAGGCTGCCGTAAAATACACAATTTTTGGCAGGGTTACTCCTGAGAAAAAACGTATCATCGTCAGGGCATTGCAGAAAAATAACAATAAAGTGGCCATGACAGGCGACGGAGTCAATGATTTACTGGCATTACGTCAAGCGGATTGCTCCATTGCCATGGGAAACGGCAGTGATGCCGCCAAACAGACCGCGGAGTTGGTTCTTCTGGATTCGGATTTTGGCGTGTTAAAAGACGTTATTTCAGAAGGCCGCCGTGTCATAAATAACATGACTAAATCGGCCGGTGTCTTTTTCATAAAAACATTTTATTCCGTACTGCTTTGTATTTTATGCCTGTTCTTTAACAGGGATTTTCCGTTTATTCCGATTCAGATTACATTGATAGATGCGGTAATAGAAGCTTTTCCTGCATTTTTTATGTCCTTTGAAAAGAATGACCGCAAAGTCGAAGGTACTTTTTTACGGAATGCGGTTACAAGTGCATTGCCTGACAGCATTGCCATATTCGCCTGCTGCCTTGTATTTCTCCTTATAAGTCCGGCACTCAGCATAAATGAATTGCAATGCAATCTTTTAATGTATCTTTCTGTAGGTTTTATAAGTCTGGCAGCCGTAGCCAAATCATGTATGCCTTTTAACAGCCTGCGTCTGTTTCTTTGTCTGTCATCCATAATTATGTTTACGGGTGCAGTCATTATTATGGCACCATTTTTACAGCTTGCAGCACTTACGGGAAGTCTGCTGTTACCTATGGCTGCGGTTATAATCCCCGGAATTATATTCTCCCTGCTTTTCAAGAAAATTTAATATCTTTTTTTCATCCATTATAAAAGGCTTTATGCGTGAATGCATAAAGCCTATGTTTAATCCTAGCCCCAAACTTCTGTGGCAATTTCTTTTACAAGTTTAAGTTTTGCCCACTGTTCTTCTTCTGTAAGTTTATTTCCGATTTCGCAGGAAGCAAAACCGCACTGTGGACTTAAATATAATCTGTCGAGAGGAATGTATTCGGCCGCATCATGAATTCTGTCAATGACAAGCTGTTTATCCTCTAACTTAGGAGACTTTGTTGTTATAAGTCCGAGAACGACTTTTTTATCTCCGGATACTTTTGCAAGAGGAGCAAATCCGCCTGATCTCTCATCATCAAATTCAAGGAAGTATGCATTTACATTTTCTTCACCGAATAAAACATCCGCAACAGAATCGTAAGCACCCTCGCTTGCATAGGTTGAATGGAAATTACCGCGGCAGACATGGGTATTAATAATCATATCCTTTGGTGCGTTGGCAATAACCCTGTTATTGATATCCTTATGTGCTTTCTGGAATTCGATAAGTCCTTCCTTTGTTGTTCCGTAAAGTGTATGTCCTATTTTGTCCGCAAACATACCCCATGTACAGTCATCTAACTGGATATTTCTGCAGCCTGCGGCATAAAGGTCATCAATAACCTTTTTGTAAACTGCCACAATATCGTCTTCAAGCTCTTTGTCATCGCTGTATACTTTTTCTGTATTTAATCTGTTAAATGGCATTGTAAACTGTGCCAGAACCTGAGCAGGCGAAGGCATGGTCTGTTTTGCTACTGTATTCTCGTCTTCTAAGGCTTTAACGAATCTGAAATGTTCAACAAACGGATGCTCTTTTGATAAACCGATTCTGCCGACTATATATGTATCATCAACCATCGCTGCTTCTCCGTGGAAAGGAAGTCCTGTTTCTGTAGGTGTATGTCCTACACCATCAAATCCCCACATAAAGTCGAGATGCCATGTCGCTCTTCTGAATTCTCCGTCTGTAATTACGTTGTAACCAAGCTCCTTTATTTTTGCTACAAGTTCAACGATACACTCGTCTTCAACTTTTTTTAACGCAGCATAATCGGATTCTCCGTTATCAAACTTTCTTCTTGCTTCTTTTAATTTATCAGGTCTTAAAAAACTGCCTACAAAATCGTATCTGAAAGGTGTCTGTAAATTACTCATATTCAATCCTCCGTTTTCTTAACTTGTGGATAGTATATCAGTATAAATATTTTTTGAAAAATACATTAAAAATGCAGTTATTCATATTTTAAAACTATGGACAGATGCTTTTTTAATGCTTCCATATATGAAAAAGCATATTTGCTGAACATAATATTTTTCTTTCTTATCGTTCCGATTCTCATATAACAATTTACATCAAGTGGTTTGGCAATAATGCTTTCACTGTTTAACTTACGGTCAATTACACCTGAACTAACTGTAAAACCATTGAGTCCTATTACAAGATTGAAAAGTGTCGCCCTGTCCCTGACCTGTATATTCTTTTGGAAATCAAGCATGCTTAAAAATTCTTCCGCATAATAAAATGAATTTTTTTCTCCCTGTTCAAAAACAAGATACGGATATGCTTTCAACTCTTCCACTTTGATAATATCTTTTTTTGCAAGAGGATGTTCCTTGCAGATAAACACATGTGGATTTGCAATAAACAATTCCTCAAATACAAGCTCATTCTTTTTTAACATCTTACTGAGAACTTCTTCATTATTTTCCGAAAGGTATATAATTCCAATCTCACTTCTGCCCCCGGCTACATCATCAATGATCTCACCCGTCTGTGTTTCCCGGATAATAAAACTGTACTGGTCGGCATCATATTCTTTAATAAGGTCCACAAAAGCATTAACTGCAAACGAATAATGCTGGCAGGATACCGAAAATTTCGGAGTTCTCTTTTCCCCTGTCCCAAAATGTTCCTTCATAATATCTGCCTGTTCAAGCAACATTCTTGAGAATGATAAAAGTTTTTCCCCATCTCTTGTAAGCACCACGCCTTTATTAGATCTTACAAAAGCAACTATTCCCATTTCTCTTTCCAGATTGTGAATCGAATTACTGAGACTTGGCTGTGAGATAAAAAGCTTTTCTGCCGCCTCAGTAATATTTCCACATTCGGCAGTTGTCACATAATACATAAGCTGCTGTAATGTCAAATATTTCATCTCCTTTCTACATAAAAAGTCCTCCTGAAAAAACTTCAAGAGGACTTATATATTATATTTCTCTTTCTTTTCTGTCTGCGATATCTACATAGTCAACATGATGTCCCACATACTTATATGCCGGTCTGATTATCTTGCCTTTGTTGACAAGTTCTTCAAGACGATGCGCACTCCATCCGGCAATTCTTGCAATTGCAAAGATTGGTGTAAAAAGTTCTTCAGGAATTCCAAGCATCGTATATACGAATCCGCTGTAAAAATCCACATTGGCACATATTGGCTTTAAGGTATTTCTTGACTGCGCAACAAGCTTCTTAGATATATTTTCAATTCTGTCAAGAAGCTCATACTCTTTTAGATGTCCTTTCTCCATGGCAAGCTTATAAGCATACTCTTTGAGAAGAACTTCTCTCGGATCCGAAAGGGTATATACCGCATGTCCTATTCCATAAATAAGTCCTGCCTTATCAAAAGCCTGCTTATCAAGTATCTTCTGGAGATAGCCTGTGAGAGCCTTCTCATCCTCCCAATCAGTAACATGGCACTTAATATCTTCTATCATTTTCTGAACCTTAAGGTTGGCACCGCCATGCTTAGGTCCCTTTAATGATGCTATTGAAGATGCTATTGTTGAATAAGTATCTGTTCCCGAAGACGTAACAACATGTGTCGTAAAAGTAGAATTATTACCACCACCGTGTTCCGCATGAAGAACAAGTGCAACATCAAGCACTTTGGCTTCAAGTTCTGTATATTTACCGTCAGGTCTTAACATTCTTAAAATATTCTCTGCTGTAGAACACTCAGGGTCCGGATTACGGATAATCAACACATCATTCTTCTTGAAGTGCATATAAGACTGATATGCAAAAACTGAAATTACCGGCACCTTTGAAATAAGCTGGAGCGACTGGCGTAAAACATTCTCAACAGAGATATCCTCAGGATTCTCATCATAAGAATAAAGTGTAACTATACTCTTCTCAAGTGCATTCATAATATTAGCGGAAGGTGCTTTCATAATTACATCACGTACAAACTGTCCCGAAAGTTCACGAAGACCGCCTAAAATATTAATAAACTGCTTCAACTGATGTTCTGTAGGAAGACTTCCGAAAAGCAGAAGATACGTTGTCTCTTCAAAAAGGAATCTCCTGTTGTGTGCCTTTCTTACAAGATTATTCACATTCTGGCCCTGAAAGTAAAGTCTGCCGTCACAAGGTACCGGTTCCCCGTCAATAATATCAAAAGCCACTACATCGGATATCTCAGTAAGTCCTGTCAGCACGCCTTTACCGTTGCTGTCTCGAAGACCTCTCTTAACGTCATATTCCATATATAGACTCTGATCTATTGTACCTGATTTCTTACAATACTGTACCAACTCCTCATACTGACTATCGAGTTCAGGTAACAGCTGCATCATTTCCTGATTGTTCACGGGTGTGCCTCCTAACGCCATTTCAACTAGCCTAAAAAATATTATCCTATATTCTACAACAAGAAAACGTTTTTTTCAAGATTTTCTATTCAAAAACCCTTTTAATACTGTCATAATGTAAAAAATTACCGGTTTTCGCAAACTCTTTTATCTGTTCATAGCTGGCTAACATAAAACCATTGGTCTCCGTTTCCTGTGGAATAACATCATTTTCATCAAAATCCATTACAAAATGGTAAACATCCACGAAATAGTTGTCACCTTTACCCGGATTCTCTCTGTGATATGTAAAAACAAAGCCTCCATCCGCATTGCTTACATCAAGCCCTGTTTCTTCAAGAACCTCTCTCTTAACAGCATCGTAGGACTCTTCACCTGCCATACAGGCACCGCCTGAAACTTCCCATGCCCCCGGTGCCCACACCTTGTCCATTGCACGTCTGGTTATAAGATACTTTCCGTCCGGTCTTGACACTACCCCAAGAACCGTAAGATGATACTCATCATCCTTAAGGCAGAAATCGTTGCGCCTCATAGTTCTTCCCGTAACCTTTTTATTTACATCATAAATATCCCAGCGTTCATCTTTTTCCATCGTTATTTTCCTCAATAAGCTTTTCTAATACTTCATAATAGTTCTCAAAAGTTTTCCTGCAGCACATCGGATTATCTATTACCATTCCGCCTGTCACAAGTCCCGTAACGGTAAATGCCATCGCTACCCTATGGTCATCATAAGTCTCTATTTCTGCGCCATGGGCTGCTCCGGATGATATAAAAATATCGTCTCCTGATATATGACAGGCAACACCGCATTTTGTCAGCTCATTAATTATGGCTGCCATTCTGTCACATTCCTGACCTCTTATGTGTCCTACATTCCTGATAACCGTATCTCCGTCAGCAAATGGTGCTATTGCCGCAAGTGTCAATGCCTGATCCGAAAAATTATTCATATTGACATCTATGCCCTTCAAACCGCCTGTCCTGCTGACTGTAATTCCATCTTTTGTCTCTGTAACTTCACATCCCATTTCTGCCAAAACATTAAGAAATTTCATATCACCCTGAACTGAAGATTCAAAGACATTTCTTACAGTAATTTTGCCGCCCGTAACTGCCGCCATTGCATAAAAATAGCAGGCTGCCGACACATCAGGTTCAATGTAGTAGTCACCTATAACAGCTTTCTGATTACCATCTACGATATATTCTTCACCATCAAAAGTAACATTAATGCCAAATTCTCTCAACATATCCATAGTAATCTCAATGTAGGCGCCTGTCTTTTTTTCACTTGTAATTCGGATTCTGATACCGCTTCTGGTCACAGGAGTTACCATAAGCATTGCACTAAGAAACTGTGTGCTGCGGCTTATGTCCATAGTTATATCCTTGCAGACTCCGCCATTGCCAATAACCTTTGCGGGAAGGTGACCCTCGTTCTTAAGATATTCAAACCTCGCACCCATTTCTGTGAGAACATTGAATAGCTCTGCCATAGGTCTTTTTTCCATCTGCTCTGAACACATCACGGTATATTCGCCGTCAGAAAGTGCCAACATCGCAGTCAGAAACCTTGCTGCCGTTCCCGCACTTCCCACATCTATTGTTCCTGTCTTATATGGAATTCTGCCGCCTGTTCCTTTGATTTTAACAACTTTTTCATTCTCATCAATTTCAAGTAAAAATCCAAGACTTTGAAGACAAGCTAAAAAATGTCTGGAATCATCACTGAAAAGTACGCCTCTTAATACGGACTCCTCTTCTGACAATGTCGCAAGCAAAAGTGCACGGTTCGTCATGCTCTTAGACCCCGGAACAGTCACCACTCCCTCTAAAGGGGTGTCAATTTTGGGTACAAAATATTTTTCCATATTACATAATCTCTTTCAAATATCTGGCTACGGCGTCCTGCCATGTTGGTAATGGCTTAAATCCGTTTTCCACAAGCTTTCTCTTATCAAGTCTGCTGTTAAAAGGCCTTGCCGCCTTAGTTATTCCATATTCAGCCGTTGTTACGGGAACTACCTCGGTATCATATCCTGCCTGTTTAAAAATCTCGCAGGTAAAATCATACCAGCTTATATATCCGCCTTCATTAGTTGCATGATAATATCCGTATTTCTCTGTCTCAATCATATCCACAAGAAGTCTTGCAAGGTCAAGCGTATATGTCGGCGTACCAATCTGGTCACTCACAACCCTCACCTGCGGATGGGTCTTGCCGACGTTAAGCATTGTCTTGATAAAATTCTTACCATTGACACCGAACACCCATGCAATTCTGACAATAAAATATTTATCAAGAATACCACTTACTGCCTGTTCTCCCATAAGCTTAGTAGCACCATAAACATTGAGAGGCTTATAATCTTTGCAGTCCGGTTCCCATGGGGTATCTCCCTGTCCGTCAAAGACATAATCTGTTGATATATACATCATCTTGCAATCATATTTCTTACAGGCCCTGGCAATATTTTCTGTTCCGTCTGCATTAATTGCCTTGACTTTATCTTTCTTATCCTCATCTTCTGCCAGATCAACCGCAGTCCAGGCTGCGCAGTGAATTACCGCATCCGGTTTTACTTCGCCTATAACCTTGTCCACGCTTTCTTTATCCGTTATATCAAGCGATATATACTCAGCTTTAGTCACATAAGAACCATCCCCGACTCCCTGATATTGCTCTGCAATATCACTTCCGATTCCCACATGTCCTCTCTTGTTAAGCTCATTCATGACGTCATGACCCAACTGTCCTGCAACGCCTGTCACAAAAATTCTCATACTTGCATCTCCTACTATTCTGCTTATTCTAATACATACTTTATATTTTTGATGTTGGGATGTCAAGGAAATAAGAAAACCGGAGACATATTAATATTTTATAATAATTTAAGCTTTAATAATGTCCTTTACAGATTCTTCCGATATGTTGAGCTTTACGGCTATTTCCGGTATTGTGTTTCCAAGTTCGTATAACATCTTGATACGACCAACCTGTTCACCTCTTGCAGCACCGTCAAGTTCACCTTCTTCATACGCTATCTGCTTTATCGCCTTTTCGTGTTCTTCCGCATCGAATTCAAATAAACTCATTGACCTGACCTCATTTCTGTTATTAGTGAGAAAATCCTTAAGAATACCGTTTCCGATAAACTCTGTATATTCCTTAAGGGGTTCACATCTGTCCATTAAGATGCAATCCACCAGGTTATTGATATTGTACAGGGATAGTTATTATGATATCGTTTTCATCGGATTTTCGTAACGATTATCATGTGTATTTTCCAAACCATTTAATTATCCAGTGAATTTCCATCTGATTGTTCAATAATCTTTTCCACTTCTTTCAAATCTAATCCGCAAAAATCAGAAATCTGTTCCGGTGTCTTACCGGAATTAAACATCGATAATATAAGTTCAGCCCTGCCATCTTCATACGCTATCTGCTTTATCGCCTTTTCATGTTCTTCCGCATCAAATTCAAATAAACTCATTGACCTGACCTCATTTCTGTTATTAGTGAGAAAATCTTTAAGAATACCGTTTCCGATACAATAATCAATGGCTGAATCCACTGCCTCTCCCTTATCCATTGTTTTAAGATTGCTTCTGATGCATCCGATAAACTCTGAATATTCCTTAAGGGGTTCACATCTGTCCATTAAGGTGCAATCCGCCAGGTTATTGATATTGTACTGGATAACCACAAGTTCAAGATTAGGTATCTCTTCCTTGTGGGCATATAAATCGGACAGACGCATTACCCTGATTGGCGGCTGCTCATTAACACCGTTATAAAACACAACAAACTTAGGATTAGGTAAGGTAAGGGCTTTGCCAGTATATATATCAAAATTACCAACATATCTTTTAAAACACTTTGTCACATATTCAAGGTTGCGGTATGGCATGTTCGGGTTGACTGTTGACTGGTGTTCAAAAAGGTTAAGCTTCATATCTATGATACAGGAAATATCATTCTTGCTCGTCATATATATGGCATTTTCAAGGGTGGTTATCTTGATATCGTTTTCATCGGAAAAGTCGGTGTCGTTAACCGCATTAAAGAGTGAGAGAAGATTAGACTTATCTTTGAATAAAAGCCTGAATACGGTATCCTTGTATTTTCTGTTTACAGTTTCATTATTCATATGTTCTCCTTCCAGGCAGAAAAAGCCATTAATTCTAAATAAAAACTTCCTGCCTTATAAAATTAGTTTGGGTATAAAGCATTGATTTCAATTTAGAAATTAGAAATGACTTACGTCATAGAAAAAAAGAATATGAATGCTTTAATTGTATGTTAGCACAAGACTATAGAAAAATAAAGAGGAATATTATTAAAATTTTATAAATATATCTGCTCATCAGCTTCCACGCAATAGCAAGACACAGCACCACCTTTTTCTACAAATGATGCTCCGGTATCAATACACATATAACCGGTTGCTCTGTAGATATGGTTACTTTCATCATCATTTAGATTCATTACCGGAACATGTCCTACAATCAAAAACTTATCTAAACGGTTAAGGTCATATTCTTCCATACGGTGGATATCATCGGATAATAAAAAATCGTATAAATTTATGTCCGCCGCTGCCTCAATCGATTTTGCAACATTAATTGTTTTATCCTTATTAAATATTATGCAATTTGCAGAAAGTCCGGAATGAGTAACAACTGTTTCACCATATTTTGTCCGGATTTCCTCATAAATAGGCAGATTTTTAAGGAAAAGATACAGATTTTCTTTCGATTCTTTCGTCATCTTATTAAGACTTTTTATTGTGCCTGCGCCACCAAATAATTTATAAGTAAAATCATCCAGTTTTCCATCAAGATAGTTCAGACAAAACATTTCATGATTTCCCATAAGTATTTTCATTGAACCTGTTTCAATGTACGGTTCTATATATTTAATCAGTTCAATTCCATAATTACCACGGTCAAGAACGTCGCCTGCTATTATCATTTTATCACGGATTCCGTCAAAATCTATTTTTTCAAGCAGGTTTTTAAACTCTGTGATTTGCCCATGTATATCTGAAATAACGTAATGCATAGTGAGTCTCCTTTAATATGGAATTATTATAACATATACGGATTGTGAATTTAAAGCAGATAGCGTATGAAGATGGCTATTATAAAGGTGGAGCTACAGGCAGAGCTGAATTTGTATTGTCAATGTTTAATTCCGGTAAAACTCCGGAGCAGATTTCCGACTTCTATGGATTGGACTTAGATTATGTTGAGGACATTATTAAATCATATTAATTAATTGATGTAACCTCAAAATGTATTTTTCATAAAAATAACCCCTCCGGAAATATGTTCATGCTCTGTTTCCGAAGGGGTTTGAAATTTGTATTATTGCAAAATTTTCTAAGAATATTTTATTTTGTATTGATGTGTAAACGCAGTTGTTAATTGCCAGTTGTCATAAGACACCTTTCCATCATTCTTTAGTCTGCCTAAAACGATACCCGGATCCCTTTCTATTAACTTTGCAAACTTACTAATTGAATCCGCATCAAATCTGCCTGACTGAATAAATGTCTGATACTTTTCGGGAGGAATTAATTTATCTGCAGCATACCTATCCGCCGCATCCTCATAACCTTCTTCATCAAAAGTAATTCCATAATCACCATTTATGATATGTCCTATTTCATGAAAAAGCGTAAACCAGAATGAATCTGAATATAATCTTCGGTCATTTACCATGAGAAGAATATTATCCCCGATCTTTTTTGTCGCTCCATTTGTCTTTGAGCCCGGAAGATTAGGCAAAACAACAAATATAACTCCCGCCTCTCTAAACTTTTCACGTAATATAGGATAAAAGCCTTTATGATTATTGGTTAATGACAACGCATATTCCGAAGCAGTTTCAAATTTACTTCTGCTAAACTTAGGTGCATCAATTGTTCTTGCTTTATTAATTGCAATCTGAACCATAATATTTGCTTTAATAATATTGCTGTCATTCATATTTTTCCCACAATTTCTAAAGCTTACTGCCATATCTCTTTTCTTAAATACCGTCAATGTAGAAACCTGTAAAAAACTTCTTACTACATCAATCTGTTCATTTATTTTTCTAGGCAAATCAGGCATTCCAAAATACTTCTTAAAATAACCGTAATCAAGTTCTTTAAAAACTTCCTTTTCCAGTTTTATTTCTTTCTGATAATCCATTTCAGCAATAAGTGTGTCATATGTCTGCTGTAAATTAAGCCAATAATTAATGCTCGTTCCAAGCATTCTGGATAACTTCATTGCTATATCAACAGACAGGCTCTGCTCTCCTCTCACTAAGTAACTCAAATTCTTAGGCGTTGTATCCAGTCTTTTCGCAAAATCTTCCTGTGTCAATCCACTATCTTCTATAATCTCTTTTATATAATATCCCGGATGAAATGCAATTTTATCATTATATTCAACATAACTACTCATAGTGTTTGCTTACCTCCGTTATTTCTACTATTCTAACTATTCCAGATATCTCATCTATGTATCAGGTAAATAACTCGCACCTTAAGTAAACACCTCTCGGTTGAGATAATTGAAAAAGATGAAAAAGTTTACAACTTTTTACACTTTTTAAACCGAGGAGGACATTCCAAATGGATACACGTTTAGCAAAACGAAATTACAACATTCAACAATGGAAAACCATCATTCAGGATCGTAACAATACCAATCTGACAGTAGATGAGTATTGCAAACAGAATGGCCTCAGCCGTAATTCTTATTTTTACTGGCTTCGAATCATTCGTGATGAAGTACTGGAACAATCATCTGAATCCGGTTTTGTTGAGTTGAGCCTGCCGACAGAAACGGACTCCGGATCTCATCCGATTACAGCTGTTCCAATCCCAAAACCAGAATCATCACAGTTGACTTTATCGATGTGCGGAATCACAATACAGGTCACAGAAGATACATCGCCGGCACTACTTACCAGAACGATTGGCTTATATTAGCTAATAATTCCACATGTGTAGCAAAGTACATTCTTCTTTTCAAAAGCAGCCTTTGCAACTTTCACAGTCACTTTCATAGCTTTCATGATATTTATATAAAAGAGATTTAATCTCTCTATATACGCTAAATAATTTATTTTTTCAACTAAAGCCCTTTTCTCTATTACATTCTCTATTAAAATAATAATAATTGTTATCTCTTATCTTCTCAAATAATAATCAAATAATTCTTCGGCTTCTTTTGATTGGGCTTCAATGACAATAGAATCTCCTGATGACCAGTCCTCTTTGATTAATATCTTCGCAAGCGGATTAACGAGGCATGTTTCAACCATATTACTGATACCTCGTCCACCATTCGATAAATCTCCTTTTGCTTTCTTCAGAAGATATTCTTTAAATAAAACAGATATCTCTAGTTTAATACCCTTTTCATGTTCCAAATTATCCACAATAGCTCTGAGTTTAAGATCAAGTATCTCTTCTACTGCTTTTTCTCTAATGAAATCAAACACTATAAAATTGTCACCAATACGATTAAGCAATTCAGGACGTTGGATAGTATACTTAAAATAATCCTTGATAGCAGCAAGCAACTCATTTTGGATAGTATTATAATCCATATCTGGTGTAATGGTCTGATAGCGCTTACCCGTTTCCGCCTCTTGTCCTACAACTCCAAGATTACTAGTGAAAATTATAAGAGCTTCAGAAAAATACATAGTCTCACCTGCAGAGTCAGTAATTCGTCCATCTTCTAGTATCTGAAGAAATTTATCTAGAATAGACGGATGTGCCTTGTCAATTTCATCAAATAATAGTACACAAAATGGTTTTGCTTTAATTGCATTTGTCAACTGCCCACCATCGCTGTATCCAATATATCCAGGAGGAGCACCAAGTAGCTTCTGATCAGAATGTGGTTGCTGATATTCACTCATATCAAATCGAGTTACGAAACTCTCATCCCCAAAAATAAACTCAGCTATAGTTTTTGCCAACTCAGTCTTTCCGGTACCGGTAGGACCAGCAAAAAACAAGACACCTTTCGGTCGACTATTCGAACCTCCTTGTATCCCTGACATTCCCAAGCAAGCACGACTCAATACGCTGGAAGCCTTTTTTATTGCTGCTTCTTGACCCTTAACTCTCTTAGATAAGAACTCTTCAACATGTTTTATTTTTTCCAAGTCCAGCTTATCCCAATGACTTTCTGTTTCACCATAACGAAACATTTTTACAGCGTCACGAATTTGAAATACCGTATATTTCTTCTGCTGACATAGAGAAAAAATCCCAAATAGTTCAACCAATGTCATACCATCTGTAAGAGCCACAAACTCATCTTGCACTTTTCTTCTTTCAATTGTAGTTAATTCCTTGGCTCCAATTAGTGTATCAATTCTCGCATCTATCACTGCTGTCCTAACCTCTTTTTCAGGACGAGAAATAGTTAACGTTCTAACATACGGATTGTTAAGATAGAACCAGGTTGGTAGGTCGTTAACCTTTTCAACTATCAAAAACAATAGATTCGTCAAAGGTTGTTTGTCACGCATACTTAATGCTTGCGTTGGTTTTTTTGAAGCAAGCATTAATCGTGTATAATGCTCTATCTCTTCATCAGACAAATTATCCGGAGATGCCGCAATTGTATTTGCCAAATCGACAACAACGGCCGTAGGACGCACTGTATTAGACATAGTTTTTCTTATAAGTTCCATTGCAGTACCAATTGACTGGGAAGATTTCTCATCCGCAGACACTTCTCTATAAAATGTTGAAACCATATCAAGTGCATAAGGATTGAAAAAACCATCAATTCGATTATAGAAAACGACTGGATCATATCCCTCTTCAGTTAGATATCTTTGTAAATACAGAGATAGGGCAACTGGCTCACAAGTCCCATCGTCTTCATATATCCAAGGCTGAAGATCGTGAACACTTCCTTCAATAATAAATGTAGTATTTATATCTTGATAAACAGCAAGATCTTTTTGCCATTTTTCTGCTTGAGTCATTAGACGCTTACCTCCTCAACTTTGAGCACTACATTAACATTAGTTAATGTGACTTTTGCCCCTTCAGCGACTCTAACCGGGGAGTTTTTTACAATTCGCTGTCCATCTACTAAAGTACCATATGTGCTAATATCTTCCACCAAAATTCCGATATTTCGACGAGGAGTGACTCGTAAATGTTGTCTGCTAACTGATTGGTATTCGGCAAGTTCTTCCGCCCCAATCCCCGTTCTTCCGATTATACCGCCCTCATCAGGAATTCTAATTTCTTTGCCATTATCTAATTTCAATATATAGCGTTTTTTATTAGAATTTGATTCAACTGTCGTATGCGTTTCTTCATTTTCGAACTTTTCTGAGACGGCACTATCTTTTATGAGCTTTTCAACACGCGGATCATCCTCGTTATAGGTTAAGAAGTCAACCAGTTTACGTCCGCAAGCTGGACAATTATCTGGAAAGCTCAATCTTCGTTCAAATATTATTTTTTCTCCACAAGCACACACTTTACAAAATGCCATATTTTACACCTCCGAATTCAATGCACGTTGCTTTTGAACCGATGTTTTTCTTCGATTCTTTCTAGTGCTTCTTTCACTGATATCTGACTGAAAGCACATTTCTTCAATACCAACTGGTTCTGCGTATACACGTCTTAAAATCACACCTTTTTCTGCTGCACGTTCTTCCAATTTTGCATATAAAGAACAAACGCTATTTGCACTGATTTCTATCTGGCGTTGTTGTTCTAACGAACTACCTTTTGATTCTCCAACAGGTTCAAACATTATTCCACTACCATCGTTACCAATAAAAACATCACATAGCGGATGTCCATCAACTGCGTACATTTGGCCAACCGTATGATCTAATACAGCATCATCCTTTGCATGGCATCCTAATTCTTCCATTATTTCCTCAATGACATCCATCACATATTCATCTTGTCTGCGTTTTTCTAATACAGATGTCATTCTTTCAATTTCTATTTCGATCCTATATGGGATTTTTTCTGTCGGCATTAATTCGAGAGTCTCACACAATGCACAATATTCTAAATAGGTGGATTTTATTTTTTCTTTGTCTGCATCAGTAATTATAACTGATTCCTGCAAATAAGTTAAAACACGCATTTTAACAAATCCAATCTTGTCTTCAATATCCATTGTCGTTGATTGAATAGCACTTGCAAGTTGTGCTAATAGACGTGTCCTATCTTTTTCATCTTTTTCTGACAGAACCGGACGGTCATCTACTCTCTTAATCCAGGAATCAAGTTCCTGTTCCAATTTTGTAGGTTTCTTATGCAAAGAAAATAGTAAGTCTGAAAAATCTAGTTCATCACGTTTAGCATTGATATTGATTTCTTCTACCATAAGGTCAGCGCCAGTTACAACTATACTTTTACTATAGCCCCCAACTGAATCATCAGTAGCGAACACATTCGTTTCTATATTTAATCCATTTGTCACCTGAATATTGTTTTCATATTTGATTTGCAATTGCTCTTTTAATTTTTGAATACTATCTACCAATTCTTGTTTCAAACGAGCCTTTCTCATCGCCTCCAGCTGAGCCGTAGTATAATAGCTGCTCATATTAAATAAACACCTCTTTCATTTTTCGCATTTCATTTTCATATCCTAATCTGTTAAGCCATGCTACAAAATGGTCACTTTGGAGCAGTTCATCTATTTCTTTAATAGAGCATTTACTTAAGATAGGTATTAATGCATCCAATGTTTCAATATTAACCCCAAATATATCTATCGCTTTTTTCCCTTGTAACGCAAAACATATCGTTGAGATAGAAGTCATATCATCATCCCCATTACGGCGTATAAGTTGTTCCAACCTATCAACCTGTACTTGATCATAATCATTATATCTTAGATAAAATACCAACAACCCTGTTGTGAGAAATTTCTTGGCAATTTCATCTTTTCCAGTTGCCAACTGTTCGACATATTCGGAGAGGAAATTATATTCTTTTCCACAAAAATATATTTGTTGCGGGTCATCCTCTATGTACATTAAAAGTTTGTATACAGCAACATCTGCATCCTGATATAAGGCAAGTTCTCTTATTTTATCAACAAGATTCTTATCAAATTGTCTCACAAAATCAATCAGCTCACGTCTCTTCACAATACGAGATGCCTGATTCCAATGTTTTTTAATTGCCTGAGACAGTTGATGAAGAGTATTCACTGATAAAGTTTGCCCCTCAAATCTGCCAAATATCAATGGTTTGTTTTGACTTTCTTTCTTTGCGTGAGAGTAGATGCTTCGATTCACAGGACGCATATATTCTCCCTCGCACCACCTTTTTACCTGTAAATATCCCCAACGCTGATTTTCATCTTCATTAAGGAGTCCTCTTATTAAAACACCTAATCGTCCACTAATTTGACTCGGCAGAATTAATCCACCTTCCCATGCTTTTGAAATTTCTTCAACAGACATTCCTTCGAATATTGAATGCCCTAGAACCGCTTTACAAAGCACTAAGCCAAAGGAACCATAGTCATATGCTGGAGACATTGCAGCGCTCCATAAAAGAGCTTTAACACGCGGTGCATACTCAGGAGTTCCTCTTACTGCATCTACCAATTTACCATTTGAATTGGCATATCCGCTGATGCCACAATCTCCGATTACAACTTTGTTGTTATTGTCAGAATAAAACAAATTACTTGGTTTGATGTCGCAATGAACTATGCCATTCCTATGCAACTCGTGTAGCCCCTCATTTATCGAAGGAACTATGACATTTTGAATATGAGTAATTGAAAGTGCTTCTGCATCTTCTAGTGTACCCTCTGAGTAATATTCGTAGATTTCATAGTAATAACCTTCGTGTTGACCGCACTCGATAACATGTGCAATATTCGGATGCCGAACACTTGTTAAAAAACTTTGCATTTGATTGGATGAGTGCCACCCATTGTGATAAATTTTAATAACGTATGACTTTCCCCATTTTTTCGCAAGATAGACGTTAGATTGTTTTCCTTGTTTATTCATTAGTGAATTAATCACATAACTATCAGCAACGGACTCACCTGCTAACAAGGCAATACTTTGCCCGCTAAGATTTGCACTTCCGGGCGGAATTGTTTCTCCTGCGTTAATTATCTGACCGATATTAGATACCGGTGGTTGCGTTTCAGAAGCATTTATCATAAATTTATATCTCCTTGTGGGATTCCTATTGTCAACACTTTATTCCCATACATAACATTTTGAAGTGCTCTATCAGCTGTTTCGATGCCTTTGTATTTATCTTGGTATTTAAAAATCAAGCACTTCTGATTAGATGATCCTCGCAAGCCTCTGTTATCATTTAATTCTTTAATATATGAACCATCAATCAATGCAGCACAGGTGTTAAGAACAGTGTTAATAGCTTCATTCTCTTGGAGTCTTAGCTCTTCTATCGTATATCCCGTATAGATCAGAATATCATCACAAACATCTGCTAATGACTGTACAATTTCATTCAGAGCGTCAGGATTGTAGAATGGTTCTCCTCCTGAAATAGTAAAGCCTTCAATCGGATATTGTATACGATGAATCATTAACATCAATTCTTTAACCGTTATTTCTTTTGAAGCATCATAATGTTGAAGTTCTGGGCTTATACATCCTGCACAGCCACGATTGCACCCATTCATCCATATGCCTACCCTATTACCAGGACCAAGAGTTTTTACGGGATAATATATTCTTCCTAGACTAAATTTCTTTTCTGTCTTCATCTTAGCTCCGTAGTAAAATGTGATGAACAGACTAAATTGTTTCCATCAACATGTTTTCCGCAAAATAAGCAATTGTGTATTCGTTTACGCATTTCGATTTCGTGTCCCACTTGCCACTGATTCATCGAACGTAAAAGTTCATCTGGCGTAATGCAAAACATCGATCCATTAGATAGTTGTTTCACACATTCAAATGGTGTAGGCATCTTTTTTTGGAGTTCATCTGTCCTTGGAGACCTCAATTTTGTTGCAACATTACTTTGAAGAAATAAAATTGCTGTATTTGGCAACACTGATACAATATTCCCAATTCCCCAGCAATAGGGAACATCACATTCACCAGATTCATAGGCATCTATATTTAAAAATGCGTGAGTACCGATAGGCTCTTTATGTAAGGCACTACAAAGTACATCAACGCTTCTTGTACCATCATAATCTCTCTTAGATGTGCTACTTCTATCATCCTGCCTTTTACGGAGAATACTCATAGGTTTTCTCAAGGACTCTCTTAAGGAAACGCTTTTTTCAACGGGATATAAATCAACACGATACAATGCAGTATGATTTAAAGCCTCCATCATTTTGCACATATTATATAGTCGTCCATCTTCATTCATTTCCCATTCGCGCAACATATAATAGTCCTCACCCTCACCATTTCCTGCGGGTAGAAGAGTTTCAGTTTTAGTAAGAATTGCACAGGTGTTGAAAATTGGTAGTTCCAGTCCGCTTTCCGATAAAACATTATTAATACTACAAATATCGTTTCCTGTTTGACTATGTTTTATCTTTGATTCCAATTTATAAAAATCTGATAACGGGGATGCATTTATCAAAGCCGGAACATTGTTCATAGCATCAGCTTTACCCCGAATCATCAAGAATATTTGTAATCTATGTCCTGGAGAATCCTTGGATTTATCTTCCGGTGAAACATACAGGTAAAATAAATGATAGGATAATCCAGATACAATACCTTTTCGGTTCAATTGTCTTAAAAAAGCTATATGTTTTTCTATAACGCCATCGACACCATTTCCTTCAAGAGAGGCATATTTATTCAGTGTCAAATCAGGAAGTTGTGTTAGCCTATACCATAATTCCGCCATCATTACACCTCTCGTCTGTCATTCCATCAGCTTCATTCAAATACTGCATAATCATTTCTATTCCTTCTAAATAAGCCATTTATTTTAAATATCATTTTTTGTACTCTCATTGTTTTTGTTTCAATAGAACTATATGTTTGTCGAGATATACCTATTTTATCAGCAATTTCATTTTGTTAACCTCGCGTTTTAGCTCTTAAGACAGGAAATTCATTTCTGCGCAACTCAATAATTGTGTCCTTAAGATAGATGCTGTTATCAATACTCAATTCGATACCTCCTGGCATTTCAGTCTACTGCTATTAATATATTGCTTGTCATAACATCAAAATATAATATTTTATAGTTCCCACTTCTTTTGAACATTCATTTTCTCAGAGTGTTTTACCCTGCGAATAAAAAACCGTTTTCTTTGATATTATTAGGAAATAGCCCTAAATCTGACGATTTATTTGACGGCTAATAAATCAGAAAGCATATTCATATTTTTTTCAGTTCCATTAATTGGTGAACATAGCGATTTAACGTTATGTTTACAGACGCATGTCCTAAAATTTTGCTTAAACTTTTAATATCAAATCTCAGCTCGATACACCTAGTAGCAAATGTATGTCTGAGAGCATAAAAATTTGCTGACAAAATGCCTGCCTTTTTTATTGTGGCTTTAAATTGATATTGCATCGTTCGAGGCTCTACATACAAATTCTTCATTTCTGTGAGGATATATGTATTAGGTGCTTTTTGATAATTCCGCATTATAGAGAACAGCCGATCTCGTATGGGCACATCTCTGATAGAACAATTGCTTTTGAGTTTTGAAATAGTAACTACTGTTTTTGCATCTGAGCCATTAAGATTCTGTATTCTTTGCACAGTAAAGCAATTAAGTGCTACATTACAGCGATACACAAGATCATTATTTAACAATTCCTGAATAATATTGTTCCTATCTAAATCACTCTTTTCAAGATTTATAACCTGTTCAAAACGATTTTCAAATTCATATCTTAAAGCATCTGCCATATTTACCTAGTGGCTTTTAGGCGAAACATCTTTGTCTATTGTAGGGCATATCTCGAATGTATACACAAGAGAAAATACCCCTTTGTGTCGCTATGGCTTTCATTTCATTAACTCTCTGTTAAAAGTGCCCTGAATTCCTGTCACTTTATAATATGTACCTTCATTAGCTCCATATGAGGATATCTCAACCAACAGGGGTGGGGATTTTTGTAATTCAATGTTTGCATACATAGGTCTATTTGCATTTTTATATCTACAATTATAAATTTTAATGTACTCTTTTCTTTCCTATTTTAGCAAATTTCTATTCTTCATAACGTAAAATGTAATAATTGGTCATTTTTTTGTAACTTTTGGTATTTAGATAATGAATCTTGGATAAATAGTAACCCGAGAATGAATCTTAAAACAAAAAAAAGAGTGCCTGAATTATAAATATCTAATTCCAGACACTCTTTTATTTTTTTTATACTTTTTATTTTTCTTTATAGTTTTTTATACTTTTACAACGTATATCCTATTTTCTCCTTCAGCACCATACATTCCATCCCACTGATTTTCCTGCATCCATTCATCGTTTACAGAAATATCATCAGCTTTAACTGAATTTGTATATAGCTTTTCCCGATTCAATTCAATGAATCTTTTGAAATCACTAACATCCTTTTCTGTATCCATGAACGTTCCTCTTGCATACGTTCCAATAGCACAAATAGATAATTTGGTATAACATTTTAATATATCAAAAACAATAATAAAATCACAACCACAAACAAAATAAAAGCCCTAAACCAGCGCATAGCTTAGCTTGGGACTTCCGAGTGCGCCTTCAGGGGTTCGAACCCTGGACACCCTGATTAAGAGTCAGGTGCTCTACCAACTGAG